>Ga0182027_10011855_pt1 | contig 12279 bp, 9 predicted proteins | sample 712E1DmetaG_FD_121300 | JGI IMG/M metagenome (GOLD analysis project Ga0182027, IMG submission 121300) | Permafrost microbial communities from Stordalen Mire, Sweden - 712E1D metaG (Illumina Assembly) | ecosystem: Environmental > Terrestrial > Soil > Wetlands > Permafrost | place: Sweden...
AACAATTTTGAAAATCCGGGCCATTTGCGGAGAAGTAACCTCGGAACAGGTCCGGAAGATCGCGGATATTGCCGAAAAATACGGGAACAGTATTATTCATTTTGCCGTTAGGGGCGCGCCGGAAATTCCGGATACCCGTAAAAAAGCCATTCCGGCCATTCGTAAAGAATTAGCCGCCGTCAATCTGCAGCTGCTTGAAGATAATGTTGAAAATATGCAGTCCTGTTTCGGGTATTATTGCAGCGAAGGCCTTTTCAACCCGCAGGCGCTGCTGAAAAGAATTCAGAAAAGAATTGATGAATTGAAAATAAAAGACTTGAAAATTACCGTCTCCGCCGCCGGCTGTCCCAGTTCCTGCGGCATTGCGCATCTCAGCGATATCGGTTTCCACGGCGTAATGATACCGGTAGTAGACACCGCGGTTTGCACCGGCTGTGGACTGTGTGTTGCCGCCTGCAAACGCAAAACGGTTCAGGTCAAAAACAATAAAGCAGTTATCGAGATGAAAAACTGCGCCTTTTGCGGGGCATGCCGGTCGGCTTGCCCTGAGAAAGCCATCGGAGAAAAACGAAGAGGAATTGCCGTTTTGCTTGGCGGCAGGGGTGAACCCGGTACCAGATTGGGCACCACTATCGCGCGATTCGTTTCCGATGACGAAGCGTTTGAAATCGCTGATAACCTGTTAAAACTGATCAGCAAGACTGGCTTGAATACAAATCAGTTAATCGGGAAAATGGGCTTCGATGAGGTGAAGAAAGTCATCCTTACGAAAGCTAAATAAAGTTTCTAAAACTAATGTCTCTAGCATTTTACTTTAACCTTGAGAAATGAGGAGTATCCTTTGGAACACTTTGGCGGAATATTGCGCGATGAACAAGAGCGAAGAAAATGGCAGAATCCGGAAGATATTTTAAGCGAAATCGGATTGCGTCCTGGTATGACCTTCGCCGATATCGGCTGCGGTCAGGGTTTTTTTACGGTTCCGGCCGCGAAAATCGTCGGTGATAGCGGAAAGGTTTATGCCTCGGATATTAGCGAACCCAATATACAAAAGTTGAGGGAAAAAGTTGCCTCTGAGAAGCTAAAAAACGTAATTTTGGAAACTGGTAAAGCTGAGGACTTAATACTATGCAGTGCGTGTGCCGATATAGTATTCTTCGGTATTGTACTTCATGATTTTGAAGATCCCAGAAAAGTGCTGGCAAACGCACATTCAATGCTCAAACCTTTCGGTAAGTTAATTGATCTGGACTGGAGTAAAGAATCAAGCGAAATCGGTCCGCCTCTTCATATCAGATTCAGCGAAGAAAAAGCAATTCAACTCATTGAATCAAGCGGTTTCCACGTACAGGTGGTAAAAAAATCAGGCTCATATCACTACATCGTTATGGCAAATCTCTAGCACTCAACTTACCGAGTCATGATGAGCTTAAAAAATTCATGATAGCCTCAGCAAACTCTTTGGGCATAGCGCGATCAAGGTACATCGGACCGTTTTCGATAAGAGTAAGGCGACATTCAGGGATCAAGTTTTTAACCTCTTTTGCCAGATAATGAAAGGGATAGCCAGGAGCATCCAATACCAGGGTTGGGCATGGAATGAGCGGCAGCCGCGGCTTCAAGTTATAGGCAGCCCCAGCCCAATGTGCTTCTTCTCCCCTCGGGCCTGCTTTTACATATTCGAGTACTCTCTCCTCAAGTATCTCCAATGAATAGTTGCCCCAAAGGCATGCCCTTCGCCACCATTCTAACAGGTGCGAACCGTCTGGTTGTATTTCCACTCTCGTCGTGAAGTTTTTCGGCTCGTTCAGCGCGATAGCTTCAGTTTCCTCCCAAAATCCGGTTCCAGCTAGAACAAGTTTATCCACTCGTTCCGGCCAATTTATAGCGACCTCACCTGCAATCATCGCCCCGTTAAACTGACCTACTAAAGTTGCCTTCTTGATACCAACAGCATCCATGAAGTTAACTACGCTGCGCGCATGGTCAATCACTTGATATTGATACGGAGAAGGATCGGAGTCCCCCGCACCCAGAAAATCCATAGCAACGGCACGATACGCTGGCGACAAAAAATGCATTACTCTTGAGTATTCATCCGACGAAGCTACCGCCATGTGCAGTAAAAGAATAGGCTTTCCGTGTCCTTCAAACCTGTAGTGTATTTGTCCCTCAGGAATGTCAGCATAAGCCCTTTTCATTTATCCCCCTATCTTGCTCCACTAATGAATTAACCAAAATCGAAGGCCAATAAGATTATTTATTTAAAAAATCGAGGATTGCCTCCGCGAATTCCCCAGGCATTGCCCGGTCGAGGTACATCGGACCATTTTGGATTGTAATAAGTTCGCTGTTAGGGATTAATTTCTTTACTTGGTTTGCCTGAGTATGGAAAAGATAGTCAGTCGCATCGAGCACTAGTGTCGGGCACGTAATTAGTGGTAATCTAGGCATGATGTTATAGGTAGTTCCTGCCCAATGCGCTTCCTCTCCTCGCGGACCGGCTTTAACATACTCCATGAGCCTTTCCTCAAGTATCTCCAACGAATAATTCCCCCACAAACCTGCCCGTCTCCACCACTCCATAAGATGTGAACCGTCTGCTTGTATTTCCACACGGGTAATGAAGTCCGGTGGTTTATTATGAGTTGTGGCTACTGTCTCCTCAAACGATCCCGGTCCGGCCATTATTAGCTTTTTTACCCGTTCTGGCCAATTGATCGCGATTTCGGCGGCAACATGACCTCCTAGAAGGTGCCCCGCAAAATTGGCCTTTTTGATATTTAGCGAGTCCATAAAGCTAATCACTGTCTTGGCATGGTCCAGCAACTGATATTCGTGTGGACAAGGGTCGGAATCTCCTGCGCCCAAGAAGTCCAGCGCAATAGCACAGTATTTCTTAGACAGGAAAGGTATCACTCTTGAAAATTCATCTGAAGAAGCTACCGCCATATGAAGCAACAGAATGGGCTCGCCTTCTCCTTCGATGCGATAGTGCATCTGCCCTTCTTGAATATCTGCGAAATCTCTTTTCATGTTTTTTCTACCTGCTATATAACATTCTTATTTTTCATCGAGTGGATAAAAATATGGCTTACAAAAAGTTTTTCCATTTCTGCCTTACAACATAATTACCCATCTTAGAATTTGTTTCCAGCGGTGTTAAATTAAAATTATTAAACTTTTAAGTTCAAAAAATCGAGTATTGCACCTGCATATTCTTTTGGCATAGCACGGTCGCAATACATCGGCCCATTTTCGACCGTGGTGAGCTTACTATTAGGAATTAATTTATGCACCACTTCCGACCTTGAATGTAGCGGGAAACCGGTTGCATCGAGGATAAGTGTCGGGCTGGTAATCAGCGGTAATCGATTTTTTGAGTTGTAAGCACCGCCTTCCCAATGTGCTTCTTCACCTCTGGGCCCGGATTTTATATATTCGATGACTCTTTCCTCTAGTATGTCCAGTGAATAATCTCCCCAAAGACAGGCTCGCCGCCACCACTCCATGAGGTGTGATCCGTCTTTCTTGATTTTTACTGTTGTGGTGAAATTATCCGGTTCTTTCAGATCGACAGCTTGGCTTTCTTCCCAAAATTCTGCGCCGGCTAAAATTAATTTATCGACACGCTTCGGCCAGTTAACCGCCAGTTCAACAGCAATCTCAGCGCCGAAGAACTGGCCGGCGATGTGGGCTTTCTTGATTTTAAGAACATCCATGAAACTGATAACTGTCCGAGCATGGTCAATAATTTTATACTCGTGCGGAGCTGGGTCGGACTCCCCATATCCTAGAAAATCTATTGCAATCGCCCTATACTTTTTAGATAGAAAATGCATTACTCTGGTAAATTCGTCCGAAGAAGCTACTGCCATGTGCAATAAGAGTATCGGTTCTCCTTCTCCTTCATACCGGTAGTGCATTTGCCCTTCTGGAATATCTGCATAAGCTTTTTTCATGTTTCCGCCTTTATTTTTGTATTAAACTATATTTGAGACCTTCAAAACTCAATCTAAATAGTTTAATCTACCAGATATCAGATTTTTGTGGTTGAAAGGAAAGATATATCTTTCAAAAATCGCGAAAATTTAGTCTCAAATTCCTCAAAAACGGGACACTAAGAAAAAATTGGAGAAATGGTCCTCTGGCAATAAATTTCGTTATTTAATAGCTTCAATCACTCGCTAAAGGGAGATGTTTTAAAATCTAAGAGACACTAAATGTCCAAAGTCAGGTGGTTGGATTTGAGCTCTAACCCACAAGGCACACTTATTAGTTTTACTTCCCCGTGACCGGATTTTTATAGTGGTACGGGAGGATATAACCCGAAGGATAATGCTGGAAATGATAATCAGGGCTAGATGCCACGGTTTTCATATCGTGACCAAGGAATGGATTCTTTACCCAGCCTTCATTCAGCGGGCTGCAGAAAATATCATTCCAGAACAGCTTTTTGAATTTCCATATCCCGTTTTCTTTGATATACTCATTCTCCCAGATTCCGCACCCGATTAATGCTTCCGTTTTCACTGGTCGGGGCATGGCGCCAAGGAAAAAACCGTACCATCTTCCTTTGGCAGCCTTACCGCTCGGATCCAGATCGACAATGCCGGCTAGGGGCATTAAAATATGCAGAAACTCGCCGGGAGCCTTTTTCACACCGTAAGAAGTATAGTGGTCTGCAAAGTTGAAACTTTGTTTAATTGCTTCCCACCCTTTAAATAAACCCGTATCATTTATCTCTAAGGATACTTCGGAATCACGGGAAAACAGTTCAACGATTTCTTCTTCCTGCCAGTGTTCGAGGTAAAACCCGTATGTTTGCTGTAATTTCTTGATTGCTTCGATATCATCTGTCGCCTGTTGCCTGACTTCTAGGGCCTTTATCCTCGCTTCTAATTCCGTCGTCTTCATAATGTCTCCTTATTTTAATATTTTTGTTGAATTTGAAATTTATGTGGTGTCTTGTTTTGATCTCCTCATATGTCACAATACAGCACAAGGCTGGAATTGTGAAAATACTAACATCGAATGCCAGATTTGTCAATTACTTTATCGAGCCTATAACTTAAAGGTTTGACAGAGCTTGTTCGCGGTGTTAGAGTGTCCATGTTTAGATTTTTTCGGATTGTGAATGCGGACGTTTCTCGGCCTACTATGCCCAGGATGCTTTTTATGCACACTAAAGAATCGGTAAAAACAGGCATTTGCTATATGTGCACTTCCAGTTGCCCTTCAGTAATCCACGTCAGCGAAGGCATGGCAACTCAGATTGACCACGTTAACAGGGGGTCAACCGCATATTGTCCCAGATTTGATGCTCAGCTGGATTTTATTTATCATCCCGACCGATTACTCTATCCGTTGAAACGAACAGGAGAACGGGGCAGCGGCTCTTTTAGCCGTATTTCCTGGGATGAAGCTTTGGATGCGATTGCCGGCAATTTGCAGAAAGTGAAAGAAAAATACGGTCCCGAGTCAGTGGCTTTTTGGGTTGCTTACACAAAAGAACCCCGCCCCTACTTCCATCGGCTGACCCATGCCTTTGGCTCGCCCAATTACTGTACCGAGAGCAGCAGTTGTGCTACTAGCACTTTTTTAGCAACGTACCTGACTTATGGCACTCATCATATTCAATTCAAACCTCATTCCCGCTGCAGTATCATTTGGGGAACCAGCGTCCTGAATTCCAGGCCGGTGATGTGGCCGCAATATTTTAATGCCCAAAAGAACGGCCAAAAACTTATTGTTGTCGACCCCCGCCGTACCAGGATTGCAGCGATGGCTGACTTGCACCTTCAGGTTCGCCCGGGTACTGACGGCGCCCTGGCGCTGGGTATCATGCATGTAATTATTAGTGAAAATCTTCACGACAGCGAATTCATTAACAAATGGACAGTTGGATTCGAAACTTTGAAAGAACTTGTTGAAAAATATTCTCCGGAATATGTTGAAAAAATTACCCGGGTGCCTGCCGCCAAAATCAGGGAAGCCGCAGTATTGTTTGCCACCTCAAAACCTGCACAAATTGTGACGACCGCCAACAGCACTACTCATCATACCAACGGCTTGCAAAACCACCGTGCAATAATTTTGTTACCTGCTATCACCGGTAACATCGAAGTGCCTAAGGTTAATTTAGCAGCCGATGCGGCGATGAATGACATAACCCTTCACGAACTCGTGGAAAAGATGCCGCCCGGCATCGGATCCCAAAGGTTCCCGATCTGGACAAAGGAAATCCGGGAAATGCAATCCAATGTAATGGTAGATCAGATCGATACCGGTAATCCTTACCCGGTTAAAGCCCTATTTTCGGCAGGTCTGGATGTACAATTTTTCCCTAATTCCAATCGGATGGTACGGAGTCTAAAGAAACTTGATTTTATCGCTGTCACTGAATATTTTCGGACACCGGGCATGGAGTTGGCAGATATTGTTCTGCCAATCTCATCCTGGTTAGAACGGCCGATACTGGAAACAACGATGGAAGGGCATGTCAGACTGATCGAACCGGCTATTGAACCGGTAGGAGAAAGCCGGCCAGAATGGAAAATCTATTCCGAACTGGCAAAAAGGCTGGGGTTCGGACCTCAATTCTGGGATGGCGATTCTGAACAATGTGTAAATTACATCCTCGCACCTTCTGGCATTACATATAACTATCTGAAAAAACACCCTGAAGGAGTCCAACTTGAAGCAGTCGAAAACCATTCTGGACCTCCAGGTTTTCCAACGCCCTCGGGCAAAATAGAAATATCTTCGTCTTTACTTGCAAAATACGGCATTGAACCACTTCCGGAATATAAAGAACCGCCGGAAAGTCCCCTGAGTCGGCCTGACTTAGCCAAGTCCTATCCTCTGGTTTTAACTTCGGGAGCGAGAGTACTTGCTTACACCCATTCGCAATACCGTAATATCAGCCGGCTCCGCCGGCTAATGCCGGACCCTCTGGTAGATATAAATCCGATTGATGCCATCTCACGTAATATTCAAAACGGTGATGAGGTTGTTATCAGTTCACCTAGAGGAAATGTCCAAATGACGGCCAACGTTACGGACGCTATTCTTCCCGGCGTTGTTTCCACACCGCATCATTGGCCCGATAAAGCCAACATAAATTTATTAATAGATGATAAAAATCTGGATCCGATTTCAGGTTTTCCTCCTTTCAAATCACAACTGTGTCAAATCAGCCGCGTTTGACGAACGTTGAGATATTTCAACATTGGCGTAAATTTGTTCTTGTTCTGTTCACCTGGGAAGCAGCAATTTGCTTTGAATAGGATGATATCCTGAAACGTACTTGCTTATTCGACGTTGACATAGAGAAAGTCGATGTTGCCCCATTCGTCACCGGCCACTATCGTATAGACGCCCAGATCCAGGAGTTGCAGTTTGGTTCCTTGTATGTATGTTCCGTTAACAGTTACTTGTGCCGACATGGGAGTCGCCATGGTTATGAAACAGACGGGCATCACGTACGCATCCATGCTGTCAGGCTGAAAGATATAATCAGTTATCAATCTACTGTAATTCGGGCAAGCAACCGGCGCAAATATATCAAGCGGAGTAGCCTGCGAAATATTTTGTGTGGTATAGCGGCCTTTGAATAGTGCTATCCCAAATGGCTGGATATAGGCATTAGGGCAAGCTCCAAGGGCAAGGCCGGTGATGCTCCAGCTTGTCCCGCAAGTTAAGTCGTTGGTTGTGGCAAGAGTGTTGTATTCAGTCACCGTGATTTGAAGCGCTTCTCCGGGATTTAGGCTGGTCGTATTGACCGAGACGCGTAACTGTAATCCATTTGGCAACTGCGCAGGTGCGGTTGTTATGGATTGAGTAGGAGTCAAATCTGTAGTTGCGGTTCCGATGACAGGGTACCCGTCCTGAATCCACGCTGTAATCCCACCGGTAAGATTTTGAACCTTTTCGAATCCAAGCCCCATCATTATTTGGGTGGCAAACGCACCGCGAATACCGGTCCTGCAATATACCAAATATTGTTTGCTCTTATCAAATTGGCTGATATCCGTATTAAATTGTGAGGATTCGTAATCTATATTTGTGGCACTAGCAATATACCCGGTGTCGAATTCACTTTGAGTTCTGACATCAAGAATGACGAAATCAGGATTATTTATATTTTCCTGAATCAGGATATAGGCATCAGGTACGGTAATCGTTGGCACATTTGGTGTTGTGATGATTGTCGCTGGTGGAGAAGAACTTGTTTGACTTGTTGCTTGAGTACAACCGGCAATCAACACAACATTAAACAGGATTAGAGAAACAAGCGCATGTTTCATTTTCATTGTAATGCCCTATGCAATTCAACCCGATTATTTACCCCAGTAACATTTAATCAACAGTAGTGAAGTTATTTCGGATGTTCAACGTAAAATATCTTACTATCATAATTTTCTTTTTTCAAATTGATCTATTAGCTTCCTTTTTGTTGGGTTCGAATTACGCGTGCGTTATATAACATAAATCACATTCAATTGCTATGGTCATTGATTATAATACATTTATTACTTCTTAATATAGTAGCCTAAAAGCAGTCTAAGTGTTCTTAAGGAGTTTCAAGTTGGCAGAGAAACCTAATTCTGAAATAAAAACAAAAGCCACTATTCCGATTACCGGAATGACATGTGCCACCTGTGCAATAACGATAGAAAAAGGTTTGGCAGAAACCCTTGGCGTTGAAAAAGCAACGGTTAACTTTGCTTCCGAGAAAGCCTCAATTGAGTACGACCCTAATAAAGTCAGCCTTTCAAAATTAGCCAAAACCGTTTCTGAATTAGGTTATAGCGTTGGCACTAAGAAATCCATCTATCCGGTCGGTGGTATGACGTGTGCCTCTTGTGTTGCCCATGTCGAAGAAGCTTTAAAAGATGTGCCCGGCGTGATTTCCGTCGGGGTCAACCTGGGTTCCGAAAAAGCCACCGTAGAATATATCGAAGGCACGACCTATGCGGAAATGAAAAAAGCCGTCGAGGATGCCGGTTATGAACTTGGCAAGGAAATAGAAGGGCTGGAAGATGTCAGCGAGACATCGCAACGGGAAGTCCGTAAAGTCCGCAACCGGTTTATCTTTGCGGCCATTCTCACCATCCCGATTGTCGTGATGATGTTAACGCCCATGTTCACGGGCATGAATTACCTCCTTTGGGCGCTGGCCACGCCGGTGCAATTCTGGGCCGGTTGGCGCTTTTATAAAGGTGCCTGGGGGGCGCTCAAACACCGCACCACCGATATGAATACACTTATCGCGGTTGGTTCATCGGCGGCTTATATCTACAGCGTTATCGCCACGGTTTTCCCTAGTGTGTTTACCTCCAACGGAATTAAAGCAAACGTTTATTTTGATACATCGGCGGCAATTATCACATTGATTTTGCTGGGGCGTTACCTGGAAGCCCGGGCGAAAGGACAGACCTCGGAAGCAATCAAGAAATTAATCGGGTTACAGCCGAAAACCGCCGTTGTTTTTCGTGACGGACAGGAAAAACAAATCTCCATTGAACAAGTGGTTGTGGGCGACCTGGTTCAGGTCAAACCCGGCGAACGCGTGCCGGTGGACGGCATTGTCCGGGAAGGATATTCCAGCCTGGATGAATCGATGATTACGGGCGAAAGCATCCCCGTGGAAAAGAAAATAGGAGATGAAGTCATCGGCGCCACCATCAACAAGACCGGCAGTTTTAAGTTCGAAGCGACTAAAATCGGTAAGGATACGACACTGGCGCGAATTGTCAGACTGGTGGAAGAAGCCCAGGGCAGCAAAGCGCCAGTACAGAAACTGGCAGACGTCATCGCCAGTTATTTTGTGCCGATCGTCATCGGGATTGCCGTCGTAACTTTTCTGATCTGGTTTTTCGCCGGGCCGTCGCCGCAACTGACTTATGCTTTCCTAAATTTTGTGGCAGTACTGGTGATTGCCTGTCCTTGCGCATTGGGGCTGGCCACGCCGACTGCGATTATCGTCGGCACGGGCAAAGGCGCCGAACAGGGGATTCTCATCCGCAGCGCCGAGGCATTGGAGCGTGCACATAAAATCAACGCAGTGCTGTTAGATAAGACCGGCACCTTAACCATGGGGAAACCAGAAGTAACAGACATTATCGCTGCCGCCGGATATAGTAAAGATGATATTTTACGGCTGGCAGCTTCCGCAGAAAAGAACTCAGAACATTCTCTGGCCGAAGCTATTGTGAAAATAGCTTCTGAAAAAAAACTGGAACTTTCTGCGGCCTCGGAATTTAGCGCAAGGCCCGGATTGGGAATCGAGGCAGTGGTGGACGGTAAAAAAATACTGTTGGGCAATATGAAGCTGATTCAGGAACACAAATTGCTTTTAAATGTGCTTGAAATCAAGGCTAATGAGTTGTGGTCTATGGGTAAGACGGTGATGTTTGTTTCCATCGACGGGCAGGTAGCTGGGTTGATTGCATTGGCGGATATCATCAAACCCGGTGCCAAAAATGTTGTCCGCCAATTACACAAAATGGGAATTGAGGTTGGCATGGTGACCGGGGATAACCAGCGCACCGCCGAATCAATTGCTAGCCAGGCCGGCATCGACTTGGTTTTTGCTGAGGTCCTTCCGGAACACAAAGCAGATGAAGTGAAGAAACTGCAGAAAGAAGGTAAGATCGTCGCAATGGTCGGCGACGGTATCAACGATGCTCCTGCGCTGGCCCAGGCGGACATCGGCATTGCCATCGGCACTGGCACGGATGTTGCGATGGAGACTGGTGATATCACGCTCATCAGCGGCGAACTGAACGGCGTCGTAACCGCTATTTCTTTGAGCAAACGGACAATGCGGGCTATTCGTCAAAACCTGTTCTGGGCTTTTGCCTACAATGTGATTCTGATTCCGGTGGCGGCCGGTGTGCTCTATTTTGTTTTCCATAACGGGACTGTACCATCAGGTCTGAAATTTGCCCTTGGCGATCATGGCTTTCTAAACCCGATTTTGGCTGCCGGGGCCATGGCCTTAAGTTCAATAACCGTAGTCACCAATTCGCTTCGGCTCCGGTCATTCAAACCGGCGAAGGATTAGAATAGTTCGTAGGGATGGATATTTCAACTCCACAGCCTCATATTTCGGTTTAACAGAGACACTTGGATTTAAAATTTTGACTTTTGTCCAGGCTTGGTACACTAGTTGTATCGGCGATTGCTGGCTTCTATTGATATCATTTATTACTATTTTCTTAAAAAATTTTAATGACTTTTAACATCTGCAGAACGCTGGATTTGACACACCAACCCTTGAGCACAATTATCGCATTTTTCACATTCCAACTGAAAAGTAGTGTGTGTGATATTGAACTTCTGCTCCAGTTCACGGTTAACAGTTGCAATAATATCACTGGTATGACTTAACATCTGGTCTTGGATGAGGATGTGAGTGGATAGCGCATAGATGCCGGAAGTGATTGTCCAGATATGAATATCATGCAGTTCAACAACCCCATTTATATTCTTAATGGTTTCAGTTACTTTATCAAGTTGAATTTGTTTGGGCACTGTCTCCATTAAGATATCTACCGATTCTCTGACTAAACCAACGGCTCCCCAGAGTATGATGATGCCAATCATAATAGCGATAATCGGATCTACAATTTTCCAGCCGGTAATAGATATAATAATCCCTCCAGCAATTACCCCCACCGAGGAGATCATATCTCCGAAGACATGAAAAAAAGCCGCTCGTACATTCAAATTACCATGACGTTCGTGATGCAGTAGTCGCATTGTGATCAGATTAGCAATTAGACCCACTACCGCTACAGCCAGCATAATAGGGGTATGCACTGTCAAAGGATTACGGAAACGCTGATAAGCTTCATAAAAGATGTAAGCTGCAACCAAAACTAAGGTCACGCCATTGGCCAAGGCAGCCATAATTTCGGCACGGTGAAATCCATAGGTTCGTGTAGAAGCGGCAGGCTTTTTGGCGAGATTAAGCGCAACAATACTTAGCGTCAATGCCAAAGCATCTACTAGCATATGACCGGCATCACTGGTTAATGCCAAGCTGTGGCTTATGATGCCACCGGCAGTTTCCACTACCATTATCATAATGGTAAGAATTAAGGCGATCCTCAATCCTTTACTGCCGTTGCCATTGTGTCGATGTGTTAGTTTCTTCTCGTCGTTTAACATCTAATTTAATGATAGCACGCCATTTCAACGAAGGAACAGAAGAGACTATCAGTCATATTGGAATCCATAGATGCGCACGTAAATTTAATTCGATTGCCT
>Ga0182027_10011857_pt1 | contig 12277 bp, 8 predicted proteins | sample 712E1DmetaG_FD_121300 | JGI IMG/M metagenome (GOLD analysis project Ga0182027, IMG submission 121300) | Permafrost microbial communities from Stordalen Mire, Sweden - 712E1D metaG (Illumina Assembly) | ecosystem: Environmental > Terrestrial > Soil > Wetlands > Permafrost | place: Sweden...
AGCGAGCTTACCAAGATGATTGACAATCAAGGTCTTGGTACAGCGCCTAAGCAGAAGTTGTGGACCAGGAGTTTCCTGGTCATCACCTCGGTGAATTTCTTGGCCGCAATGAACTTCTATCTCCTGATGATCGTCATCTCGAGATACGCCATTGACAGATTCAGCGCATCTCCGGGCGTCGCCGGTCTGGCGGCTGGCATCTTCGTGATTGGCGGGCTTGTCGGGCGCCTGCTCGGCGGCAGGGCGATGACCCGAGTGAGTCAGACCAAGACACTGTATGCAGGAGTGCTTCTGAGCCTGGTCATGACGTTGCTGTATTTTGCAGCCCGTAGCACTGCCCTCCTGCTACTCATCCGCTTTCTTCATGGTGTGTCGTTCGGCGTCACCACTACGGCAACAGGGACGATCGTCGCCCGCCTCGTTCCCAGGGAAAGATATGGCGAGGGCATCGGCTACTACTCACTGAGCCAGACAATGGCAACGGCTATCGGTCCCTTCATCGGCATACTCCTGAGCCAGCGCGGCAGTTTCGACTCGATTATCGTCGCTTGTTCGATTGCCTCGGCGATTGGCCTTGTGATCCTGCCGCTGTTGTCTGTGAACGAGGTGGAACTGACCGGCGAGCAGGCAGACGAAGCCAAGGGATTCAGGCTCAGCAACTTCATCGAACCCAAGGTGGTCCCTATCGCGCTCGTTTCCATGACGACCTACATCTGCTACTCGACTGTCGTCTCGTTTCTTTCGGTGTATTCACAAGCCATTCACCTGGTGACCGCAGCCAGCTTCTTCTTCATTGTGTATGCCGCAGCTGTCTTTATCACGAGGCCGCTCGTCGGTCGACGGTTTGACGCCAAGGGCGAGAACTCGGTCATGTATCCCGCGATTCCGGTCTTCGCGATCGGCATGGCCGTCTTCAGCCAAGCGCACTCTGCCTATGTACTGCTAGTGGCTGGAGCCCTCATCGGCTGTGGACTTGGGGCCATACAATCGAGTGGTCAAGCGATTTCCGTGAAGATCACTCGGCTGCACCGGATGGGGCTGGCCATTTCAACATTCTTCATGTTCTCAGACATAGGGATGGGCACTGGCCCCTTGCTGGCTGGCTTGGTCGTCCCGTTCATTGGTTACAGAGGCATGTATACAGTCGTGGCGATTGTCGCGGCAGGATGTCTGTTTCTCTACTACGCTCTGTATGGCAGAAGACCTCTTGTCGCGGCCTAGCACTGACCCGACGCCCTTGTGTGCGAAGTTGGGCGCTCGAGCCTACGATCATGCGCTGAGCGTCGGGCCTCACGGAGCCCTGGAGCCGTGCTAGGAGGCGTTGTGCGCCGAGGAGGAGCGAGGCAGTGGCACTCAAGGCGGTTGCAGTAGGCGCATCGACCGCCGTAGGCGGACTTGAGCCGACGGGGGCGCCGTCATTGCGAGCCCAGCGCAGGGTGGCGAGGCCGCCGGCGGGAGCATACTCTGCCCGCTGTGGATGACGCCCCCCGACTCAGCGACTTCGGCCCGCGGCGGCTGTTCGCACTGATCGTCATCCTCGGCGGCCTGAGCACGGTCGGGCCCTTTGCGATCGACCTCTATCTGCCGGCGCTGCCCACCGTCGCCAAGGACCTGGGCGCCACGACGCAGTCGATCGCGCTCACCGTCACCACCTTCCTCGTCGGGCTGGCACTCGGGCAGCTCATCTCGGGCCCACTGAGCGACGCCTATGGCCGGCGGCGACCGCTGCTTGCGGGCCTGGGTGTCTTCACGGCCTCCTCGCTTGTCTGTGCGCTGACACCGTCGGTCGGCCTGCTCGTCGGTGTGCGGCTGATCCAGGGTCTGGCGGGTGCCTCCGGAGTGGCCATCGCCAACGCCATCGTCACCGACTACGCGCGGGGGCGCCAGGCGGCGCGCCTGCTCTCCCGTCTGGCGCTCGTCGGCGGCTTGGCGCCGGTTGTGGCTCCGCTGCTCGGCGCCCAGCTCCTGCGCTTGACCTCGTGGCGCGGGATCTTCGTCGTGCTCACCGGCATCGGCGTCGTCCTTGTGGCGAGCGTCGCCTTTGGGTTGCGCGAGAGCCTGCCTCGAGAGCAGCGCTTCGCAAGCGGAGCGGGGCCCATCCTGCGAGTCATGGGGCGACTCTCATGCGACCTGGGGTTCATGGGTTACGCGCTCACCAGCGCCCTGGCCTTCATGGGCTTCTTTGCCTACCTCGCCGGCTCTTCGTTTGTCTACCAGGACATCTACGGAGCCTCGCCGGTCCTGTTCAGCGTGCTCTTTGCCGGCAACGCGCTGGGCATGCTCGCCGCTAGCCAGCTCAACCACTGGCTGCTGGCGCGCTGCACGCCCAGGCAGCTACTCGGCGCTGGGCTCGTCGCTGGCGCCGTGGCGGCGGTGTCCGTGCTCGTTGTGACCGTAATCGGCGGCCTCGGCATCGCCGCGCTCGCCGTGCCACTGTTCGTGCTCGTATCGAGCATCGGCCTCGTGATGCCCAACTCGACCGCACTGGCCTTGTCGCTTCACCCCGAGGTCGCCGGTTCGACTTCAGCCTACTTTGGTACCCTGCGCTACGGACTCGGTGCGCTGGCCACACCGCTGGTGGGGATCGGCGGCACGGTCAGCGGCCTACCGATGGCTTTGGTCATGGCCGTCTCGGGGATCGTCGCGCTTGCCCTCTTTGCCCTCGTCGCCCGTCGCACCCGCGACGAGGAAGTGCGCCTCGACCTGCCGCTTCAGGCGGCGGCGAACATGCCCGTCGGCTGACAGATGTCGCTGCACAGGGCGTTTCTGCCGACACGATGCCGCCAGACGATCCGATCGAACGCTTGAAGTGGCTCGCGCAGGCGCGCTGTGATTATCGGGCTGCCGACATCCCCCACCGGCGGCGCAACCAAATCCGCGGAAGGACCCGAAGCCTTGGGGTGGTGTGATCTGCCACCCTCGGGGCGAGGGCCCTTCCTGCGCTTGCGGCCAAGGCCCCGCGCGAGCCACAGACTCGGTCGGCAGCGCCTGGCGAGCGCTGGCGAGGGTCGCCCGTAGTCAGCGGCTGGCAGAGTTGGTCAAGTATCGCTCGCTTGCGTCCGATACTCTCCACGATGAACACCAAGACCACAGCGCCGCGCTGGCTGCGCGTGCAACAGGCGGCCGATCTGTTCGGCGTCAGCGCGAACACGGTGCGCCGCTGGGCCGCTTCCGACAAGATCGCCTGCCAGCGCACTGCGGGCGGCCAGCGCCGCTTTCTCGCTCGCGACCTCGAGCGCGTTCTGCGCGAGGGGGGCCCAGCCGGTGGCGATCACTTCGCGGCGCTCGAGCGCTTCGAGCAACGCTACCAGCTGCTGCTCGACACCAGCCTCGAGTTGGCCTCCACCCTTGATCTCGATGAGGTCCTGCAATCGGCGGCGCGACGCTTAAGCGCGGCCCTGGAGATCCTCGACTGCGACATCTACCGGCTCGAGGGCGACGAGCGCCTGGTCTGCGTGGCCTCGGCCCTCGACGGCGTCTACGATGCCACCTGGGTGGGTCGTGAGCTGCGCCTCGACGAGTGGCCCTGCGAGCGGCTCGCTCTCGAGACGCGTCGCGCGGTCACCGTGCGTAGTCTCGGTGATCCACGGCTCAGCGAGGCGGAACGCAAGGAGATGTGCCGTTACGGCCAGCGCAGTTTCGTCGCGCTGCCCCTGATCACGCGCGATCGGGTCATCGGGGTGGTCGACTTACTCGACCACGTCGAGCGCAAGTTCAGCGAAGAGGAGATCGCCGTCGCCGAGGGCGTTGCCAAGCTCGTGGCCCTAGCGCTCGAGCACGCCCACCTCTACGAGGAGGTCAAGCGCCTGCATTTGGGCAATCTGCGGGCCCTAAGCTCGGCGCTGTCTGCCAAGGACTACTACACCTTCGGCCACGCTGGCCGGGTGGCCGCCTACATGACCATGCTGGGTCGCGAGCTCGGTTGGCCCGACGATCGCCTCGACGAGTTGCAGAACGTCGCCTTCCTACACGACATCGGCAAGATCGGCGTATCGGACCGCGTCCTGCTCAAAGCCGGACCGCTGACCTCCGAGGAGTGGGAGCTGGTGCGCCAGCACCCCGGCATCAGCGCCGAGATCGTGCGCCCGCTGTTTGACGCCGAGCTCGTTGAAGGCGTGCGCCACCACCACGAGCGCTTCGACGGCAAGGGCTACCCCGACGGCCTGGCTGGCGAGGCGATCCCTTTGGTCGCCCGCGCCATGTGTGTGGTCGACTGTTACGACGCCATGTCCTGTGAGCGGCCTTACCGGCACGCTCTGAGCTACCGTCAGTGCCTCGCCGAGCTGCGCCGCTGCTCAGGCACGCAGTTCGACCCCGAGATGGTGGCCGCCTTCCTGCAGGCGTTGCGCCGCCTGCGCCGCCGCCGGGTGCGCGTCGATTCACTCGCCGCCCAGGCCGCCGGGCTGATCGATCCCGCTGCCCACGCCCTGATGCGCAGCCGCGCCGACGAGACACGGCCCGAGTACCCCGAGATGGTGGCCGCGCTGCGCGCCTTCCGCGACAGCCACCCGCCGCTGCGCTTCATCACCAGCTTCGCGATGATGGGCGATCAATGCATCACCGTCTTGGACACAGGTGAGTCCGGAAGCGAGCTCTCGCACCTTGGTGACCAGTGGCTGCCCGAAGACGAGCTTGCCCGCGTGCTCGCCGGCGAGCACCCCAAAGCCAACGTCTTAAACGCCGACGACTTCGGCGTCTGGGTCACGGGCACGGCGCCAGTGCGCGGATCCGACGGCAACGTCGTGGCGGCGGTCACCGTCGATGCGCCGGCGCTGGAGACTCCCGGCCAGCGACTGCAGGCAGACCGCTCCCACACCCTGGCGGCGATGCTGCAGTCAGCCGCCATCCGCTACAGCCGGGCCGAGGTCGAGGCCATCACCGACGGCCTCACCGGGCTCTACAACCACCGCTACTTACACGAACGTCTCGAGGAGGAGCTTAAGCGCGCCCGACGCCGCAAGAGCATGCTCTCGCTGCTGTTCTGCGATTGCGACCAGTTCAAGGCCTACAACGACCTCTATGGCCACAAGGCCGGCGATGCCGCCCTGGCGCGCATCGCGCGGATCATCGAGGCCTGTGGCCGGCGCGTGGATCTCGCGGCACGGTACGGTGGCGAGGAGTTTGTGCTGGTGCTCGTCGATACCGACGCGGCGGGGGCCCTCACTGTCGCCGAGCATCTGCGCCACGAGGTCGAAGCCTCCAGTGCTCGTGACGACCGCGCCTTGACGGTCAGCATCGGCCTCGCCAGCTTCCCTAACGATGCCAGCGGCCACGACGAGCTCCTCGACAAGGCCGACTGGGCGATGTATGCGGCCAAGCGTGCCGGACGCAACCGCGTGTTGGCGTTTGGCGACGGCTTGGTGGCCAAGGAGACCTGGCTGTCGCGTCGGGGTCGGTAGGACCGCCGGACAGCCTCTTCCACGTGACATCGCACGCAGTCGGGTCCAGTGCTCGGTTTCGGCTGCACGTAGCTGTGGCGACGACCTCACGCCGACGCTAGCTTCCCCGCTCAGTCCGCGCCTTATTCAGCCAGGTGCGCTGCGACCATGTCGGCCAGCAGTTCAAACGCGGCATCGCGGTCGACACTTTCGGGCTCGGTTGCCATCTGAAGGGCGAGCCCGTCGATGACGGCGACGATGAGACTGACGAGCGTCTGCAGCCGTCGGCGGTCGTCAGCGCTCGCTGACTCGAGACCCATGATCTGCAAGGTGCCATCGCGAGCAATCTGATAGTCCGTGGCGAGCTTCTCCCGCGTCACCGGGTCGCGCACGCCATGTGAGATTACTTCCGCCACACCCACTCCAGTGAGTGGATCGGCGATCAGCGCACCAAGTCCTGCAATGTAGGCGTGAAGCCGTTCCTCGGGCGGTTCGAGGTTGGCGACCCGCTCGACGAGCTCTTCCCAGGCCTCTATTTCGAGACGGTCCCAGACTGCATGTACGAGCCCGGCCTTGCTCACGAAATGACGACGGACAGTAGCGGGATCGACATTGGCCTGAAGGGCGACATGCTCTATCGTGACCGCCTCATAGCCCTCGTCGATCAACACGCTCCGTGCCACTTCGGCGATGTGGACGGCGATCGCTGGCAGACCATCGAGCCACTGGTCAAGCGACGCGTTGGGATCGACCGAACCGCGCGGTCGGCCGCGCCGACGCGTTTGCCTTTCGGCCTCGGCCGGACTTGCATCGTGGCGCGGGGCCAACCTGTGCAGTCTCGGCAGAGGCGGCTTGTCACTCTCGGCAGAGTCGTTCACCGGCCCCGCTCCCACGACCCCGATTTATCGCCCTTGACAGAACGCTCACCCATCATAGCGTCGCCAGTGTAGCGCATGGATCGGGGCAGGGGCGTCGGAGGCGACGCACCCGTAAACGACGATCTGGGGGAGTTGACCATGAAGCCACCGAGGCGCTTGCTCGCAACAGGGCTGTCGCTGGTTGTCATCGTTCTCAGCCGGAGCGATCTGGGGAGTCGTTGCTTCTCTGGCGACGAGCCAGTCGCCTTCACCGTCCGCCGGCGGTGTGACCCTGCACGTCGGCTGGACGGCCGAACCTGACAACCTGAACCCGTTCATTGGCTATGAGTCATCGTCGCTTGAGATCTTCAGCCTCAACTACGACTTCTTAGTCGGCTTTCGGGCAAGTGACCTGCAGCCGGTGCCTGGCCTGGCGACGAGCTGGTCGCACTCGCCCGACGGCAAGACCTGGATCTTCCACCTGCGCCACGGCGTCACCTGGCAGGACGGCGTCCCCTTCACCGCCAAGGACGTCGTCTTCACCTTCAACTACATCGTCAAGAACCAGATGACCAACTTCACGACCTACACCGACCTCATCAAGGACGTGGTGGCCCTCGACAACTACACGGTGCGCATCGACTGCATCAAGCCCAAGGCCAACATGCTGGGCATGGTCATCTGGATCGTGCCGGCCCACATCTGGTCGAAGGTCTCGCCCAAGGCGGCGGCCAACAGCTTCCCGAACAATCCCCCGATCGTTGGCACCGGTCCCTTTCAGACGGTGCAGTGGGTACGGGGCAACTACGTGCGCATGGTGGCCAACAAGCACTACTGGCGCGGCGCCCCCAGGATCGATCAGATCATCTTTCAGTACTACACCAACGCCGACACCATGGCCTCAGATCTGAAGTCTGGGGCACTACAGCTGGCCTGGGACATTCCCCAGGCCCAGGTCAAGAGCCTGAACGGCACCGATGGCCTGACCACCATCGGTGGAGTGCTAAACGGCTTCGACCACCTCGGCTTCAACTGCTACTCGGGGGCGAGTTCGCTAGGCAACCCCGTGCTGAAAGACTGGCGCTTCCGCCAGGCGCTGCAGTACGCAATCAACAAGGCCAAGGTCGTGCAGATCGGCTACGAGGGTCACGCCACCCCGGCGACCACCATCATTCGCGCCGACTACTACAAGCAGCCCCTGGACTGGCACTGGCAGCCGTCGGTCTCTGCGACCTATACCTACGATCCGGCCAGGGCTGCCGCGCTGCTTACGGCGGCCGGCTACCCCTTGCGAAACGGCGTGCGGGTCAACCACCAGGGCAAGCGCATCACCTTGCGCCTGTTTGCCCGCAGCCAATCGGCCACCGACCAGCAGGTCGCCAAGCTGATCGCTGGCTGGCTGGGACAGCTCGGCCTGAAGATCAATCTCACGGTCATGGATGAGGGGGCCATGACCGGCAAGATCTTCAACACCAACAGCGCCGGTCAGTATGCCCCCGACTACGATCTCTTTCTGTGGTACTGGTACTCAGACCCCGATCCCAACTTCATCCTCTCGGTACTGACCAAGAGCCAGATCAACGGCTGGAGCGACACCGGCTTCGACGATCCGGCCTACGACCAGCTTTACAACCAGCAGCAGGTGACGATCGATGCCCAGGCCCGCAAGCAGATCGTCTGGCAGATGCAGCAGCTCATCTACCGGGAGTCGCCCTACGTCCCGCTTGTCTATCCGCAGTGGCTTGAGGCCTACAACTCCAAGGACTGGAGCGGCTGGGTGCCAAGCCCCTCTCCCAACGGACCGGTTTTCTACTCCGAGTACAACGTCGACACCTTCCTCTACGTGCACCCCACGGCGCACGCGGGCGGCGGTGGATCGTCGCGAGGGCTGTGGATCGGCTTGGGGGTAGGCGTCGTCATCGTTGTCGTCGCTGCCGTCCTTGTCCGTCGCCGTCGGCCGCACCTGGCAGTCGAGGAGGCGTCGTGAGGCGCTCGTGCACTGCACAGACCACACATGAAGGAATGCCGTGAGAACGCTCGACTGGAGTGAGATCGAAGACATCCTGCTGGGCGCCACGATCCTCGGCTGCGGCGGCGGCGGCGAGCTCGAAGAGGGCCGTGATTACATGCGTAGCGCCTATGAGGCGGGGCGGACCGTGGCGCTGGTGTCACCCGACGAGCTTGCCGATGAGGCCGTGCTTGCCTGCCCCTACGGCGTGGGCGCCCTGACGGTGGGAGACGTCGCCTTCTATGAAGGTCGGGCGTTCGCCGCTGAGCACCCTGCGGTGCTTGCCCTGCGCGCCTTGGCCGCCCACTGCCGCTGCGAGTTCTCGGCCCTCATCTGCGGCGAACTAGGCGGTACGAGCATCGCCGATGCCTTCTACCCAGCGGCGATGCTGGGACTGCCCGTGGTCGATGCCGATCCCGCGGCGCGAGCGGTGCCCGAGTTGCAACACACGCTCTTCTGTGTGAAGGGGATACCGATCGCCCCCCAAGCCGTCGTCAATGAGATTGGCGATACCGCCATCATCACGCACGTCGCCGACGACGTCCGATCGGAAGCCCTCGTGCGCGCGTTGGCGGTCGCCAGCCGCAGTCTCGTCTGGGTGGCAGATCACGCTCTGCCGTGGTCACAGCTTCGCGAGGCTGTGGTTCCCGGCACGATCTCCGCCTCGCTGCGCGTCGGGCGTGCATGCCGCGAAACTCGCCTGAGCGGTGGCTCAGTCGCCGATGCTGTGGCCGACGTCGCCGGCGGAGTCGTTGTGTTCCGCGGCGCTGTGTCGTCGTTCTCGTGGCAGGACGTCGAGGGCTTCACCGTCGGTGAAGCGGTGGTGGAAGGCAGCGACGACTTCTCTGGGTCTCAGTACCTGATCTCGTTCAAGAACGAGAACCTAGTCGCCTGGCGCGACGGTGTGCCCGACATCACCTGTCCCGACCTCATCTGCGTGATGGATGAGACCAGCGGCGCGCCGGTCACGAACCCGCATGTGGAGGAAGGCTCGCATCTTGCGGTCGTCGGTGTGCCGGCCCCGGCAGCCTGGTGTACGCCGGAGGGCCTTGCCACATTCGGCCCCCGTGCCGTGGGCTTCGACATCGAGTTCGTGTCCCTGGAGGACAGGTGCGCCGTGAAGACACGTAGCTTGCCTGACGCAGTCTCGTAGTACGAACGGCCGTCGGGGCACCTGACCCACGAACATGCATGGTCTTCGATCCTGCTGCACCCGGCGTCCTCGCCGACGTTGTGCCGAGGCCGCCGCCGGCAGTTCTGTTCTCACCACAAGCGCTGAGCCCGTCATGTTGGCTTGCAGCTCCCCTGTCTGGGTAAGTAACGGAAACCGGCTGATCAGCCGGCAGTCGGATGTCCAAGGTTGGAGGCCCAGCTATGCGCGCCGTCGTCATCACCAAACCGGGCGGCCTTGACGTCTTGAGCGTAGCCGATCGTGCCGTCCGTCAAGCTGGGCCGGGCGAAGTCCGCATCGCCGTCAAGGCCGCGGCAGTCAATCCCACCGATATCGGCCTGCGCGAAGGCGCCGCCGGCGATCTGGAGCCTCCCTTGGTACCGGGCATGGATGCCGCCGGTACGGTCGAGTCGGTCGGTGCCGGAGTGGATCGCCTGAGCGTCGGCGAGCAGGTCATGGCCGCGGTAAGCCCGCGGCGCCCCGAGGGCGGAGCCCAGGCCGAGCTGATCGTCGTGCCGGCGGCCTCGGTGGTTGCGATTCCCGATGGTGCCACACTCCCGCAGGCCGCCACCCTGCCGATGAACGGTCTCACCGCCCTCCTTGGCCTGGAGCTGCTCGACCTTGCGGTCGGTCAGAGCCTGGCCGTCAGCGGCGGTGCGGGACTGCTGGCATCCTATGTGATCGCCCTTGCCAAGGTGCGCGGCCTGCGTGTGATCGCCGATGCTGCGCCTGCAGATGAGGAACTCGTGCGCGGCAACGGGGCCGACGTGGTCGTGCCGCGCGGCGAGGGCTTTGTCGCCGCAGCCCGCGAGGCGACTGCGGGCGGCGTCGATGCCCTGTTTGACACTGCGCTGCTGGGTCGCAGCGCCTTTGCGGCGATTCGCGACGGTGGCGCGATGGCCGTCGTTCGTGGCTGGGACGACAGCGTCCCCGAGCGCGGCATCGAGATCCGCCAGGTTCGAGTCGCAACCGTCCTGGAGCGCACCGACTGGCTGCAGGAGCTACGCGAGCTCGCCTCGCAGCGGCGCCTCGCGCTACGCGTCGCTGGTGAGTTTCCACCCGAGCAGGCCGCCGAGGCACATAGGCTAATGGCCGCTGGTGGTTTGCGCGGCCGTGCGGTCATCGTCTTCTGATGCCAGACCCTCAGCCGTCGCCCCATCGAGAACCACCAACAGGAGGGCACACGTGAAGATCGCGATCATCGGAGCTTCGGGCTGGGTGGGAGGCGCCATCGCAGCCGAGGCGCTTGTGCGCGGCCATGAGGTCACGGCCCTCAGTCGCGATCCCTCCCGGCTGAAGGACCTCCAGGGTGTGACTGGGGTCACCGCCGACCTCCACCAGACCGTCTCGATCAAGCGGGCGATCGCCGGACACGATGCCGTCGTGGCGGCGGTCGTGGACCGCGCCGCCGGCAACACGGCAGTGATCCCGCAAGCGGCCCGGACCCTGCTGCGCCTGCTGCCCGAAGTGCGCGTCAAGCGGCTCGTCTTCGTCGGTGGCGGTGGCAGCCTCGAGGTCGCCCCCGGCCAGCGTTTTGTCGATGCGCCAGAGTTCCCTGCCCAGTACAAGTCCGAGGCGCTTGCCCAAGTCGCAGCGCTACAGACGTTTCGTTTCTCAAGCAGTGACGTCGCATGGACTTACGTCAGTCCGCCCCCGGTCGACTTCTTCCCCGGCGAGAAGACCGGCAGCTACCGGGTGCAGGGTGGAGACTCCGTGCTCAACGACGAGAACGGCCAGAGCCGGGTCAGCGTGGCCGACTTCGCCTCGGCCATCATCGACGAACTGGAAAGCCCGCGCTTTGTCAGGCAGCGCTTCACCGTGGCCTACTGAGCCCGAAGATGAGGAGTCAAGGTGAAGAAGTCACTGTCGTCGGCCGCTGCGCTGCTGAGCGACGGCCCAACGTGACGGCCTGTGGAAGCCACCGCCGATAGAGGCCCGATTGTTCTCGATCTCCGTAGTCGCCTCGTCTGGGCGTCGCTTTCCTCAGTCTCTAGAGGCGTGCCGCTGGCTGCGAAAGGCAGAGGCTGCACATGAACGCCTTCTTTGCCGAGCTTCGCCAGACCATCGTCCCAGATCGCGACAGCAAGCACGGCCCCCTGCCACCGCTGCTACTGGCGATGACGTTCGTCACCGGCTTGGTCGACGCTTTCAGCTATCTCGTCTTGGGCCACGTCTTTGTCGCCAACATGACGGGCAACGTCGTGTTCTTCGGTTTTGCCTTGGCTGGCGCACGGGGGTTTTCGATCACGGCATCGCTGGTGGCCCTGGCAGCGTTTTGGTGCGGCGCCCTTGCCGGTGGCAGGATCGGTGCGAGTCTCAGCAGCCATCGCGGTCGACTGATGAGCGGGGCCGCTTCGATCGAAGCTGCCCTGCTTGCTGTCGCAGTCGCCCTGGCCGCGCTGAGCCCAAGCCCGGTCACGGGCGTCTACCGCTACGCCCTGATCGTCGTCATGGCCGTCGCCATGGGAGTTCAAAACGCCACCGCCCGCAGGCTTGCGGTACCCGACCTGACCACCACCGTGCTCACCTTGACCATCACCGGCATCGCCGCCGACAGCGTGGTCGCACGAGGTCGGGGGTCGGTCGCGGGGCGTCGCCTCATCGCCGTGTTCGCCATGCTGGTGGGTGCCCTGATGGGCGCACTGCTGGTCATTCACGTTGACCTCGTCTATCCGCTGGTGATTGCCCTCGTCGTGCTCGTCATCGTCGCCATCACGGCTCAGAGAGCTGGGACCGCGGACCCTAAGTGGGTGCGAGACGAGTAGTCGAGCAGGATTCGCCGCCTCTAGCAGGCTGCTGAAAAAGCAGCCGCCTCAACCTTACTGACAGCCTGGCGGAGGAGAAGCCCGCGCGCGCCTGAAAG
>Ga0182027_10011858_pt1 | contig 12277 bp, 10 predicted proteins | sample 712E1DmetaG_FD_121300 | JGI IMG/M metagenome (GOLD analysis project Ga0182027, IMG submission 121300) | Permafrost microbial communities from Stordalen Mire, Sweden - 712E1D metaG (Illumina Assembly) | ecosystem: Environmental > Terrestrial > Soil > Wetlands > Permafrost | place: Sweden...
CGTGGCCGGAATCGCGCTCGCCACCTCGCTCTGGACCGTCAGCACGCTTTTCTATCTTTGGTTCTGGAGCCGAGAGCTTCTGGCGCGAGCGACCGCAATCGACGCATCCGGATGATTCCGGCCCCGGCCGAACCCCAGCATCTGGGTTGCCCCACGTCACGGCTTCGACAAACACACGCTTCAGTCACTCAGCGCGGAAGGAATCCAACTACCGTCTGTCGGCTTTGCACACGCACCATTTCTCTTGGACGGCGTCATCGGGATTCCGCAGCAGCTTTGTAGCCCGGCAGACAAGCGAAGAGGCCTCTGGACAATTTGCCTCCACGCTAACACCGCGAGTGATGCAGACATTGAACGGCTGTGCGGCTTTCTCGCCGCTCGTGCGACTCGATTCACCTCCATCGATCGGATACTCATCCGGTCTCAGCCTGCCACCTTGACCCTGCCCGAGCGCCTTCAGGCTGAAGCGGCGCTCTGGCGTCTCAAATCCTTGCGGGCAGTTAGGCGAATCCGCCGCCGCGCGCTCTTCCGGCCGAGCAACTCCGCGTAAAGCTGCTCCCACCGGTCCAGCACGGTTTCCAGGCTGAAGCGCTCGCGCACCATCCTCCGCGCGCTTTCGCCCATTGCGCGCCGCTCCTCGATGGGCGTGCGCATTAGCTTTGCCATTGCTCGCGCCAATGCATCCGCATCGGCCGCAGGCGCCAGCCAACCCGTCTCTTCGTTCACAATCGCCTCGCGCGTGCCGGGAACATCTGTAGCGACGGCGGGCACGCCGCAAGCGCCTGCCTCGAGTAACACCATCGGCAACCCCTCGTAGCGCGACGAGAGGACAAATCCATCCGCGGCCTGCATCCAGCGCTGCACGTTCGGCACGAAGCCCAGGAAACGCACGCGCCGCTCCAGGCCAAGCCGCGCAGCCAGTTGGACCAGCTCGGTCTGGAGCGGCCCCGCGCCTGCGATCAGAAGCCGCGCCGTCTCAGACGCGCACGCGAGCGCCTTCAGCAGTGTTGGGTAGTCCTTTACCGCATAGAGCCTGCCCGCCGCCAGCCACAAGAACTCGTCGGCCAGTTCAAGCTCTTTGCGCGCGGCGCATCGCGAACCCGCGTCCGGCCGCCAGGCGTCCAGTTCGATCCCGTTCTCGATCGTGGTCAGATGGTTCTCGCTCACCATTCCGGCGGCAAGATGAGATGCGGCCGCGGCGCGGCTCACCGCCGTCACGTGGTCCGCTAGCCAGCGACTACAGCGGTAACCGACCCGCCGCCCCAGCGTTCCGGTGTACGTATTGTGCAGCGTATCGATCTCCACCGGCACGGGCGCGGCCAGGCGCGACCAACGGGCCAGCCACGCGGCGTGCGGCAGGTGCGCATGCAAAACGTCCGGCCGCTCACGCCAAAGCCATCGATGAAAGCGAATCCATCCCCGCGGGTCCGCAAGCCCCTTGCGCATCTCCAGGCTAATGAATTCCACGCCGGCCTTGCGCAATTCATCGGCCGCAGCACCGCCGGAACCGGAAAGCGCCACCACGCTCACCCGCCAGCCGCGCCGGCGCAGCCCTTTCGCCAGCAACATCGCCTGCTGTTCGGCGCCGGCGATGCGGTCCAGTCCGGGAATCACAACCGCAATGTGGCTCACTCTCGCCTCCACACATGCGCCACATGCACATCGATCAGTTCCTCATACGCCTGAATGGCGTGTTCGAATCCGAATTCATTCGATGGCCAAAACCTCTGCTGTTCGAAATTTGCGGATCTCCGGCGCCAGCGGAAGCCGGGAAGAAACGATGCGACCGTTGTGCCGAAACCCGCAAGGCAGCGGCGAATCGCAAAGAGAGGAAGCGCGAAGGCAACCAGCAATCCTGCGAGCGTAAGGCTAAACCAGAAGCGGAGCACGGAACCCTCCAGCGACCCAGTTGCCGCGTCCCGAGCAAAGCAAGCCTCGGCGGCGCTCACAGCAGTTCCACGATTGCCCTACCCGGAATCCACGCAACTCGAGTGGCACTCGCACGGCGAATGCCGCTTCAGAGGTCGCAGGAATGGGAAAAGTACTGTGGAATTGCTCTGGTGGGAACTTGCTCGACGGTGTGGGGCGATGCTCTAAAAATTCGAGCCTGAAATCCAGCGGCCAAGCACGCCCGATACCTGTTCGTCTGAGCGAGTTTCCTCTTCAACAACGCAAGAATGCCCTTGGGAAGGGGCTCTTGGCTGGAGGTGGAAGAAACAGCACTCTAAGGAAACAACTTTCCCGAAAAAATGTCAAGGGGTTAATTTGGATTTGGAAAAGTTGGTTGTTTTTTCTTCGGGTCTAAGCAGGCATCGGCGATCCCGGCGCGTCTTTTTCTCCGGGGCGGGGCGCCTTCGCTGCCATACCGTCTGATGACAAGAAGTGGCAAAATCGTTCTCCGGGACGGATCGTGTCCAGTGCCGCAAGCAGGGTCGCCGCAAGGGCTTGTGCAGACACCTCCGCCGCCAGCCACGCTCCAGGACGGTCGCGAAGCAGATCCGTAACCCCCCCTGAGGCCGGCAAAGCTACAAGGGGCAAGCCTGCGAAGGCCGCCTCCAGCAGGGCATTCGGCATGGCGTCATAGCGCGACGAAAGCACAAAGAGCGTGGCTCCGGGGAAAAAGGCGTAGGGACAATCGACCTGGCCTGCAAAGCGGACTGCGGCTTCCAATCCGAGCGAGCGGCACAAAGACTTGAGCGCCGTTTCCTCCCGCCCACCGCCCGCAATGATCAAATCGGCTTGAGGAAACCGTTCGCGCACAATGGCAAGCGCTTCAAGCAGCAGGTCAAACCCTTTTTCCGCCGCCAGCCTTCCCACAGCCAGCAGGTGCGGGCCCGCGCCGTTCCACTGATGCGGGGCGTTTGACGCCGCGCGGATTCCCTCCAGATCCACTGGATTCGGCAAAATCGCGATCTGCTCTTCGCCGATCCCCAGCTCTCGCCGCAGGTCTTCGGCCATGGCGCGCGATTGGCAAATCACGCGGTCCGCGTGGCGGTAGAGTAGTCGGTAGAGCCAGCGCGTGTACCGAGGCAGACCGCCAAAGGCCAGTGCAGCGGAAACGGTTCCGTTCTGCCGCACCAGCACGAAGGTCTTCGGCGGAAAAAGCGCGCGCAGCAGCAACACCAGAAAACTCACCTCCGGCGCTCCCGAAAGGATCACGCCGGGCCTCAGCCGCCACACCAGGCGCAGCAACGGGAGAGCCCCGGCGCGCGCACGCCGTGCGCCCAGCGCATGAACAGTGACCCACGGCGGCAGCGAGGCTGCGGCGGCATCGGCCTGCGTTACCAGCCCCAGGTGGACCTCGTATTTTTCCTGTGACAGCCCACGCGCCAGCAGGGCCATCACCTGTTGGGCGCCGCCCCCACCCAGGCGTGGGATCAGCAGAAGGACTCGGATGCGCTGCGCCATGAATTTCCTGAGAGGAAAGCAATTGTCCCCCAGAGCGCAGCTTTTGATGTGTGTTCGCCATCACAGACTTTACCTTGGATCGGTCTTGTCAAATGTCCCAAATTGCAACAGTGGTGGTTTTTTCCTCCCCAATCTGCTCACAGACCTTAAAGTTCTGCGAATTTCCTCATTAGCTGCCTCAAATCGCTACAGCGATTTATCTTTCTCTCAGAATCTGCTCACAGACCTTACCGTTCGGTGAATTTCAAAGAGCGCAGGCGCATGATGGCAGATTCCGCGACCCTTTCTTTCCATCTTTGTCCGTGTACCGACAGACCGCCCACGATTCTCGTCGGCGTCACCCATCCGCAAACCTGCCTGGTCTTAGGTGCGCGGCTCCGCGTGCTTCGCGAGGAGGGATTTCGTGTCCTCTTGGTCTCCAGCCCCGGTGAACTGCTGGACCGCACGGCCGAGCGCGAGGGCGTGGAGCGGATCGCAATTCCAATGCGCCGCGGCATCGCTCCTTGGGCGGATATGGTCGCCCTGCTGCGGCTCTGGTGGCTCATTGGCCGCTGTAGGCCGGACCTAGTCGAATTCAGCACGCCGAAAGCCGGACTGTTAGGCACACTTGCCGCCAGACTTCGCGGTGTGCCCCGGCGCGTCTACATGTTGCGCGGGCTCAAGCTGGAAACTAGTACCGGATTGAAGCACAGGATCTTGCTGGCTGCGGAGCGCCTGACCTCCCGTTGCGCGCATGTCGTGTTGTGCAACAGCGAAAGCCTGCGGGCCGAGGCGCTGGCGCTGGGCGTAGCTCCCGCCGGCAAGCTGAGCCTGTTAGGGCAGGGAAGCAGTAACGGCGTGGACATTGAGCGTTTTTCGCCGGGGCCGAGTGACGTGCGCGAGCGGCTCGGCATTTCGCGCGACGCTCCGGTCCTGGGCTTTGTCGGGCGTTTAACCCGCGACAAGGGCCTGCCGGAGCTCATCCGCGCCTTCGATCTGATTCTCCGCGCCGAGCCGTCCGCCCGCCTGCTCCTCGTGGGTTGGTTCGACGCTGCTGAAGACGCGCTGGACAAAGAACTGCGCGCCCGCATCCTGGACCATCCGCGCACGGTTTTCACCGGATTTGTAACCGACGCGGCGCCTTATTACCGTGCCATGGACGTGATGGTCTTGCCCACTTGGCGGGAGGGTTTCCCGAATGTCGTGCTCGAGGCCGCGGCCACGGGGATCCCCGTCGTGACGACCGAGTCTACTGGTGCGCGCGACGCCGTCGTACCAGAGGTAACGGGCTTGTTGATCCCGCCCGGCTACCCCGATGCCATTTGCGAGGCAGTGCTGAAACTGATTCGCGATCCCAAACTTCGCCGCCGCATGGGCGAGGCAGCGCGCGCATGGGTCCTTGAGCACTTTTTGCAAGCCCGCGTCCTGAGCATGACGGCCGAGTACTACCGCAGCCTCCTCGCAACCGTGCCTGCCACACGGCTGCAGCGCGCCTGAATAGCTGCGGCAGTCACGGCGTTGTCTCAGCCCGTTTCTTCAACCTCGCCGGCAAACAGATCGCGCTGTTCTGCGCCGTGCCTCTCGGGCTCAACCCGTCTGCGGCCCGGTGCTCCAATCAGGCTCAACACCTCCAGCGCCTGAATAGCCTTCCGGGGTACATAAATCCGCTGTGTGTTCGAGCGCGTATCGGGCGGGGTCAGCAGCAATCCCGAGCCGTCCACGAGCGTGCGGTCGTTGGCCGCCAATCCCTCCAGTTCGTCGCCGTCGGCCAGCGTCAGCCGCAGCCACAACCCCGCGGTGCGCGGCCTAAGAGAAAAATGCTTGCGCACCAGCCGCTCAGGATTTACCTGGTCCGCCGATCCGGCAGGGAGGTCTCGCACATAGCACACCCACTTCACCTGCTCCCACCCCATGCGCACCACTTTGCCCGTAAGGTCCAGAATCTGCAGTTCCGGCTCCTGCTGTCCGAAGTCGGCTCCCGCGTAGCCGGCACACCAGTCACGGGAAAACTTGCGCACAATGACAGGTTTGCGTGCCGAGGCCATCGTTTTGGATTGTCGCACGCCTGGGCGGTACGGCGGCGCTCGCTTCTGTTGCCTTTCTGGCTCCCCCTCCCGTTAGTGCACCGGCAAATCGCTTTAGTTTCGAGTCCAGGAAAAGTTGCAACTTTGGTGCACGAAAACTAGTGTTCCGAGGAATTTTGTGTTAATGTTCTTGTTTGCCGGCTTCTGCGAATTGTGCCATAAAAGCAACAACATCAGGCACTTGAGCTGAGGTTTCGATGGCGAAAACAGGTTAGTGCATGCCCGACTATATTTACCTGCTGGAAAAGCGGCTCTCGGCAGACCAGCGCCACGCGCTCACCCAGCTTCGCACAGTCGCGCGCGAAGCAGGGACTATCCTCTTCCTGACAGGTGACGCCGTCCGCGACCTCACCAGCGGCCATGCGGTTCGCGAGCTTGAATTTGCGATCCACGGAAACGCCCTTAAGCTCAAGAAACCATTGGAGAAGGCCGATGGCAAGTTATGGGGAGAAGACGAGCCCTCCCGGAGTCTTTACCTGTGTTTTCCGGGAGCCGTTCGCGTCAACCTGATCAGCACCCACCGCACCGAATATCCCAAGCCGGGGAAGCCCGTTTTTCACGCTGCCTCTATCCAGGAAGACCTGCGCCGCCGCGACTTTACTGTCAACTCGATGGCGATTTCCCTCAACGAGGGGTCGTTTGGACTGTTGATGGACCCCCTGAATGGCGCCGCCGACATTGAAACGAGAACTCTGCGCCTGGTTTCCAATTACGGGTTCCTTGAGGAACCTTCGATGCTCATCCGGGCCACCCGGTACCGTGCTCGCCTGGGTTGGGAAATGGACCTGAGAACCCAGTCTCGCTACGACAATGCAAAGAGCGAGGGAGTGATCGAGGCGCTTTCCGCCCATGAGCGGAGTCAGGAGCTCGAGCAGATTGGACACGAGGAAGATGGACTCAAAGTGCTGCGCACCCTGGAGGATGAGGGTTGGATGAAGATTCTCTTCCCGGCCTGGACCTCAGCCAAGACCGATGAAGAGAAGTTGACGGCCCTCCACGATCTGGCGGTGGAATTGCTCCTGCAGGGCATTCATCCCGACATGTCCGCGGCTCAAATGCATCTGCTCACCGCCAAAATGGCGCCCAAGGATCTGTCGGCGCTCAAGAAATCGATGCTGCGGCCGGGCTTCGTTGCGGAATGGAACAGTCTCGATTCGATGGCGTCAGGCTTCGCAAAAGTACTGCTGGCCAAGCAGAATGTCAAGCCCTCATCGAGCTTTAAGCTCTTTATGAGCTATGATCCAGAAGCGGTTCTTTGGCTTGGATTTACGACCAAGGCGCAGGCCGTCCAGGAACGCTTCAATCTCTTCCTTAAGGTCTGGCCTGAGGCCCGTCAGCGCATCCCGCACGCTCTGCTGCAGGAGATGCGCATCACACCTGAGCTACCGATCTACAACGAGCTTGTGGAAAAGACTTTTCTTGAGCTGATCGATGGCCGCCTGACCACCCCGGAGGAAATGCGCGCCTATCTTGAGCCGCACTCGCCCCCCGCTCCGCCTCCGCAAGTGACGATCAAGAGGCCGCGAGCCAAGCGCGGTGCTGAGGCCAAAATCAAAGAGCAGGTACTCGATGAGGACGAGGAGTTAGAGGAGGGTCTGCCGGGGGACGACGATCTGGAGCCGATCGGCGCCGATGACGATGAGATCGATCTGGGCCTGGTTCTGCCCAAGCTTGCTCTGGCGACGGAGTTGGGAGACGAAACGGAACCAGAGGAAGAAGAGGAACTGGAAGGCGAGGAAACGAGTGCGGCTTCCGCTGGAAAGAAGGGGCTGTTCACGATAAAGGGAGAGAAACCCGCGCCCAGTAAGGCGGAAAAGCCCCTCGCGGCAGCGAAGCCCCAGCCTCCCGTGGCAGCCGCTGCGGCGAAGGTTGGATCTGCGCCAAAACCGGCGCCGGCTGCCAAGCCCGCGGCCAAAGCACCGACGCCCATCAAAGCCAATGCCCCAGCCCAAAAACCGGCCAAGGCCGCAGCCAAAGCGCCCGCGAAGAAGAGCACAAAACCCGCGCCGCCCAAGGCCGCCCGGCCCAAGCCGAAGCCTGCGGCCAAGCCATCCAAGAAGTCGGCAGGGAAGAAGCACGCGTCGAAAAAGGCCAAGAAGCGCTGACGGGTTCTCGCCATCGCCCACTTGGCCGACATCGAGGCCGACCTCGTCTTTCTGTGTGCTTCGAAACAAGACGCCGCAATGTCAACGGCCCTGCGCTCGGTCGGCCCGATGTCCCCCGAAGGCGTGGATCGTCCTTGTTCCAGCCAGGACTTCGCCGCCGTGCAACTGCCCCCGTGGAATGAAGTACTCCTCTCCGGCATGCACAGGAGTCCGCTCTCCGTTGGTCACCAGGGTGTAGCAGCCTTGCACCACCACCATGTATTCGTCGTAGTCGTGTGCGTGGGCTCGAGAGACGGCATTCTCGTCGCAGGTCCAAAACGCCATTTGGCTGCCATCCGCTCCGTCAAACACGTACCTCTCAACTCCAGGAGTCGCTTGAGACGACTGGGCAATCCTGTTCTCGGTTTTCTTCATGAAGTCAGGAAAGTCGCGCATAATTGCTGTCATTCTCTCACCCTGCACCCTCTCTGTTTCTCCCACGCCGTCTGCGAGTCCTCGCTTGCGCGCGCGCCAACTTCGCCCCGCATCCGCATCCTGCGGGCCAAATTCGGCGCCGCACCCGCCGCTCGCCGCCGAATTCATCCGTAATTATCCCCTAGGAGTAGGTATATGATGTATTGTGATCGGAGAATTGCGGGAACTGAGTTCTGGTGTTTCTCGGAACCGCGAGACGCGCGTATGTACATACCCGATGCAGTTAGAAAATGTGTCGTCTTTGTTGGCTATGCTCTTGCCGATGGGACGACCAGAGTAGTTGGTACAGCTTTTCTCGTTGGTCGTCCTCTGGACAGAGAGACCACACCTGGATTCGGGCAGGTTTCTCCCTCGTTTGCCTATCTTGTTACAGCCAAACATGTCTTGGATGCTATTGAGGCGAAAGGTGCAAGTGAGGTTCTGATCCGCCTAAATTCAAGCGACGGTAAAGCACGCTGGGCGAGTACTCAGTTTCAACACTGGATGTATCATCCCACCGAAAAGAATGACGTTGATGTTGCAGTGTTTAACGCGAACGCGATGGAGTTCGGGAAATGGGATCACGCCATTTTCCCGATAGCTGGATTCGCAACTCAAGAACGAATTGAAAAGGATCAAATAGGGCTTGGTGACGAGATTGTAATTGTCGGACTGTTCGCATCTCATTACGGAAGCGCAAAGAATATCCCTATTGTTCGCGTGGGAAACATCGCGGCGATGCCCGAGGAAAAAGTACGAACATCTCTTGGCGGCATCGACGCGTATTTAGTGGAGGCCCGTTCAATCGGGGGGTTGAGTGGCTCTCCGGCATTTGTAAATCAAGGTCTAGTGCGGGTGCGGCACGGTCAGTTGCAAGTGAGCAGTTCTCCGATGGGAGCGCAAATTTGCTTGCTCGGTTTAATGCACGGGCATTATGACGAGAAAGGCACAGAAAAAGTTAATATGGGTATAGGGATTGTTGTGCCAGCAATGAAGATTCTAGAAGTGCTAAATCAGGAGGCAATCGTGAAGGTCGAAGATCAAGCCCGCAAACGCCAGCAGGAAGAGGTAATGCCGACTATGGACATTCTTCCCGAAGAATCCAAGAGTCCGCAGTTCACGCGGGCGGATTTTGAGCTTGATCTTCGGAAGGCGTCTCGCCGGGTTGCGCCTTCGCAATCTGATTCAAAAACGAAGTGAACATCGGTTGACTATCAAAGCGCCGGTTGTAGCGGAAGCTGTATTCGTCCAAGTAGGATTGGAGATAGCCTTGCCCAACTGAGTGATACACTCCGCGAATACCGCCCTTAATCAAGCTCCAGAATCCCTCCACACTGTTCGTGTGCGTGTCGCCAATCACGTAGATTTTCTCACTGTGCTTGACACGCTTGTGGGTATAGCCGTTCGCCATGTGGCTGAGGCCATCGTAGGGCTGGTACTCATCGGTGAAAACGGTTGTGTTCGGCAGGATGTGCTCTTTGACCAATCCGAGCAGCGTAGCACTCCGCGTGTCTCTGGCAACGAGCGCCCGAACGCGGCCTTTGCGTTCCAGTATGCCCACGATGGCTGTTTTCTTCTTGTCGCCGGGTGCGGGCTTGCCCTTGACGCCACGGCGAACGCCACCGAAGTAGGTTTCGTCCATCTCTACGCCGCTACTTTCAGAGCCACCTAAGCCGCTGCTGTGGTCCTCTTTCAGCATAGTGCGAATCTGTTTGAACATCCGCCATGCGGTTTTGTAGGTGACGCCAGTCTCGCGTTCGATTTGTTTGGCTGAAATCCCGCAGCGCGTAGAGGACATGAGGTAAATGGCATAGAACCATGTGGTCAGAGGCGTAGTGGACTTGTGAAAGATAGTGTCCGCTGTCGGGTGGACGTGATTTCCACAGTGGTCACAGGAATAGGATTTCCGCTTCGCAACCCTATGATGCTTCGTGACTTGTTCACAGTTCTTGCAGAAAATCCCATCGGGAAAGAGGTAGTTTTTGAGCCATTCAAGGCAGACAGCATCAGTGGGGAATTGTCTGTCAAAATCGCGCTTCGTATATCGTTGAACCTTAGGATGTTTCTCCATAGTTACTCCCTTGACTACCTAAAGTGTATCAAAGAGTTTACCTGCTGTCAAGGGATAATTACGAATTCATCAAACGTTTGCAATCTGTTTGCCTGACTGAATTACTCTGGTATTGGTTTCCTGCGGTCCTGTCATCCCAAGCAGTGCAATCGGCCGCGGGGCGAGGACTCACCGTTTGAGCCAATCAGTATTTGTTCTGGAAGACGACGCCGATATTGCCAGGCTGGTGCAGCATCACCTTGAAGCGGCGGGCTTTGAGGCCCGCCTGTTTCACACCCCCACCAACCTCATTCCTGATGCCGAGCGCAAGCCGCCCGCTCTGTTTCTCCTCGACATCATGGTCCCCGGCGGAGACGGTCTCGATGTTTGCCGGCGCCTCCGCAATCACGCGGGACTTTCCACTGTCCCCATCATCTTCCTGACCGCCCGCGCCAGCGAAAACGACCGCGTCCTCGGTCTCGAACTGGGCGCCGACGACTACATCACCAAGCCTTTTTCGACACGTGAGCTGGTTGCCCGCGTCAAGGCCGTCCTGCGCCGCTTTGAACGGCCAACGTCGCCCTCCGTCATCAGTTTTGAACAGATCGTCATTGACGCCGGAGCTATGCAGTTGAAGGTCCGCGGCGAGCTCACTACGACCACTGCCACCGAGTTTCGCCTGCTCGATTACCTCGCGCGTCATCCCGGCCGCGTTTTCAGCCGCGACCATCTCCTCGACGCCGTTTGGGGCGATGCGCGCTTTGTCACACCCCGCTCCGTCGATGTCTATGTGCGCCGCATCCGTGAGAAAATCGAGATCGATCCGGAGAATCCGCGCTACCTGAAAACCGTGCGCGGCGCCGGCTATCGTTTCGAGATGCCCAAAGAAGCATGATGCAAGCCTCTTGCCTCTAGCTTCTAGCCAGGCCGCACTCGGGTCAGCCTCTGCAGGTGATCTGGACAGCCCAGCGAACGCAATGAAAAGCTAGGAGCTAAGAGCTAGGTCTTTTCATGACCCCTAAAGTCTTTCCCAAGCTGCTCGGACTGTTTACCCTTCCTCTGGTCTTCGTCACCCTGGTGATGGAAACCGTCTTTTTCCGCATCGTGGAGCGCGAGGATCCAGGCGCGTTACGCGACATTGGACCCTACGCCTTCTGGTCTGGCCTTATTGCCCTCGCTATCGCCATCCCACTGGTTGCCTGGATCGCCGCCTACGCCTCAACCCGTCTGAAGCGCGTGCTCGCCTTTGCCCACCGCATCGCCGATGGAGATCTGACCGCCCGCCTTGATTCAACCGAGGACGACGAACTCTCCGCCATCGAAGCCGCACTGAATCAAACGGCCGCACGGCTCGGCAAGGACTTTGCCGAGCTCGAAAGCAGCCGCCTCGAGCTCGCCGTCATGCTCGATTCCATGCAGGAGGCTGTCGTCGCCATAACTCCGGAAGGTGCTATCCGTTGGTCCAACGCCGTCATGCAGCGCGTCGCCGGATTGCAGCTTGTGCCCGGTCGCCCGCTGGTTCATTCCGTCCGCGATCCTGAACTGCTTGCCTGCGTTCGCGGCGCTCTCGAACGCCGTGAGCTTTGCGTTGGCCGCGCCAGCCTCCTTGCGCCGGGCCGCGTCTTTGAAATCAACGCTGCGCCCCTGCCTGCCGGCGGCGCGCTTGTCGTCCTGCACGATGTCACTGGAATTGAGGCCGCGCAGAAAATTCGCCGCGAATTTGTCGCCAACGTCAGCCACGAACTGCGCACGCCGCTTACTTCCATCCAGGGCTACGTGGAAACCCTCATCGAAGATCCCAACCCCAGCCCGGAAACCACACTCGAATTCCTCGGCGTCATCCTCAAAAATGCCAGTCGCATGAATCGCCTCACCGAGGATCTGCTGGCGCTCGCCAGCGTTGAAAGCCCCGACTACAAGCTCTCGTTGCATCCGGTCCGAGCCAGCGTTCTGCTGCGCGATGCAGCCGACTCCTTGGGAGGCATCGTCGTCGACTCCGGCGTCAAACTCCAGTCCGCGGGCGCGCCCGACGCTCTCGTTATGGCCGATCCCGACGCCATCCATCAGGTCTTCGGCAACCTGATGGAGAACGCCCTCAAATACGCCCAATCCGGCAAGCGCATCCGCGCCGGCGCGCGCCTACTCGCCTCTGAGGTGCAGTTCAGCATTCAGGACTTCGGCCCCGGCATCGCTTCCGA
>Ga0182027_10011859_pt1 | contig 12276 bp, 10 predicted proteins | sample 712E1DmetaG_FD_121300 | JGI IMG/M metagenome (GOLD analysis project Ga0182027, IMG submission 121300) | Permafrost microbial communities from Stordalen Mire, Sweden - 712E1D metaG (Illumina Assembly) | ecosystem: Environmental > Terrestrial > Soil > Wetlands > Permafrost | place: Sweden...
CAATACTGCGAGTTTCGAGATGATGTACGACGGAATTTTGAGCCCGGTCTGCCTTTCCCGCCGGTAGATGGTCTGCTCATCCACAATCTCACGAACGGCATTGGAGCAGCCAAACCAGAGCGATGAGAACATCGCCATAAAAATGGTCTGCACCTGGTTGGAGCTGCCTGCCATCAAGGCCACCAGCAAAGCCACCAGGGGAGCCTGGCCGAAAAGCAAAAGGGTTTGCGCCCGATCGTTGAATTTCAGCTGCCAGGTACGCTGCAACAGGGTATTGAACTGGTGCAGGCTGAATCTTCTCTCCTTGGACTGCGCGGGACCCCTTCGCCCACTGCCCGGGGCCTGCTCCGCCGGGATGTCGCGCTGCGGCTCTACCACCAGGGTTTGGTACAAGGGAGCGGCCTGAAACTTCTGCTTCAACTCCAGCGCGTAAGGGATGGTGTTGTTATCCGTTAAATCGTCATAAACGTCGGGAGGACTTTCCGCCTTGAAATACTCCAGGAATTTTGTGCCAGGACCGTAATAGGCCAGCCGCCCCTGCACCAGGACCACAACTTTGTCGAGCACGCCGAACGACCCCAGCAGGTGGGTGGTGATGACGATGGTTGAGCCCTGGTTGGCAAGCTGCCGGAAGAGCATCATCATCAGCGTTTCAGTGCGGGGATCCAAACCTGCTGTCGGCTCATCCAGGAAGAGCACGCCGGGTTTGGGGAGAAGCTCAATTCCCAGGCTCACCCGCTTGCGCTGGCCGCCGCTCAGGGTGGCCACGGGGTTGTCCCAGCGTTGCGGGTCGAGTTTCAGCGTATCCAGCATCTCTTCCACGCGGCGGTTGATTTCGTCGTCGGAAATATCGTCGGACAAGCGCAGTTTCGCCGCGTAGTAAAGACAATGGCGCACCGTCAATTGCCGGTGCATGATGTCTTCCTGCGGGACATATCCAATGGTGGATTTCATCGCGTCCAGGTTCTGATACAAATCCACGCCGTTGTAAAGCACCTTGCCGGAAGTGGGTTTCACAAACCCATTGAGCGCGTTCATCAGGGTGGTTTTGCCCGCGCCGCTTGGTCCCAGCAGGCCGATCAGCTCTTTCGGCTTGACCACCAGGCAGAGGTCATCCAGGAGCAATTTGGGCTGGCCCGTGTTGCGGTCGGTCACCTGGAAATTCAAGTGTACGGAATCCAGCCGCACCACCCGGCCGTCAGGAACGTGGGTCAGGGTTCCGCCATGAAAGTGGAGCTCCGAGGGGCCAATCACCACGCGGTCCAGTTCCTGGAGCTCATGGCGCTTCACCCGGATGCCGTTCACAAAGGTACCGTTCACCGACCCCAGGTCAACAAGCAGGCTCTTGCCGTTTTGCTTGATGATCTCGGCATGTTTCTTGGAGACGATGGGATGGGCGATCACCACATCGCAAGTTGGGTCGCGCCCGATGACCAGATGGTCCTTGGCCAGGTCGATGTTCTCCATCTTCAACTGCGGCTCCAGGCCGGAGCGAAAGATCAGAGATTTTCCGGTATACCTGCCGAAAGTAATGTAATCACCGTCGTGCAGTTCGGCGGTTTTAATGCGGATTCCGTTGACGAAAGTGCCGTTGGCGGACAGGTCGATCAACTCGACCCCACCACCTTTGAGTGAAAACTGGGCGTGCACAGCGGACACGGAGGCGTGTTCCAACACCATTTTGCAGCGATTGGAATCGCGGCCGATCATCAGGCCATCATCCGGAATGTCCTCGCTCTTTACCGCAAACTTGTCAACAATCAGATCAACGTGGGGGCGGGCCATGATATCCGTGAGCTTGATGGCCACGGTGCCGCCGGTGGAACTATCGGCCTTCTGCGCGGCGGCAATATCGGCCTGGCTGACGACGGAGGTGTGCACATGGCCATCGTCCTCGTCGATGGCGGTCCTGTGCACAGCAACGGCGGCAGGCGCGGGGACGAACGACTCCACGCGAAACAGGTGCTTTCCGCCCGCGCCGAAGGAGACCTCATCGTTGGGCTTTAGAACCCCTTCCTGGACCCGCACTTTGTTGATGAAAGATCCGTTGGAGGAATCGCGATCGCGAAGCACCACTTGCCCGGCATCGTTCAAACCCACCCAGGCGTGCTGGCGGGAGATTTGATCATCCGCGAGCACGATTTGGCATTTGGTCTGGTCGCGGCCCACGATAAGCCCTTTGGCAGTGATACTGAAGGTTCGGCCGGAAAGGAGCCCGGAAGTGGCAACCAGGCGAAAAGCGGAAGGAGCGGAGCGAGGCGGCGTGGCGGCAACGGTGGGCGCAGGTTCCTCGCCGCGGCTTACCTTGGTGGGCATGGCCACCGTGGGACCAGCTTCCTGCTCCCCGCCCAGAACGTGACCGCAAACCCTGCAAAATCGATAGCCACCTTCATTGACTTCGCCGCATGATGGGCATTTCATGGCACTGTCCTCGGTTTTCAGTTCTCAGTTTTCAGTAACCCGTCTCCTGACCGGCAAGGCAGCGAGGCCAACTGACAACTGACTACTTCCTAGGTTAGCGGTTTGAAGTCTTCTTCGTTGAATTCCTTGCACTCGACGGCGGCGCCGGCGTTACCGGGAGGAAGTCCTGGCCCCGAAAACTCCGCCAGGATCACCGTGATGTTGTCCCCTCCACCATTGGCGTTGGCTTTATCGATGAGGGCTTTGCAATTGTCGGAGAGCGCATTCGCACGGCCACCGTTTTCGAGCAGATCAGCCTCGGGTACCATGTTGTAAAGGCCGTCGCTGCAGACAAGAATTCTATCGCCCTGATTCATCCGGATGTAGGTGACCTTTACGTCCAGCGTTTCACTGGTTCCCACCGCCTGAGTGAGAATGCTCTTGCGGCTGTCCTTTTCCGGGTCAGCGGGCAACTCCGCGCCAATGTCCTTCAGATAGTTCAGAAATGTCTGGTCGCGTGTTAACTGGGTGATCTGTTTACTGCGAATTAAGTAGCAGCGTGAATCTCCCACCTGCCCGATAAACAGGTGCTGGCCGAAAAGGGCAGAGGCCGTGGTGGTGGTCCCCATACCGTGGTAGGCGGGATTGGCCAGGGCCTTCTGGAAAATGATCTGGTTGGCGTACTCGACGGCCTCGCGCAGGAGGATCACGAAGTTGGCCTCACTGACCGTCCCCAATGTTTTCAGATTGTCATACAGCCGCTTGGGAACCGTGACGGCAGCGAGTTGGCTGGCCACCTCGCCGCTGGCCTCACCGCCCATGCCATCCGCAACCATGAAAAGCGAGCCGAGCGGGCCCACATTATGCTCGCGCAGCGAAGGCGTTACGCCAACCTCTCCCGTCGTAAGATTGCAGACGACGAAGTTATCTTCGTTGTTCTTGCGCACGCGACCCATGTCGGACATTCCGAACAAGGTCACGTGAATGGCCTTCTCCTCACTCCCCGTTATATCGGCCACGGCCCTCACCCTCCCCCGGTTGCAGTCACGCTTAACCGTAACCTCAGTGAAACCACTCTTTGTCGGTGTGCCAACAAGTTGAAAATCAGTGCAAACTCAACCCCAAAGGGACTTCACTTGCGCCCCGGAACCTTTCCCCGTATTTTGACAGCCAAGAACAACCTGATTTGCCAGGAGTCTGGCTCTAATGGAATGATATGACTGTTCTTTCTTACCACAGCCGCATCCCGGTATCAAGCACGACAATCAGAGGCTCGGGATTCGGGATTCGGGACTCGGGCTTTCTCGATCATCACCCTGATCATTGATCCCAAGTCTGTAGCCCTTCATTCCGAATTCCTGATGTCGAATTCCGGATTGCAAGTACCGAACCCCTAATCCCTAACCCCGAGTCCCGAGTCCGGTCCCCGTGCGGAGTTCGTGGACGATCTGTGCGGCCACGTCGCGCGCGCGCTCCAAATCCTGCGGTGGCAGGGAGATCGCCGCCACTTTGGGATGGCCCCCGCCTCCATAACGCTCACAAATGCTCGCCAGGTTGGCCGTCTTGGGGGCACGGCTCCACGGGTTGCTGCCGACGGCGATCTTGATCCGCTCCTTCGAGGAGCTTACTCCCACGCAATAGACCGCGGTGGGAAAAAGATAGTACGGAATGAACTTGTTGAAGCCCTCCACGTGCTGGTCCGCCACGTCAAAGAAAACCACCCCGTCTTGCAGTTCGGCGCGCCCACGAAGCAATTCGATGGACTTCAGATGCTGGGCGTAAAGCTGTTCAAAGGCCTTCTGGATGTGCGGCAGGGCGATGATTTCCTTTAGCGGCCGCGAGAGAAGTTCCGGAATCAGACGCATGCAGAAGTCCGGTTCCGTGGTCCCTTCGATGACCAGGGTCAACTGCGTGGCGGGCTCGCGCATTTCCACGGCCGTGGGAATGTCCGGGTACTGCGCACCGTCAATCAAGTCCGCCCAATGGATCAAGTCTTCCAGGTCGGGAGCCTGAAATCCAAACTTCTTGCCGGTGGTTTCGGCGATGAACTTGGTGCAGGAGCGGAAGTCCGGCCCGTAGAATTTCTTGCCGCTATGGTCGTGGCGGAAATGCTCGGCATCCGCTTCCGTAAGAAATGCGCTCTGATGATGATCAAACCACCACGTCAAGCGGTCGGAGCTGGAATATTTGAAATCAACGATCACGTTCTCGGTCGCGTCGAACAGTCCGGCATCAAACAACTGTCCGGCACGATGCATCATGCCGCGATATCGAAACTCCGCTTGGGCATCGACGCACTGCCGGTAGAAGCGCGTAAACACGGCCGCCGAGCAGGCTCCGTCAAAACACCGATCGTGAAAACAAACTAAAACCGCCATAGGTCTTGGGGGTGAGGTAACCAGCTCTGCACACGCCCAGCCTCACCAACGTGAGCGAAACCATTCAAATTGCGCTTGCTGCCGGAAATTGTCAAGAGGAATTGCGTAGGCAAGCATCTAGGGAGCTTCGGCTGAAGGCAAGGGGCGGCAAACCCGTGCCGCCCCATCGCCTTTGAGTGAGATCACTTCGTTTCGGGGACTTATAGGCCTGCTTGCTTTGCCGCCAAGTCGCCGATGATCGGAGCTCTGTAAAGCTCGTTCTGGTAGGCCTTGTACATCATGAAGATGGCAAAGGCGAAGAACGCCAGGTGGATAAGCAGGCTGATCAAAAACATGATCCCTGCCAGGAAACCCAGCGACACGAGCCCCAGAATTATCGAGAGGATCGACCACACGATCATGAACCCGATCACCACGACGCTATAGAAAATCGACTGGAAGGCGTGGAACTTGACGAACTTGTCATTCTTGTAGGGGTCCAACACCAGGAAAATGATCCCGGTGATGAATCCCAGAATGTAAGCCAGACACCCCGCCACATTCGAGGTCATTCCAGTACTCGCCGCTGAGGGTGCCGCAGGCGGGGCCGCGCCACCCACCGCCGCGCCGCACGAGCCGCAAAACGTTGTTCCCTCGGCCATTTGAGCACCGCACTTCGCACAGAATGCCATGCCCTTATCTCCTTTTGCGGAATCCGTGGAATCGTAGCGTCGTGACCCATCCACCCGCTCCGAACTGTCCAGCCGGTTCTTCCGCTCGCTATTTTAGGAATCTGTTTGGTACCAACAGGCGTGTTATTGGTATCACAAAGCCCGCGACGAAACAAGCGGGAAATGCATCCTGGCCATGGAGGAAGGCGCCAAGGGCCAAGGGGCAGGGGCCTCCCGTGCGATACGGGCCGTGCCATCTCTCCTCCCCCAAACCCCATCGGTTCGGCTATACTGCCGATTCCCGATGGCCGCAAAATCTCTGGCATTTCTCGTCTCCAGCTCTTCGCGCCAGCGCCGCGCCCTGGCGGCCAGCACGCTGGGCTGGATGCTCGATGGCATGGACGTTACGCTTTACGCCATGGTCATTCGTGAACTGCTGCGCGCCTTGCAACTTACCACTGCGCAAGCCGGCCTGCTGGCCTCCGTTACGCTCATCGCCTCCGCCGTTGGGGGCATTCTATTCGGACTCGTCGCCGACCGCTTCGGTCGCCGACCGGCGCTGATCATCAGCATCGTGGTTTATTCGGTATTCACCGCCGCTTGCGGACTCTCCCATGGCTTGTGGGAGCTGGCCGCACTGCGCCTTGGCGTGGGTTTGGGAATGGGCGGGGAATGGGCCACGGGCGCGGCTCTGGTATCGGAAACCTGGCCCGATGAGCATCGCGGCAAAGCGTTGGGGCTCATGCAATCGGGCTTTGCCATCGGCTACGCGCTGGCGGCGGTGATCGCCGCCCTCATCATGCCGCGCTGGGGATGGCGGCCCGTCTTCTTCGCTGGAATTCTCCCTGCTCTCCTCACCCTTTGGATTGGCAGCCGGGTCGAGGAGTCTCCACTGTGGCTGGCGGAGCGGAAAAAAGCCGGGGTTCGGGATTCGGGACTCGGGACTAGTGACACGGGATTTGAAATTCGCGATGCGGGATCCGTAATCCAGGGTTTGGGTTCTGGAATTCGGAATTCGAAATCCGAAAGAGGGGTCCACGGACAAGCGCCTGACGATCAGGAATCAATTTCAAGGAAACCCGAATCCCGAGTCCCGAATCCCGAGTCCCGCTCTTTTCCTCCCTACGCCAAGGCAATCCTGGTGACCTTGCTGATGAATAGCGCTGCGCTCTTTGGCTGGTGGGGACTCTTCACCTGGATTCCTTCTTACCTCGCCCTGCCGATAGCGCGTGGCGGCCGGGGCCTTTCTCTCGCCGCCTCTTCCGCCTGGATTATCGCCATGCAGGCGGGCATGTGGCTTGGCTATGTGACGTTCGGGTTCATCAGCGACGCGGTGGGCCGCAAGCGGACCTACGTCTCCTACCTCTTGATTGCCGCGCTCCTTGTGCCGCTTTACGCGCGGGCGCATCCGCTGGCCCTGCTGGGGGTGGGTCCGCTGCTCGCCTTCTTCGGCACCGGCCATTTCACCGGTTTCGGGGTCATCACCGCGGAACTCTTTCCCACCTCTTTCCGCGCTACTGCCATGGGCCTGACCTACAATTTCGGGCGCGCCCTCAGCGCTGCCGCGCCGTGGGCCATCGGCGTCATCGCCGCTCGCGGGGGCCTTGCTTCCGCCTTCGGGATCAGCGGCGTGGCCTTTCTCCTGGCCGGTGTTCTTGCCCTTGCCCTCCCTGAAACCCGTGGCCGCAGCCTGACGTGACTGGGATGTCTCACCATGGATCCAAGGGCTGGGCCTTTCCTGAAACAGAGAAGTGGGCAGGAGGCGGAAGGCCAGAAAGCCCCATCGCGGCAATAGCCACACGCCGCCATAAGCAATGCCACTTCATAGCTTTGCTCCGCTCCCCCCATCATGTGGTAAGAAGCCCGGGTTAGGGTATATGCGCCTCAGTGGAGGAATGAAATACGGGGCAGTGAATCGAAGATTTCCTGATAACATTTGGCAAAGGAGAGCCACCAGGTGCGGCTGATGATTCAAGGAAGAGGTCCTGTCCGAATTTGCACGTTGCGCCGCCATCTTGGCGGCTCTGTGCCGGCTGGAAGCCGGCACTACACCCGAAATCAGGACAGTACCAAGGAGAACCCATCGTCGACAAAAGCAACAATTTGGGCATTGCCTCCCGAATTCGCAAAGCCATCGGCCGGAGAAACTGGAAGGTGATAGGGCCGAAACTACTGGGGGTGATTTGCCTGTTCATCCTGGGCGGCATCCTGGTGGCAGGACTTTGGCCGTTTTATCCCCCCAGGAATCAAGTGGCATGGCTCGCGGCTGGCAACGGCCTGCACTTTGGTCGTCATGGCACGATACTGAGTTCGGGCAAATTCAAGGCGGCGGACGCGCCGGACGATGCCCCTTGCAGCTTCGAGCTTTGGGTAGAGCCTGAAGTTACCGCTGCCTCCGGCACGCTCTTTGCATTCTACGCTGCGGGAAGTCCTCGGCAGTTCTCGCTGCACCAATCCCTTAGTGACATTGCCTTGCGAAGTGACATTCGCGACAAGCGCCATCGAACTCGCACCACCCGGCTTTATGTTGATGAAGTTTTTCGTCGGGGAAAGCGGATGTTCATAACGGTTACGTCAGATGGAGGGCAGACTTCAGTTTATATTGATGGTGTGCTGGCGCGAACAGGCCGCAAATTTCCGCTCTCGGTCCATGATTTTGACGGCGAACTCGTAATCGCCAATTTGCCCATAGTCGATAATAGCTGGTCAGGTGTGTTGCGAGGGTTGGCTTTTTACCACCAGAATCTTACTCCGGCGCAGGTCTATCGACACTTTGTGACTTGGACGGTGCAGGGACGGCCGGAGGTCTCTGAAAATGAGCGAGTGGTGGCGCTATATCTTTTTGATGAGCGCACGGGTCGGGTCATTCATAACCAAGTGTCCTCGGGAACCAACTTATATATTCCGGACCGGTATCTGATTTTGGATCAGGCTTTCCTTTACCCATTCTGGAAAGCGTTCCGTCCATCATGGAGCTACTGGGAAGACGTGCTGGTGAACATTGCAGGCTTCGTTCCTTTCGGATTCCTTTTTTGCGCCTACTTCTCGTTGGCCGGCTGGGTCAAAAGGCCGGTATTGGTCACGATCCTGTTCGGGTTTATGGTCAGCCTGACGATTGAATCCCTTCAGGCGTACCTTCCCACGAGAGATTCCGATTCCACGGATGTCATCACCAATGTTCTGGGAACTTGTTTGGGAGTTTGGCTGTATCGATTCAACCTGTGGCGAGTCCTCACCAAGAAAATCGGGACCCCCCTTGTAGGATTTGAATGCGAGGGGCAAGTGGAGCCGGACCCGAGAGGGTAGGTACGAATCGCAATCCGCAGTTTGGTGACCGCAGGCTTTTTCTCAATGGCGAGCCTCCGGTCAATTGTTGCGGCATTCCACGCCGCAGGTGGGCTAAGACCAATACTGTTCACTTAAACGATTTCAGAACTCAAGCTGGAAATTCTTCTTCCCTCGCCCCCTTGGGGGAGAGGGGGGACCGCAAGGCGGAGGGGGCCCCACGTTCTGCTGGTGGTGGGGGTGAGGGGGTCGTATTGGGCACAGTCTAAGTGAACAGTATTGGGGCTAAGACCCTTTAGCGGAGTCCATCTTTTTGCGCAGGGTCTGGTAGGTTTCCACTACCACAATGGCGGCGGCGAGGACGGCTCCTGCTGTCGCTAGCACTTCCGTGGTGCCTTTCAAAACTCTCAGCAGTTTCCACATGCTTTAGCTCCTCCGATCGGCAGGTGTACGCCTTCCGGTAAGTCTTCATTATACCTTTCCAGACCGAGAAATGTCGCGTGCACTCCCTGCGCTGAAATCTCCAGCATGCCGCAGCAACGGGGTAACGAGAAACGCTTTTTTCCCGCGCTGCCGGGGTTGAAGAAGAGCTTGCTGCCCAGAATCAGCGCGCAGGGCTCATGGCTGTGACCAAAAATCACCACCTGGCATTTTTCGGGAAGACTTTGCAGAAAACGGCGGCAGTGATCAGCCGCTTTCCCTTCCAGGGGGCCAGCCTGGGCCCAATCACGTATTGCCGACTGGGGCTTGGGGAGTTCGTGCAGCATGTGGATTTGAACGCCTCCACGCGACCGCGTGATGTCGGGCGGCAACCCCAAAGCAACCGAATCGACATTGCCACGCACCGCTTCGACCGGCGCAAGGATACGGAGCTGGTCAAGCACGGCCTCGGATCCAACATCACCGGCGTGGAAGATCTCGTCGACGCCCCGTAACAGTGGCAAGAGGCGCGGATCAAAATATCCGTGGGTGTCGGAGACGACGCCAATTCGCATAAGAATCAGAAGCCAGGAGTCAGGGTCGAAACTCGAAATGCGAAACTCGTGCGCGAAGTATTGCATCGCGAGTTTCGCATTTCGATTTTCGGTCACTTCTGGCTTTTGCCTTCCGGCTCCTGAGTCCTGGCTCCTGATTCTTCCGCCACGATTTTTTCCACCAGATCCTTGCAAGCGGGGCAAGTGTGATGATTGATTCGGCAGGCAGCGATGCTGGTGTTACAGCCGCAAGGGCAAGGCTCCATGTTCAGGCGAAAGAGCAGGTGATTTTTTTGGGCGTTTGAAAGCGAACTCAAATCGACGCCGGGAATTTCCGTCGCGTCCGAGGGGACAAAGTCGGGCGCGGTCTGGGGGCAGCCAGCCGGCGCCGGTCGCAGGGGGGCCGGCGCAAATTTCGCCCGCCCTGGACCCATGGCCCATACCAGTCCAGCCAGCAAAACCAGGCTTAGAGCCACCATCCCGGTTGAACTACGAGGCTTTCCCTCGGGGGCCGGGGTTGGCGGAGCACTACTCGAATTTGATTCGTTGGAAGACATCGGGTTCCACCGGTTTCAAGGGTACGTTACGAGGTACAACTTTTATGGTCACGGTCAGCGGCACGTTGGCAGGTGGCAGGCAAGCGTGATCGTTGCAGGCCTGGTACGCGAATTTTGCCTTCAGCGTGTACGTTCCTGCGGGCACGGCCTTCCCGGTTTGCAACAGCGCGCCCACCACCACTGAACCCTCGTATACGGAAAGCGGAACATCGGAGAACGCGAACCTCACCGGTGTCCCTTTCGGATACACAACGGTTTTCACCGCGAATTGATCGCTGGGATCCACCTTGAGGTCCGTGGGGATCAAGTAATCCAGCGACGGCTTGTGATCGTTGATGTGGTAGCCGGCAGCCACCTGTGCCAGCACGGCCAGTTTCACCGCAGAGTTGGCGTGCCCTGCGTCAGTGGCCATAACGGCGCGGGCCTCCACCACGGAATTGATGTTCTGCCCCCAAACCAGGCTTGTGGCCATCAGTGCCAAAACACAGGTCCAAATAAACATCCGCATAGGCCGTAAATCTCTTTCCTTCGAAGTTTAAAATCTATTACTGTTTGGTGGCGCTGCCGGAGCTCTTTTCCTTGAGAAATGCGTCCATTTGATCTTGCGCAAGTTTTCGGCTGAAGGAGCAGCCGCGGTCCTTTTGGCGGCAATTGAGCAAGTTGCGCTTACATCCGCAGGTGCATTGCTGGCCTTCCAATTGTTTCTTAAAACCTTCCTTTTGACCGGCGGTCAGTTTGGATAAATCAATGCCTGGGACTTCGGAATCGATCACCGCGGGGTCGCCCAACGCGACTTTGTCATCGTCAAAAATATGTCCTGCCTGCTGAAAGCTCTTGGCTTCGGTCCCCGGGGCAATCGCCAGCAACTCCTTGATCTCCGTCTCAAAGATCGTGGGGTCAGTGGCGCCAACGTGCTTGGCGTAGATCCGGCCGTCGCGCCCGATCAGAAACGTGGTGGGGAGTCCTGGAATGCCGCCATAAAGCTCCCCCAGCCGGTCGTTGCCTACCGCGACAGGGTAATTCATCTGCAATTCCTTGTAGAAATCCACCACCGGTTCCGGGCTGTCGTCCATGGAGATGCCGATCATGGTGAAGCCCTGGGCTCCGTAACGCTTTTGCAATTCGATGAAGCCGGGAATTTCAATCCGGCAGGGCCCGCACCACGTCGCCCAGAAATCCAGCGCCACCACTTTTCCCTGATAGTCACTCAGCTTGAGCGGCTGGCCGGTGATGTCCGTCAGCGAAAACGCCGGCGCCGGGGGATGGTTCTCATCTCCCTTCGGTTGCGCTTTCACGGCGGGCGCAATCCAATAGCGGTTCACGTAGTACAGACCAACCACGAGAATAATGGCCAGCAAAGCGCCGACGAGCACTTTGAATTTGGCGGCCGCTCGATTCTCCGGGGGAGAACCTTCCGGTGGCTTTGATGCCTCAGGCGTATTTTCGATTGGTGTCTGTTCTTCCACTGCCCACACCTCACAATGATTTAACGCTTGGCGCCCTTAGGGGCGTGAGCCGCGGCAACCGCCTGCACCTTGCTGGCTGCCACTCCCCCGTCCGTCGTCTGCGCCTGGGCGAGCCCGCCTTGCCGCCCTGCTACGCCGGCATGCGGAACGCGTCTCCAAATAAACACTATGGCAACCCCTGCCAGCGCCAGCAACGCGATAAATTGGGACGTTGAAAGTAGATGATTGAATACAAACCCCCGGTCGTCGTCGCCGCGCAGGAATTCCAGAAAGAATCGCGCCACGGCGTACAGGCCCAAATAGCCGAGGAATACATCCCCATCCCTTTTTCTTCTGGGAAACCACCACAGCAGCAAGCCGAAAATTGCGAAAGTTGTGAAGGATTCGTAAAGCTGCGTGGGATGCAACCGCACACCGAGCGGAACGCCCGCGACTTCATGCGCAAAGGTGTTGGTAAATGTCACTCCCCACGGTACCGTTGTGGCTTTGCCGTAATCGCAGCCGGCGCTGAAACATCCCAGTCGTCCCACGCTTTGGCCCAGCACCACGCCGGGCGCCAGCACATC
>Ga0182027_10011860_pt1 | contig 12276 bp, 3 predicted proteins | sample 712E1DmetaG_FD_121300 | JGI IMG/M metagenome (GOLD analysis project Ga0182027, IMG submission 121300) | Permafrost microbial communities from Stordalen Mire, Sweden - 712E1D metaG (Illumina Assembly) | ecosystem: Environmental > Terrestrial > Soil > Wetlands > Permafrost | place: Sweden...
AACTGTTTGAAATATATTTTCATTTTCTCTTTAATTAATATATATCCGAATTCTTTCTGGTCTCTCTTGTTTCCATCTTCTTCAAAACTTAATTTTCTTATTCGGTGATACATTAAATAAGGTGATATTTTAATGTAACCGGCTATCATATAATTGCGCGGTTTTAAAAAAGTTTTATGACAAGAGATTTGTTTTTAATTTTTTTGAATATAAATATTAATAAACGAGATAACTAAATGAAGCTGTAGCGTGAGCACAAGTGGAACCGCCGCTCTTTACAGCATAAATTCCAAAATAGTCTCCAGCAACAATTGTAACAGTATGCGCAAGATCACTTATAGAGTGATTTGCATCAACAAGCGTGGCAGTTAATGTTGTTGAACTATTATTTTTATAAACAGTAAATTCAACATTTTCACCCGCTCCAGGAGGGGATACTGCGTAAACATATAAATCTTTAATATATCCATCGTTAGTGCATATAAAAATTGTACTAGTATTATTCATTTGCATAAAACCGTTTGACGGAGTTTCAACGCTTGCAGTAATAACACTTGCAATATAAAGGGCGGAATTAACTGGTCCAGTTGCCCCAGCAGGTCCAGTTGCTCCCGTTGCCCCAGCAGGTCCAGTTGCTCCCGTTGCTCCAGTAGCTCCAACACCAGCGGGTCCAGTTGCGCCAGTAGTTCCAGTAGTTCCCGCAACACCAGCCCCAGTAGGTCCAGTTGCTCCAGTTGCTCCAGTAGATCCTGTAGTCCCAGTCGATCCTTTTGCTCCAGTTGCGCCTGTCGCCCCAATTGGACCAGTATCTCCAGTAGGACCTATTGTTCCCGTTGTCCCGGTAGTTCCAGTATTGCCTATTGGTCCAGTCGCGCCAATAGCGCCTGTTGGTCCGAGCGAACCGGTTGTCCCGGTTGTTCCGGTGGCACCCATTGGTCCAGTGGATCCAATTGCGCCAGTAGTTCCGGTAGTTCCAACAGCGCCGGTAGCGCCAGTAGCTCCAGTAGCCCCCGTTGCGCCAGTAGCTCCTGTTGCTCCAGTAGCACCGACTGGTCCTGTTGCCCCGGTATTTCCAACTCCTGGACCAGTTGCCCCAATTGCTCCAGTAGCGCCCGTGGATCCAACAGGACCAGTAGCCCCGGTAGAACCAGTTGCCCCGGTATCTCCAATTATGCCGGTCGGACCAACAGCCCCTGTAGCGCCAGTAGCTCCAGCTGGACCACCAGGTATTGGAACAGAACTTGGTGCAACTGGAACCCAAACGTTTCCATCGAATATTTGTAAATCATATATTTTTGGTAATCCCATTTTTTCCTATTATAATCCTAATAAACTTATTAATTCATTAGGAGAAACTTCGGTGTGCAAGTTTTTCCATCCAGCCTTCTTTAAATAAACAGTTATAAGTATTTTGCAATTTAAAGTGATATCAGGATCTGAATTTATATTTGTTCCTCGAATTGTAAGAACGCCAGTTTCATGATCAATAAATGTTCCAATCAATGGATCCGCTATCACGCCGTAAGCATCAAAACCAATATCGGTATCGTAGCCATCAAGCGTAATGGACAGTGATTCGAGCGAAATGGCAAACCGAACCTGATTTTTAGCAAGGGCGTCTGTTTGTACGAAGGTGCAATCCGCGAATTTCACGGCGTGATAGCTAGCTGTTGTAAATCCAGTATGTGCTACTGATTCAGCTATAAATAATGAAAAAATATCAAGGGCTTTATTATTTATTGGCAAATCTGGTAACTTTAAAGTAATAGTAGCAACTTCCATATCTATTGGGAAGAAATTACCATCCCGCAATTTCATTTGACCATTACCCATTATAAGATCATCTGGGATAAAGAAACTATTGGTGCCACCACCACATGGAATAACCAAATCTGTGCTTTCGCAATATGTTTTTGTCGGTTCAACACATTCAATAATTGCGGATGTTTCCGAAGTATCAACAAATGAACATGGTATTAAACGTCCGGTATAACTGGTTTTTATTAATTCCTTCATCCAAACGGGATTTAAAGAAATTCCAAATTGAACAGGAACAAAAGGCACAACCAATAAAGCGGGTTCGTTTCCAGGAACATCAACAGGAACTGGATACCCATAATAAGGTAAATACGCACTACCCGCAAGAAGGCGGGGTTCAACATTATATTGACCCTGTGTTGGAACTGATGTGTCCCAAATTCTAGCCCAGCCATCATAACTTGAGAAATATCCATCATTTCTTCCATAAAGATTCTCAACATAAATACATATTTTTGTAAATGTATCTCCAAAAGGAAGGGGGATCGTAATATCCTTATTATAAATACTTAAAGCAAAATTAAGATCGGTTATATTTATAACGCCATCTCCATTTATATCTGCCCGCAAAAACTCAACAGCTGTAAATGGTGTTCCAGCAAGAATTTTACTTTGTGTAGCAACTGTGGTTATATCCTCCCCGATCATACTTGTTATTTTTGCAATATCATCGGCACCAACATAACCGTCACCATTTAAGTCGCCATAACCATCGGTGCAAGTATTAACTTTATAAATCAAATATGACTCCGAATTTGGATTATTTATATTTGGAATAAACGTGCTTCCAATAAGGTTAGATGAAATGATTTGAGGATCAGGATTTATAATACAAAATTCATTACCGCTTGTCATTCCAATCACATTTTGATATCCCAATATAAATAATGAATTTTTATTATTTATATCATAAGAACAGCCAAGAACAATTGGATCTGCTGAAGTTTTTAAAGAAGCTAATTGAGCAGAAGTAATCGTGCTTATTTCTGCGGATGAATGCTGCCTTGAAAAAACCGAATTTCCAGTTCTTGAGTCTTGTATTGGCGTTATCAATTCGTTTATAGCTTGAACAACCGTATAATTTACAGTTCCAAACCCATTATTTGCAAAAGGAATTCCTTCTTCTGAATAATCAATAGTTGTTCCGGTATTTACATCTATAATTGTTTTTTCAATGGAGATGCCAGTTCCCTCATCATAACCAGCTCCATCTGAAACCTTTAATGAATCCGAATAAATTTCAAACCACAAATCGGAATTTTCATCATCAACCCAATTTGTTCCATTAAATTCTGTGAAAATTGAATCAGCTGTAAGATCAGCTCCTGTTAATGTAAAGATTTCTCCAGTAACAGTTGAACCTGCTCTTTGCACAGTCACAACATAATAATTATCTTTAGTAATCCCGGTATTTATAAAACCCCCAACCCTTGTGTTTGCAAAAATGAAATCAACTGGTTGGGCTATATCAGTTAAAGTAATACCTGTTGCCAGCAATGTTGCCTGGGTTATTACTATTTGGACTATTGGTGATGGAAATGGGTCATAATTAATTGTATTATCAGGAATAATATCTGTTGGGCAAGCAACGGTAGTTTGTAGCGCATGAATATTTATAATCAAATCGCCAGACCAATCATACCAATTTGCTGTAGGTTGCGTGAAATCTCCTTCAACTCCTAAAAGCAATCTTACTTTTTGAATATTATTTACTTTCGCTTTAAATTTTTGACCATATCTTGTTAATAAATCATTTACGGGTAAAGATTTCTTTTCCCTATATCCCGCGCTAATATTTAAAGCATCTACAACATATCCAGATGTACCCAAGGCTAATTGAATAGTATCAAAAAGAATCATCGTTGGATTTGGACCCAGGGTATTATCATAACACTTGAAATCCCTAAAAAATAAATTGGGTTCTTCTGTTTGATAAGCGGAAAGTTCATCGCGAGAAAGTTGCATTGATGAGACTTCTCTTATTAATAAACTTCCATAAAGGTTTCTTGAACCATTCTTATTTCCTCGGAAATCATTAAATAATATAGAAATTACAGTTTTAAAATGCTTTTTACTTACTTGGATTTCGTTTGCATTCAACGTAAAAAGTTCATATTGAATTGCATTCTGGAAATCCGTTCCAATGATACACAACTTAACACCCATTCTTAATGAAACATTAGCATTTGTTAAATTTATTTCAAGTTGATTACCAAAAATAGAATCGGTTGGCTGCGCTATTGGTGAAATTCCACGCCCATCAAAATCATTGGTTACAATATATTGCTGTTGTGCGCTGGTTAAGTTGTCAGAATCAAATAAAACATTTATATTTGGATTCTCCAAAAGTAGCCCAGAACCAAAAAAATTATTAGCAAACGCAGCATCAGCCTGCGCATTATGGTTTTGTTCATCATCCATATCCGCTTCAACAACTTGTTGTCCGTCGCGCCAAACAGGTTTTGATATATTTACTGGTAATCTAAAAGTCATATTTTCCTCATCATAATATGATTAAATTGCAATCATTTTATATATTTTATAAAAGCCCTTGCGTTTGCCGGCTTAAGTGCATCAATAAGTTTTTCAAGAATTTGTTTAACCCGCACGTCATCATTGATAATATCAAAGCTATCAATTACCTTTATTGTAAAATCAAACATTCCCGTTGTTTTGTTTCTTAATATTGCAAAATCTTTAATTTTGTAAATATTTTTATCAAAATCAGACAGATATGTTGTATATAAATCCTCAATTACGGGATAAGCTGCCGAAATGTTTGAGGAATAATCATTGTCAAAATATTGTCCATATATAAAAACTGGGGATTTCTTTATGCGGCTTATTTTTAAATTATCTATCTTACAAGAAAGAAGTTCCCCTCCCAAGAAGTTGCTGCCAACATAAAGAGTTTGAAATTGGTCTTTTATATTTATATTAAGTGAAGTTGCGGTATTTAAAGCAACACTGCCAGAAACAAAACCAGATCCAGCAAGCAAACTGCCAGAAGAAACTGTAACCTTTTCCTCACCATCAACAAACAAATGCATTTCACCAAGTCTCGGCTTTGTGAAATCCCAAGTTGCCATTACTCGGTGCCAGGTATCCTTTGACCAAAATATTGGTGTTTCAATTGTATACGAATGTGAATCTGACAAGATATCAAATACACACGATGAAGTTGGCGTCTTATAAATTGAAAATCTGCTTCCATAAGTTCCATATGGGGAATAAACAACTTTCAAAGGTGTTTGTTGGAAGGGAAGAGCAGTTCCAAGTGTATAAGTTTGCTTATCAGAAGATAAGGTTCCACCTGCTGCATAATCCAAACCATTGGACGTGTTATCAGAAACTAATTTCACAGAAAAAATTTGTAAAACTGGTTTTTCCAATTTGATTGTTGTTTTAGTTAAACTTGTAATACTTTCTGTTGTTGATGCGTTCGCATCAAACATATATCTATACTTGGCATCATTTTTACTATCAAAATCTGGGCTAATCCAAAACTCAATAGTTCCAGCGCTACTGGAAAGGATTTGTGCGTTATCAATTATTAAAGGCTTGTCATTAATAAATAAGGATTCATTGAAATTTTCATTCAAACTATAATCCATTTGGAAATAATTTCCAGAAAACCTGGCATACGGAATAGCTTCATCAACCGGGGGTAATTCATTCATATGTAAAAGCAATGTCGTATGACTGTCCGGGTCAAAAGTAGTAGCTGTAAGATAATCAGTTGTAATACTTTGCCCCGTTGATGGCAAAACTTCTCCAACCCTTGTGTCAGTCGATTTATAATCAAGGGCGCGTAATTCCTCAATTATTGCTTTTGCAGGCTTTGTTTTATTAAAATTATTTCCAACAATAAGATTTTTTGCTCTTATTTCAAACGGAATCTCCGTATAAGCCGCGTAATCAAGGGAGTAAAACCCACTATTTAATAAATAGCTTGAAGGAGTAATTCCCGTATATTCAAATGTAAATAATCCATTTAAAAATCCGCTTCTTGCAATGGATACGTTATAAATTTTCGCACTGCCACCATAAAATGGCGCGGGCAAATCGGGGGAAATAGTTATTGTATAGTAATCAATAACATCAGTAATAACATAAGACCCAGCAGAACCTGGAGGACTTGTTATAATTAAAGTGTCACCTATTTGGCTACGGAAAAACGCAATATTATTAGAAGTTATAACGTTTGGTGCATAACCATCAAGATCAACCGATATATTTTCAAAAAAGGAATATCTAATAATTGGGACAATGCCACCATTATCAGGTTTTGTTATTTGATTTATTTCTTTTATTTCAAAACTCATTGATGGTCTTGCAGGATTTATAGTTTCACATTTTATAGTTATATCCGTAACCGTTGTGAAATATTCGGTTGTTTGAATTGACCCGCGATCCCAAAAAATTAAATGTTCACTTATTGCTCCAGAATAAGTTGAGCCATTAATATATACATGTGCTGGACCCGTTACAAAATCAATATTATCACCAGACACATTAACATTTAAAGTTCGTCCATCCAAGGAATTTGATGGCTGTGTGTCTGGGGAAATATTTGTTATTTTAATTTGATTTCCTATAAACGATATTATCCCGTCACTAGTTCCATAAGAAGGAAGCGGCGCATTAGCAACATATCTCATTTTTGTGACGGCATTAATCTTGGCGTAGTCAAGGGAGATAGGCGGAACAAAATTCATATTTATTAAATTGCTCGAATTGCCCCACACATAAGCGGTTTCCCTGATTCGTTTATGATTTAAACCAAGGGTTCTTATGAAAATTTTATCGCCAGTTTGTGCGCCACTTCTAATTACTATTGATGGCTGTCCGTACCCATCAACGCTAACTGCATATGCAGGGATGGTTGCCCTTAATCCTGGCAGCTCATTTTCAAGATAGCCAGAAAAGATAGTAGTCATTCCAGTAATACTTCTAGCATAAACATCTTCGGTGCTTAGCAAAATGGATGTTCCAAAATAATATCTACTTACATATAAGTTGGATTCATACATTAATTCAGTAGAAACTGGAGCTGTCCATTTATTTACACAGAATTTTGCATTTGTAAGGGAGAATGGCATTACAGAACTTAATTTTAATTCGTTGGCATCATCTCCTGGCACAATATTTAATATGTTATATGAAGCCGCAAAACCAGTTTCTTCTATATATAAAATGTGCCCAATGCCGCCAGCATCCAAAGCTAATGCGAATCCAAAATCTGTGGAATTACTTCTAACTACATTTGATCCAGCAGTAATTATTAAATCATTACCAGCAATAGTATTTCTTGGAATAGTTCCAACAACAATTTCTGGGGAAATAGTTCTAAACCTATCAGCAATAGATGCGACAGGTCTCCCGCCATACTTTAAAATATTTGGAACTTCAAAACCATCAATAAATAAATGTAACTCATCTTTTTTGTCTTTACTATTTAAAATTGTTGAAAATGCTATGTGATGGCTATCTCCAGATTTCCAAGATGAAATGTCACTACTTATTTGATAAGGATGTGCATGACCAAATCTATCTTTCTTTGAAAAAACTTTAAAATTCAAATAGCCGCGACCATCTTTATATATTGAAATCCTATTTTCGTTTTCACTTTCGCCATAATCTAACAAATATCTTTCAATATCAGACATAAAAATTATGCCATCAAAATAAAATGGAATAACTTTATAACCATCATACCCATCGTAGCCGTCATAACCGTCAGCAACATCATAAGCATCAAAATTAAAATTCATAGTTATTAAATTATTAGTGGATTTTAACTTATCGCTGGTTTCTAATAAACCATTAATCTGCCTAACATCATAAAATTCGCCAGATGTGCTTATAGTTGCCGTGTAATTTGAAGTCGGAACATCTTTTACTATAAACCTCCAGTGTTTGTCGGTGATATCATAAAACATAAAACAGCCATAGCCATCAACGGAAGTATCCGTTATGGAATATGGAGTTCCAAAAGGGGATGGATCATCAAATTTAGAAAGGAAGAAACTGCCATCTGTTTCCAAAGTGGGATGATAGCCGTCAACGCCGATCCAAATATAATTTGGATCCAATGGTAAACTATCTTTCAAGACGATTATATTTAAAATAGCATCATTATCTAAACCATCCCAATTAGGAGTAACCCAAAATTCAGTAGTTCCCCTGTCAAGCTTTATATGATTGGAGAATGGCACTTCCAAACAATCAGCTGTATCAGCAAAATAAACACCATAGTCCCAAACTGATGGTAAAATTGAACAGCCAACATAATTTATTGCTTTATCATACAAATAGCTTAAACCAATAACCCATTCATCAAAAAGCGATTCGGAAATGATTGGTTTAATATGCGAAATCAATTCGCCAATTTGACTAATAGCCTCTATAGTTGGTCCTTTTGGAAAATTTTGAAAACACGCCATAAGCGCATCTCTATATCTTTCCCGATTAAAATCAACATCAAAATTTTTGAAATCATCAATATTTATAGCTGAGCCAAAATTTGCCGCCAACGCTTCTCGTAATGCCCCATATTTATATGACACATAATATTGCGAACCAATTTCAACAGATGTGCTGGTCCTAAAGTCCAAATTATTGTCACCATATTCATAACTAACTATTATTTCATCATATAAAGCTGTATAATCAATATATAAACCGCCAAAATCTATATCAATAATTACTGCTGATAAATCCGCCAATGTAATATTTACAGAAACTTCAACGAGATCGCCAGCAATTGCGAGCGTATCTGTTGGTAAGTCAATGGTATATCCAACAAACCCGCCATCATGTAATGCGGTATTATAAAGTTCACAACCATCAGAAATCCTTTTAACATAAACAATTGATTCAAAAATAAAATTTGAATTTATAAAAATATCCGGGACAATAACTGTTGTCGTCATTGTGACAATCGATGCATTTAAGATATTTACTGGCACAAGCGTTGCAATTGAATAATTAACAGATGAACCAACAGCAAAATTTATTGGTGATGCGGATGTGTTTAAGTTAAACACTTCATACGCGCCTCTTAAACTTTTTGCGTTCCTTGATAAATCAATTTCATTTGAGGAAATTAAAATTGGTATATCAGGGTCAAAGGAAGCATATTTATTATCGGAAACATCATAAGTTTTAACATCAACCTTTTCATAATCAAATGTATTATATATAAATGGGTAAACATCAGCATTTAAACTTGTTTTTGTATATATATTATCAACAGTTAATATATTGCTTTTAGCTGTTTTTATATATTTGGTTCTATAAGAAATTGTTCCAATATTTTGTGGTTGAAGTTCATCAATTGAAACATATACAATGCCATTATCATAATCAACTACATACAAACCTATAACTGATAATTTATTAATATTTGATATTAAAGTTGCATATCTATCAAAATACATTTCAGAAGTGAAAATATTTTGATCAGAAAAAGATATACTAGTATTTATTTTTGAGCCAATTGAATCATCCGTTGCGGAAGTTAACATTGATTCATTTAAATTTATCTTCCAAATATATCCATCCCAAACATTTGTTAATAATTCATCAAACAATAAAGTTTCAGCAGAAATTGGATCAAAATTTACCCGCTCGCTTTTATATTGAGCAATTGCGGGCGCCTTTGCATAATTAAAGATAATCCTTGAATCTGTAAATCTATTTATTTTATAAACTTCGCCGCTTGTTTCATTGAAAACCCTAAAAACATCAGTTATAGGTTTGTTTAAAGCTTCAATTGTATTCAACCCATATAATCTATTTTGAATTCTTTCTGTAAGAATTTCTGTATGCGCCTTCGCCACATAATCAACATCTGGAACATAATTTTCCGAATACTGATAATGAATTAAAGCATTAATTCCAATCAACTCCCTTTCTGTATTGGTGGCAAGTTCAAGAAGGACTGGTTCATAAGTGAAATCAATTTTATTTGTATAACCTTCTTCATAATAATAAGTGCAAGCTGGTGGGAATGATCCGGTGCCTATGTTTTCATTTGTTGAATCGACACCAAAAACATAAACCTTTCCATTAACATAATCAACCGAATAACTTCCGGGAAATGATGGAAAGGAATTTAAATCATAAATAACTTCTTGAGTAAATGCTGGGTGGGTCGCTGAAAATGGTGGGGTGGCTTTTGGATCATAAAAAGCAATACCACCCAACGAAACTGCGCTGCCATTAACATCAACTATATTTTTATGTTCCAATGAAAACACATTTATTATTGGAGGACAGACTTCTCTTGTGGAAAGTTTCAATTCACTTACAGATATTGAATTAGGATCAACATAAATTCCCAGATTTTTATATTCATATGAAACAATCAAAATGTCCCCAGCAGCCGGGGGAATAACTCCTGTATTAATTGCTTTGTCGCTAAATTTAAATTGATTCGTTTCTAATGAAACATAAGTTTTAGCATTTTTATCATATCTTGAATCTTTTATTTGATAGCCCAAACTGTCCAAATTATAAACAAAAGTTGAAGCGCTTACCGCATAATATATCCAAAGTTTTGTAATTTTTGTAATATTATCATTTTCCAAATTACAAAGAATTGAATTAAAGGTTCCATCAGCATTATCATTTCCAGCAACTAGCTGTTCATCATAAACATATTTTGTTTGAAGAGAAATTGGTTCTTTTGGAAATGGATTTATTGTCATATATCCATCAAACAAAACATTAGCTGGATATTTCCCAACTCTTATTATTTCATATGCGCTTTCATTAAATAATCGGTCATATGGTCCCGCGCCCCTTGTATGAATTTCATCAGTTTCAGTGATTGATAAATAATTTTCATTTTTTACTTGAGCTATCGTATTATTGGCTTGATATAAAACATCAGATACCGCTTGTAAATAATTGCTAACTAAACTTGGTTGATCAAGCTGCCCAGCATATGGCGTTTTATTTAAATATCTTTTAAAGCTATCAAGGACATCGTTTGCCGGATCTGGTGGACCAGTTATTATTGGCGCGTTAGTTTTATTATCCTCAAATAATAAATTGCCATTAATACTTTCAAATGGGCTGGCTAATATACCAAAAAGTCTTATTTGATAAATTCCAAATGGCGCTAATGGCGTTGTAGTTACATTTAAATTATTAGTATCTATTTCAAGCGAAATAATTGTTGGGTCTGGGGCTCCATAAGATAAAGATGTTATTTCTATATTATTTAAATTTATTGTCGAACTTAAATTTTCAGTAAAAGAAAAAGCAATTGTCGTTGAATCCACAACCCTATAATTTGTTATTCTTAAGTTAGCCATTTTATTTTATATTTATCTGGATGTTGTTGGCTTGCATATATTGATTTCTTAATGCCGTTACTATTGATGCGTTCCCAATATTTTCCGATTTATTAAATCTTTGAATAACAATTGAGTCAAGCCCTTGTGCTTGATATGCAATATTTATTATATCAGATGGATTTAAAGATGCTCCCAAAGTTAAATTATTTATAAACGCGGTTACTTTATCTGCAACATTTTGAGCGATAATATATCCGGTTTCTTTATATTCCTTAAGAATGGTTATGTTAGCAATAACATCAATAAAAATAGAAGATGCGGATTTTACAATAACATCCGCAGTAATTGGTCTCTTCTCCTCTAATGCTAGTATTAAATCGCTCATAAGAACATTAGAGTTATATCTTATAGTTATCCTCTCCCCGGCTTTTGGCGCGGTATAAATATAATTTAATTTGTATCGGCTCCCAGAAGGTGGTTGACTTAATGCGAATAAAGAAACGGAACCAGAAATTGTATTGGCGCTTTTGAATCCGCTTGATATTGAAATCTTATTTATATAAACAAATGATTTATCTGTGTATAAAGCTCCATTTGATGAAAAGCTTATATTTTCCGAATCATTATCATAAGTAATATAAACGGAAGCTCTTAAAGTTTCGCCAAGTAATGGCTCATTAAGTAAATTTTCAGCTGTTGATGGTAAAGTAGCTTCTGTAACAGATAAACTTGAATCTATTATACTTTCATCAAGAACTAAAAAGTTATCTTGTAAGGCATACCCAGTAATATCATAGGAATGCAAAACATTGGTTACAACATTAGATGAAGTTTCAACATGCTCCAATGAAATTAATCTTGAAAGTTTTATATTTGATGGCAAAGCTAATAATGAATTTATACCAATGGCTTGTTTTATCATTGATGAAAAATCCAATTTAAATCCAGAACCAACATTTTTAAAAATAATATCCTTTAATAATTTAGTTGTTTTACCAAGAATTGTCAAAACCCCATTTGCTGTTATTCCGGATATATTCAAGCCAAGTTTTGCGGGGGCTCTTCTCAAATTATTTATTGGAAAAATTCCCACACAGATATTAGTTACAGGTTGAGTTCCAATAAGTGTGGTTGATGTGTTTGTTATAAA
>Ga0182027_10011861_pt1 | contig 12276 bp, 10 predicted proteins | sample 712E1DmetaG_FD_121300 | JGI IMG/M metagenome (GOLD analysis project Ga0182027, IMG submission 121300) | Permafrost microbial communities from Stordalen Mire, Sweden - 712E1D metaG (Illumina Assembly) | ecosystem: Environmental > Terrestrial > Soil > Wetlands > Permafrost | place: Sweden...
CGAGTCGTGCGGCTGCCATTTCCGGGAGGAGCACGTCGACCCCGAGGGCGAGTGCCTGCGCAACGACGCCGACTTTGCCCACGTCGCCGCGTGGGAATACCAGGGCGAAGGCCGGGCCCCGCTGCTCAACCAGGAGCCGCTCGTCTACGAATCCGTGAAAATGGTCACGCGGAACTACAAATAGGAATTGCGAGGGACGATTTTAGAATTACGATTTGTCGCCATCATGACAAAGCAGGAGCTTCTTCAACGGACGAAGTCGTACGCCTTGCGGGTGATCAAAGTCGTGCAGGCGTTGCCACGCGACGACGTCGCCAAAGTGCTGGGAAAACAGCTCCTGCGTGCCGGAACATCCGTGGGTGCCAATTATCACGCGGCCTGTCGCGGCCGATCGGCGGCGGATTTCATTGGCAAACTCAAGATCGTTGAAGAAGAGGCCGATGAGTCACTCTACTGGATGGATCTGCTGGTTGAATCGAATATCATGCCGCAACGCCGGCTCGCCGCCTTGATGTGCGAAGGCAATGAAATCGTCTCCATGATCGTTGCTGCCATCAAGACGACGCGTGCAGCCCGAACTTCGTAATTCGTAACTCTTGCTTCGTAAATCTATATGAAGGTCCAACTCAAAGTCTGGCGGCAGCCGAACGCCCAAGCGCCCGGCGGGTTCCGCGAATACGGGACGCCCGACCTCAATCCCGACATGTCGTTCCTGGAGATGCTCGACGTCGTCAATGACGAGCTCACCATCCGCGGCGAGGAGCCGATCGCGTTCGACCACGACTGTCGCGAGGGCATCTGCGGCACCTGCTCCCTCGTGATCAATGGCAAGCCGCACGGGCCGCACCGCGGCGTCGCCACCTGCCAGACGTACATGCGCAACTTTCACGACGGCGACGTCATCACCGTCGAGCCGTTCCGCGCCCGGCCGTTCCCGGTGATCAAGGATCTCATCGTCAACCGCAAGGCCTTCGACCGCATCATGCTGGCGGGCGGCTTCATCAGCGTGCGCACCGGCAGCGCCTGCGACGCCAACACCCTGCCGGTGCCGAAGGAGAACGCCGAGCTGGCGATGGACGCGGCGGCCTGCATCGGCTGCGGCGCGTGCGTGGCCGCGTGCAAGAACGCGAGCGCGATGCTGTTTGTCGGCGCCAAGGTTTCGCAGTTCGGCCTCCTGCCGCAGGGCCAGCCCGAACGCGACCAGCGCGTGCTCGCGATGGTGCGGCAGATGGACGCCGAGGGCTTTGGCAACTGCACCAATTACTACGAGTGCTCCGCGGTCTGCCCGAAGCAGATCAGCCACGAGTTTATCGCGCGCCTGAATCGCGACTATGTGAAGGCGGTCGTCCGCTCCGCCTTCACCCCCGTTTCCGCCAACGCCGGCGCCGCCTGACGCCGGACTCAACCAGCGGCACCGAGACTCCCGCGATGAATATCCGACCCAAAGGTAGGGCGGGTTATCCCTAACCCGCCGTCCGGTCGGATGCCAAAAAGCGGCGCGTTACGGAAAACGCGCCCTACCACGTCCGGATGTTCTTGGCTGTGTTTTCGCGGCTGTAGCAGCGCGGGGTCTCCGTGGCCTGCCAAAACCGGAGGCGAAGGCGGCCCGACCGGCCATTGTTCAAGTGCTGTGTTTTGCAGGAGGCCGCAGAGGTAGCGGAGGAAGGCAAGTTCATCGCGAATCACGCGGATGGGCGCGGAGGCGACTGCAGAGGCGAGGCGGTGTCCAAATTGCAGGAGCCTGCTGGCAGGCGATCGTCCGACGGATCTTTCTTTGGATCGCCTGCCAGCAGGCTCCTGCAACTGAAATCCCTTCTCATCCGCGCAATCCGTGGTGAGCAACGATCCGAGTTCTCTGTCGATTGCGACGAAGCCGCGCTGGGCCGTCGTGGCTGTTTCTTCGGGATCGTTCTTCCAGAGGAGAGAATGGAGCATCGGGGCGGGTGGTCGTTTTGTCGACCGCATCCCTGCGCTTCGTTTTCTTCATTCCCTTCTGTAAAATCGATTGGCAGACCGTGCCCGCGCGAGAATTCCTGCGACTTCCCGCGGCGTGCGGTGTTCTCAGGACAACCACAAAGAACACTGCCATGAAGACCCTCATCTCCCTCCTCGCCATCCTCGCCCTGACCCTCGGGGCCATGCAGATCGATCTCCAGCAACTCGACGCCGGCACCCTGTTTGCCGCCGCGTCGACCGCCGCCCTCTTCGCCCTCGCCTTGAACGACGGCCGCCGGACCTCCCGCCGGGTGACGGTGGCGTCCCTGGCGCGGTTCCCGGCCCCGTGCTCCCGCGAGGTGGCGCCGTCGTCCACCGCCCTCGGCCTGGCCGCCTGAACGCCGCCACCGATCTGTCGTCCCGCCCTTCAACCCGCCGGGCCGCACCTTCGTTGGTGCGGCCTTTCTGTTGCTCAAAATGGCCCCGCCATTTTGGTTCAGCCCGGACATTTCACGCCTTCGTGAAATGCCCGGGCTGGGGACTTTCCCTGTAACTTTTCGGCCGTGTCCGTGTTCTTGAGTACAACCTCAATCGCGACCATGAAAACACTGTTCTCCCTCGTCTGCGTCCTCGCCCTCACCACCGGCGCGATCGCGCTCGACGCGTACCGGCTGGATGCCGCGGATCTTTTTTGTGCCACGGCGGTGGCGGCGCTCTTCGCCTTCGCCCTCAACGACGGCCGTGTCCGCCGGCCACTCGTGATCGCACCGGTCACCCGGCTTCCAGCCGCGCGCCGGACCCACGAACCGCAGCGGGCCGACTCTGTCAACGCGGCTGCCTGACCGCACCGGCGACGCACGTTTTCGCCGCCTTCTTGCACAGGCCGCACCCTCCACGGTACGGCCTGTTTTTTTCAACCGACCAGAGGGTCTCTCGACCAGCGACCCACCCGAGTCCGGTCCGTCTCCAACCTCTCGAATTGCGCGATGACGGCGGACATTGAAACCGAAACATATCAGGTCCTGTCCCTCGAGATTGGTCTCTGCCAAAGAAATGCCGCCGCCCGCGACCAGATCACCATGCGGTTTCGGCCCGCAGCGATTGGGCCTCGGGCGCTCGCAGACCGCACAGGGCGCTGGTTTTCGTGGGGCGGTTTTTTGGGGCCAGGCCGGTGCCGGCTTGCGCACTTGAATTCCAAGATATTTCCTGCCAATAGGAGCAGGCCCCACGAAGCGAACGGCAGCCGCGCAACACCGCCCGCCGTGGATTTTGATATAACACTACCGCCGTGCGCCATATTCCCCTGTTCGGCTTCGAATGAGCAGAATCGACCTATGGCCGCCTACATGGCGAGCAACGCTTGATTTCGTCGTCCATCATCCTTTTTGGGATCGAAAATACCGCGAGGATTTCGGGCCGACCATTGTGGTTTTGTGCGCGGCATGCCAAGCGGCGCTCTTTGGATGGGCACTATCCTCCGGGATGGGCGGGGACCTCTGGCCAATGCTTCTGATTCCGGCGTTCCTCGGGGGCAGTTTGGCTGCTTTTTTCGTTTGCACCGAAGTGGCCATCATCATGCGCCAAATTCGTGGGCGGAACCGAGTTCTCGGCGTTCTGCTCGTCGTCCAAGGCGTGGGTTGCGCCTTGGTTGCCTGCGGTTTGATTTCGGCGCGCAACCCCGGATCGATGGCGAGCATGGCCGACGGCATTGGACTGTACCCTTTCATCTTCGGCATTGCAGCGATCGTTGGCGCACCACTCGCGATCTGGGAGATGATTCGAAGGTGAACTACTTGCCGAACCATTCGCCGGACCGAATGCCGGGCAGCAGCGCGTCCAGAGAAAGCGGTCGCTCTTGAGCCCGGCATCGGTCACCTTGATGCGTTAGGCAAGAATCACCATGTCCTGGTCCACAGTGCGTTTTGGAGTAGCGGTCTTTTGGCTGGCAATAGCTGCAATAGAGCTTCACCGCGGTATGCGGCCGAACGGTGTCACAATCTCGTTAGTGATGGCCGCGCTTGCCGTCATCCGCCGATCGGAAGAGATGCCGGAACGCCGGCACGAGGGGGCAACGATGGGGGCGGTGTTTGCCGGAGCTATCGCCGTGGCCTGGACGGGCTACCCGCTCAGCTTTCCTCTAGGCGCACTTGCGATGATCCTCTGGGTGGCACTCGCGGTGCTATTCTGGCGCAGGTTTTATCCGATGCGCCGCGTAACAAATGCCTGACCAACACCGCTGCCAATGCCGAGATCGCGCCTGATTTCCAATCGCCGCCGGCCGTCCGGCATGGCAGGCCGGTGACGTTGGCCTGTGACAGATGAACGAATTCACCACCGTATTTGAATACACGGCACACAGCATCCGGGCAGATGCCCTGGGCCCGCTTGCCCTCGTTCTCGTCTGTCTGATCATCGGCGTCGGGTCGTATCTCTGCCGCCTCTGGCGGTTCATCTGCCGCAGCCAGACACCGGGGCCATTCGGGGGCAAGTCGACGCCCATCCCTCTGTTTCTGTTGGCCTTGGGCGTCTGGTTTTTGGGCAAGAACCTCAACCTCTTCATGCTGGCAGCCTCAGACATCAGCGGTAACTCCCGGACCGCGGAGGGGATGGTTCATGTCTCCCAGGTGCAAGCCTACAGTGGACATTCCTCCGGTGACCAGATTACCATCGGTGGTCAGAAGTTCGAGGTGAACTACTCTTTCGCAACGCCAGGATACAAGCAAAGCATTGAACGTGGCGGCGCTTTGCGTGAGGGCGTCTATGCCCGAGTCCAGCATGTCAACGGAGTAATGCTGAAAGTCGAAGTCAGAACGAAACAGGCGGGTCAAGAAAGCCATTGAGCGTCCGCGCCTGGGTGTTCTTCCCGCCAAGTTTCGCCGAGAATGGGGCGCTCTATCTGGTTTTGGGCCGGGAACAGTCCACCGACCTCGAGTCCGGGCCGACTGAACTCGAAAAAGCCGAGGAAATCATCGCCGGCATCCGCGATCCGTAGCCGGATTCATGCCATTGTAGGAGCCTGCTTGCAGGCGATCTTCCGACGGGTCTTCGTCCGCGACGGGTTCGTTCAGCGTTTGCCCGGAGAGGCCGCCTTGATGGGTTCGAAGTTCCACGAGATGACGGAGTCCACCGGCACCACGATGCCAACGAGGTTCACCGGCACGGCGACTTTGCGGCTGCCTTTCAGGCTCTCGCCCTCTTTGGGCATCGGAATGTCCTTGATCGTGAGCGGCGGAACAAACCAATGCAGCTCACTCGCCTCCTGCCACACCGTCTGGGGTTCATCCACTTCGTAGATCGTGTACTGCATCTTGAACATCACCTGGCCGAACTCGATCGAGTACGAGCTCCCGTCCTCCGCAAAAACCAGGCGGAAACTTCCCGCCGGGAGGTTCACTGAATCCCGCCCGGTGTTCGCCGTGCGCTGCGAGCCGCCCTGGCTGACCTCCATCAGGTCGTCGTTGATCTTGGCCGTCGCATCGCCGCTGACCACGCGCCAGGCGGGCGCGGCTTCGCCGGATGAGTCGGGCTTGAACACGCCGATATAAGTCGCGGTTTCGTCCAGCTGGCTCGGATACGTGTTGCCGTTGTCGTTTCGCCCGGTGGCCGACCCCGCCAGGCGGTAGGTGATGGTCCCGTTCCAGGCGGCCACCTTGCCCACTTGGATTTCCACGAAACGAACCTCGGATGGCATCCCGGGATGTTCGCTGCCGCGAAAATAGGGAAACGCGGCTCGCACTTGGACGTCGCAGTCTTCCTTCGGCGCCTCGTAGGTGAATTCGCCGGTGCCGCCACCCTGGATCGTGACCGTGGCCGGTTTCACGATGCCTTGGGCGACCTCCATCGTCACCTCGGCGCCTTCCAGGGGAACGCCATCGCAGTCGATCAACGACAGGGAAAACTTCCGGCTCTCGCCCGCTTTCATCTTGGTCACCGAGTCCTGGCCGTCGACCTTGAATTCCGGGGCAATGGCAACATCGCGTGGACGCGCCGCCCGCTGCTTTTTTTCGAAATCGAAGATGCAGTCCGCCAGCGACCGCGAACCCTTGGCGTCCGACCGCAAATTCAGCGCCGCCATTTTCGCCTTCCACCCCGCCTCCTTGGGATCGGTGAAGGCGGGGAGAACCGTTTTCAGGACCGTGAGCCTCGATTTCCCGGTGACCATGTAAGCCTCCATGCGGAAACCCTGGTCGTCCTTGTAGAGATCGCCGAAGATAACGTAGTCCAGCCCGGCCGTTCCGTCGAAACCCACGTGGGATTGGGGCGTTTGATTGCCCAGAAAGCGCTGCGGCAGATAGGCCACCTTGATGCATCCGCCGCCGCCGTCATCGGCCAGGAGCTGCTGAACGAACGCGTCGCTGACTTGTTGCCAGTCGATCGCGGGATCTTGGAAATGGACCGCCACATCGTACAAGCCGATCAAGCGTTCGTGCTTGTCCGCGGCTGCGGCGCGCAACATGAAGCCGAACGCTAGGCACGCTCCGAGAGCGATCTTCCAAGTATGGTGGCTGGCACCAGCGTGCATCATGGTCTTCATGGGGCGACGTCGCGGCGGGAAAGCGGCACCGCGAAAAAGGGAAGGCTGTTTCGGGGCCGGAGCGCCCAGTTAATCGATCAAGACAACTGCGGCGGCAGCAAAACAGCAAGTCCGCGCTACCGCGATGCGGGATTTTTCCCTGCTGCGACCGGCTGTGCTTTCAACCACTCGGCGATGGCCGCGAGGTGCAGCCGCATGCGGTCTTCGATTCCCACTGGCTCGGGTCGGCTTCGTTGCCGGCAATACTCCGCCACCGCCTTGTCGAGGTCGAGCAAATCGGGGGCCTCGGCGCCTGCTTCCGCTCCGGCGGCGGGTTGGTCCTCCACCACCCACGGCGCACGGCGCCAGGCATCGAACAGCGCCTGCAGGACCGACAAGTACTGGTCGGCGGCTGCGATGAAGTCTGCCACGCCCTGCCCGGCTAGGTAGCGGTCGATCGTGCCGTCGGTGCCGTACACTCCCGCGCTCTGCGGATGGGGTTCGATCCGCAAGTACCGCGGCTCGCCGCCCACCTGGATGTGCCGGCCGAGCGGATACACCCGGCAGACCAGCGGACGGTCGGGATGGACCGTGCACCCCTCGGGACCGAGAAACACACACGCGCCGTCGTCGGTCCGCCGCAGATGGGGCTGGTCGGCGAGATAGTCGCGGATGAAGACGGTTGTCGTCAGGCCGAGACGGCGCGCCAGCCGCGCGATCTCATACGGGTTTACCTGGATCAGCTTGTCGTGGCAGCAACGCCGACAGCGGTGGCACGCATAGGAGAACGCCGTATCGCCCGTCTGCCGGGCGGAGGCCGGGGAATCGGGTTCATTCATGCGGTGCCGGCGGTGGCGCTCCGACGCGGAGAATGGTCACCAGGTGGACCGTCCGGTGCCCCGGGCGAGCGGAGCCGGAGTCCGGCGAACACCGGCTACTGGCCGGCGAGGCCGAACTTTAGCTGGTCGGCGGCGAGCTTCTGCTGGTTCACGTCGACCTTGCCCTGCAGCACCTGCAGTTTCTCTTGGTTGACGTTCAATTTCCGGGTTTCCGCGGTGAGCGTCGATTCGAACGCGGCCTCTTTCTTCTGGCTCACGGCCAGCGCATCGATGTCGGCCTGCAGCAGCTTGATCTGGTTCGCATCGACCTTGTGCTGGCTGGCAGCCCATTTCAGCTGCGCAGTGGTCAGCAAGTGGCTTTCCGCCGGCGCGTCGTCCGCGGAAGCAGTCGGAAGCAACGGAGCAAAGCTGACACCGAGTGAACAACCGAGTGCCACCAGCGCGGCGCTCGTGGAGCGGGAACGGAGACGATTAGAATGGGACATTTTTATTAGAGGTGACTGGCAACGCGGCGCAGATTGCCGGGCCGGGCGGTCCCGGTCAACGGCAATAAGCCCATGCGATGCAGTTGAATCATGACCTCGTTCGCGATTTCCGAGTCCAAAGGTGGGGCGCGTTATCCCTAACGCGCCGCATTGCTGAGGCTGGGGGGTGGGTTGGGGATAACCCGCACCACCTGATGTGAATGCCTCGAAGGTCGAGGCGGTCCGACTGCGTGAATTCGGCTGCGGCAGAGCCAAACCCATCGCAACGATCGCCGGATCGCGCGGAGATTTTCCGGCTCGCCGGAATACGGACGGTCGATCCATGATCGAGCATGCCCGCCGTTGGATTGGGTCGCAGACCTGCGTTCTGGATGCTGTTGGCCGCGGCCGCGCTCGGGTGCGCGCTGCTTTCGTACCGGTTGTTCCCACTCGCCTTTCCGATCGTCTCGCTCGACATTCGCATGGACCGCGCGGGTGCGTTGCAGGCGGCGCGGCAATTGGCGGCCGCCCAACATTGGGGTCCCGCGGGGGAGGTCCGCGACGTCGCCTCCTTCGGGGTCGACGGTGAGGTGCAGTCGTTCGTGGAATTGGAAGGCGGTGGGCGCGACGCCTTCACCGGCATGATGCGCGACGGCCTCTTCTCGCCCTATACCTGGCGGGTGCGGCGGTTCCAAGAAGGCGAAGTCAACCAAACGACGGTGTGGTTCAAGCCGGGAGGGGAGCGGTATGGGTTCGTGGAGAAGCTGCGCGAGGATGTGCCGGGACCCAGCATTGCGAGTGACGCAGCGCGGACGATCGCCGAACGCGCTGCGACCGCCGCGCCGTGGGGAATCCATCTCGACCAGTACAAATTGGTGGAGACGGCGCAGGAGGTGCGGCCGGGCGGGCGTACCGATCACACCTTCACCTACGAACGTCCCGATCGCCAAGTCGGTGAGGGGCGCTACCGCCTGCGCTTGGTGGTGGGCGGCGACCGGCTGACGGAACTCGCCCCGTTCATTAAGATCCCGCAGGCGTTCACGCGCCGGTTCGAACACATGCGATCGACCAACGACGCCATCGCGACCGGCTCCGCGTTCACCATGTTCCTGCTCTATCTCGGCGCGGGCTGCGGCGTGGGCGTGTTTTTCCTGTTGCGCAACCGGCTGGGCCTGTGGCGCCCGCCGCTGATCGTGGCCGCGGTGATCGCAGGCGTGCAGGTGCTCGACGGGCTCAACGCTTGGCCGCTGGCTTGGATGCATTATGACACGGCACTGTCCAGCCAGGGTTTCATTGCGCGACAGCTGGCCATGCTTCTGGCGGGCAACCTGGGTCTGGGGGCGTTGTTCTTCGTCTCGTTCGCGGTGGCGGAGGGACTGTCGCGGCGGGCCTTTCCCCAGCACCCGCAGTTGTGGCGTTTGTGGGCGCCGGAGGCGGCCAGTTCGACCGCGGTGCTGGGCCGCACCCTGGGCGGCTACCTGGTGGCGGCGTTCAGCCTGCTCTACGTGCTGGTGTTCTATTATTTCACCGCCCGGCATTTCGGCTGGTGGATGCCGTCGGAGGCGCTGGTCAACCCGGATTCGCTCGCGCACGTCCTGCCCTGGCTGACGCCGTTCGCCAATTCCCTGCAGGCGGGCTGTTGGGAGGAATCGCTGTTCCGCGCGATACCGCTGGCCGGCGCCGCCCTGCTGGGCAGCCGCTGGGGCGGCCGCCGCTGGTGGATCGCCGGGGCGTTCGTCCTGCAGGCGATCGTCTTCGGCAGCGCCCATGCCAACTACCCGAACGAGCCGGCGTACGCCCGGCTGGTCGAACTGATCGTCCCATCGTTCATCTTCGGCGGGCTTTACCTGCGGTTCGGCCTGCTCCCCTCGATGCTGCTGCATTTTGTCTTCGACCTCGTGCTGATGTCGCTGCCGCTGTTTGCGGCGGTTGCACCGGGGGTGTGGGTGGACCAGACCATGGTGGTGCTGCTCGGGCTCGTGCCGGTCTGGATCGTGCTATGGCGCCGCTGGCAGACGGGTCGATGGGGATTGCTCCCGGCCGGCTTCTGGAACAGAGACTGGCAGGTTCCAGCGAGGCCGGAGGCCCCCGCCGCCAAACCGACCGTGGCCGCACCGGCGGCAGCGGCGTCCTGGCTGCCGCGGGTCGTGGGGGGCGCGGCGGTTTTTGGCGTGATGGCATGGATGCTGGCGACGACCTTCACGGTGGTGGTCCCGCCCTTGAACTTGAAACGCGCCGACGCTTTGCGCATCGCGCGCGAGGCGGTGACGCAGCGCGGTGCGAACCTCCCGGCGCGCTGGCAGACGCTCGCCACCAGTGGCAGCGGGGCGGACATGGCCGGACGCTTCGTCTGGCGCACGGCGGGCCGGGAAGCGTACCAGGCGCTCCTCGGGGACGAGCTGCGTCCTCCCTGCTGGTTCGTGCGCTTTGCCTCATTCGAGGGTGACGTGGCGGAGCGAGCCGAGGAATGGCAGGCCTGGGTGGATGGCGATGGCCGCGTGCTGCGGGTGCACCATCAACTGCCCGAGGCGCGTCCCGGGGCGACCTTGAGCGAAGCCGACGCCCGGGCCCGCGCCTTGGCGGCGGTGCGTGAACGTTTCCGGATCGACCCGGCCCGCCTAAAAGAGGTTTCCGCGAAACCATCCAAGCACCCCGCGCGCATGGACTGGACCTTTACCTTCAAGGATCCGGTAGGAGTAAAATTGCCGCAGGGCGAGCGCCGCCTGTCGGTCGTTTTGGCCGGCGACCAACTGGCGGACGCCTATCGCTTCGTATTTGTGCCGGAGGCGTGGGAGCGCGCGCAGCGTCGCTGGGAGTCGGTGCTCCAGATCGGCGGCATCGTCCGCGGGGTGCTGATGGCGGTGGTGGTCCTGTGGGGGGCCGGAGCCGCCATCGTGTTCTGGAGCCGTGGCAAGTTTGCCGTCGCGATGGCGGCGGGGCCCGCGCTGGTCTTGCTCGCGGCGACACTGGCGCAGGGGGCGAACCGCTGGCCGACGATCATCGCCGGACTCTCCACCGCGCAGCCGTATGCGCTCCAACAGACCATTCTCATCGTTTCTCTCGGCCTCGGCGCGCTCGTCACCGCCGTCATCATGGGACTGTTGTCAGGCTTGACCGCGCCCTGGCTGCGCCGCGGCGTGGCCGACCGCCGCGGGGCGGTCGTCCTAGGCTGCGGCGTCGGCCTGGCCGGCGCCGGCGCGCGGGCCTTGGTCGCGCGCTTGCACGCGAGGGCGAATCCGCCCTGGCCGGCATGGCAGGGTGCGGTGGAGGCTTGGCCGCTGATCAGCCCGGTGTTGGGTGCGATGGCAGGTTTCATCTTGAGCACGGCGATTCTGACGCTGATGTGCGGGGGATTGGACCGGCTGACGTCCGGCTGGACGCGACGGCGGGCGCTGTGGGGTGGGCTGGCGTTTCTCGTCTGGGTATTGTCGTCCCAAGCGGGCGACGCTGCGGCGGCCGTGCCGTGGGTGGCGTCTGCGCTGCTGTCCGGCGCCATGCTGTTCCTCGCGTATGTGCTCGTGTTGCGATTTGAACTGTCGGTGCTGCCGCTGGCTGTGGGCGCCATGCAAATTTTGGATTTGGCGCGTTCGGCGGTGCAGCAGGCCTATCCCGGGGCGCTGGCCGGCGCGCTCGTGGGTATGGTCGTGGTGGCAGCGCTGGCTTGGGCGTGGTTTGCGGCGCTTCGCCGACTGGGTGGGCGTCCGGTTGCCCTAGTCGCTCCGGCGAGCGGCGGATAGAACGATGGACCCGGCGACGAGGGCGTCGCCGCTCCACGGGTACAATGGAACCGCGACGCCCTCGTCGCGGGTTTTCCCTCGCAGCGATCGCGCCGCCGAATTTTGTGTCGTTTTCTTGGAGGGAAGCTGTCAAGAAGGCGCGTTTTTCAACGCGCACCTACTGGTTCGGCTCCAATGCATCGCTTCCATTACGTCGGCAATACCCTGCACTGCGAGTCCGCCGATCTGGCCGCGGTGGCAAAGCTTTATGGCACGCCGACCTACGTCTACAGCGCCGGCACGGTGGAGGACAATTTTCGCCGCCTCGTGGCGAGTTTCGACGGGCTGGACGTCCAGGTTTGCTATGCGTTGAAGGCGAATGGCAACCTGGCGCTTCTCCGCCTCCTATCCAACCTGGGGGCGGCTTTTGATGTGGTGAGCGGCGGCGAGTTGCGCCGTGTGCTCGCCGCCGGCGCCAAGGCCGACCGCAGCGTCTTCGCCGGCGTCGGCAAGACGGAAGCGGAAATCCGCCTGGCGCTCGAATCGGGCATCTTCGCCCTCCATGCCGAGAGCGAGCCCGAATTGGCCCGCATCAACCACGTCGCCGGCCAGCTCGGCCGTCGGGCGCCGGTCGCCATCCGCGTGAATCCCGACGTGGACGCCAAGACGCACGCCAAGATCACGACCGGCAAAAGTGAAAACAAGTTCGGCATCCCGCTGAAGTTCGCGGCCGCGGCTTATGCCGCCGCCGCCAAGTATCCGCACTTGGAGCTCAAGGGCGTGCAGATGCACATCGGCTCCCAGCTCAC
>Ga0182027_10011863_pt1 | contig 12275 bp, 6 predicted proteins | sample 712E1DmetaG_FD_121300 | JGI IMG/M metagenome (GOLD analysis project Ga0182027, IMG submission 121300) | Permafrost microbial communities from Stordalen Mire, Sweden - 712E1D metaG (Illumina Assembly) | ecosystem: Environmental > Terrestrial > Soil > Wetlands > Permafrost | place: Sweden...
GTCCCAGTCAATCAATTCTAAAGTGTTCTCGGAAGCCATTGGTGCGGCGATAACCATCTTGCATTTGGGGCATCGCCCTTTGCCACCAGCGTTTTCCGCCGCAACGGTCATTTCATTGCCGCAGTGAGGACAATAGAACACAATCTCATCAGCTTCGTTTTGGTACGTCATGGCTTCATTTGCTCCTATCGGCGGATATTTTACAATCGTTCGCGCTCTGAATCCATCCATCTTAAAAGTGATGGTCGGTTTCCCCAGCCGACTCCCTCCACCTTATTCAGGCGGACACTCCCAACGTCACTTCATGCGCTTACCTTTGAACCCAAACATGCTTCCCATTGCCTGCCTTGCTACACCCATCAGTGCTTGGTTGTGCGGCGGTCGAAGTCGTTACGATGCTCTTACAAAGGATGCACTCCCACTTGTACTCGGCGGCATAGGCAATCGCCGCCAGTGTGAGCAATGCCGCTACCGCCAGCATGGTCCGTTTCATTCGTTTCATCTTCCGTGTCCTTTCGTTTGGTAATCTTGCTACAGGATCTATATCCGATCACATTCGTAGCCATAAGTGCCGGGGCGTCACAAAAGGGTTAATGACCTGCTTACTCTACTGCAAAACTGCTTAGCTCAACCGGTACGGAAACGCCAAATAATGGGATCTGAATGGGATTATTCTGCTTTGGATCGTTGTGATGTATTTGTAAGGAAGCATTCCTTTCGACTTGTGTTATTGTGTCAGCATTAAATGATATGTCTATCTCGCAAGTTTGATTTGGCGCTATGCCTTTAACTTCGTTTGGCGTGTTTATCTTGAATTTATCGGCATCAGGACCATCAATCGCCACATTTATGTCTAAATTCATATCGCCCCAATTATGCACTTTCACTTTTCTATGCGTTTCACCTTTATCTATATAAGTTGTGCCGAAGTCAATAGAACCACTTGTGTTATCGACAATAATTGTTGGCATGGATACGGAGGCATTGATGGTTCTAAAATTGCCATTATAGTATCCCGTAAAATACAAATATCCATCAGAGTCATATTGGCACGATGGATTATTTGGGATGGGCATTTGTGATACTAGATTATAGTCAATATTCGTCCATGATTTTCCCCTGTCGTATGACATCACTAATTCGAGGGTGTCAGAGTTTATGCGATGGCTTGCAACCATAACTCCGCCGGGACCAAAAGAGAAACCAGAGTAGATTTGATCCGTTGCGCTATTCTCGTTCCAACTATCACCTTCATTGTCAGACCAGATCACCCTATATGGGTAATTGGCATTAGTATTGTCAACAATAGAGAGGAATAGCACATCGTTTTTATCAATGCCCAACGGCATTGCTTGTATTTTATCCACCATAGGACTTTCCCATATCACGCTTGGTTCATTATCTGTCGATATTTTTATGATTTTATATTGCGAATCAATGAATAGATCTCCTTTGCTATCTCGGATTACATTCCTGATATTGTATAGATCACTTATATCACCCGTGTTTATTGCGTCCCATGTTGCCATGTCATCGGCACTTTTTATTATCATACTTACGAAATCAGCATCAAAAGCTGTCGCGTATATTTCCCCTGTGTGTTTGTCTACCCCGATTGGCGATATATTGTTGTAAACCCCGTTCTCTGTTGCCCAAGCTGACCAATTATTGCCATAATTATATGATATATAATGATCGGTAAGAACAATGCCCGTTTGTGAGCATCCAAGATGCCATACGGCTGTATTTAGTCCAAATATATCAGATCCAAGGCGTACCCAATTGTTCCCATTGTCATTTGACCTAAATAATAAACCGTTTGAAGTGGTATAGAGGTAATGTGACATATCAGAAATGATTGGTCCTGATAGCAATGCGAAATCATTCGTTACACAAGACCAACTTACGCCGTAATTCTCCGTGCAATATAAGCCGAAAGTACCACCACAGTATAGCTTGCCATTATTGAGGCTTAAGTCCTGACCCAAATATTCAAAAGTGGACAAGACTTGCCATGAGTTTCCGTCATCATAAGAAATTGATAATTGAGATGGCGTACCCCGCCTTAATCCTATTAAGGCGCCAGCTTGGTTTAAGACACATGCTCCATCATCACCAATACCGATATATTGCCAATTGACCCCTGAATCCAAGGATTTCCAAAGGTTATTGCCTGAACCAAATGCAAGTATAGTGGAGTTAGGCTTGACGATGATATTTCGTACATATCCACCGAAATAGCGCTCACTTGGGATATTACTTTTAGTCCAAGAAATGCCACCATTATCCGATCTGAATATGTATTCACCCGATGCCGCATAGATATGTCCATTGTTATCAATGCCTATCGCGGTCACTTCCTTTATATTTCCATTTGTGTCTGCCAGACCACTTAAGTCTAAATGTGTCCACGTTAAAAGATCAGATGAGACGAACACCCCTTTGTCGTATGTGCCGACATAATAGATGTTATTTGCCGGATTGTAATAAAAACAAGTAATTTCGCGAAAAGCAGTATTAATATTGTTCTGAGTGAAAATATCATAAACGCTAAACAATCTTGACCAAGTGCTGCCATTATCCTCTGAGAAATATACTTCTCCATAATCATCAAATGAGTAGTTTACGAGTGCGTAGAAGTTGTTTGTATCAAAGGTATATAAGGCATCAAGATCATAGGGAGTGAATGGGACGTTGGTTAATTCGTTCCATGACGCACCCTGATCTAATGAAGCATATAGATTGTTTCCTATTGCGCGTGCAAACTGATAATTGCGGAGCATGATTGCGCCGTCGGACGAAATAGCATAATCCTGAATTGTTACGCCCTTTGGTCCATTTAGATGTGTCCAGAAATCCGCCGACCATGCGTTTCCTACGCACAAGATCAATCCGATCCCCACCAAAAACCGCTGTAACCACCTCATGCCGCACCTCCCTTGGGTTTATGCCTACCGGCTCACGCCGAAAGTAGTCCAGAAACAGCACAGGCGGGGCGCAAAAAAAGAGGGTGCCGCCCAGCAACCGTGCCGTTCCTAGGGCTTCCACACCCTCCAAAGCAACACGATAACACCAGACGGCACCCCGCTTTGAGGTGCTCCAGTGCTAGAGGCGTTGCTTTGGTTCGACCTGTGAAGGTCATGTTGTGGAAGTTTAGGAACCAACGCTTAAGCAAAAGAACGCCGAACCAATAGAAATTCGGCTATTTCATTCAATCCCTACTCGATAAATCAACCCTTTCGTTCAAAAACTCACGACGATTTTCACCCCTTTGCGTCCGATAGTCAAGGTGAAGCGCCAGCCAAGCCGGATTGAAGACCTGCATGTCAGATGAGTCACCAGAAGATGATGAAAGCGACGGTCAGAATCACGATCAGCGCCGCGAATGCCAGACCCCATGACTCACTCCATCTTTTGCCCAAGCCGTAGAGCACTTCGGCGAACGCAAGTACGATCGCAACGCATACCAGAGCTACCATTTTACCCCCTCCCGGTATCTGGGTATCCCCTGCCTCGTTTGGTACGGGCATCCCTCGCCCCAACCTTGCTTCACGGCACGGCTTTGCTCGCCTAAGTAAAGCCGTAGCCCACGAACGAATTCGGAAAATCAAAAGACCCTCGCGCGGGCGTTCGTTGGCTAGAGGGGTTGTATGATGCCCAAAGCATCATCAACCCCTAACTTTCTAGCCAAATCAGGGCAAAACGTGACGTAATCGCACTGCATAGGTCGGCTGGACCGCTTGCCAAACGCCTTTGGCAAGCCGACTTACCGACGCAAAGGCGCGTAATTCCGCGTGCCCAATACGTGCCCAAGTGCTCAAAAACACGCTGAGAATCAATGATTTCAGGACTAGAAAAGTCGCACGCTTGCGACTTGGATGTTTATGGAAGTTTAATGCTGACAGTGGTCTAGGAATGGAGCGCCTGGCGGGAATCGAACCCGCATCGTTGACTTGGAAGGCCAACACACTAACCATTGTGCTACAGGCGCTCACCCCGCCTAGTTTTTCGGAAGCCCGGCCCGCTGTCAACGGATTTTTCCGCTTCATGTTTCATGCGTGGCGTAACAAAGAAAAAGGGCGCGACGGGCTTTTCGCTCCCGTCACGCCCAGGCTTATCATTTCATTGACTGATGCCGGACAAGCCGAACATCAGGCCAACGAGGCCAGGTCTTACTCCACACTGAAGACCGACAGCTCGACCGGCACATTGCCGCCAATTGGCTTGCTGCCCGCGAAATGACCGGCGCCGTCGATGTTGACGGCCGGGCCATACGCGTTCAGCGTCAGGAAGTGGGCTGTGGCCAGCGGATTGATGCTGGCAAACACGCTACCCTTGTCGTCCGCAATCCAGTCTTTGGCGGTCTTGATCACGTTGGTCTCAACCGGGTTCGCATCCGTCGTCAGGGCGTCATAAGGATTCGACGCCGACACGTTGACGTAAACCGAGTTGGTGATCGTGATCGGCAGCTCGGTGACGCCCGACGGGTAAAGAGCCGTCGCCGGCAGGGCTTCGTCCTGGACGACGGAGGGAGTTCCCACCGCGCCGGAAGCCGGATCGGCGAAGATGCACTTGTTCAGATGCACGGCAAAATTGCCGCTCAACAAACGCGCGGCATAGTATCCGCCGAACATCGTGCAGTTGGTCATATTGACCACGCCCGAGGTCGTGGCCACGTCACCCGATTTGGCCAAAACGCCGCAGTCGGTGCCGGTGAAGGTGCAACTAGTCACATTGACCGTCATAAAGCTCGTCCGCGCATAGATGGCGGCCCGAGGGTCGTTCGCGGCATTGGCGGTGACTTGATCGAACTTGCAATTGGTCACGTTGACCGATCCATTGGGCGCGTTGCACTTGATCTTGTTGAAGGCTCCGATACCGAACGTGCAGCCGCTTATCGTGGTGCTGCAGGCGGTAACGTTCAAGGGGTCCCTGGTGACGGCGTAGTTCATCGGGGAATCGTCCCCACCGGTGAAGGTGCAATTGGTCACGGTCTCCGCCGTGGCCAAGCCCATCACGTTCAGGCACTGATGGTTACCCGTAAAGGTCGAGCCGGTCACGCTGACCGAACCGTAGAGACCGGTGTGCAGGATCGCGACACCGGGGGTTTTGATCGTATCAAACGTGCATCCCGTGATGCTCATGGTGGAATTGAGCATCCCGTTGGCCGCCGTGGCGGACGCAAGGTTGCTCGACGTCAAGGTGGCCATGACGCCATACACGCCCGCCGGACCCGTCGCGCCACTGAACGTGCAACCGTTCATGGTCAGGGACAGGTTGGCATTTTCGGCCATCGTCACCAGGCCGCCGACCGTTTTGCCGTTATACGCCATGCCCGTGAAGCCCGCCGCCGCGCCGATGTTCACGTTGGTCAGGCTCAGGGCGCCATGGCCGGTCAGCGCCGCGTCGATCAGGAAGAAGGAGGGGACCTTGCAACCGGTCACCCCCAGATCGGTGGCGGTCACTTGCGCGCCGTTGACCAGCACGCCGGGACCGGTCAGGTTCGCCCCGTTGATCGAGCCGTTCCTGACGGTCACGGCGTGGTTGCCATTGATGTTCAGCAGATTGACGCCAGCGGCGCTGGAGAGCGTCTTGCCGTTCAGGTCGATCGTCACGGCCTTGGTCACGGCCACGTCGCTGACCGCCTGGTCGGCGAGCAGTTGCAGTGTCGAGCCGTCAACCGTTGAGCCGTCGGCCAGAGCCGCGCTCAACGAGTCGAACTGCGCCGAGTCGCTGGTCCGCTCGACCAACTTGGGCGCGTCGGCAGCGAAGCTGGCCGTCACGTCCAGGTTGCCCGTCGCGTTATCGGTGCGTGACGCGGTCCCCAGGGTATCACTCCACTGGACGAAGTGATATCCGGAGTCCGCTTGCGCCGTCACCTGCGTGCCATCCGAACCGTAAGGAACATTATTCTGCGTGGCCGCGCCCGTGATCGAGCCATGGCCCACGGCCGCGTAGTGCAGAGTAAAGGTATCGATCGTGAAGTTGGCCGTCACGGTGATATCCGCGTTGACGTTGGAGTCGGTGCGCGGATTGTTCGTCAAGGCATCAGTCCAATTGACGAAGCTATAGTGCGCGGCCGCGGCCGCCGTCACCTGCGGACCGCTGTCGCCGGCATTCACGGTTGCATTGACGACCGCTCCACCGTTGACCGTGCCGTTCGCTCCGGCCGTGTAAGTCAGATTGTAGGTATGAACGATGGTGCCGCCGACGGCCTTGCTACCCGCGTTAAGGCCGGCGCCAGCGATGTTGACCGCCGGGCCGTTGCCGTTGAGGGTCAGGTAGTTGGGGTCCGTCGAGGTGATGTCGAAGAACACGCTCTGCCAATCCCCGGCGACCAGGTCCTTGGCGGTCTTGACCACGTTGGTCTCAACCGGACCCGCCGAGGTCGTCAGGGCGTCATAAGGGTTCGACGCCGAGACGTTGACGTAAACCGAGTTGGTGATCGTGATCGGCAGGGTGGTGACGCCACCAGGGAAAACGGGGGTCGCCCGTGTATCTTCGTCCTGGATCACGGAGGGGGCTCCCACGATACCGAAGGTATTGGGATCGCTAAAGATGCACTTGTCCAGGTGCACGGCAAAATTGCCACTCAACAGGCGCGCGAATTCATAACCACCCTGCATCGTGCAGTTGGTCATGTTGACCACGCCCGAGGTCGTGTTGACGTCACTGTTCTTGGCCAGCACGCCGCATTCGGTGCCGGTGAAGGTGCAACCGGTCACGTTGACCGTGATCTCGCTCGTCCGCGGCCAAATGCCGGGGCGCGCGTCGTTCGAAGAATTGCCGACGATCCGGTCAAACGTGCAATTGGTCACATTGACCGTGCCCTTGGGCATGTTGCACTTGAATGCGCCGGCCGTTCCGGGGCCGAACGTGCAGCCGCTCACATTGGCGACGTTGGCCACCGTGCTGCTGTTGAAGGTATCCTTGCCGACGTTGGCGGCCAAGGCGGTATCCGTCGATGCGGTGAAGGAGCAATTGGTCACGGTGTACGCCGTCGCCATACCCGTCGCATTGATGGATTGCTTGTTGTTGGTGAAGGTTGAGTTGGTCACGCTCACCGAGCCGTAAATGCCCTGGTGAAGGATCGCAACGTTGCGGATGGTATTAAACGTGCAGCCCGAGATGCTCAGGGTGGAGTTATACATCCCATTGGCCGCCGTGGCGGTCAGATTGGTGGTCGAGGTCAAGGTGCCCTGGACGCCCACCAGGGTGGTTTGCCCCACGGTGCCCGTCATGGTGCAACCGGTCAGGCTCAGCGTCAGGTTGGCGCTTTCGGCCATCCCGACCAGACCCGCGATCGGTTTGGTATTATAAATGAAAACGCCGGGGGTCGCGGCCGTCCCGTCGATGGTGACGTTGGTTAGGCCCATGCTGGCGTGACCGGTCAGAATCGTGTCGGTCAGGAAGAAGGAGGGGGCCACGAAACCGGCAACGCTCAGGCCGTTGACGGTGAGTTGGCTGCCGTTGACGCGCACGCCGACACCGGTCAAATGCGTGCCGTTAATCGTGCCGTTCATGAGCGTCACGGCGACGTCGCCCGCGACGGACAGCATGTTAACACCACTGGCGCAGGAGAGCGTTTTGCCGTTCAGGTCGATCGTCACGGCCTTGGTCACGGCGACGTCGTTTTCCACGTCGTTGTCGATCAGTTGCAGCGTCGAGCCGCCAACCGTCCCGGCGTCAGCCAGGGCCGCCGCCAGCGTGGAGAACTGCACCGAATCGCCGGTCCGCAGGACCAGCGCGGGCGTGATCGATCCGCCGACCGCCTTGCTGCCCGCGTTATGGGCGGCGCCGTCAATATTGACGGCCGGGCCGTTGCCGTTGAGGGTCAGGTAGTTGGGGTCCGTCGAAGTAATGTCGAAGAACACGCTGGCCGGATCAAAGGCGACCAGGTCCTTGGCGGTCTTGACCACGTTGGTCTCAACCGGACCCGCCGAGGTGGTCAGGGCATCATAAGGGTTCGTCGCCGAGACGTTGACGTAAACCGAGTTCGTGATCGCGATCGGCAGGGTGGTGACCCCGCCCGGGAAAACAGGCGTCGCCCGCGTGTCTTCGTCCTGGATCACGGAGGGGGTTCCCACCAGACCGGAAGTATTCGGATCGGCAAAGATGCACTTGTTCAGAGTCACGGCAAAATTGCCGCTCAGCGTGCGCACGGCATAGTAGCCGCCGATCATGGTGCAGTTGGTCATCGTAATCGCGCCCGAGGTCGTGGCCACGTCACTATTTTTGGCCAGCACGCCGCATTCGGTGCCGGTGAAGGTGCAACCCGTCACGTTGACGGTGATATCGCTCGTCCGCGGCCAAATGGCGGCCCGCGGATCGTTCGAAGCATTGTTGAGGATATGATCAAACGTGCAATTGGTCACATTGACCGTGCCCTTGGGCGCATTCAACTTAATCAGGCTGTACGGTCCGGCGTTGAACGTGCAGCCCGTGATGTTGCCCACGCTGAGGACGCTGCCCGTCGGGTCCTTGACCGGGTTGTAGGCCATCGGCGAATCGGTCGACCCGGTGAAGGTGCAATTACTCACCGTCTCGGCCGTCGCCATGCCCTTCACGTTAATGCTCTGCTTATTGTTGGTGAAGGTCGAGTTGACCACGCTGAGCGAGCCGTAGACGCCGGTATGGTCCACCGCCTCGCTCTTGATCCCGTTGAACGCGCAACCCGTGATGCTAACATTGGCGTTAACCATCCCATTGCTGAGCGTGGCGGCGCCAATGCTGGCCGCGGTCGTCGTCGCATAGACGCCGATCAGCGAGCTCGGCCCACCCGCGCCGTTCAGCGTGCAACCGTTCATGGTCAGCGTCAGGTTGGCGTTTTTCGCCATCGAGACAAGGCCCCAGATCGACTTGGTGTCATACACCATGCTCGTGAAGCCCGTCCCGTCGATCGTCACGTTGGTCAGCGCCATGCTGCCATGGCCGGTGGCGGCCGAATCGATCAGGAAGAAGGAGGGGGCGACGCAGCCGGACACCGTTAACCCGTTGGCCGTGAGCTGGGCGCCGTTGACGAGCACGCCGGCGCCGGTCAGGTTCGCGCCGTTGATCGTGCCGTTCTGGAGCGTCACGGCGATATTGGTATTGACATTCAGCAGGTTGACGCCGCTGGCGGCGGAGAGCGTGTGGCCGTTCAGGTCGATCGTCACGGCCTTGGTTACGGCGACGTCGTTCTCAACCTGGTCCGCATCCAGTTGGAGCGTATCACCGTCCAGCGTCCCGGCGTCGGCCAGGGCCGCGGTCAGCGAGGCGAACGAAGCCGAATCACTGGTTCGCGTAACCGCCGCGAAACTGACTGCCGCAACGGTAAAGAATACAAAACAGGCAATAAATTTGTAAAGATGCCGTGTCATGACGTTGAATCCTTTCCGAATACAAAATTAAATGAGATGAAGTGCCTTATATCTATATAAAAATGGATATATTCCACGTTTTTTGCCTGCCGTTCCCTCTTTTCGAATCACGCTCGAAGCAGCTCCCGTTTCCTTTCGCCGCAGGAAAGCCCCGCGCCACGAATTAACAGTCAACTCCTTAATTAACTGTTAAATCATTCATGCCTGACCAGGTTCCATAAGCCTATTCTGGTACGATGTCAAAACCTCTAAGCCGGGTGGTCCAAGGTCCGATTTCCTTAGTTGCGCCTGTCCGAGTTGATCGCCTGGATTCTCAGCCAGCCGCCCAAAGCATGGCTCAACCCCGCTCAAGACGCGCAAGAACCGCACGACCCAACCCTTCCGCCCTGACGCAGGTCGAAAGGAAATCGCGTTCAATCTCTCAGTGTGAGCTTACCGGGGGAAAAGAATCCTCTCCGTTTAGCTCGTAATCACAAACGCCCTTGCTTAAATCGTGACCATTTATCCTTACATGCATGTGCAGCCTAATCCGTCGGCAAGCTTCATGTCAAATAAAAAAGTTGATGTTTTTCGAATTAACCACGGTTAAAATCAATGGCTCGCCCGTCGCCGAATCAATCCGGGCGCAAGGGCTGAAGTATCCTTATAATAGGTTCTCGCTCCGCCCTTCCCCTGGTCGCGGCGAGGATTCCACCGCTTGATCCCTACCGCCATCATCCTTGAACCTCATCCCAAAGTATGCCATAGTGTTGCAGTTTTAGGTTCGTAACGCCTGGGGACCGACCTGCTGGTTGTGACCCGAATCGACACTAACGGACGTTTATTATGGCCCTTTCCGCCCATGCGCTCGACATCCTGCGCCGCGCCAAACAGGCCGGGTTCTCCGACCGCCAGATCGCCCACATCATCAATCGCCGCAAGGGGGGCGCGTCGGTTAGCGAAGACCAGATCCGTCATTTGCGCTGGGAACTGGGCCTGCGTCCGGTCTACAAGTCCGTCGATACCTGCGCGGGGGAGTTTGAGGCCTTTACCCCTTATTATTATTCGACTTACGAGCGCACCAACGAGTCGGTCCGCTCCGAGCGCAAAAAGGTCATGATCCTGGGCGGCGGGCCCAACCGCATCGGCCAGGGGATCGAGTTCGACTACTGCTGCGTGCAGGCCGTCTTCGCGCTCAAGGCCGAGGGCTATGAGACGATCATGGTCAACTCCAACCCCGAAACCGTCTCGACCGACTACGACACCAGCGACAAACTCTATTTCGAGCCGCTCACGGTCGAAGACGTGCTGGCCATCTGCGACATCGAAAAGCCCGACGGCGTCATCGTGCAGCTCGGCGGGCAAACCCCGCTCAACCTGGCCAAGCGGCTCGAGGCCGAAGGGGTCAAGATCATCGGCACGACCACCGACTCGATCGACCTGGCCGAGGACCGCAACCGCTTTGGCCGCCTGTTGACCGAGCTTGGCGTGCCGCAACCCGAAAACGGCGCCGGCATGACCCAGGAAGAGGTCCAGGTCATCGCCCGCCGCATCGGATACCCGGTGATGGTGCGCCCCTCGTACGTGCTGGGCGGGCGCGCGATGCAGACGGTCTGGGACGACGAGCAGCTCGTGGAGTTCACCCAGGAAGCGATCAAGGCCGCCGACGGCCACCCGATCCTGATCGACAAGTTTCTGGACCGCGCCATCGAGGTCGACGTCGACGCCCTGGGCGACGGCCGGCAGATCGTCATCGCCGCGATCATGGAACACATCGAGGAGGCGGGGATTCACTCGGGCGACTCGGCCTGCGTCCTGCCCTCGCGCACGCTTTCGGACGTGGTGCTGGAAAAGATCCGGCGCTATACGCGCGAGGTCGGCCTGGCCCTGGGCGTGCGCGGTCTGATGAACGTGCAGTACGCGGTCAAGGGCGATGACGTTTACGTGCTGGAGGTCAACCCGCGCGCCTCGCGCACCGTCCCCTTTGTCAGCAAGGCCACCGGGGTCTCGATCGCCCAGCTTGCCACGCGCATCATGGTCGGCCGCACGCTGGAAGAACTCGGTTTCACCCGGGAGCCGACGATGCACTACTACTCGGTCAAGGAGGCGGTGCTCCCGTTCCAGAAGTTCCCCGGCTGCACGATCGTGCTGGGGCCCGAGATGCGCTCGACGGGCGAGGTGATGGGGATCGACGTCGACTACGCGATGGCCTTCGCCAAGAGCCAGGCGGCGGCGGGCAACAACCTGCCGCTGGGCGGCGGCATTTTCATCAGCATCAACGACCAGGATAAGCCCGATTTCGTCGACGTGGCGCGCCACTTCGCCCAGATGGGCTTCGAACTGATCGCCACGCCCGGCACCGCGCAGTACCTGGGCCGCCATGCCATCCCCAACCGCGAAATCTTCAAGATCAGCGTCGGCCGGCCCAACGTGGTCGACCTGGTGACCAACAACGAGATCGGGCTGATCGTCAACACGTTTACCGGCGACAAGGCGCGCGAGGACGAAAAGAAGATTCGCACGATCGCCGTGCAGCGCGAGATCCCGCTGATCACGACGATTTCGGCCGCGCGCGCCGTGGCCCACGCCATCGAAGCGCTGCGCAACCGGCAGATGGACGTCAAGGCGCTACAGGACTACCATGCCGAGCTGGTGGACAATCGGGCGGCGGCGGGGGCCGAGACCGCGCCAGCCCCCGCCCAGACGCCGGCGCCATAAGAGTCCCTGTCAAGATGAATGAGGCTAGCCCCCGCAAGGGGGCGTCATACATTTTTTTTATTGGCGTTTTAAGATTAGAGCGTTTGACAAAAGAAATCCATGTCTTGAATGAAGTCCCGTCAGGGACGGCCAGACTTCAGCCCAGGACTTTAGTCCTGGGAAATCAGCAGTCCACGTTCGAGTCCCGCCAGGGACGACAGAAATCAACATCCCTGGAAA
>Ga0182027_10011864_pt1 | contig 12274 bp, 11 predicted proteins | sample 712E1DmetaG_FD_121300 | JGI IMG/M metagenome (GOLD analysis project Ga0182027, IMG submission 121300) | Permafrost microbial communities from Stordalen Mire, Sweden - 712E1D metaG (Illumina Assembly) | ecosystem: Environmental > Terrestrial > Soil > Wetlands > Permafrost | place: Sweden...
GCCGTGCCCAAGCCGACGATAATCCCTCCTACTACTAATAGGTCACATTCTGGCGACGACTCAAGTTATGTGGAATGGAACGACGATTAAATCTAAGCGAAGCCGGGGAAGTAATCTGATTTTATCCTCCACCAGGGCACACCCATCGTTTTCAGCGTCTTTTTAAATCCCTCCACCATACCGCGAGGACCGGAGAGGTAGAATGTCCTGTTTTTATAATCAGGAATTTCGCGGGCAATTAAGACTCCATTTATCTGCCCGCTCACCATGCCGGGTATTTGCTTTGTTTCATTTGTCAAAGCATAAATAGTTTTAAAACCGATTTCTCTATCGGCGCGGTCAAAAGTATCCTTGTAAGCTACTTCATCAAATGTTTTGTTGGAATAAAAAAGGATTGCTTCGCGGGAATCTTTATTATCTATCATGTATTGCACCATGCTTCGAAACGGAGTTATACCTATTCCGCCGGCAACAAAAACCAACTTTTTCTTTTTATTTTTCGGTAAAACGAAATCTCCCGCCAAGCTTGATACCGAGATTGTGTCGCCAATATTCATTGATAAAAGCGCCCTTTTGTAGGTGCTGGCGGGCTCATAAAATTTAACTCCGAGATGCACCTCATTTTCTGTAGGGGAAGAAGCGATAGTGAAATAGCGCCGGTTGCCGCGATTGTCTGGATGTTTGTGTCCGAGGGTCCACTCGAGGTACTGGCCGGGGCGGAAAGAAAACAAACGGTCCGAGGCAAAAACAAAATCATATTCATCCGCGCTGATTTTAAGTTTTTCTTTTAAGGTCAACATAAACCGTCCCTTGGTACTCCCGAAATAAACGAAAATATTGCCGATGAGCAAAGCGATCTCCGGAGTCAGATAATAAGAACCGAAATGAATATTGGGAGCGAAAAGAATACCGACAATTACCCCATAGAAAATACGCGCAATCCGGCTGGCCGGCATCGTGAGAGGCTCGGTGAGCATTACGAGTGCCAGGAAGAAGAAAGACGAGTGCAGCATGGTTTGGATTATTGTATTTCCGTAATTCAAGGATGATGAAGTAAGGCAAATAGTTAAAAGTGAAACAATGAAGAAGCTGGAGACAAGGTCAAATCGATGAATTTTACGGACAATCAAGAGCCCTCCTATCAAAACAAAAGGAAGCAGGATTAAATTACCCGCCACCCACCAAGTGGCGGACTGTCCTATCACAATAGCCGAGAGCGCTATGCCAAAAGCGGCGGGATTAAAAACATGTTTTTTACCGATGGCAAAAATATACTTGGAACCCATAGCCCAGAGGGAGGCGAATATCAGGAATCCGACACCGGCATAGTCCCCGGAGGCTACCGGCGCGATAATGAGCGCCAGAATAAGCGCGGTAATATAAATGGATTCGGTATTTGTCACCGCCCCGAAAGCTTTAGCAAAAATAATATTTCCCGCATAACAAGCGAGGAGAATAAGAAAAGTAGAAAATAATATTATCTCCGGACTGTATGGCAAGAGGTGGAAAAATCCGAATACTAGAGACGCGAAAAGAAGCACTATCAGATAATACAGCACCAGGCGATACATTGTTATTCTATTGAGGAAATTATCGATAAAGGTAATCATAGATTGTTTAGGCGGCTTGGCTTAAGGCGGAGGCGAGCGACTGTTGGAAGGCCTGGCTGGAGTCGGTGGCTCCTGAAACAATGTTGACATTGGCATTTTGGGCACTAATGGCTTCTTGTTTCAATATCGGCATAGCTCGACTATTGATGCGAATTGAAGTATTTCTGTCGCTCGGATACTGCAAAAATTGCACATCAACCAGCGCGCCGTTTTGAATAGTGGCTTGCACTTGAATCGTTCCATAGTAGGCGTCTGCGGGTGAGCCGGTGTAGGTGCCGTCTATATACTGGCCGTTTCGTTTTGGCGGCGGAGGAGGTGGGGGAGTTGGGGTCGGAGTCGGAGTGGGTACAGGAGTTGGTGTTGGAACTTTTACCGCGACGGGAACCTTCTTAGGAACAGTCACGGGCGTTTTCGGGATAGTAACGGGTGGCAAAGAAGTTCCTGTCGTCGGTCCGTTTTGATAGGTTGTGACAGAAGAAACGGGAATGTCATTTTGGTAAAAAGCATATGCAAATGAAGCCAGGATAAGCCCGATAGAGACAGTAAGTTTTTTAGCGATTTTGTTTTTTGAATTATTCATTTTATTTTTTGGTGTAAAGTTCAAAATTACTTGTCATGGTGGCGAGACCATTTTTGTCTATGGCGTATCCTTCAAACCCGGGCAATTGTTCAATGAAATTAATTCCATCCCGGCCCATGGCAAAGGCGGCCGTGGCGAAACGATCTGCTTCCAGAACATTTTCTCCAATAACGGTCAGACTGACAATTTCCAAAAGCTTCTCTTGGGGGGTGTGCGGATTATAAATATGCTGTCCGCGCAGATAACTGCCGGAGGTGGCTATTCCTTTCCCTTTAGTATACACGATTTTGACTATTTCTTCCTGCTTGAAAGGGTTCCGGATGCCGATGCTCCAATCCTCTCCCTCCTCGTTCAACCCGGAAGACTGGACGTCTCCGCCGGCATCAATGTAGAAATTCTTATAACCTTTTTTAAGAAGAAGCTCCGCGGCATTTTGGATTGCCCAGCCCTTTACCACACCGGAGGGGTCAAGCGTGCCATCCGGTTTTTTGATATCAAAGTATCCGGAAGTTTCTCGCTTCGTTTTTTCCGCCAGGGCGAATATTTCCTTCACTTCTTTGCTATAATTTTCGACGGAAATTTCTCCGCGATTTATCCGCATAATCTCGCTGTCATTTTTGTATGTGCTGAACTGCTTGTCAACGGAAGTAAAATACGAGAAAACTTCTTCAAATACTTCCGGGGTCGCTTTTTTGTCAATTATTTCAACTGTTATATGCATTCCCATAATGTTCCTGGTTTCTTTCATATCCGTATTATACTATAGTTTATTCATTATTAAGTCTTCATGAACTTCATATGGGACAAGACTTTAATGCGTAGCGTTTGACGGCAAAGTAACCAAAAATAGCCGATAGTAGACACACAACTCCACCGAATATTATTGGCGCTCTCGCACCTAAAGCATCGGCAAGCCATCCGCAAATAGGACCGCCGATAACTCCAGTGCCGATTAGAAATACGCTCTGAATTGCCACCATTCTTCCATGCATTTCGCGTCTGGCTTCAACTTGAATAATTGCAGAGGTAGCTGTTGTATATAATACATTTGCTATGCCGATAAGAAACAACACAGGTATGGCTGTTTTTATGTCGGATACAATAGCAAGCAAAATCATTGCAATACCAAGCGCGCCAGCGCCAAAAATAATATGACGTATTTTCACTAAGTTTTGATGGGCAACAACAAAAGCGCCTATTACAGCACCAACACTAAAAATAGAATAAAGGATGGTGAATGTCCCGACAGTACCATGTAGAGAGTTAACAACAAAAAGAGGAAGCGTAACGGTAAAATTCAACGAGAGCATGCCGATGACAGCGAGCATGGCAAAACTAATCCATAAAGTTGGCATAGATAATATATAGCGCAAGCCCTCGCGCACCGCATTTTTGCTTCGGGGCTTGGGTGGCAGGAGTCGCAATTCTTCAGTTCGCATTAGGTAAATGCAAAATAGGACGACAAGGTAAGTGCTGGCATCAATCGCAAAACCCCAACCGTAACCCAAAGTCACAATCAGGAGACCGGCTAAGGCTGGTCCGAAGACACGTGCCACATTTACAGTCGTACTATAAAGCACCACTGCGTTTGGAACATCCTCTTCTCTAACCATCTCGGTGACAAAAGAACGCCGGAGCGGATTGTCAAAAGCAAGTATAATTCCTCCAGCGAGGGCAAGTGCATATAATCCGCCGAGAGCGGGATGCGGCATGAAGGCGAAAATAGCCAGACCGATAGATTGCGCCATTTCCAGACCTTGCGTTACAAAAAGCATTCGTCGTTTGTTTGACCTATCAACAATGGACCCAGCCCAAGCGGATAAGAAGAGTATTGGTCCATACTGACAGGCAGCGACTAAGCCCACAGCAAATCCGCTTTTGGTAAGTTTAAACACCAGCAGAGTGAGAGCAATGTTGGTTAGCCAATTGCCAACATTTGAAATTGTCTGTCCGATAAAAAACAGGCGAAAATTACGGTTTCTAAGAGAAATAAAAATTTTCCGTAGCATTATCAAATAATACATAATAAATATGCTATAATCAATTTATGTCTATATCATGGAACAAAGTAACCCGGCTTTCGCAGATTGTCGCAATCGTGCTTTTTGCGGCGGTATTTTTTGTGGGATTTTTAATCGGGAAAAAGTTTGAAAATAAATCTATCTTAGGAGCGCCCATAGCAAGTGTTAAGTTTGCTTGCGCTGACAATAAAACAATCCAAGCCAGTTTTTATAAAAATTTCGTGCATATTGAATTGGGAGGGAAAACTTTATACCTGCCGCAAACAATTTCCGCCTCCGGCGCCCGTTATGCAAACACCGACGAATCTCTGGTTTTCTGGAACAAAGGCAACACCGCCTTTGTCACCGAAAACGACCCCAACAATGTGACTTATAAGGATTGTAATGAAGTTAATACAGAAGCTCCAAAAGAAATTCCGAAAGAAAGTTCAATTCAGGTTGAATTTCCGCAACCGAATCAGACCGTCAGCAGTCCGCTCGTCATCAAAGGGACAGCCCGCGGTTCTTGGTTTTTTGAGGCGAGTTTCCCGGTGGCGCTCGTGGATTGGGATGGGCTGATAATAGCGCAAGGAGTTGCAAAAGCGAAAAGCGATTGGGCGACGACGGATTTCGTGCCTTTTGAAGCCACGCTTGCTTTCAAAGTAAACAAAAAAGCGTACAGCAATAAAGGCGCGCTCATCTTGCGCAAAGACAATCCGTCTGGCCTCCCACAGAACAACGATTCTCTGGAAATCCCGGTAGTATTTGCCAATATTCAGTGATGTTATAGAGAAAACAGGGCTTTGCAAACTTTTTTGAAATAGAATAGTATTATATACATGAAAGAAACAGGACCTCGGACAGAACAAAAAAAGTTTATAGAAGTAGTCGGAAACCTTGATTTAATTAGAAGAAAATTGAAAGCAAATTTTGGTGTTGCGTTTTTGTTATCCGAAAAAGACTTTAAAGTTTATGTTTCTCCAGATAATTCTCATGGAAAGGCGGCGAAAATGGCGGGGTTGCCGAGCAATAACGCAAAAGAGGTTTTAATAAAAGGGCGCATTTCTCCAAAAATTTCTGCTTTTTTGTTTAGCGAAAAAGGAAGGAACACCGAAGACTTTTTAAAAGGAGATATTGATTCAAATTTAATAGATACTCTTATTCCTGAAACAGCCTCAGCCTTAAAGGATTGGTTAGGAGAAGGGTTTGGGGATTACACCACTCACTATAAAAAATCTAATCCTAATAGGTCTCCAGAATCAATTGCTTAGTTTTATGAGTATTGTATTGAAAACAACGACAGATGCCGAAATAGCTGCGGGATCTTTGGCATCTTCCATTTTAAAACAATTAAGGTCGGGCAAACAGGTTTTGTTTTTTGCGACCGGCGGTTCGTCTATTTCTGTGGGCGCAAAAATTTCTAAAATTTTACGGGAATATCCGGACAAAAATTTAATGAAAAATTTAACTGTCACTTTAACCGACGAAAGATACGGACCCTTGGGCCATCCAGATTCAAACTGGCAACAGCTCCTAGATAGGGGATTTTCTCTGCCACAGGCGAGATTGATACCTGTATTAACTGGAGAAAACCTTTCCATCACAACTGAAAAGTTTAGTAAGGCCCTTAATGAAGAATTAATGATTAGTGAGGAAAATAAGTATAGAATAGGATTATTCGGCATTGGGGCAGATGGGCACACGGCAGGAATATTGCCGGGAAGTAAATCAGTTGAATCTTTGAATTTGGCTTGCGGTTATGACACGCCGACATTTTCTCGGATTACCATCACTCCTAAGGTAATAGAAAAATTAGATGAAGCGGCGGTTTGGGCGCAGGGGAAAGACAAATGGGGAGTAATAGAAAATTTATTGGAAGAAAATATTCCCATTATAAAGCAACCGGCGCAGATTTTAAAAAAGGTTCCATTATTAACAATATTTAGTGATATGAAAAAGGAATGAAATCCCGTTAGAAGTCGTTCAGTTAATTAAAGTCACGGGAAATGTTAAGATTATTTATTATTATATAATCGTTATTATTAAAATTAATCTACGGAAATCTAAAGATTTCCTACTTCTAACGGGATGAAAATAGCAATTATTGGGTTAGGAAAAATGGGGAAACAAATTGCCAAAAAGCTTCACGAAGGCGGGCACACTGTTGTTGCTTATAATAGAAGTAAGGATTCCGTGGATGAAATGGCCTTACTTGGAATCACTCCCGCCTATACGAGAGAAGAAGTTATAAATTTGTTCGGCGAGGAGCAAGTGGTTATTTGGCTGATGGTGCCGGCCGAGGCGGTTGATCAAGAATTGGACGAATGGCTGAAAATATTGCCAAAGAAAAGTATTTTAATAGACGGGGGTAATTCCGATTTTCGCCTGACAAAAAAGCGCGCGGAAAAAGTTGCGGGAAGCGGCTCAATTTTAATGGATATAGGAACGAGCGGAGGTGTCTGGGGTTATGAGAATGGCTTTTCTATGATGGCGGGAGGAGATGTGGAAACATTTAAAATAATTGAACCGATTTTAAAGACATTAGAAAAACCAAACGGCGCTTATCATCACTTTGGAGAATCAGGCTCCGGACATTATGTGAAAATGACGCACAATGCCATTGAGTATGGCATGATGGAAAGCTTGGCCGAGGGATATCGGCTTCTAAAAGAGGGTCCGTATAAAAACCTTGATTTGGTCTCGGCGGGCGAGGTTTGGCAGCACCGAAGCGTTATTACCTCGTGGCTGAACGAGCTCACAGTCAACGCCTTAAAGGCGAATACGGAGTTAAAAGAGGTTGACGGCGTTGTGGTGGAATCCGGCGAAACGCGTTTTGCCTTAGAAACAGGAAAAGATTTCAAAATAGAAATGCCTTCTATCCAATCGGCTTTTGATGTGAGAATAGCCTCGCAAAAAGGGAAAGTTAATTTTGCGACAAAGTTATTAGCCCTGATGCGGAATCAATTCGGCGGGCACAAAATCAATCAAGAAAAAAAATGATGAAAAATAACACGACAAACTATATAATTTTTGGCGCTTCTGGTGATTTAGCAAGACGCTATTTATTGCCGGCTATTGAAAATTTGCAAAATAAGAATGAGGTTGGTACTGTTGTGCTTATCTCCCGCAAAGATTATGAAAATTTAAAAAATTTAATTACCGGAGATGCAGAGAAAATTTTTCACCTGGCTATTCCGTCTATGGCGGTGGCCTATGCCACCCAAATAATCAGCCAAGCATTTGGCCGAGAGAAAGTGAAAATAATGCTGGAAAAACCTTTTGGCAATGATTTAATATCCGCCCAAGGTTTAATAGAACATATTGATAAATATTTTTCCGAGAATCAAATTTATCGAATTGACCATTATCTGGCCAAACAATCACTGCAAAATGTGGTCAAAGAAAAATTTGATAGAAAAGAAATTGCCAAGATAGAAATTATTGCCAGTGAAAAAATAGATATTGAAGGCAGGGTTGATTTTTATGAGCAAACCGGAGCCCTAAAAGACTTCGTGCAAAGCCATCTCCTAGAAATGGCGGCTGTGTTCTTGTCCGGTTCATTTAAAGCTCCCAAGCGATATGAAGCATTAAAGAACCTGCAAATTGTGTGTGATATAAATAAGCATGAATGCGTCAAAAGAGGTCAGTATGCAGGATATCGCGAGGAAGTGGGTAACGAAAAAAGCATGACCGAAACTTTTGTTTCAATCAATGTAATCTCAAAAGACCCGGCTTGGCGCGGAGTGCCGATAATTCTTTCTACCGGAAAAGCTTTTGCAGAAAAGTTTTCAGAGATAAGAATTAAATATAAAAACAATCAGGAAAAAGTTTTTAAAATTGAACACGAACCCGACACCTATGAAAAGGTTATGCGCGAGGCGATAGAAGGGAAACATGATTTATTTGTTTCGAGTGGTGAAATTCTTGAAACGTGGAGAATTCTGGACGAAATCCAAAAAGCTTGGGAAAAAAGTGGAGATGATTTGGTAATTTACAAAAAGGGAAGTATGATAGAGAAATTAAAAATAATTACATAAAAATAAATATGAAAAAACCATTTTTTTACGCGCTAGGAGCGGTCTTATATATCGTTGTTATCGTTTTCATTATAAACACAATAACTTCTGTTTTGCCGGGTAAAACCATCCTTATTCCGATGGTTATGCTGGGTCTTTTCGTGCTGTCAGTTGCGGTTATGGGATTTTTGTTTATATTTGAACCATTGCAACTTTATATGGACAACCGCAAACAAGAAGCTGTGGTTTTCTTTGCAAAAATAGTAGGGATTTTCGCTTGCTTCGTGGCTATTTTCCTGATTCTCCTTTTTGTTTTGTAGGAGTCCCCACAAGTCAGACATGTGGGAAGCCCACATGTCTGACTTGTGGGGAATAATTGACTCAAAATATTTTTCCGTGTATATTTAGGTTAGCGAAAGCCATGTGCATGATATTTTCATGGTCAGCCCTGCGCCTAATTATAAAAAGCAATAAAATAAATCATGAAAGAAAAAACAGAAAACAAAATAACACCCATCATTGGATTACAGTGGGGAGACGAGGGCAAGGGCAAAGGCGTCGCCCGGATTGCTTCCAGTTTATCTAAAAATGATTTGATTGTCAGATTCCAGGGCGGAAATAACGCCGGACACACTATTTGGCATGGTGGCAAATGCTATGTTTTTCATCTAATCCCTTCAGGGGTTTTCGGTAAGGCCCAAATTCACCTAGGCGCCGGAATGGTAATTAATCCAAGCGCTCTTTTAAATGAAGCGGGGGCAATTCCAAAAGAAATCTCATTTTTAAAAAGGATGTCCGTGTCACCGCACGCGATACTTACTATGCCGACGCATTTGATTCTCGATTCTGTTTCCGAAAGCACTAAGGGCAAGAAAAAAATCGGTTCCACGGGCAAGGGAATTTCTCCATCTTATACCGACCTCACCTTGCGTCGGGCGCTTCGGGTTGGAGATATTTTTTATAAAGATTTTGAAAAAAGATATAAGGCGCTGACGGAAGAGCACAAGCAAACCTTGCTTAATGTTTTTGGATACAAGGTTCCGGATAGTGAACTAAAAGAAAGCGAGAAAATGTTTTTTAAGGGCATAAAGTTTTTGCGTTCACTTGAATCAAAAAATTCCGCGGAGATAATAGAAAAAACCCTAACCAATAGAAACAAAGTTATTGCCGAAGGCGCGCAGGGAGCGCTGCTGGATGTTAGATTCGGACATTATCCGTTTGTGACGTCATCTCACACTATTGCCGGCGGGGTAAGCACCGGATTGGGTGTCGCTCCATCAAAAGTTGGCGGAGCCATAGGTATTTTTAAAGCGTATGTGACCAAGGTCGGCGAAGGCCCATTTCCGACGGAACTCGGAGGTGAAAAATCCGCCGTCTGGTGTCGAGATGAAAAGTTTGCCAAAGAAAAGGAAGAGTTTCCGAATCCAAACCCTAACAGTACGGACGAATTTGAGCAAGGAATAGCCATGCGGAGATTTGGAAACGAAATTGGCGCAACAACGGGGCGCCTCCGCCGTACGGGCTGGCTGGATATTCCGCTTATGAAATATGCTATTAATATGAACAACGCGACGGAATTAGTCCTTACCAAGCTAGATGTCATGGATAATTTTAAAAAAATAAAAGTTTGCACGCATTATATTATCAACGGAAAAAAGACCCCTGCCCGCAATGCTACGCATAGCGTTGCAGGCGGGGAACAAATCCCGTTTGATATTTCCAGAGAGAAAATAAAATGCGTGTATAAATCTTTCCCTGTTTGGAAAGGGAAGTTATCTGACTATGGAAAAAAACTACCAAAAGAGGCGCTAAATTATGTTAAGTTTTTAGAAAAAACCCTCAAAGCTAAAATCATTTATGTAGGCACCGGGCCGGAAGAGCATCATTGTATAGAGCGTTATTGGTAAAAAACTATATGATATCAAGAATATACGTCACACCTAAAAAGTTTGGCAATTCCAGGAAAGTAATTGACTCCTATCTGATTGCGCACAAATTAGGAAATGACAAAATTCTAAAAATAGCCGAGGCCTTAACTAATCCAATTCTGGAAGAATTTTCTATAAACAAATTTCCCTCGGCCATAGGCCTACGGGCGAGGCCAGACGTTAAAAATTTTTCTTACGCGATAGAAATCGGATATAAACCTGGAGTCACAGACAATGTGGGAAAAACAGTGAAAGAAACCATCGTTGATTTATTGCATTTAAAAAATAATATAAATCTTGAAATTTACACCTCTAAAATTTATTTAATTTCGGATTCCAAGGAAAACGCGGAAAAAATTGCTTCTTCGCTCCACAATCCTTTGATTGAAAGATCTTTTATCGCCAGTTTTGATGAAATAAAGAAAAAAGGTTTACCTTTAAAAGCTCCTGAAGTAATTCTAAAGAAAACCGCTCCGGTTATTGAAGTTCCACTTTTAGATGCCAGTGACGAAGAGCTGAAAAAAATAGGCCGGGAAGGAATCTTGGGTGAAGCGGGCGAAAGAAGAGGACCGCTTGCCTTGGACTTGGCGTCAATGAAAGTTATTCAAGAACATTTTAGAAAGTTAAAAAGAAATCCGACAGATATTGAGCTTGAGTCGCTCGCGCAAACATGGTCTGAGCACTGCAAACACACCATTTTCGCCAATCCGATAGAACTGCCTATGGCAGGTGTTATAAAAGATGGTTTATATAAAACATACATCAAGGGCGCAACTAATTTAATAAGAAAAAATAAAAAAGAAAAAGATTTTTGCGTTTCAGTATTTTCCGACAACTCCGGCGGAATAATTTTTGATAAAGATTATTTGATAACTCATAAAGTAGAAACGCACAACAGTCCTTCCGCGCTTGACCCATTCGGTGGAGCTATTACTGGCATCGTGGGCGTAAATCGCGACACCATCGGCTTCGGATTGGGTGCTAAGCCAGTGGCAAATATTTACGGATTTTGCCTAGGCAATCCGGAGGATAAAAGAAGGTTTTTTAAAAACAAAGCCGACGATTCTGTCGGCTCCCCGACTAAAACGTCGGGGGAAATGCTTTCCCCAAAGAGAATAATGGACGGGGTAATAAAAGGCATAAATGTCGGAGGAAATTGTTCCGGCATTCCGACTCTTTCCGGGTTTATAAAATTTGATGACCGTTACCGCGCCAAGCCGCTGGTTTTCGCCGGAACGGTCGGGATAATTCCACAAAAAATTAATAACAAACTTTCTCATCTTAAAAAAGCGCAAAAGGGAGATTATATAGTGGTCGTGGGCGGAAGAGTTGGACTGGACGGTATTCATGGCGCGACATTTTCTTCTGTCGCAATGGATTCCAATTCTCCAGCAACAGCGGTGCAAATTGGCGACCCGATAACGCAAAAGAAATTGAGTGATGCCATAGTGAAAGAAGCTCGAGATATGAATTTATACAACAGCATTACAGACGATGGCGCTGGAGGAATTTCTTGTTCCGTGGCAGAAATGGCGAAAGAGTGCGGAGGCGCAAAAGTTTTTTTAGAAAAAGTCCCATTGAAATATCCGGGGCTGCGCCCGTGGGAAATTTGGATTTCCGAATCACAAGAACGCATGACATTGTCCGTACCTAAAAATAAATGGAAAATATTTCAAAAACTTATGGAGAGCCGAGGAGTGGAAGCGATTGTGATAGGAGAATTCACAAATTCAGGAAAATGCATTGTTCAATATAGGGGCAAGCAGATTATGAATATAGATATGGAATTTTTGCATGATGGGTTGCCGAAGCATCTGTTGCAAACCTCACCCCACCTCACCCCCGCCCCTCTCCTTGTAAAGGAGAGGGGAGAAATACAAAAAACGTACACAAGGGCTCTAGAAAATCTACTGGGTGAAAAAAATATCAGCGGTTTTTCTTTCATCTCCCAGCAATATGATTATGAAGTGCAGGGGTCTTCCGTGTTGAAGCCTCTCTCGGGCCGGGGCCGTATCAATACCGATGCGCAAGTTTTCCGCCCGGTTTTAAATTCAAATAAAGGAGTGGCTTTGTCTTATAGTGTTTATCCTTCATACGGAGATATCAGCACCTATCATATGGCCGCTTGCGCCATAGATAC
>Ga0182027_10011865_pt1 | contig 12273 bp, 10 predicted proteins | sample 712E1DmetaG_FD_121300 | JGI IMG/M metagenome (GOLD analysis project Ga0182027, IMG submission 121300) | Permafrost microbial communities from Stordalen Mire, Sweden - 712E1D metaG (Illumina Assembly) | ecosystem: Environmental > Terrestrial > Soil > Wetlands > Permafrost | place: Sweden...
ACCATTAACAACAACGGTCAGTCTATCGGCAATCTTGGTGGCAGCACAAAAGTACCGGTTTACTGGGCTACACCGACTGCCCAGCCAAATACGCTTCAGATCCCTGTCGGCGATACCTTGGTTACCCTGACTAGCCTTAACGATAACGGCGAGATTGTCGGTTACGGTTATACTATCGCTAACTCTTATAGAGTAAATCCTATCTATTGGTCAAATTCAACGGCGCAACCGCAAAAGCTCGCCGTCCCCGGCGACACGAACGATGTAGAAGTTTATGCAACAAGCATCAATAACAGCGGTCATATTCTCGGTTATGGAACAATTGCAATAGGGTATGCTGTGGATGGCCTCTATTGGGCTAGCGCTACTGCACAGCCACAGATGCTTCAACGACCTGCAGGTGTTGCAGGTGTTTGGACTGGAATTTCAAAGTGTAATATTTATTCCAATGATCAGATCATCGGGACTGTATGGTCGCAGGAAATTTATTCTTCAATAGCATTCTGGTCAAGTCCGATCGCTCAGCCTATTACCACATTTAAATACCTTTCCGGAGATTACGGTGCATCTCCTTGGTCTATAAATACAAGCGGGTTAATAGTAGGAAGATCTGTTGGAACTGGATCTAGCGGTAGTACAGCGACTCATGCTGTAACATGGACAAGTATCACTGCATCTCCTCAAGCTCTTCCTGTGCTAGCGGGGACATCGGCGGATTGGTGCTATGCTAATAGCATCAATACAGCAGGTGTCATCGTTGGGCTCAGCAGCACAGGCGTTGGTACCATCTGGAAAAATGGACAGGCGCAGGATCTTAATAATTTGATTCCTTCCCGCGGCAGCCAGACTCTTGGCGAAGCTAAGTTAATCACTGATCAGGGTTGGATACTGGGCTATGTATATGGAACTGGCCAGTCAACACAGTACATCCTTATTCCCAAGTAACAAGTTACGCACGGTGGACTGATTTCCTGATTGTGTATCAATAAGTTGTGATGATTAAGAAGCCCTGTCACTCGATGGGGGCTTCTTGCTTATATTTGATTTATCCTATTCGAAGCAAGGAATCTCATTTTCTTGAGACCCACGGATTTCCGTTTATAAAAAATCGCCATTTCTTTTCTGTTCCCCGTTGAATTCCGATTCGCTGCGAGCGCTTCATGAGCTTTGGAGAAATGGGCTCGCCGTCGGTGATACTGATTTCACTGCCGAGCAGGTCTAGACCATTTTCTTGACGTGCAAGACCAAATGCTTTACAGAATTTTGCCGGACCGTTAGTAAGATTGATGAAGGATTGGTGATTGAGAGATTGAAGATTGGGGAAACGGTTCTTTGTCATGAGTTCAATTCCAACCAAAGGTTCGACGGCACGAATAAGCACTGCTTCTCCAGTTCCTTCATTTCCTGTTACCACATTGGCACAGAAATGCATACCATAGGTGAAATAGACATACACATGCCCGCCTTCCCAAAACATTACATCGTTGCGCTTGGTCCTTCCGCGAAAAGCATGAGATGCCGGATCTCCTTTGCAATATGCTTCGACTTCAACAATTTTTCCGATCAATACTTTTGTGCCCACGATTCTCACAATGCGTTTACCGAGGATGTCACGGGCAACTTGAAGTGTCGGGCGAAGATAGAAAGAGCGGGGGAGAGGTTTCAATGAGTAATGAAAAATTAATAATTAAAAATAATTAAATAAAAACTCATAATGACATGAATCTGCAATCTCAATTTCTCTTTACTATTATAACGTTGCTGCTGATGAAAAGATGTTGACACTATCGCTCATATCAAAAAAATAAGGAAACAAAATGAAAATCCTTCAAGAAGGAAAATAAATAAGTATGAGCGGTACTTCGATCTTAATTGATTGCTACACCAAAGAGGGATAACGGAAAATCCGTTTCCACTCTCATCCATGTTGTTCCGCTGTCTGTCGTTCTCAGAATTATTCCACCGGATCCAATAATAATACCACGTTTATCATCGAAGAATTGAACCGACCGTAGATCGTTGGTTGTATGGCTATCAACCTGTGTCCACTTTGTCCCGCCATTCTGAGAGTGCAAAATAGTTCCTTCTGTACCAACGACAAATACGTTGGCTGTATCGATACAGAAAGCATTAAACAATTCCTTTGTAGTCTCGCTCACTTGCGATATCCAAGTTTTGCCATTGTCCGCAGTTCGAAGGATTTTTCCTTCTGCGCCAACAGCGATGAAGGTGGATTTAGACAATAAAACGAAAGCGTTAAGCCAGCTTGTAGTCCCGCTTTCCTGCAATGTCCATGTATTTCCGCCGTCTGTTGTATTTAAAATAGTCCCCATTGCTCCCACGGAAAAAGCAGCTTTGCTGTCAATGAATGCAATGTCACGCAGGTGATTGATTGTACTCGACGGCTGTTTGACCCATGTCGTGCCTCCATTCATTGTCTTAAGCATAATTCCATAATCACCGACTGCTATTCCTGTATCGCGGCTCGCAAAGCTTGATCGGAATAATGGTCTTGTGGTTGTACTCTGTTGAGTTGTCCAAGTTGCTCCCGCATCAATCGTTCGGAGAATAACACCACCATATCCTACGACAGTATTATTTGTCTGGTCCATAGCGGTGATTGCCATAAGCGTATTTTCGTTTGTGCTGAGGATTTTTGTCCACGTCGCGCCGAAATCCTGGGATTGGAGAATAATACCATTTGTTCCAACGACAGTTGCAATATTCTTTTTTGTAAATCCGCCGGAGAATGTTATTGCTCCTGCTGGTTCAGTCGGTTTTTCCAGCACAGGTGTCACAACATTCCAAGTGAACGCGCCGTCGGTCGTTCGAAGAATTGTTTGTTGAGCGCCAACTGCTACACCAACCACGGTGTTTGTAAACGCAGCTGCGATAAGTGCATTGTGCGTAAAGCTCGTTTGTTTCACCCAATTTGATTCTTTTAAATTCGAGGTGAGAATTGTGGCAGAACCTCCTACAGCGATAGAAAAATCTGAGGAAGGTACAACAGCACAAAAAAGTGTCTGCGTGATACCACTTGGTTCTAACGACCAGCTGATACCGCCGTTCGTGGTATGGAGAATGGTTCCATTCTCACCGACAATAATGCCGTTACTGGATCCATGAAAAGAAACAGAGTTAAAATTATACGAAATGAATGTAGATGAAAGGTTGGTCCATGTGTTTCCATCATCTGTTGTTCGAAGAATTGTTCCATGATCGCCGACAGCGATTCCTGTTTTCGTATCCATGAAAACAACACTGTTGAGAGTGGGACGAACACCGCTGGTTTGCATGAGCCATGTGTTTCCGCCATCGACAGAATGAAATATGGTGCCATTCGCACCTACAACAGTACCGGTTGTCTTATCGCTGAAAAAGATTGAACGCAATGAAGCCGTCGAGTTGATGAGTTTGTAAGTCCAGGACATTCCGCCATTTGTCGTCATAAGAAGAACACCGTTTGCACCGACGGCAAATCCAAGTGAAGCATCGAGAAAAGCCACTCCATTCAACGGGGTTGTTATGCGGTTGACATTGCGCCACATGAACCACGTGCTGCCCCTATCGGTGGAACGCGCAACGGTTCCGCTATCGCCGACGGCTATGACGGTGTTTGGATCCGCAAACGTTATTGCCTGAAATGAAACTTTGTCTAATAGTGTATTCTGGGAATAAACAAATTTCCATCCAAGTACATTCATCAAACAACAGATGAAGATCAGTCGCCACGGGATAGTATGCTTGTGCATTGTATGTTCCTCAGGTTCCGATGTTAGCTGCCAAACTCAATAGTTGATTGATGTGCAGAATCCCGTTTAGAAGGTTCGCCAAAATACTTATAGGCAAGCGGAGTTGCCTCGCGGCCGCGAGAAGTGCGTTTCAAAAAACCTTCTTGAATAAGATACGGTTCATATACTTCTTCCAATGTCCCAGGCTCTTCGCCGACAGCAACGGCAAGTGTGCCGACACCAACCGGTCCGCCATTATATTTTTTGATGAGAGCATGCAGTATTCGTTTGTCCATCTCGTCAAATCCGTGCTCATCAACTTCCAGGGCTTTGAGTGAAAACTCAGCAACCTCGTGCGTGATGATGCCATCGAAACGCGCAAGCCGTTTATCCGCCTGGGCAAAATCGCGGCACCGTTTTAATAGGCGGTTGGCAATACGAGGTGTTCCGCGTGAACGTTTTGCAATTTCCATTGTTGCTTCTGGTTCCGCAACAATGGAGAGAATAACTGCCGACCGCCGGATGATACTATCTAATTGGCTGTAAGAATAATAATCTAAACGATTCGTAATGCCGAATCTCGATCGTAACGGTGAACTCAGCAGTCCTGCGCGTGTTGTCGCGCCAACCAGAGTAAATGGCTGAAGACCGAGCTGAATTGTTTTCGCTCCAGGTCCGCTGTCTATGACAATATCAACTCGAAAATCTTCCATAGCGGAATATAAATATTCTTCAATCCTTGCGGGAACACGATGGATTTCATCGATAAAGAGAACTTCTGATTCCTCGAGCGAAGTAAGAATGCCTGCGAGGTCACCCGGTTTTTCCAGCGCAGGTCCGGATGTCATCTTCATACCGATACCCATTTCGTGTGCTATGATATGGGCTAGTGTTGTTTTCCCAAGTCCGGGAGGACCGGTTAATAAAACATGATCGAGGGGTTCGCCGCGCTGCCGTGCCGCCGAAATGAACACCTTGAGATTCTCGACAATTTTTTCCTGTCCAACAAAGTCTGAAAGAGCAGAGGGGCGCAATGATTGATCGAAATCAATTTCTTTATCTAATCGTTCAGGTTTTGTCAAATTGGACTGTCTCACGATTGCAAAAGTACCAAGAACGGCAGAGAATTGCAATACAACAATTGAAAAACATTTACATTGTATTGCATTTGTTGTATCCTGCTAGATAATACCGTGCGGAATGCCTCGGTGGTGCAAAATTTTGCATTCATATGATTCAAGCCACCTTTTCGGTTTCTTAAAGGATTTATCGTGCGTTCGTATGTCGGAGCGCACGTTTTACCAGTTCTTCAAGAGAAATGAGCGAGCCCTCGGTTTCTTTCAAAACACGCCGAATGGACTTCTCAGCGATTTGTATATTGTATCCCAATGACGTGAGTGCTAGAAGCGCTTCCGAGTGCATCGTAATGGATGCAATGCCCGCGACAGATAGAGGTTCTGCCCCAGTAATCGATTTTCCGATTTTATCGCGCAACTCTAAGATCAAACGTTCGGCCGTCTTTTTGCCGACGCCGGGAATAGCCGTCAGAGCAGGAACATTTCCGCTAAGAAGATGTGATTTGAGTTCTTCTACATTCATCCCGGAAAGAATGCTTTGTCCAATCTTTGGACCTATACCCGACACCGATATGAGAAGTTTGAAAAGCCGCCTTTCTTCATCAGAAAAAAATCCGAACAACTGCATAGCATCTTCTCGCACATGAAAATGCGTCAGTAGGGAAATGGACGAACCGACATCTCCAAGCTTTTCATATGTCGAGAGAGGAATGCTCACGGTGTATCCGACACCATGAACATCGATAAGAATTTCTGTGGGACTTTTATATTTGAGGGTACCGGTAAGAGATGCGATCATTTTTTCCTCACGATTCGTTCCGGATGTGAGTGAATAAAATCCGACCAGCTTCGATGTGTCTTGGACGCTGTCCTGCTCGTTCGCCGGGATGTTGCTTTGCCGCCAGTTATCCGAAATGAATGACATAAGGCGACTGCAAGTGCGTCTGAGGCGTCGAAATATTTCGGTGTTTCGCGAATCCGTAAATGTGTTTGCACCATGAACTGCACTTGCTGTTTAGAAGCAGCACCGTTGCCGGTGACGGCTTTCTTGATTTCGCGCGGAGAATATTCAGCGGTTGGGATTTCATAATTCACTGCCGCCAAGATTGCAACGCCGCGCGCATGGCCAATCTTTAATGCCGATTGTGCATTTTTTCCATAGAATGCAGTTTCGATTGCAAACTCATCCGGATGATACTGGTTGATGATTTCGCACAGCCGGTCGTAAATTCTCTTCAACCGGATTGGCATGGAATTGCCCCCGGAATTCTTTACAACATTATAGGTGAGAACGGAATATTTTCCTCGTTCCATTTCTATTATGCCAAAGCCCGTAATGAGAGTGCCAGGATCAACCCCGAGTATGATCATACGTCTAAGTAAATATTTGCATGGTAATAGTTCATGAGAGTAAGATAGGGATTTCTCATCACCAATTCATGACCGAATCAATTAATTCATACCAGTTCCAATTCGAGTCAGTTCCGTGTCATCGATATCGAAGTTGGCGTGAACTTTCTGCACGTCGTCATAGTCTTCAAGTATTTCCATTAACTTGAGCAAATTCTCCGCATCTTTTCCTTCCACTTTCACCGTATTGTCGGCAACGAGAAGAATTTCTGCAGATTCGATCGTAATACTTTTTGTGATGAGGGCTTGTCTCACTATTTCAAAATATTCAGGTGTGCAAATGACACTGTACTCATCGCTATCGCTTTTCATATCTTCAGCTCCGGCATCAAGAATGATAGCGAGTAAATCGTCTTCCGGAATAACAGACTTTGGAACGAGTATGATGCCTTTCTTGTGAAATTGAAAAGCAACAGATCCTGCCATAGCAACCTTGCCATGGTTGCGTTCAAGGATATGGCGAATGTCCGAGATGGTACGGTTTTTATTGTCCGTCACAGTCTCGATAATAAGAGCGACGCCTCCCGGTCCGTAAACTTCGTACACCGCATCTTCATAATTCACACCCGGCAGTTCTCCTGTCCCTTTCTGTACTGCGCGCTTGATATTGTCGGCAGGCATGTTGCTTGCTTTCGCTTTATCAATTGCGAACCGCAGTCGAGCATTGCTGTTTGGGTCGCCGCCTCCAAGTTTTGCTGCAACGGTTATTTCCTTGATGACTTGCGTGAAGACTTTGCCGCGGCGAGCATCGGTAACAGCTTTCTTGCGTTTTATTGTTGACCACTTGCTATGTCCTGACATTGTTCCTCTCCTTCCATGGTGAGAGTAATGGATCCCTTGTGTTGACGATTTTCAGAACCATTGAGCAGATGAGAGTTTTTATTTTATTGCACTAAATGAAATATTCATGCTGAGACGTTCATGACGTATCTTTTTCAAACATAAAGGCTTCATTCCTCACTAGCTCATCGGCTTTGCTATTTCACATCTCGAATTTTTAACTGCGGAACAGCTTCGCCGGCGAATTCGCCTTCATCGAGCGAGAATGCAACATCAACTTTACTGCCGCTTCGCACACGGTTTAATAAATGACCGAGATTGAATCCGATGGCATCCACAACATGCGTATTGCTGCGTACTTTAAAACGGAGATGATTCTTTCCAACGATACGCGGTTGACCAAGAACTTCCACATTGCGTGCTGCAAATACAGGGCGCATATTCTCCGGCCCGAACGGTGCGAATTGACTCAACACTCGAATAAATTTTGGTGTGAGATCGGAAAGCTGCACATCCGCGTCAATCTTTATTTCAGGAGTAAGCAATTCTTCAGTGAGAAGTTCAGCTGCAACTTGTTTGAATGAATCGCGGAATTCATCGACTCTGTCTAATTCTACAGTTAAGCCGGCAGCATATTTGTGTCCGCCAAACTGTATAAGTTTGTTTTCACACCTCTTGAGCGCCTCATAAATATTAAAGCCTGAGATACTGCGCGCAGAACCTTTAGCAACGCCGTCAACGGTGGTCATCATAATCGTGGGGCGATAATACCGCTCAACCAACCGAGACGCGACAATGCCAATCACTCCAGGATGCCACGTCTCCTGATGTAAAACGATTGCACCGTCATTGTCTGCCTCAAGGAATTTTTCTACGATTTCCTGTGCTTGAAGAAATGTTTCCTCATCGATTTTCCGCCGTTGAAAATTTTCATTTTCCATGACGCGAGCGATTTGAACAGCATGGTCGTACGAATCACTTGCGAGCATTTCAACTGCCCGGTTAGCGTCTCCTAATCTTCCCACTGCATTAATACGAGGGGCAAGCACGAAGACAATCTGACCGGAAGATATTCTTCCAAGTGATAAACCAGATGTCTCGATAAGTGCGCGAATTCCAGGTACCGGGATGGAGTTCAAAAGCTCCATGCCTAGTTTAACCATGACACGGTTTTCATTGACAAGAGGAACGATGTCCGCAGTCGTTGCCAGCGTTACGTATTGTAAATAGTCGAGTAAGCGTTTCGGCGCATCTTCGCCAAGCTTGCTTCGGATTGGTTCGGAAACCGCAAGCGCTTGAATTAACTTGAATGCCACTCCGCATCCGCAAAGATATTTAAATGGATAGGAACATGACGGTTTCAATGCGTCGAGCACGGCTATGGCGTTTGGAATTTCATTGCCCGGCTCATGGTGATCGCAAATGATGACATCGATGTTATGTGAGCGGGCATATTCCACCTGCTGGATTGCCGTAATACCGCAGTCTACTGCAATTAAAAGCGTCGCACCGGTATCGTGAACACGATCGATGCCTGCTATCGAAATGCCGTAGCCATCTTTAATTCTATCCGGAATGAAGTAGCTGACGTTCGTGCCCGCATCTTTCAGAAATTTCCACAACATGGCTGTGCTATCGGTTCCATCGACATCGTAGTCGCCAAAGACAACCATATGTTCGTTGTTCATGATTGCTGTTGAAATGCGCTTGACAGCGGCATCCATATGATTCAGGGTAAATGGGTCGTGGAGATCTTCCATGCTGGGCCGGAAAAATGCCCGTGACTTCTCAAACGTATCAATGCCTCGGCTTACAAGTATCTCTGTCAGAATAGGAGAGAGAGAAAGTTCCTGCGATAACGATAACACCGTCTGATTCATTCCTTGCGTTCCGTTCGTATCTTTACGAAGTGTCCAGCGGTATTCCCTAATAGGTGACAAAGTTATCCTTTTGTGCAATGATTGATGAATGTGGTGAGAATTCTGAGCGCTTGGTTGGACGCACATATACAGATACTCCAGAAGCAAGAAGTGGCTGGTCGATAAGCCGAATTCTGTCTAATCTCGCTGGATGCAAAAGCAACCAATGAAACGAGGCAGCCATTTCTCTATGCGACCTACCCATCCCGTCTTCACGTTCGTGAACTTGCGCGGGCAACTCTATTTCGATTGAACTCACGCTCAATCGAAAACGGGATCTACATGGTCTTGCACCAAGCGGGGTTTCTCTTGTCCCGATTGAACCATAGGTTAAACCGGAATCGCCTACGCGACCAACGTCATTACTGGCGCTGCGGTGGTCTCTTACACCACCTTTTCACCTTTTTCTGGATTTCTTCTTGCGAAGTAATCCGGATGTGTGTTTTCTGTGATACTTTCCGTTTCTGCAGGATATTGCCCGCAGAACCCTCGCTTTCTAAGTCAAAGGCGGATTAAACCGCTTTGGCGGACACGCGAGGCGCTTTGCCCTGTGGTGTTCGGACTTTCCTCTCAATTTCATCAAAGATGAAATTGAGCGGCTGCCTGACGCACCAACTTCTGCTTCTGGACTCAAGGTCCAGTTTTCTCAACAAAATTCTTACAGTTGCATGAAATGCAATAAAAACACTATATTCCCATAGTTAGTAATTTCTTTGTATCTATACCGCGGTTTGCTAATTCATCTGCTTCCTGATTCTTCTCGCGCGGAACATGCATAATAATAAATTGAAAAGGCGCTTTCGTTAATATATTTTGGATTTGCTGAAATTTTTTCTTCAGACTTGCATCCTTCACTTTGTATTGACCATTCATTTGACGCACCATCAATTCACTATCGGAATGGACAACGAGGCGGCTGCATTCGACCGTCTCCACCAATTTCAGACATGCTGCAAGCGCAGTATATTCTGCGACATTGTTCGTTGCCTTTCCGATATAACCATACTGCGATGCGATCACTTTGCCGTGTTCGTCTTTGATTACTATGCCTATGCCGCTTTCACCAGGGTTGCCCCGTGAAGCACCGTCTGTATAGGCGAATAAATTCATAGTGTTTTTTTTGCGTTCTCGACGACTTCATCCGATACAAGAATGCGGCCGCATCGTTCACAAGCGATAAGAGCTGCATTCTTCCGCAATTCCAGTACTCGTTGCGGCGTTACACGGTTGAAACATCCGCCGCAGGAATTTCGTTGTACAGCAACAATTGCACGTCCGTCTTCCGCTCCGCGGATTCTGCCGTACATTTGATAATCTGCTTTCGAGATTTTGTTCACTATTTTCTCTCGTTGGTGCTGTAATTTTAATTCTTCATCTTCATGCTCTTTATTGACTGCAGAGAGTTCTTTTTTCCGGCTCGCCAGTTCAGCTTGAAGTGCTTCAAGATCGGGCAAAAGTTTTTCAGCATCTTCTTTTGCAAGCATAGCTTTGCCTTCAAACATTTCCATATCTCTTTGAAGCGTCGTAATCTTTTCTTGTGAAAGATCGATTTCTCTTGCTAAAATATCATACTGCTTATTGGTTTTTACCTGAAATTGTTGAGTTTTGTACTTCTCGATCTTTGCTTTGAGAGAAAGGATGTCTGAATCTGTTTTGTCGCGAATAACGATCGATTTTTTTAAAATATCTTCGAGTTCCTTCTTCATCGCGAGCTTGTTCTTTACGGTCACCGATAATTCAGCTACGATTTGGGGCAGGTCTCCTTTCATTTCTTGCAGTTCATCGAGGCTTGAATCAACTAACTGCAACAAGTACAACGAGCGTAATCTATTTTCCAACGGTTGCTCCTCTCTGTAATCATACAGCTAAAGTATCTTAATTGGGTTCGTTTTATGTTTTGTAATGAATACTGTCAACGGTTTTTGCGCCGTGAGGGCGGCAGATCGAAGACGATCAGCAATGGGCTTTAAAATGACTTGTTCGGTTTCCCAATGGCCGGCATCAATAAGAGCTATTGTCTCCTCTGCTTTTTGAAATGCATGATACCGTACGTCTGAAGTAACAAAAGCATCCGCCTTTGCGCTCATGGCATCAGCCAGCAGGTCGCTGCCGGCTCCGCCGCAAACTGCGATAGTCTGAATTTTATGTGTCAGACTGCCTGTATAACGCAATGTCCCGGCGCCCAGTGATTTCTTGACGGACTTTAAAAAATATCCAAGCGGTTGAGGTTTCGGCAATGTGCCGATAGCACCCATCCCGAAATTTGGATTTGAGTTTTCGATAAAATAAATATCATATGCCGGTTCTTCATACGGGTGGACGGCTTTCAGTGCAGCAACCGCACCGGATATACTTGCCCTTGGTGCAATCATCTCAAGCCGTGTCTCCTCGACGAATTCAAGATTTCTCCGTTTTCCCAAAAACGGTTTGGATGCTTCTGAACCGTAAAAACTTCCTCTACCTTTTGAACCAAACGAACATGTCGAATACTTGCCTATAACTCCCGCTCCGGCTTGCGTCATTGCGCGAATCACGTGTTCAACATGTCCTTCAGGAACGAACACAACAATCTTTGCCAAAGATTGTTTCAACAACGTAAGAAATCGAATGTTTTGTAATCCCAGTATTTCAGCTAAGGTAGAGCTGACACCTCCTTGTGCAAAATCTAAATTTGTGTGTGCCGAAAAAAGAGCAATCTTATGTTCCGCAAGCCGCAAAACTAATTCACCAACTGGATCACTTGCGATGATAGCAGACGGCGGACGGAAAAGAAGCGGATGATGCGAGACGATGAGTTCCACCTTTTGTGTGATTGCTTCGTTGACGATGTACTTAGTGACATCGAGTGTTACCAATATTCTTGTGACCTTGTTTTGCTCGTCTCCAACTTGTAAACCGACATTATCTTTTTCCCAAGCTACCCATTTCGGCGCCCAATCTTCAAACAGCTGGATAATATTTGATACGCGCAGACTCATATAAAAAAAGTGTCCCGCTGGTTGGGCGGGACACTTTGTGTAAATCTCTAAGTTTTTTGAAATGCAACTTTATCGATTATTAATTTCTTTTTTACCGGCATCTTGATTCGCATGACAGCCATTTGTAAGGATTCATATTGCAAAATCATCTATACAAGAATAACAAAAAATTGATAGAAATGCAATATGAACGGATGTTCAAATTTTGGAATGTTCACCATGAAAATCTATTTTTTCAAAATTGATATCACGCAATTGTTTAATTTCTGAATCGATCGTGTTAAACCGGTCCTCGAACGATTTCAGCACGTCAGGCGGTATGGTTTCTAACGTCTGACGCTGTAAGAGATCGAAACTAATTTTGACAGCCGCAAGCGGA
>Ga0182027_10011867_pt1 | contig 12273 bp, 12 predicted proteins | sample 712E1DmetaG_FD_121300 | JGI IMG/M metagenome (GOLD analysis project Ga0182027, IMG submission 121300) | Permafrost microbial communities from Stordalen Mire, Sweden - 712E1D metaG (Illumina Assembly) | ecosystem: Environmental > Terrestrial > Soil > Wetlands > Permafrost | place: Sweden...
CGAAGGATTTCTGCTGGCCCTGGGAACCGAATTTCTTTACGAGGAAACCATCAAGGGTAAATTCCAGATCATCCTTATGGATCCCAACTGTGGAGAACTGTGCAGACCTGTCGCGTGAAAGGTTTTCCCTGATCAGGGTTTCCATTTCCGTCCTGCAAAGATGGGAATCATACTTCACATCCACCTTTTCAATGCCTCCGCTTATGTAAGTATAATAATGCTGGAAAATGGGGACGAATGATTCGAGGAATGTGCTTCGTTTCAAAAACAGCAGCCGGCCAAGACGTATTAGCTGTTCATCCCATGTTTCAAGCTGGGCAAGGTCGAAGAAATTCCGTTCTGCAAAGGATTTCAGCAGGGCATTCCTCTGAATCAGCGCTTTGTTATATTGAATAAGGTCGTCAAGATACAGTTTGTCGAACTGGGATATTACGCTGTCGATATACCTCCGCCTCACTTCTGATCCTTCATTGATCAGGTCTCTGTCGTATGGGGAAATCATAACCAGGGGGAAATTCCCAATATGGTCGGCAAGCCGGTCGTATTCTTTTTTATTCAGCAGGAAACGCTTGCGCTGATTTCTTTTCTGAATACATTGAACCAGGTCGGGCTTATCGCCGTTTCGCAGGAAACTGCCGCTGATTCCAAAATAATCCTGGCCGTGCCTGATGTTCTGGGTATCTGCAGGGTTAAAAAAACTTTTGCAAAACGAAAGGTAGTGGATGGCATCGAGCAGGTTTGTCTTGCCTACTCCGTTGTTTCCGGTAAAACAGTTGATCTTGTCGGAAAAAATCAGATCGGCCAGCTCGTAATTTTTAAAATTTGAAAGTGAAAGCTTATGGAGAAACATCACGGGAAAAATAAGAACCGCAAAGATACGAAGTCCTTATTTCTTCTTTGTGAATTCCGAAAGATTAACCGCAACGGTGAAATAATTGGGATTCTGGCCGCCGGCCTGCATACTGGCCCTGGTATAGCTTATATTGAACATTTTTATCCTCAAACCGAAACCAAGTGTGAAACCCGCGAGGCCGGCTTTGCCATATAGTTTCATTTCCTGGCGGTCGCGGTAGTTATAACCGAGCCGGACGGCAAACACCTTTGCGATAGTAATCTCGCCTCCCAGGACGACATGCCTCATAAAATTATCCGCAAATCTGCTGATCCATGATTTTGATTGTGTCTGGCCTGTGATAGGATCTGCCTGGTTGGCCGGATTGTTTGGATCGGTATAGGAAAGATCCCATTGCTGAAGGTCGGTAAACAACTCGTAGAAACGAAGAGGAAGGTGTTTTAACTTTTCACTGAAACCGAGCTGTATCTGAAAAGGCAGAGGTTCGTGGTTGCCGGCTGTATAGGGAACTATCTGGTACCCTATATTCCTGAATATAAGTGAAGTATTAAACACATCATCAGTGGCTGTATATGTACCGGCCACATCCACGGCTATTCCAAAAGAATGGTATGTTTCGAGTGAGGAATAAATAAGCTTGGCATTGGCGCCTATGTTGAAGTGCGGACTCAGGGGCCTTCCCCACCCTATGTTCAGGGCATATTCGGAAGCTGTAAATGTTCCGGTTATATTACCGGAAGCATCGGCCTGAGTAAAACTGCCATAGGAAACGAACTGCAATGCTCCCATAAAATTCCCGGCTTTACTGAAGGAATGAGCAAACATCGCGTAACCATAATTCGCGGCCATATAGTTAACAAAACTGAAAGCAAGGCTATTGTTCATCTCGGGAGTAATGACCGAAGGATTGGCCAGGGCGATGGTAACATCATTATCCCGCACAGGCAAAAAATTCCCTCCTATTGAAGCAATCCTCGCTGAATTGGTCAGATTAAGGAACTCGTATGTACCTGAACTCCCGCTTTGAGCAAAAAGCGGGTTTGTACTAAAAGCCGGTAAAAGAGCGAAAACTAAAAGTAAGCGTATAGGACGGTGCACGTTTATTAATTAATTTACATATTAAACGAAAGCCGGGACGAAATATTTTATCCGGTTCAAGAAACTATTGGATCAGCCCTCTGCCTGACTTTTTAATGAGATCCTGTTCTTTCAGGTCGGCCACCAGTTTATCCAGTATACCGTTGATGAACTGTTTTGATTTCTGGGTACTGAAATGCTTGGATATTTCGATGTACTCATTTAATGAGACTTTGACCGGGATCTGCGGAAAATAAAGCACTTCCGACAGAGCCATCTTCAGAATAATAACATCGGTAAGGGCAATCCTTTCCAGCTCCCAGTTTTTCGACCTGGAACTTATCAGTTTCTCGAATTCCTCACTGTGAAGGATTGTTTTACTGAACAACTGACTGATGAATTCATTGCTTTCGGCAGCTTCATCTTCATTATCCTTTGTGAAAAGATTAATAATATCCTCCTTATTTGAAAAGTTTTCGGGGAGTATCATTAATGCCTTGATTGCATAACCTGAGATGATATCAAAGTCGTCGTGCCAGTATATGCTTCTTTCCTCACAGAAGGATCTCAGGTCTGGGTTATTGGCAACATTTTTCCTGAATAGCCTGATCAGGTATCTGCGGTCCTCTTCAAATGAATTCTCCCCTGAATTAAAATAAGTCTGGAGGTCTTTTGAAGCTTTGAGCTTCATGGCGGTTTTTCTGATCATTTCCTGTTCTTCGGTCCATGAGATGGAATACCTTTCGATATGATTCTTCAAGGGTTCATTTTCCATCAGGATCTTCAATAACCTGTTCTGTAAAAGTTTCAGGCTGGGGTTCAGCTCATCCGCGGTTGGATAGAATTTATTTTTGGATTCTTCCATCCTGTATTCATAGAAGTGAATCAGTTCGAACAGGAAAGAAAACTGAAGGCTGAGAAGCTGGTAGACCATTTCAATACTTTTCAGAAGGTTTTTTTCGGCTATTTCCAGCCTCGGTTCTCCACCCTGAAAAAACGCATATAAAGCCTGCAGCACTTTTACACGGTAATGTCGTCGTCCCAGCATTTGATCTGTGTTACGCTTTCTGTTCTGAATCGTTGACAAAGCTAAAGAAAGAAGCCCATAGTTTTCAAATATTATTTTTAATTTTGCGTTTACTCAATATCGAAGAAACCTAAAACCAAATGCCAGCAAACGATGGAAGATACTGAAAATAAGAGTAAAGAAAGAGGTGAAATCTTCTCAAGGGCCATAAGGGCAGGAAAGCGTACTTACTTTTTTGATGTCAAGACCACAGTTGAGGACGAAGCTTATCTGACCATTACCGAAAGCAAACGCAGGTTTAATGATCAGGGAAAGTTCTTTTATGAAAAGCATAAACTTTTCTTATACAAAGAAGACTTTGAAAAATTTCTTAACGGGCTTAACGACTCCATTGAATTCATAAAGACAGGCAAGGCCCCCGATCGCCCGGTTCCGGCGAATATCTATGGTTCTTCGGAGGAAACCGATGGTAAAGCCCTGAGGAATGAGCCCCATTCCATTGAATTTGAGGACCTGGCATCCGAAGCTGAACCCAACGTTTAAAAATTCAGTTCAAACACAGGTCTGCTGCCCCTAAGGCAGCTTTTTCACCATATATTAAAACTTATTAACATAGCCTCGGCAAACGGCATTTAACTCTAAATTTGTTCATTGATTAAAACACTGTATGGGGAAAGTAATCGCTATTGCAAATCAAAAAGGGGGTGTAGGAAAAACAACTACGGCAATCAATCTTGCCGCCGGTCTTGCTGTGCTCGAGCATAAAACACTTCTGATTGATGCAGATCCTCAGTCCAATTCCACATCTGGAGTAGGTTATGATCCACGCAGTATTGAAAACAGCATTTACGAATGTATTATGGACAATGTTGATCCTTTATCCATAATACTTAACACATCAACTCCTTTTCTTGACCTGCTTCCTTCACATATAGACCTTGTAGGAGCCGAGATCGAGATGATTCAGATGCCTAACCGTGAAAGGGTAATGAAGAATGTTACCGAAAAAGTGAGAAACCATTATGATTTCATAATCATCGATTGTTCTCCTTCTCTTGGCCTGATCACTGTAAACGCGCTTACTGCTGCCGATTCGGTTATTATTCCGGTTCAATGCGAGTATTTTGCCCTGGAAGGATTAGGCAAACTCCTCAACACTATAAAGATCGTCCAGTCCCGTTTGAACATGGCTCTGGATATTGAAGGTATACTGCTTACCATGTATGATAACCGCCTGAACCTGTCAAAACAGGTAGTTGAAGAGGTCAAGACCCATTTCCAGCAGATGGTATTTCACACCATTATCAACCGGAACACGAAGCTGGGTGAAGCTCCAAGTTTTGGCCAGACCATTATGATACATGATATAAACAGTACGGGTGCAATGAATTACCTGAACCTGGCCCGTGAGATTATTCAGAATAATAAAGAGCCGGTGATAAGTCCGGTTGAGCAAGATATAAGCCAGTAACATGCAAGGAAGAAAGAAGGCATTGGGAAGAGGTCTGAGCGCTTTGCTTGAGGGCAGCACTTCAGAATTGACAGGGGAGGAATTGCCTGCCATCCCGGCAAGTCATATGGTATCAGCTATTCCGCTGGATCAGCTTGAGACCAATCCGTTTCAACCCAGGTCACAATTTGAAGAAAAAGAGCTGTCCGAACTTGCAGTTTCCATTCAGGAACAGGGAATTATTCAACCGGTTACTGTCAGAAAGATCGGACCGGACAGGTATCAGCTGATCACAGGCGAAAGAAGATGCCGTGCGGCGAGGATTGCAGGCCTTACGGAGATGCCTGCATTTATCAGGCTTGCCAACGACGAGCAAATGCTGGAAATGGCCATTGTTGAGAATATCCAGAGGACGGACCTCAACCCTCTCGAGGTGGCGTTGAGTTTCCAGCGGCTTATTGAAGAATGCCGTATCAGGCAGGAAGACCTTGGCCAGAAAATCGGCAAAGACCGGTCCACTATATCTAATTATATCCGTTTGCTCAGGCTGCCTGCCGAGATTCAGGTCGCGGTCAGGGACGGCATTATCAGCATGGGACATGCGAGGGCGATCATCAGCGTGGAAGATGAAAAGCAGCAGCTGCAGTTACTGCAGAAGATACTTGAAAAGAAACTGAGTGTACGCCAGGTTGAAGACCTGGTGAGGGACCTTCTTAAACCTGCAAAACCCACCTCACCGGCCGGCCCCAAACTCCTGCCCTCACAGTATGAGCAGGCCAAAGACGCGATCAGTGGCAAACTGCAGTCAGTAGTGGAAATCCGGCTACAGCGCAGGGGTAAGGGAAGTATATTGATACATTTCAATTCAGAAGAAGAATTTTACAAATTAATTTCTAAAATGAATCCTGAATGAGATTGCTTTTACTGGCGGTTGCTTTTTTCTGGATTGCCGTTTTACCCTTTAAAACTGCTAAAGCCCAAACCGACAGTATTCCTAAAGAAATGCCGGATTCAATCCTTGAAAAACAACATTCCCCGACAAAAGCTACTATCATGTCGGCATGTCTCCCCGGGCTTGGTCAGATTTACAATCATAAAATATGGAAGGTACCTATCATTTATGCCGGCTTCGGGATCATGGCCTATATCATTGTATTCAACACCAATTATTATCTGGATTACAGATGCGCCTATATCGAATCAGTCAATGGTGATAAAAACGGGAACTATGCATATCTTGTGAACCGCTATACTTCGGACGAACTGGTATCAGCCCGGGAATATTACAGGAGGAACCTGGAAATGACCTGTCTGGTCAGTGCCCTGTGGTATATTCTGAATATTCTTGATGCCACAGTGGATGCTCACCTCTATAGTTACAATATTAATAAAACCCTGAGCATGAAAATTGAGCCAACGATGTTCAGCCCGGTTGTTTCCGGTAACATGGCCGGGGGAATAAAATTATCGTTGCATTTTTAAATTCAACCTATGAAGATCGCATTGCTGGGATACGGAAAAATGGGACAGGAGATCCACAAACTAGCCGAAAAGCGGGGCCATGAGATCATCCTGATCATTGATAATGACGAGGAATGGCAAGAGAAAGGTCCACTGCTGAGGGAAGCTGAAGTAGCCATAGAATTCACTACTCCCGATTCGGCCGTGGATAATATCATGCATTGCTTTGAAAATGACATCCCTGTTATTGTAGGCACAACAGGCTGGATAGAGGACATTGATACGATCCGCAAGACCTGTACAGATGAAAATAAAAGCCTGTTCTTTTCCCCGAATTTCAGCATAGGTGTCAACCTGTTTTTTGATCTGAACCGTTATCTTTCATCGCTGATGGCCAAGTGGGACAATTATGAGATCTCCATTGAAGAGACCCACCACATCCACAAACTTGATGCACCGAGCGGCACTGCAATTGTTCTTGCAAACGACATTATCCGCAATATTGAAAGAAAGGAGAAATGGGTCAAGGAGCTTCAGGAGAATCCCGATGAGGTGGGTATCAAGTCATACAGGTCAGAGGATGTTCCGGGAACACATATAGTGCGTTACGAATCGGAAATGGATGCTATTGTGATCACGCATACGGCTAAAACACGCAGGGGTTTTGCCCTTGGTGCACTTCTCGCAGCGGAATGGATCAAAGGGAAAAAGGGGTTCTTTGAAATGAAGGACCTGCTGAATTCGCAAAAAAGTAATCCCTGACAGCAAGAATTCAATGAAAATCACGTTATTATAATATAAACTCATAAAATGAACTTTTATCTTATCTTATCCATTCTTTTTACCATAGCCAGCATCACAGGCCTCTGGGGAATTTTCACAAAGGCGGGGGAAGCAGGCTGGAAAATCCTTGTCCCGTTCTATAACCTTTACATCTGGCTTAAAATAGTCAGAAAACCGCTCTGGTGGTATATATTCCTGCTCATACCCTTTATTAACGTTTTTGTCATTTTACTCATGGTCGTTGAGACCCTGAAGTGTTTCAAAAAATATGGCCTGCTGGAACAGGCCGCCGGGGTGATCTTTCCATTCATCTGCCTGCCCTACCTCGCGTTCTCGTCTGACGAGAAATATCATGATCCCAGTACCCTTCCTCCGGTCAGGAAAACCGCGGTGAGAGAATGGGTGGATGCCATCATTTTCGCTGTTATCGCAGCAAGTATAATCCGGATCTTCTTTTTTGAAGCCTATACCATTCCGACCCCCTCAATGGAAAAATCCCTCCTGGTGGGAGATTACCTTTTTGTAAGTAAAATCAGTTATGGCCCAAAAGTTCCCAACACACCGCTGTCGTTCCCCTTTGTGCACCATACACTGCCTCTTACTGAATCAACCAAATCGTACCTCGAGTGGATCAGGCTGCCTTATTACAGGTTCCCGGGTTTTTCTTCCATTAAAAATATGGATGTGGTTGTGTTCAATTATCCCGATGGTGATACACTGTCGACCAAGCTTCAGAGTAATGTCAGCTATTACCAGCTTGTAAGGCAATTCGGCCGGGATGCAGTCTGGAACAACAAGCAATACTTCGGCGACATTATCGCCAGACCGGTCGATAAACGCGAGAACTTCATAAAGCGATGCATAGGGATACCTGGCGACAGCATTCAGATCGTCGACCGGAAAGTGATTATAAACGGACAGGAAGAAAAAAATCCCGGGAAACGTCAGTTCAAATACCTGGTGCATACAGACGGCAACCCGATCAACAGAAAAAACCTGGAAAACCTTGATATTACTGAGAATATTTCAACCGACAACAACGGCACATACGAACTTGTTCTTTCAGATGCAGCGATTGAGGGAATCAAACAGTTCAGCAATGTGAAATCCATTGAACCTGTGATAGTCAGGAAAGGGATATGGGATCCCAACATCTTTCCATTTGATTCGGCCTACAGCTGGAACGTGGATAATTTCGGCCCCATCTGGGTACCCAAAGCAGGTATTACGATTAGAATAAACACTTCAAACATCATGCTGTACAAAAGGATCATCGGGGTTTTTGAAGGGAATAACCTGCAGATACATGCCGGAAAAATCTTCATTAACGGAAAGGAAGCCGATTCCTATACATTCCGCATGAACTATTACTGGATGATGGGCGACAACCGGCATAATTCAGCCGATTCCCGGTATTGGGGGTTCGTTCCTGAAGACCATGTTGTAGGGAAAGCTTCTTTTGTATGGCTTTCACTTGACTCGAATAAAACTCTCTTTGAAGGGAAAATCCGCTGGAGCAAACTCTTCCATTTTGTTAACTGATTCCTGAGAAAGTAATTACCTTTTATGAATTTCTCCCGAACCCGGCTTCTCTTCCTGCTTATCCCGGCCAGCCTGCTGGTAACAGAAAACCTTATTGCAGGACAGCCTTTCGAGGGAGTCATCACTTATAAAATAACCTACCCCGGGACTAAACTTACCGAAAACCAGTTTGCCTTATTTCCTAAAGCCTTAACCGTAATGATTAAAGGAGGAAAATCAAGGACTGATATTTTGACGGGTGGAGCAAGCCGGGTTGAGATCACCGATCACCAGGAGAAAACAAAGATCAAACTTCTGAACATGATGGGACAGAAGTTTGCCTTAAAATATACTGCAGATGACATTGCTAAAGAAACGGCCAAAGAACCTTCCGTCAAAGTTGAACTAACCAATGAAACTAAAAACATTGCCGGTTATCAATGTAAAAACGCCATCGTAACGGTATACGACAAGAGCGGGCAATATACTATTAATGTATACTATACCCCGGAACTTGGCGGGAAACAGGCTAATTTTGACAAGGGACTTTACAAGGATATTGAGGGTGTACTCATGGAATTTTCAATGAAAACACCTGAATTGATGATGAAATTTACTTCCAATTCCGTGGAGAAGAAAGCAGTTTCACTTAAAGAATTTGAGATACCCCCTGATTATTCCATAATTTCAAAAGATGAATTGAAAAGTAAAATCGGAAGCAAGTAATAGTAGCACATGGCGAAACAATACAACCCCTTAAAATCAAATACGTTAAGAGAGGAAGTCAATTCCCCCGGGGAAGAATTTCAGCCTGGGCATGAGGAAAATTCTAAATCAGGGAAAGCAAAAAAAGAGAAACCTGTCAGGGAGAAACCACCTAAGAAGGAGAAACCGCCCAAAAAGAAAAAAGAACTTAGCGGAAGGCAGATTGAGAAGAAAGAGAGAAGGCTCAGGGTTTGGGGCCTTGCCTTTATTCTTCTTGGAATCTACCTCCTGTTGTCATTCGCCTCTTATTTGCAAACCTGGAAGACTGATTACAGTTATACCGATACTGTTTGTAAACATTTTTCCATTGAAGCGTTCCGTGCAGGGGACTTCAGATGTGAGAACTGGATGGGGAAAACAGGGGCAATTGTTTCCTATATGTTCATTTCGAACTGGTTTGGGATTGCCTCTTTCTTATTTGCTGTTGTGCTTCTTGTGTGGGGTATCAGGTGGATGATCAGACTCACCATTGTATCTCCATGGAAAACCATGGAATATTGTTTCTTTGGTATCTTCTGGCTGCCTGTATTTCTGGGGCTTGTCCTGCCCACCGACCGCATTGCAACAGGGGTTTTATTTACAGGTGTTTACGGATTCCAGATGAACCTGTGGCTTGAAGATTTTCTGGGGTCTTCGGGGCTGGCCATTTTACTTGCCTTTACATTTCTTAGTTTCATGATCCTTGCTTTCAATATTCCTTTCCGATGGATAAAACCAAAAAAGCCTGAGGATGATATTTTAAATAATATGACTGCGGATGTCACCGCACCTGAACCTGTCATTGCAGTACCTGATCAGGCAGAGGTTATACCGTCGAACATATTCATGGAGGAACCGTCAGAAGAAATACATCAGATAGACCTTGGTGGTCCATCAGATTCCGCAACACGGGAACCTGCTCCTTCAGGCATTGAACTTCAGATTGAGAGGCCTGAGAAAGATTTAAAGGGAGAAACCAGGGGGCCGATTCAACGGCAGGGACTGGATACTTTATATGACCCGACTTTAGATCTTCCAAGCTATAAATTCCCAACCCTGGATCTTTTAAATGATTACGGCGGAGAATACATAGCCGTAAGGAAGGAAGAACTCGAAGCCAACAAGGATAAGATCGTTCAAACACTTTCGCATTACGATATCAGGATCGCCAAGATCAAGGCAACAATAGGTCCCGCAGTTACTTTATACGAAATTGTCCCGGAAGCCGGCATCCGTATTTCGAGGATCAAGAACCTGGAGGATGACATTGCCTTAAGCCTTTCGGCATTGGGGATCCGGATAATTGCACCTATCCCGGGTAAGGGTACCATCGGTATCGAAGTTCCCAATCAAAACCCCGAGATCGTTTCAATCAAATCACTGCTGGGTTCAGAGAAATTTAAAAATACATCGTTTGAACTACCCTTCGTTTTGGGGAAAACCGTTTCGAACGAGACATTCATAGCCGACCTTGCAAAGATGCCCCACCTGCTGATGGCCGGAGCTACAGGTCAGGGGAAATCGGTTGGTTTGAACACCATTATAACTTCCCTGCTTTAAAAGAAACATCCTTCACAGGTCAAGTTTGTGATGATTGATCCCAAAAAGGTTGAATTGACTTTATTTTCAAGAATTGAACGGCATTTTTTGGCCAAGTTACCCGATAGTGAGGAAGCTATTATTACCGATACCAGGAAAGTTATCCGCACGCTTAACTCACTGAACATTGAGATGGACAGCAGGTACGATCTGCTTCGTGATGCCCAGGTCAGGAATATTAAGGAGTATAATGAGAAATTCTACAACCGCAAACTGAAACCGACCGAAGGGCATAGGTTCCTGCCATATATTGTGTTGGTGATTGACGAGTTTGCCGATCTTATCATGACGGCAGGCCGTGAAATAGAAACACCTCTGACACGTCTTGCCCAGCTTGCCCGTGCCACGGGCATCCATCTCATAATTGCAACCCAGAGGCCTTCGGTGAATATCATCACGGGAACCATTAAAGCAAACTTCCCTGCGAGGATAGCTTTCAGGGTGATTTCAAAAATTGATTCACGTACTATCCTTGACTCTTCAGGCGCCGACCAGCTTATAGGCCGGGGCGATATGCTCCTTTCAACTGGCAGCGACCTGATCAGGCTGCAATGTGCCTTTGTGGACACTCCCGAGATCGAAAAACTGACCGATTTTATTGGATCCCAGAGAGGTTACCCGGAAGCATTCCCCTTACCGGAATACTATGATGAAGAGAACGGATCATCCAAAGAGTTTGATCCCAACGAAAAGGATGAGTTTTTTGCCGAAGCGGCCAGGCTGGTCGTTCAGCACCAGCATGGCTCTACTTCCCTGTTGCAACGGAAACTGAAGCTCGGATACAACAGGGCCGGGCGCATTATAGACCAACTCGAATCGGCAGGAATAGTGGGACCCTTTGAAGGTAGCAAGGCAAGAGAAGTAAAATACAAGGACTCAACCGCACTTGAATCCTATCTCAAAAGCCTTGGAAACGAATAAAGGAACAATAAAAAATAACCATTTCAAATTCAAACATATGAAGAATCTTATCATTTTATTTCTGTCATTGTCTTTTTTATGCGCTTACAGCCAGAAAGACCAGAAAGCACTTGAACTTCTTGACCAGGTAAGCGCCAAAACAAAAGCATACAAATCAATCAAAGCTGATTTTTCATATAAGATGGAGAATACAAAAGCCAGGATCAACGAGGAAAAGCAAGGTACTCTGCTGCTCAGCGGAGACAAGTACAAGATGCAAGCCAGCGGCCAGACCGTGATTTGTGACGGGAAAACGATCTGGACTTTCATGCCGGAGACCAATGAAGTGCAGATCAATACACCGGACAATAAAGATGAGGCTATGACTCCGTCGAAACTGTTATCGAACTACAATACTAACTTCAAATCGAAGATACTGACCGATAAAAACGCTGATCCTGAAATCGTAAAGATCGAGCTGGTACCGAATACTATAAAGACATATAACCGTGCTGTGCTGTCAGTCGACAAGTCAAAGCTGCAGGTCAGATCCTTCGTAATCTATGATAAAAGCGGGAATATCTTTACATATACCATCACCCGTTTCCAGACTGACCTCCCGGTAAATCCCGCGGATTTTACTTTCGACACCAAAAAGTTTCCCGGAGTTGAGGTCATAGATATGCGATAACATGGTTTCTCAAACGGCAAACGGAATCGCCAGCTTAAGCAAACTGGCAAAATCTGTAAGGCAGTCCGTTGTCAGAAGTCTTGCTGAAGCAGGCTCCGGCCATTTGGGCGGCTCAATGAGTTCGGCCGACATCCTGACTGCACTGTATTTTTCCGTAATGCGGCATA
>Ga0182027_10011868_pt1 | contig 12271 bp, 10 predicted proteins | sample 712E1DmetaG_FD_121300 | JGI IMG/M metagenome (GOLD analysis project Ga0182027, IMG submission 121300) | Permafrost microbial communities from Stordalen Mire, Sweden - 712E1D metaG (Illumina Assembly) | ecosystem: Environmental > Terrestrial > Soil > Wetlands > Permafrost | place: Sweden...
CGAGGCGTGGTTCCACATGACGCCGAACATCAGCTACCCGCTGATGGTGATCGTGTCGGCGATGATGCTGCCGGTGATGATCGTGCGGTTCTACATCGGCTGGCTGGACATGCTGCTGGTGGATGCGCCGCTGATCGTATGCAGCTTCTGGTCGGTGGTGACGTTCTATCTGCTGGCGGAGCACGAGCTGTACCCGCGGACATGGAAGCGGGCGGTGCTGATTCTGCCGTTCCTTCTGGCGATGGGCGTGGCGCTGACGATCTCGAATACGAAAGCGGTGATGGAGGCCCTGCTCGGCCAGCAGTCGGGTTTCGTGCGCACCGCGAAGTACGCCCCGCGGGCGGCGGGCGCGCCGCTGGGCGTGGCCTACCGGCGCAGGAGCGGCTGGCTGCCGTTCGCCGAGATCGCCATGGGCACGGGTTTTCTGACGATCGTGTTCTACTCGATCGACGTGATGAATTTCGTCGCGCTGCCGTTCCTGCTGATTTTCGTATGCGGCTACTACTGGGCCGGTTTCAGCACGTTGTGGCAGGAATACAAAGCCAAGCTGCGCTTCGAGCGCGAAACGCGGCGCGTCGAAGTCGAAGCGGTCAGTTAGCCGGCCATCCTGCAATCCAATCCGCGCGTGCCGGCTGGAACCTGCTAGAACGGTAGTTTGAGCAGGTTATCCATGAGCAACACACCCCCCCCATCGACCACGCGGCGCGACATGCTGAAAGGCGCCAGCGCGGCGGCATTTACGACACTGATTTTTCCGCGGATGGCGCGCGGCGCCAACGACCGGATCACGGCGGCCTTCATCGGCACGGGCACGATGGGGCAAGGCAACGTCGATTATGCGATCCAGACGGGCACGGTGCAGGCGGTGGCGATCTGCGACGTGTACCAGCCGAACCTCGAGAAGGCCATTGCAGTCGCGAACAAGCGCGGGCAGAGCCCGAAGGCGGTGAAGGATTTTCGCGAGATCCTGGCCGACAAGACGATTGACGTGGTGTGCATTGCGACGCCCGACCACTGGCATGCCTACATCACGGTGGAGGCGTGCAAGGCGGGCAAGGACGTGTACGTCGAGAAGCCGGCCTGCGTGTACATAGAAGAAGGCCGGAAGATGGTGCAGGCCGCGCGCAAGTACGGGCGCGTGGTGCAGGGCGGCACGATGCAGCGCTCGGGCGGGTACTTCAAGAAAGCGGCCGAGCTGATCCAGGCCGGAGAGGTGGGCGAGGTCACGTTCTGCCACGAATGGCAGGCCGGGCTGGAGAACAAGGAAGGCTGGGGCAGGCCGGCGGATACGGCGCCGCCCGCCGATCTCGATTGGGATCTGTGGCTCGGACCGGCCGCGGCGCGTCCGTTCAATCGGAACCGATTCGGCGTGAAGGCGGGCACGTTTTCCTCATTCCGGTATTTCTGGGACTACGCCGGCGGCGCGATGACGGATTGGGGCGTGCACCTGATCGACCCGGTCCATCAGGCCATGGGCGAACCGATGCCGCGCTCGATCGTGGCGCTGGGGTCGAAGTTCTACGTCGACGACAACACGGAAACGCCGGACACGATGCAGGCCACATTCCAGTACGAGAAGTTTCTCTCGACCTACGAGAGCCGCACGTGCAACCCGATGCCGATGTTCGGCCAGGGGTATGGAACCTCGTTCCACGGGACCAAGGGCACGCTGGTGGTGAACCGCGACGGCGTGTGGGTTTACGATCTGAAGTCGAAGGAACCGGTGCAGCGGTGGGATCGCGAGCAGGATCGGGAAATGGGCCCGATGAATGTTCCGCACTGGAAGAATTTCATCGAATGCATCCAGTCGCGCGGGACGCCGATCAGCGACATCGAGCGGTGCGTGCGAACCAGCGCCACGTGCATCCTGGCGAACCTTTCGATGCGGTTCAACTCGCGCCTGGACTGGGACGAGAAGGCGTGGACGGTGGCGCAGGAAGAAGTGAAGCCGCATCTCAAAGCGAACTACCGCGCGCCGTGGAAGCTGGAGGTTTAGCCGCCACGCCGGCCGGAGGCGGTCAGTCGCGGCCCGCAATGCGCACGCGGTAGACGGAAGTGCGCGCGGCGATATAGAGCGTCTGACGATCGGCTTCGCCGAAGACGAGGCGGGCGGGTTTCTCGGGGACCTCCATGCGGCCGGCGGCCCGGCCATCGGGCGTAAAGACGAGAACGTGCCGGGCGGCGACATAGAGGCGTCCCTGGCCGTCGGTGCACAGGCCGATGGGCACGCCTTCGACGGCACTGATGAGAACGCGCTCGCCCGAAGCGTTGCCCTGGCGATCGAGGTCGAAGACGCGAATCGCCCGTTCGTCGCTACTGGCCACGTAGAGCAGCCGGCCGTCGGGCGAGAGCGCGAGGCCGTTGGGCCGTTTGTCCCAGCGGGCGAGAACCGAGACGCCGCCCTTCGAGTTGACGCGAAATATGCCGTAGAAGGGAAGCTCGCGGGCGTCGTCAGCGGAACCGAAGGCCGGGTCGGAGAAGAAGACCGTGCCGTCCTTGCGCACGGCGACATCGCGCGGCGAGTTCAGTTTGCGGCCCTCGAAGACCGAGGCGATCGTCTCGGAAACAGCGCCCTCTTTCAGGCGAATGAGGCGGCGGGCCCCACTTTCACAAATCAGGAGGCGGCCACGGTCGTCCAGGGCCAGCCCGGCGGGGCCCTTCAGATCGCCGGCCACGAGCACGGTGCCGCGGCCGGGCGTATATCGATGAACCTGGCCGAGCGGGCCATCCGCGATGTAGAGATGGCCGTCGTTGGACCACGCCAGTCCGTCGGCGTAACGAAATCCGCCGGCGATCTTCTCGATCCGCCATTGCGTGGCGGGCTCCTGGGCGCAGGCCAGGGCCACGATGAAAAGAAGAAGCGCCGGGAACCGCATGCCGATCACCATTGTATGAGCAGCGCCCGGCGGCCCGGGCGGGACGCCGAATTTCCCGTGCATGGGCCGAGCGGGCGCAGAAACAGATTCGAGCGTGACTGATTTTGCGGAGCGGGAGCGGCTACTTCTTCGACTTCAGCTTCTGCTCGATTTCCTGCAACTTTTGTGGACCCTCGCCGCGAGCCCAGTCCTGCTCGAGTTCCGCGATGTCCATGCCGGCCAGGCGCCCGAGCAGCAGGTAGGCGGGCAAAGCGTGTTCGAGGTGCCGCCAGTGGGCCATTTCCTCGAGCGAGCGGAGGCCGCGCTCGCGGAGATGGGCGGCGGTGGCCGCGGACATGCCCTGGTCGGTGAGCATCAGGAGTGTCCGCACGGCCTCGAGCCGGTCCTTGAGGACCGTCGAATTCAGCATCTCGACGAACCAGGTGGTTTCGACTTTGATCCCCAGCGCCGGATCCCTTTGCGCCAGAGCCGCGATCGGCCTGAGAGCGCGGAGGGCGTTGGCGCGCACGTCCGCATCGGGATCGCGCAGAGCGACTTGCAGATCGTCGGTCACGTCGCCCTTGCGGGGAGCGTAGCCCAGGACGTAGGCGGCGATGGCCCGCTGCTCCTCGTCGTCCGACTCGCGCAGAACCGCGCGCAGCGCCTCGAGGTGCACTTCGGCGAGACCGACAAAGCGTTCTTGCAGCACGCGGCAGGCGATGTTGGTCATCAATGAGTGGCCCTGGGAAATGTCCTCGACTACATCGCCCTCGCGCATGGCCTGGGCCAGGGCGATGGTGTAGTCGTGGTAGACCTCGACGATCTCGGGGGGCAGTTGGAGATCGCCCTGCGGCCAGTCGCGCAAGGGGAACGCGGGCGCGCCGCGCTCTTCGATTCCGACGTAGAGGATGGCTTTCCCGGCTTCGCAGCAGAAGGCTTCGACGGAAGCGCGGGCCACGCCGTCCACGGCCAAGAGCGTCTCCTCGAGTCTTGACTTGGACGGCGGAAGAGGGTCGCCGGGCTTGACGTCGATCGCTTTCAGGATCCGGTCCTGCGGGATTTTGCGGGCGCCGAAAATCTCAATGTGCCCGACGATCGGCGTCTGCGCCGCCAGCAGCGTCATCAATACGGCCGAAACCAGCATACTTCCAATGTCGCACGGCCGTGCGCCGGCACACGCGCCGCGTCAGGACTTCCGTTCCAGCAGCCAGGCGCAATCCTCGAGCCGGCTCTCGCCGCCCGTGTTGACGGCAAACTTGGGCGCGGCCATGTAGCCGCGGCGCTGGCGGCTGCTCCACAGCGACGCGCCGGCGAAGGCGCCGTCGGGGCGCAGCGCGTAGAAGTTGATGTCGAAGCGGGCCAGCGCGCCCTGGTCGCCGTTGTAGTTGCGGACGATGCGCTTCAGTGCGTCCAGGCACGCGTCCTTGGGACTCATGCCGTGACGCATGTTCTCGACAATCGCGTGCGCGCCGGCGATGCGGATGTTCTCCTCGCCAAGTCCGGTGGAGCCGGCGGCGCCGACTTCCCGATCGACGAACAAGCCGGCGCCGATGAGCGGCGAATCGCCGACGCGGCCGGCGATCTTCCAGGCCAGTCCGGAGGTGGTTGTGGTGCCCGACATCTCGCCCTTTTCGTTCAGCGCGAGGCAGTTGATCGTGCCCGTGGGCGGATACTTGGCCACGTCGAGAGCCCAGGCGATCGACTCTTCATCGGCATCGGGGAACATCCGGCGCAGAGAATCCTGGGCCGTTTTCGCAGCCGGGGCATCGGGCGCGTCCAGCCAGTTGGTCCAGTTGTTATGAGTGGAGGCGTCGCGCAGAGATTGCTTCCAGGCCATCCAGGCGAGCCGCGACTTTTCGGTGAGCAGGTTGATCTCCGGGATGCCCCAGGCGCGGGCAAAGCGCGTCGCGCCGTCGCCCACCAGCAGAACGTGGGCGGTCTGCTCCATGACCAGCTTGGCCAGCCGCGCGACATTCTTGATGCCGTGCACGGCGCCCACGGCGCCGCAGCGCCGCGTCGGCCCGTGCATCACGCTGGCATCGAGTTCCACGACGCCGTCTTCATTCGGCAGGCCGCCGAAGCCGACGCTGGAATCTTCCGGATCGTCCTCGACGATGGTGACGCCCGAGACAACGGCCTCGAGGGTGTCGCCGCCAGCCTGCAGGATTTCGTTGGCGCGCTTACAGGCCGCGAGGCCGTTGGCGCTCGAAATTACTATGTTTTTTGGCCGGCCGGAACCGTCCTGCCGAAAAGAAGCTGCCGCGGCGGGCAACGCCGCCGTGGCGAGGAGCATGTCGCGTCTGAGCATAAGGAGTCTCCTGTGCGGCGTCCGGTAGACTGAAGAGATCGGTGAAGGCGAGGCTGATCCCGTCCCCGGCGCTTGCCACACCATTCTTGTGCGCGGCGCGGGAAGAGCGCAAGCGGCAGAACGTTGGCGAAGTAATTTGTTTTAATGGAAAGGCGGCGGGACGCGCGCCGCGCGTCAGAGACCGAGGATCATTCGGAAGTGAGTGAGGCGCAGTTGAGCACCGAGACCATCAGCCCCGCGCCGGGGCCGCTGGGCGGGACCATCCGCCTGCCGGGCGACAAATCAATTTCGCACCGCTACGCGCTGCTGGCGGCAATCGCCGAAGACGCGAGCGTGATCCACAACTACTCGTCCGGCGCCGATTGCCATTCCACGCTCGGCTGCTTGCGGTCGCTGGGGGTTGAGATCAGCGAGGACGGACGCGATGTCACGGTGCAGGGAGAAGGGCTGCACGGGTTGCAATCCTATGCGCGGCAGCTTGACGCGGGCAACTCGGGTTCGACGATCCGCATGCTTTCGGGGATTCTGGCCGGCCAGGCGTTCGTCAGCCGGCTGGGCGGCGACGAGTCGTTGTCGAAGCGTCCGATGCAGCGCATCATGACGCCGCTCGAGAAGATGGGCGCGGAGATTTCGGCACGCGACGGGAAGTTTCCGCCGATTGAGATCCACGGCGGCGCATTGCAGCCGATCGAATACGATATGCCCGTGGCGAGCGCGCAGGTGAAAAGTTGCGTTCTGCTGGCGGGGCTGTACGCGGCGGGAGAAACGCTGGTGCGCGAGCCGGCCAGAACTCGCGACCACACGGAAGTGGCGTTGCGCGAATTCGGCGCGGAGGTCGCGACAGGCCGTGGCTGGGCCAGCGTCAGAGGTCCCGCAAAACTCCACGGGCGCGAGTTGAGCGTGCCCGGCGATCTCTCCTCGGCGGCGTTTTTTCTAGTCGCGGCGGCGATTGTGCCGGGATCGAGCGTGATTGTGCAAGGCGTCGGGTTGAATCCGACGCGGGCGACGCTGATCGACTTTCTGGTTGCGGCGGGCGTCGAGATCCGGATCCTCGAAATGGGCATGAAGAACGGCGAACCGGTGGGCGATCTGCTGGTGCGCGGCACTCGTCTGAAGGGCGGCGTGATCGAGAAGCAGTGGGCCGCGGCGCTGATCGATGAGATCCCCGTGCTGGCCATACTCGGCGCGGTCAGCGAAGAAGGACTGACGGTGCGCGACGCCGCGGAATTGCGTCTCAAAGAGACCGACAGAATCGAGACGCTGGCCGTGAATCTGCGCCGCATGGGCGTGGCCATCGAACCAGCGCCGGATGGCTTTCACCTCCCGGGCGGGCAGAGATTCAGAGCAGCCGGGTTGGACTCCTTCGGCGATCACCGCATCGCGATGGCGTGCGCGGTGGCCGCGTTACGCGCCGATGGCCCGTGCGTGATTCAGAACGCGGACGCCGCTTCAGTGTCGTTCCCCGAGTTCTGGCAGAGCCTGCGTGGGCTGGCCAGTTGAACGCATCGCCGCTAGCGCCGGGCCAGCCTCCATCCGATCCAGACCGCGGGAATCCACACGAGCAGCCAGGCGACGGAGTACCAATGGGGCATTTTGCCCCAATTGGCGCAGGTCGTGACCAGGCCCATGATCTCGCCGATGGCGAAGAACCAGACGATGTGCGTCAGAACCTTGCCGGGCGCGGTTTTCGCGCAGATCCAGGCGCAGAGGATGGAGACGACAACGAAGATCGCCGTGCTGAGCCAAAGCAGCGTGTCCGGGATCGGTTTCCCTCTGACATAGTCCTTCGGGAACAGGGCGTGCAGAAGCGGGTCGCTCATTATGACGAGCACGATAGTCAATACATAACTGCCGCCCACCGAGGCGATCGACTTGAGCAACTGCATTACATATCCATGTACGGCATCGGCGGCACCCTGCCGAGCAGGCGGGTGTAGACGCTGAGCGCGCCGCGGTGATGCGCCGTATGATCGGTGAGCGCGCTCACGATGGCGTGGCGGGGCAAACCGCCCATGATCGGCCCGGGCGGCAACGGCGCCGCCCACTCTTCGGCGGAGTGCGCCTCGGCCACGGCCTTGGCGCGATCGGTTGCGGCGTTGAACCAGGCGCGGGCGGCATCCAGCGAAGCGCAGGCGCGCACTTCGCGATCCGCCCGTTCAAAATCAATGTCAAAGCCCGCCGCGGCAAACGCTCCGGCGAAGAACCAGTCGATGGTTTGCGCGGCGTGCGCTACCTGCGCGGCAACGGTGAACATGCCCGGAGCGGGCGCGAAGCTCGAGTTCTCCTCTTTCAATTCGCGCGTGGAACGGTTGAAATACTCGCGGTTCACGTCGACCGAAAGAGCGATGTCTGCAGGCGTCATGTTTTTCCTCCTTGTGGAACCACAGCAGAATACCCGAGCCTGGGGCGAAAGAAAAGCAAATTAATCTGCGAGCAGCCGATCTTTCGGTAGAGCCGATCGACGCAGCCCGATCCCTCGTTGCCGGGCGGCCAGATCGAGGCCGGCGACTCAACGCGGGCGCCGGGGCGGTGGGCCAAGCCGGTCAGAGACCAGAGTGCAATCTCGAGCGCGCACGGGCCGGGTGCGAAGACGCGACCCGCGCGGCGGAATCGAGTGCCCGCGAGCCAACTGCTAAAATGGGCGCGCGATGCCCAGATACGCGGCGATCGACATTGGCAGCAACTCGGTCCGCATGCTGGCGGCGGAACTGGAAGCGGGCGCGCCGCTGCGCGTGCTGGCCGAGGACCGGCAGGTGACGCGGCTGGGCGAGAGCGTCTTCCGCAATGGGCAAATGGACGAGCCGGCGATGGCGTTGACCCTGCAGACGCTGGAGCGCATGGCCGGCCTCTACAAACCGATCAACGTGCTGGCCGCGCGCGTCGTGGCCACCTCCGCCGTGCGCGATGCCCGCAATCAGGCCGTGTTCCTGGAACGCGCCAGCGCCATCGCGGGGCAACCGGTCGAACTGATCTCGGGTCAGGAGGAGGCCCGCCTGATCCACCTGGGCGTCGAGGCGCAGTGGCCGCAGCGGCACGAACGGCTGCTGATCATCGACATCGGCGGTGGCAGCGCGGAGGTGATCGAAGCCGAGCATGGGCGCCTGAAACGGGCCTTTTCGCGGCCGCTGGGGGCGTTGCGGCTGCAGTCCTTCTTCCTCGGGAACGATCCTCCCGCGCGCGAAGATCTGGTGCGGCTCGAGGAGTTCATCGAACTGAAGCTCTCCGTCGCCGTTCAGAAAATCGGGGCCATTCATTTCGACCGGGCCATCGGCACCGCGGCGTCGGCCTCGGCCGTGGTTTGCGCGGCCAACGCGATTCCGCGGGCGCGGCGCGAACTGGCGGACCGCCGCAAGGTGAGCGTGGCGCAGTTGCGGCGGCTGTACCGCGATCTTTCGAAGATGGACCTGGCCGCGCGCCGCAAGGTGGTCGGGCTGGGCTACCGGCGCGCGGAGATCATCCTGCCCGGCGTGGCCGTGCTGCTCAAAACGCTCGAAGCGTTTGGGCTGAGCTCTCTCAGCTACTGCGCGGCGGGCGTGCGCGAGGGCATTGTCCGCGACCTGGCCGACCGTGGCGTGGGGCGCGAACAGGCGCGCCTCAACCGCGAGCAGCGCGAAATGGTCGAGCAGTTTGCGCGGCGCTTCGGCGTCGATTTGAAACACGCGCGCGTGGTGGCGCATTTCGCGCTCGAGTTGTTCCACGCCCTGGAGCGGCTTCACCAGTTGCCCATCGGCGAAGGGCGGCTGATTGAAGCGGCGGCGTACTTGCGCGACGCGGGCCACGCCATCAGCTACGCCGGCCATCACAAGCACTCGCAGTATGTCGTGGCCAATGCCGACCTGGGCGGTTTCACCGACATCGAGCGGCTGCGGGTCGCCATGCTGTGCCGGTACCACCGCAAGTCGATGCCGGCCGCGCGGCACGCCGACTTCATGGCTCTGGCTGCGCCCGACCGCAGGGCCATCATGCTGCTCACGCCCCTGCTGCGGATCGCGGACGCCCTCGACCGCAGCCGCGAGCAGAGGGTTGAGAGTATCGAATGCACACTGGGCGCCGGGGGAGTCACACTGAGGTTGAAGGCCAGCCGGGATAGCGGGCTGGAGAAGTGGGCCGTCGAGGGAGCCGCGGCCGTGTTCAGAGAAGTCTATGGCACGGCCCTGACGGTGGAGAGCGTCACCGCGTGAGCACCAGGAGCGAAAGCCGGTCGATGCCGCCGGCCCGGTTCGCCGCAGTCTCGTTGGCCACCAGGCTCACCAAGCTGGTCGAGGAGGCGGAGCGCTGTGCGGCGACGCCGGATCCGGATGCGGTGCACGATCTGCGGGTGGCCATTCGCAGGTTCTCGCAAGCCCTGCGCATCTTCAGGACGCTCGTGGACGCGAAAGCGGTGAAGCAGATGCGGCGCGCTCTGAAGCGCGTGATGGACGCGGCGGCGGCCGTGCGCGACCTGGACGTGGGCATGGAGCGATTGATCGGGGAGGGGTTGCCTCCAGAGCACGCGGTCCTCGATCGGATGCGCAGCGAGCGGCGGCGCGGCGAGATGGCGTTGTGTGGCTGGTTGCTGCTGTTGCAGTCGGAAGAGCCGGAGAGCGCCTGGCGGCCGTGCCTCGAGGCGCGGCCGGCGAAAGGCGCGGGAGCGCGGGCACGCGTGAAGAAGAGCCGCACGGTGGATTGGAACGTCGCGATCAACACCGGCGCGAATGCCCGCCACGCGCTGCCGGGCCTGGCCCAGGAGTTTTTCGCGCTGGGCCGCGCCGCGGCCGCGCCGGGCGCCTCGCCGGCGGAGCTGCACGCGTTCCGGCTGGCGGCCAAGCGCTTCCGCTACACGCTGGAGCTGTTCCTGCCGCTGTATGGACCGCGCCTGGCGGGGCGCGTCGATCAGGTGCGCAAGATCCAGAGCCTGCTCGGCGACCGGCAGGACTGCGTGGTTCTGGGCGAACGGCTGAAGAAGGAGGACGGCCCGCCGGCCGCGCTCCACGCCACGCTGCAGAAGCTGAACGCCGACGGCAGCGCGATCGAGGAGAAGTTCCGGCGGCATTGGCACGGGACGTTCGACGCCGCGGGCGAGGAGGCGGCCTGGACCCGCTATCTGTCGCGCCGTCAGCCCGCTCCTCGCAGCGCGCTGGGCGGGGTTCCGGCGCGCCTGCTCTCGGGGACGGCACCGATGAGGCCACAGATCTCCGCGCCGCTCCCGATGCAACCGGCCGCGAGCGGGCCGCCGGAGAACTCGAAGCGCACATCGCCGCGACGCCGCGCTCTGGACCTGGAGCGTCTTCCAATCCACAAATGAGCCTGCGGTGAGGCTCATCCAATCCACAAATGAGCCTGCGGCGAGGCTCAGCCCGGCAGGGCGGATGCTGTAGAATAGCGCCGCATGAGCTGGCTTCAGAATTACACGCCTGTGGGCGGGAGCCTGGCGCTGTCGGCGGCCATCGCGGCGCTGCCGCTGGCGGTATTGCTGGTCCTGCTGGGCCTATTCCGAAGGCCTGGCTGGGTGGCCGCGCTGGCTGCGTTGGCGACGGCGGCCGCGGTGAGCGCGGGCGTCTTCGGCATGCCCATCGGCCTGGCCTGCAGCGCGGGCCTGTACGGCGCCGCGTATGGGATTTTCCCCATCTGCTGGATCATGTTCTGGGCCATCCTGCTGTACCGGATCACGGTGGAGACGGGCCGCTTCGAGGCGATCAAGGACTCCATCGGCGGCGTGACCGAGGACCGGCGATTGCAGGCCCTGCTGATCGCGTTCGCGTTTGGGTCGTTCGTCGAGGGAGCGGCGGGCTTCGGTGCGCCGGTGGCGGTGGCGGCGGCGATGCTGGCCGGGTTGGGCTTCTCGCCGTTCTACGCGGCGGCGATCTGCCTGCTGGCCAACACGGCGCCGGTGGCGTTCGGCTCGCTCGGGATTCCAATCATCACGTTGTCGGGCATCACGGGACTGAAGGTCGAGCTGCTCAGCTCGGCGGTCGGCCGCATCTGTACGCCGGTATCGCTCATTATCCCGGCGTATCTGGTGGCCGTGATGGGCGGATGGCGCGCGCTGAAAGGCGTCTGGCCGGCGGCGGCGGTTTGCGGCCTGACCTACGCCGGCTGCCAGCTCGTCATCTCGAATACGCTGGGACCGCAGTTGACGGGGATCCTCGGCTCGCTGGTCACAATCGGCGTGCTCATCGCGCTGCTGCGCCGGTGGAAGCCGCGCGACGCGTTCGCGCTCGCAGGCGACACTCCCGCCGTTGTCGAACGCAGGCGGCGCAGCCGCGGCGAGATCCTGAGCGCGTGGATGCCGTACGGCATTCTGGTCGTGTTTGTGCTGGCCTGGGGCAGCGAGTGGGTGAAACCGTGGCTGAACCGGCTGACCTTCGTCGTGGAATGGCCGCACCTGCACAACGCCGTGTTGCAGCAGCCGCCGGCCGTCGTGCACGCCGGCCTCTATCCGGCCAGGTACGCGGTGAACTGGCTGGCCGCCGCCGGAACCGCCTGCATGCTGGCGTGCCTGGTTTCGGCCGCCGCCACGCGCATGCGGCCGCGCGCGTTTCTGAAAGTGATCGGCGCGACGGCGGCGCAACTCGCCAAGCCGGTGCTGACCGTCGCGCTGGTGCTGGCGCTGGCGTTTCTGATGAACTACAGCGGCGCGACGGCGACGCTTGGGCTGGCCTTCGCCGCGAGCGGCGTGGCGTTTCCATTTTTCAGCGCCATGCTGGGCTGGATCGGCGTCTTCCTCACTGGCAGCGACACGTCGGCCAACGCGTTGTTCGGCGGCCTGCAGGTGGTGACGGCAACGCATCTCAACCTGAATCCGGTGCTGCTGGCGGCGGCCAACTCGAGCGGCGGAGTGATGGGGAAAATGATCAGCCTGCAGAGCATCGCGGTGGCGGTGGCGGCCACCGGGTTGGCCCAGCGCGACGAGTCGCGGCTGTTCCGATTCACCCTCAAGCACAGCCTGCTGCTGGCGTCGATCGTTGGCCTGATCGTGGTGTTCTACGCCTACGTCATGCCGGGGTGGATGCCGGCAGTGAAGTAGGTCGCAGGCGGAAGCGTCAGCCGAGCCGGCTCCATTCCGCAGGCGTGATGTGCGCCTGACTGAGGATGCTCCGCAGAGTGCCGACCGGAACCTCCGACTTCA
>Ga0182027_10011869_pt1 | contig 12271 bp, 8 predicted proteins | sample 712E1DmetaG_FD_121300 | JGI IMG/M metagenome (GOLD analysis project Ga0182027, IMG submission 121300) | Permafrost microbial communities from Stordalen Mire, Sweden - 712E1D metaG (Illumina Assembly) | ecosystem: Environmental > Terrestrial > Soil > Wetlands > Permafrost | place: Sweden...
CCTGATCGCAGTCGTGCGCTTCTTCCCGCAGCTCATGGCCTACCAGAGCACCGCTCTGGGGCCGATAGACGAGGGATTGGCGACGACGACTGATCCCGCTGGGTAGCGCCTGTGCGCGGGGCGCGTCCACGGGTCCGGTCTCGGGCCGAGGCTTCGAGCGATGGCAGGAACAGAAGAGCCGGCGCGTCGCGCCGGCTCTTACCGTTGGTTCGAGGTTGCAGCGCTAGCTAAGCGCTTTGCGCTTTGCGGCGGCGGGTTGCGCTCGGCGCTGGCGTCGGCGTCGGCGGCAGTGCCGAAGGTAGCGGCGTGGGAGCCGGGGTGCCGCCGGATGGGGTCGGGGTGCCGCCGGATGGAGCCGGGGTGCCGCCCATCTGGATTTGCCCGTTGACCGCGCCGTAGACCGAGATCCAGGTGTCGTGGTGGAGGACGGTGCCGTTGCTGTCGGTCACTGTCCGCGTTGTCGAAGTCTTGAACCCGTCATCCGGGTATTCGGCGATGTACGTGACACCGGGCTTGAGCGTCTTAACGTAGCGAAGCGGATCGGACGTGGCCTTGACGATGTCCGTCTTGACTCCTGCGGGCCAGACCACCTTGCGGTTGAGCGGCATGCTCCAGAGCTGGATCGTAATGGAGCTCTGGGATCCATAGGTGGCCCACGACCTGATCACGATCGGGTACGGCGTGTCATTGGTCCAGCGCAGGTCCCAGGTGGTAGTGCCGTTGGAATAGACCGTCGCGTCCTTACCGACCGGGTAGCGGCTGATGTAGTAGAAGTGCGCGTGCCGCTCATCGATCTGCAGGCCCGCATTCGCGGCCGCGTCGAACATCGTGGTGGAGGCAGAGCAGATGCCGCCGCCGATGGCGCCGGTGTGGTCGCTCTGGCCGTGCAGGATCACGCCGCCCATCGTAAAGCCATGGGCGGCGTCGATCGGGCCCACGGCCTGCAGGAAGCTGAACGGCTGGCCGGGGCCGATGACCTGGCCGTTGAGGTTCTTCGCCGGGACCCGGATGTTGGCCCCGTTGCCGTTGGACTCGCTCGGGAAGAAGTAGATCGTCTTGGAGCCGATCATCACCATTCCGGCGACCGTCGAGACATCGGCGATCTGAGGGTGGATGGGAGCCGTGATGACTTCGAGGTTCGGGCCGACGGTGCCGACGGTGGCCAGCGAGTCCAGGTATGCCGAGAGGGCTGTCGTGGTGGCGCCGAGATCCACGCCCATGCCGTCCTTGCCAGGGGTCAGGCCGATCGGCTTGGTGTGCGTCGAGTCCCAGATCACGTTTGGTTCAGTGGGGGGGATTGCCGCCTTGGCCGTGATGCCGGCGATGTACGACCCCACCTGGGCCGGATCCACTGCGGGGGCGTAGGTACCGTCGTCGCGACGTCCGAAGACGATCCAGCCGCGGATCTGGGCCGCGGTGATGGTCCAGCTCTGGGCCTTCCACGTGGTCGGCGCGTCGGCCGGGACCGTCTTCCACGTCAGGTTGACGTTGACGATCATCTTCTGGGCCCGCGCGATCGCGTCCTGGGCCGCCGTGTCGGTTACCTGGGGCGCGATCGTCACGAAGGCGCCGCCGGCCTGCAGATCCGCCGGAGCATTGGCATCCGTGAGCTCGGAAATGATCAGGGCTCCGATGGCCTTCTCGTCGACGCCGCGGCCCGCGGCCGACGGCACGAAGGTGAAGGTCCCGCTCTTGGCCGTTGCCTGCGCATCCTGGGGCGCGACGGAACTGGTCCCTACCACGGCGTGGATTCGCTGGGCCAACGCCGTGGGGTTGACCTGGATGACCACCGGGATATCCGTCCCGAAGGCGGCGGAGTGGATGACGGCCGAGGCGTCGGCGATCGGGCTGCCGGAGTGGCCGACAGACATTGCCGCGTCTGCCATGGCCTCGACGTCTGCGCTTCGGCCCGCTTGCTGATAGGTGATCGTCGCCACGCCGACCGGCGTCGTCACGGTAACCTCGCCGTGACTCAGGTTGGCGAACTCGGTCTGGAGCTTGGTGATGGCCTGATCGCGCGTGAGACCGGAGAGATCCGCCGATCCGGCGTGGACGCCGGGAAGGATGCGGTTGTCGTAGCTGCCGGCCAGGCCGAAGGCGAGAGCGGCGAAGACCGCCAGTGTGGCCGCCGCGCCGACGGCAAACGCGACCAGGAAGCCCACGAGACGAAGGTCGCGCGGGGAGACGACCGACGGGGATTCCGACCGGGCGGGTCCGGCGTGATAGCCACGCTCCGGCTCGGCATAGTCGTTGGCGTTGTACTGCGGTTCGGCCGGAGGGGCCTTCGGGGCCGCGGGGGGCCGGCGACTGGCGGGAGGAACGGAACCTTTGCTCTGTTCCTTGGGCTCGAAGGAGTCCGAGGTCATGTCTGTCCTTTTCTACCGCGCCGTCGGCAAATTGGCGCTCTCGCATTTGGCGGCTTGGGCAGGGCAACCGAGACCAAGGCTCTGGTCGCGCGCGATAGACGCGCACCCGCGGCGTCTCGTTACGCCGTCCGCCCCGAATTATCGCCGAACACGCGCCAAATGCCTGTCACGCCCCAAACGGGTAGGCCTCCAGGCCTACTCGGATACTCGAGGGATCACCACGACGCGGCGATTGGGCTCCTCGCCGATAGACTGCGTGGCCACGCGCTCGTGATCGCGCAGCGCGAGGTGGATCCAGCGTCGTTCCAGAGCCGGCATCGGCTCGAGCTGGAGCATCTTGCCGGTCTCCATGACCCGCTCCGCGGCACGGTTGGCGAGGTCACGGAGCTGGCGCTCACGGCGGCCACGGTAATCCTCGACGTCGACCAGAATCCGCGTCCACTCGCCAACTCGCTTGGAGAGCAGCAGGTTGACGAGGTGCTGAAGCGCCGAGAGGCGCTCGCCCTTGCGGCCGATCAGTGCGCCGAGAGCTTCCTTCTCGTCGCCTTCACCGACCACGTTGAGGCGGTTGGTCTCGCCGGCGGCGATCTCCACCCGAACGCTGAACTCGAGCTTGGCCATGACCTGCTCGAGAATTTCCTTTGCCGCGGCCATCGCCTCGGGCGTGACCTCGGCCGACTCGGGGCGTTCTGCGTGCGGGGTTCCGCGGGCAGCGGCAACTTCCGCGAGCTCCTTGGCCGTCAGGCCGGGCTGCGGTCGCGCGCCGCCTTCATGCCTGGGGCCACGATCCGGCCGGACGACGCCACCCGGACGAGGGCCGCGGTCGCGGTCGAAGTGGCCGCCGGCCGGGCGCGGGCCGCGGTCGCCGGAAGTGGCGCGGTCACCCATCGGGGGCCGGGTGGCGCGGTCGCCCATTGGAGGACGCGAGTCGCGGTCGCCGCCACGATCCCGGTCGCCCATCGGGGGCCGGGGGGCGCGGTCGCCGGAAGGAGCGCGATCGCTCCAGGCCTGGCGCGGGCCGCGGTCGCCGCCACGATCCCGGTCGTGTCCGAAATCACGATCGGGGCGGGGGCGATCTTCTCTATCGTGAACCGGGGCAGGGAGCGGAACCTGGGCCGCGGCCTCACGCTTCGGGGCGGCGCCACCGAGCGCGGAGCGTGGCGCGGCAAGGACCCGGGCAGGCTCGGCGCCCATGCCCAGGACGCCCCTGCTGCCCGGGGTCAGGATCTCGAAATCGAGCTCATCGAGGCCCACTCCGAATTCTTCTCGGGCCCCGCGCAGGGCCTCTTCCACTGTCTTGCCGGTGAACTCGCGGTATGCGTCGCGATAGGCAGTCATGTCAGCGTCGTCTCCCTCGCCGGCCCGCGCGTCTGTGCGTATTCGGGCGAACAGTTGAGGCCGCCGATGCCCAGCGCTCTTCCGGCTGCTGCCGGGTCGCGGCCAGTGACTTGCCTGCATTCACTGACTCGGGCATCGTGACCGGGAACCTTGGGGTGTGGTTCTTGGCAAAGGCCGGGTTCCAGCCGAAGAGCGGGAACATCGAGCCCCAGCCGACGATCAGGTATTGCTGAACGATCGAGAAGACCGAGGTCGTGATCCAGTACACGAACAGCCCGGCGGGGAGGAACCCGCCGTAGATGACCGAGAAGAACGGGAAGATGACCATCATCGTTCGCTGCGTGCTCGCCGACGGGTCGTTCTCGGCGGCCGGCGGCATGAGCATGCGGCTCTGGATGAACTGCAGGAAGCCGGCCGCCAGCGCCAGGGCGCTGACACCGAGCGTAAACACGACCAGCGGCAGGTTGAAGAGGACCTGCGGCTGACCGACATTGATCCCTAAGACGACGGTGTTGATGCACGGCAGAGACTTGTCGAGCACCCCATTGACCACGTGCTCCGGGTTGGGGCAGTGGATGGACGGCACCAGGTCAATGCCGGCGACCCTCAGCATGGCGCTCGGGTCGAAGTTGGTCAGGCCGTCGCGGATGACCCAGTACATCGGGAAGAGCAGGCCCATCTGCAGCAGCGACGGCAGGCAGCCGGCCGTGGGACTGACGCCGCGCTCCTTGTAGAACGCCTGGGTGGCCTGGCTTACGGCCACCCGGTCGCCCTTGTAGCGACGCTGCAGTTCCTTGGTGAGTTCGCGCAGTTCCGGCGCCAGCTTCTGCATCCGCTTCTGCGACACGATCTGCCGGGACGAGAGGCGAATGGTGACGAGCCGGATCATCAACGTCATCAGCACGATGGCGACGATGACGTTACCGGTCAGGGCGTATAGACCGGCCAGTAGCAGGAAGAGTCCCTGGAAGATGGGCGTGAACGCCCAGCCGAACAGGGAGGTGGGATCCGCTCCCGGGGTGGCCGGCCTGATGGGCTGCGGCTCAGTCGTGGGCTTGGCCGACGGCGACGCCTCGGAGACTGCGCCGCCCGGCGCGGCCGACGCCGGAACCGCTGCGACTGCGGGGGCGGTGGGGCCCGAGTTGGGGTTGGCGCCGTACGCCGTCCCGCAGGCCAGCACGGCGAACGCGAGGAGGGCCACGAACAACCCGAAACCGGCCCAGCGAATGCGGGCCCTGGACTTGGTGGAAGGCTTCTGCCCGAGTGGTCTCATGCTATCGGACAGGATCGTAGCCACCGGGATTCCACGGGTGGCAGCGAGCGATTCGACGCATTCCCATCCAGCTCCCTCGAAGCAGACCGTATTTCCTGATTGCCTGTTCTGTGTAGACCGAACAGGTGGGTTCAAACCGACAGACCGACGGGCGCCAGCCAAAGACGAAGCGGTAGAGCTTGATGAGCCCGATACCGACCGCTTTCACTGGACGGTCCGCCCTCCGAGTACCCCTCCCCGGCGGAGAAGGGTTTGTAGCGTGCCCGCCAGCGTTTCGAAATCCGCGCCTGTTGCTGGCGATCGGGCGATGATCAGGACGTCCCAGCCCGGCTGGAACGAGGGCGCCATCACCCTGAGAGCCTCGCGAAGTCGCCTGCGCACTCTATTCCGAACCACCGCTCCGCCGAGCTTGCGTCCGGTGGACATACCGAAGCGCGTCTCCTCGAGGCCGGTCCTTCGGATCCGGATCACCAGCAGGGAATGGGACCTGACGGTTCCCTCTCCCTGTAGCGCCGCGAAATCCTCCGGCTTGGAGAGCATCACCAGCCGCGGCGAGTTGTGGCCGCGGTCCGTCGTCAGGCCGTCAGCTTCTTGCGGCCGTGCGCGCGGCGGGCGGCCAACACACGGCGTCCCCCGGTGGTCTTCATCCGGGCGCGGAAACCGTGTTCTTTGGCGCGATGCCGCTTCTTGGGCTGAAAGGTCTGCTTCATCGGAAGGTGTACTTCTCTCCATACGGCCTCGGGGTCAGGATACCCCGAAAGGCACGCGAACGCGCCGGGCGCTCGAAAGCGCTTTGGCGCGTCTGCCGGCGGATTATATGTACGGGTTACTCAGGGTGTCAAACGGCAGACACGCGAGAGCGGCCCCACGACACCCCTGGTGAAGATGACGTCCGATACTCCTGGGGAGTATGCGATTCGGTGTGGTCCTGAGCCTTGCCCAGGGGCTCCGGCCGGTGCTATTCTTCGGCGGCCCGCGGCGCCAGACAACTCTGGGCATCGGCTCAGAGGATCCGTGAGGAACTGCCGGAGCGCTCGGAGGAGGGCCCCGGCAGTCGGAGGCTCACGGCGCCACAAAGGCGGAAATTGGACCATTTGGCCGTCGACTCTGGCCGTCATAATCAGTCTCGTTCAGGACTAAACCTGCCTCATGGACGCGAAGCAAGTCTGGCGCGCGGCACTGGGAGAGCTCCAGGTCTCTCTGTCTCCCGCCAATTACGAAACCTGGCTCCGGGACACGGTGCTCGTCGACGTTGACGACAACCGGTTCAAAATCGCCGTGCCCAACGGTTTCGCCAAGGACTGGCTCGAGACCCGCTATCGCTCCCTGATCTCGCAGACGCTGGCTCGCATCGTCGGCTACAGCGTCCAGGTCGAGTTCCTGGTGAAGCCGGCGACGGAAACCCCCGGCGCGAATGGGAACAGCGGCATCCATGCCCCCGCCCCAACTTCCGCGCCGGTCCGCCTCGAAGCCACTCGCGTCGGTGCGCCCGAGGGCGCATCGACCAACCTGAACCCGCGCTACACCTTTGCCAACTTCATCGTCGGCTCCGCCAACAGACTCGCCCACGCGGCCAGCCTGTCGGTGGCGGAGCGGCCTGGCCACGCCTACAACCCGCTGTTCCTGTACGGCGGCGTGGGCCTCGGCAAGACTCACCTGATGCATGCCGTCGGGAACGCGGTCATCGCCCGCTTCCCACGCAAGCGCGTCGTCTATGCCACCAGCGAGAAGTTCACCAACGAGTTCATCACCAGCATCCAGCAGGGCAAGATCGACGATTTCCGGGCGCGCTACCGCCGGATAGATCTGCTGCTGATCGATGACATCCAGTTCATCGCGGATAAAGAGCGAACGCAGGAAGAGTTCTTCCATACGTTCAACGCGATCCACGAGGACGGCAAGCAGATCGTCCTGTCATCGGACCGGCCGCCCAAGGCCATCCTCACCCTCGAGGAGCGGCTTCGCAGCCGCTTCGAGTGGGGTCTGATCGCGGACCTGACGGCGCCGGACCTGGAGACGCGAATCGCGATCCTGCGGGCCAAGGCGGAAGAACAGGCCGTCCCGGTCAGTTCGGACGTGCTCGAATTCATCGCCCGTAAGGTCGTGAGCAACATCCGCGAGCTGGAGGGCGCGCTCAATCGAATTGTGGCCTACGCCAGTATGGGCGCGGTGCCGATCACGATCGAGCTGGCCCAGGCCGTCCTCTCGAACGTTCTCTACAACCCGAAGAAGCGCCAGGTCACGCCGGAGCGGATCACCCGAGCGGTCTCGGACTACTACGGGGTCCAGATCGAGGCCCTGAAGGGTCAGAAGCGCGACAAGGCCATCGTCGTGCCCCGCCAGATCGCGATGTTCCTGATGCGCGAGGAGACGGATGTCTCGCTGCTCCGCATCGGGGCGGAGTTGGGCGGCCGGGACCACTCAACGGTCCTGCACGCCTGCGACAAGATCAACCGCGAGATGAGCATCAACGACGAACTACGCCGGGAACTGGCCGCGGTTCGAGAACTGATCTACGCCGACTAGCAGCACTTCGGGTCGCAATTCCTCCACTCTGGCATCCACGCGCCCGAACTACCGCCTGGCCGCGCGTGACAGAGCTCTGGATGGAGCGACAGCGATCTCTTCCGCCCGAATGGCCGCCTTCGAGTACTGGGCCGGGCACCGAGGATTCCGCAGGCCAACGTGGATAAGCGGCCGTTTTTCGTGGACAACCGGGGGTGGGTGTGGACAAAGGGGCCGCCAGTAGGACATTCGGCGGTGACTATAGAGGGCGTCGGAAGGGGTCCTGGGGATGGCTCGGGCGGTACCGCCGACTTGTGCACAAACCTCGGGAACACCAGTCCCCCGTTCCGACGAGAAGATCCACCTCAGAGGGGAGTTACTCCACAGGACCGCTGAGCATGCGCTCCTCGACCAACCCACAATCTCCACAGCATTATTACTGTGATGACGGAATGAGAAGATAGATAGACAATCCACCTCTAGTAGGATCGTCGTCCGTCACCCCGTTTCCATCAGAATTCGCCGGCCCGTTCCGCCCGATCCCAGGGGAGTGAACCCAACGTGAAACTCTCGGTCATGCAGGAGAACCTGGCCCGTGGCCTCCAGGTCGTCAGTCGAGCCGTTTCGACCAGGAGCACGCTCCCGGTTCTGAACAACGTCCTTCTCCGAACCGAGGATGGTGGTCTCAAGCTGACCGCCACCAACCTCGAGATCGGGATGACGTACTGGGTGCCCGGCAAGGTCGACACGGGCGGGTCCATGACCGTCCCGGCGCGCCTGCTGACGGACATCGTTGCTGGGCTGCCGGCCAACGAGAGGGTTGACCTGGAGCTCCAAGCCCAGGAAACCCTGCACATCCAGGCTGGTCGATTCGAGACCCGAGTGAAGGGCATCGACGCCGACGAGTTCCCGGCAATCCCGACGGCCGGTGAGCGGCCGACCACCCGCGTCCCGCAGAACGTGCTGAAGAAGGCACTCGGTGAAGTCACATTCGCCGCGGCCACCGACGAAGCCCGGCCCATCCTCACCGGCGTACTGGCCAAGTTTGAGGGCGACAAGCTCACGCTCGCGGCCGCGGACAACTACCGGATCGCGGTCAAGACCCTCACCGTGCTCGACCCTGTCGAGGAAATCAGCGTCGTCGTGCCGGCCAGGTCACTGCACGAGTTGTCGCGGATCCTGTCGGACACGGACGACCCGGTCGATATCGTGCTTTCGGCGGCCCGGAACCAGATTCTCTTCCATCTCGAAGGCATCGACCTCGTGAGCCGCCTGATCGACGGCCAGTTTCCCAACTACCAGCAGGTCCTGCCGAAGGGTTTCACGACAAAGGCGACGGTCGACCGCGACCAGCTGCTGGCGGCCGTCCGGCTGGCCAGCCTCATCGCCAGCTCGTCGGCGAACATCGTCAAGCTCCACGTCGGCAAGGACGCAGAGATCGGCGTCTCGGTGAGCGCCGCGGCGGACGTCGGCGACAACAAGAGCGACGTCGAGGCAGTGGTGGAGGGGGATGGCACGACGGTTGCCTTCAACGCCCGCTACCTGCTCGATGTCCTTGGAAATGTCGACGCCGATCAGTTCGCGATCGAGCTGAACGGGCCGCTTTCGCCGGGTGTCTTCCGGCCGGTCGGCGACGCGGCGTACGTCCACGTCGTCATGCCCGTCAAGACAACCTCGTAGGAGTCACAGATCCCCGACGCTCGCGCCGTCGGTTCGAGCAAGAGACCGGCGACGCTCCTTAGATCACTGGCGATCCGGAATCTCCGGGGCTACGCGGCGCTGGACGCCGAGTTCGGGCCCGGGCCACAGCTGATCTGGGGCCCCAACGCGGCCGGCAAGACCACTCTGCTCGAGGCTATCGTCCTGCTCGCGCTGGGGCGATCCCACCGAACTACGACCGATGCCGAATTGATCCGATGGAGTGCCGATTTCGTGCGGCTCGACGGGGTTGTCGGTCGGGCACCCGTCGCCGGATTCGACGGGAGTGGCGAGACCGCGGCCGGGCCTGGCTCGGCGGCCGCGTCGTCGCCTGCACTTGAAAGCCCCGGCGTGGCCCTCGAACTGACCCTCCAGGTCGGCGGCCGCAAGAAGATCCAGGTCAACGGCGTGCCCCGCCGCCCCGCCGCCCTCGGGGAGCACCTGCGGACCGTCCTGTTCGCGCCGGAGGAGATGCTGCTCGTAATCGGCCAGCCCGCGCTGCGGCGGACCGCGCTGGACGGCATGACCGGGCCCCACGATCCGAGCTATGCCTCGAACATGGCCACCTATGGCCGCGCCCTGCAGCAGCGCAACAGCCTTCTGCGGGCGATCCGGGAAGGCGAGGCGGATCGGGACCAGCTCCGCCTGTGGGACGAGCCCTTCCTGGCCGCCGGTGCCGCGATCGTAGCCTCACGGCTGCGGCTGCTGGAGCTGCTGTCGGAGCCGCTCGCGGCCGCGCACAGCGAGATCGCCCCGGTCGAGGGCCGGCTCACGGTGAGCTACTCGTCCAATGCCGCGCAGCTCCCCGGGGAGTCGCCGCGGGATGCCCTGACCAGGCGGCTCCGCGAAACGGCTGAGAAGGAGGCGTGGAACGGCTCCACTCTCATCGGGCCGCACCGCGATGACCTCGTCTTCAGCCTCGACGGCCGCGACCTCGCCACGTTCTCGTCGCGCGGCCAGCAGCGCACGGCGATCCTGGCCCTCAAGCTGGCCGAGCTCGACCTGCTAACCGAACTCGACGGCCGGCCGCCACTCCTGCTCCTGGACGACGTCTTCAGCGAACTGGACCCGGCCCGGCGCGGGCATCTCGTGCGACGCATTTCGGAGCTGCCCCAGGCCTTCATCACCACCACGAACCCCGCCGACATCGATGCCGACCTGCGCCGTCGGGCACGGCCGTGGCAGGTCGTCCCGGACGAGGACGGCGGCGCCCGGATCGTGGCGGGCAACTCGTGAGCGGCCCGTCCCGACGGCCCCGGAGCGGCGCACCGGGGCGTGGACCCGGCCCGCGCCCCGGTCCAGTCCCCATTGCCGGCCCCGGCTCGGGAGGAGCGCCCGGCCCGGCCCAGACGAGTCGCGCCTTCGACCGGGGCCCGGACGCGAAGCCGAGGCCCATGGAGCGGCTGGCCGATCTCCTGCCCGGTGCCGCCCGCGAATTCGGCTTGGAGGATCAGCTCGAACAGGCCGGCCTGGCCTCGGCCTGGCTGTCGACGGTGGCCGAAAGGATCCCGGCGGCAGCCGGTTCGTGCCGTCTCGTTGACCTGAATCAGGGCATCGCCACGATCGAGGCGGACGAGCCGATCGTGGCCCAGGAGATACGGCTCCGTACCCCGGAACTGCTTGCCGCCCTGCGCGCAACAGCCAGGACGCCCGTCCGTCAGCTCCGTGTAACCACGCGCCACGTATAATCCCCACCTGCGAACGCCGGTTCGGCCGCCTGGGATGCGGTCGGATCCTACGGGCGCCCCATTCCCGCCGGTAGCAGCCAACAATGGCAGTCCGCCTCTACATGAACCTCGGCCTTCTGGCCGAATCACAACGACTTCCGGACTCCGCCGACACCGTGGTCGTCGTCGAGCCGAATATCGGGTCCACGTCTCGGACAAAGGGCAGCCTCTACCTGCTCGTAACCGGATCCGGCGGGCGGAAGCTCCGCGGTGCCACGAAGCTGGTCGGCGACCGCATCCGGGACGACTACTTCTACGACCTGTCGGCCGGCATCTCGGTCTGCCTGCGCAAGGCCGTCCGCGCCGCAAACAACGTCCTGATGCACTCGTCGGAGCGACCGTCCGTCGGCAAGGGCGAACCCGGGCCGATCGGCATCGCCCTCGCCGTCGTTCGCGGCAACGAGCTGTACGTGGCCACGATCGGACCGGCCGAGGCATACATGGTCCGGCAGGCGCGGCTGCTGACGCTTCCGGACGCGAGCCCGGATTCCGGCCTTCCGACCGACGACATCGACGGCCCGGAGGTCTGGCACGGCGAGATCACGGCGGGCGACTGCCTGATCCTGATGTCGCCCAACGTTACCCGGCGTATCGGTCTCGGACCGATCCAGGACGCGGTCCTGCAGCTTCACCCGCAGGCCGCGGTCGAGCAGATCCACCGCCAGTTCGGGTCGGGCAGCCTCGGCAGCACCGGCGGCGATGGCATCCTGTTCATCGAGGCAACCGAGGTTGCCGCCACGCACAAGGCCGCTCCACTCAAGCCCGTCTGGCCCGGCGACTCGATGGCCGGTGCCCCGGATCGCTCGCCGATCCCTCTCGCGGACACCGTGGTCGGCGGGGTTGCCGTGGTGCAGACCACGGCCAAGCACGCCCAGGTCGCGGCCGACCACTGGCTCAGGCGAGGCGTCTACAGCCTCTTCGATCGGATGCCGCAGCGGCCCATGTCGCGCGGCCGGGCCACCCCCATGACCGTCCGCCGCGAGCGCCAGCAGCGCGCCGCCATGGGCATCATCGGCCTGCTATCCGTGATCACCATTGTCGGCGCCAGCATGTTCTTCCTTTCGGGGACCGGCCGCGGCGACAGGGTCGACGTCCAGCAGACCGCCCAGCAGGCGAATGCGAAGGTCCTGGCGGACCTCAACGCCGTGCTCGGCAACGGCACCGACATGATGTCGAACGATCCGGTCACCGCCTACGGCTACTACAAGGACGCCTGGAACGAGCTGCAGATCGCCCAGACCGCATATGCTCCGGCGCTGCTGGCCGACTCGCGTGCCAAGATCGTGGCCGGGCTCAACCGCTACTTCCATGCCTCCGTCGTGCAGCCGCAGGTAGTCGTCACCTTCGCCACCGATGACCTGACC
>Ga0182027_10011870_pt1 | contig 12271 bp, 10 predicted proteins | sample 712E1DmetaG_FD_121300 | JGI IMG/M metagenome (GOLD analysis project Ga0182027, IMG submission 121300) | Permafrost microbial communities from Stordalen Mire, Sweden - 712E1D metaG (Illumina Assembly) | ecosystem: Environmental > Terrestrial > Soil > Wetlands > Permafrost | place: Sweden...
AGTGACCAAATACGGACGCCAGGTCATCGCTTCCAAATTGTCCCTTATTCTTTTTAAGTGTTGTTAGTTTTTAAGCTAACCTCCAGATTCTTTATTCAATTATCAAAAGTGTAATTCCATGAGTCTATGAATACTTTGATCTTTTCCCCGATTTAAAGTTGATAGCGGTATTTTAAAAATATCTGCGAACAGTAACTCAACTCAGCTTGAATGTTGTTAACTATTTCTAAGATATTTCCTTTATTCTCTCTCCATTTCTCCGGCCGGTTTCATTATTAACTTCCCGCCGTCCAAGTGACCAAATACAGACGGCGGTTCAACGTTTCCTTGAATATTGTTTTATTATTTGGCCGTTTTTTAAAATTCCTCAATCAATTATATTTAATATTATTTTTGAAATGCATATGAATATTTAGGTAATTACTGACTTAATGCAAAATGAATCCTAACACACGAATTTTGCCTTGTCAATAGTGTACAATTATATTTAACCATGTTCAATATATAATTTACGCCTAAAAAATTTTCAAATAAATTACATTAAATACTTGACTAAGTTTGCTGTGTTGCATATAATCGGTTTTGAGATAAAAGTAATATTCCGGTAATATTTAATTCGGTAAGATTGATATGAAAAACAAAACCTCATTAGAACTGAATTTTGAAGTCTGGCTGTTTATCGCTGATTTGCACCACAAAATGACTTTAGTACGGGAAAAAGAATTGAGCCGGCATAATATTACGCCTCGTCAGTTGCATGTTTTAAGGCTAATAAATACTCTTGGGCCAAACGCCACGTTGTCAGCTATTGCAAAAACGCTGGATCGTAAACTTGACGTGATTACGAAGCAAGCGGCATTAATGGAAAAAAACGGATTGATAAAAAGGACCATTGCCAGACCGAAATCAAGACTTTTCAAAATAGAATTGACTTCCAAAGGGCATGAATTGCTACATGTCGACCGGTATAGTGACGCAATGAACGAAGCACTCTCAATTCTGTCCCGGGAAGAACTATTGCAGCTGGATTCTGTTTTAGATCGGATTTTAACCAAATTAAAACAATATGACCCTGAAAACGCTACCAAAAAATTATTTTAGCTTTGAACGAGCACCCGTTAACTCCAATCAATCGGTGTAACTAATTATCAAATTCCGACTACGAAAAGCGCCACTGGAACGATCTATATATAATTTATTTGATACGTTACAACTCAGTACAACACAATACTCGGCACCCATTCGACTGTACGACGTCTGAATTTGACATAATAGCTATTACTTAGTCGCAAGAACGAGCGATTGATTATGCAGTTACAATTACCCCAGTAGGTCAATGGCCTTAGAAGCTATTAATAAGCAAAAGTTTCAAATGGTTGTAACGATTTTTTAGAGGGAAGGTCAAGGAAGCAGAATGTGTCATGGTTCCAATAAAGGCAGAACGATATGAGGGCACTAAAAATCTACTCACTATCAGCAGCAAAGCCTTATCTGAGGAAAAGCAAATCGCGACAACCCCTCGTGGACGGTTTGACTTGCTTTAATTGCACTTAGCCGCATATAAAGATAAAATAGAAGTTAAAGTTATGATCGCTGTCCCTAACATTCAAGTTCAATAGTGCAAAGGAGCAGCGGGAGCTGGTGAGGTTTTTTAAAGGGAAGAGATTTTACCGCGGTCGCTTGGAATAGGATACAACGTATGAGGCGGTTAATACCTGGTGTAGCATAAAGGATATTCCGATATTACTTCTCCCGATAGGAGAGCAAACATGCAAATTGTTGACTTGCGTAGCGATACCGTAACTCATCCCACCGATGCTATGCGCCAGGCGATGTTCACGGCAGCTGTAGGGGATGATGTCTTCGGTGAGGACCCGACAGTCAAACGTCTTGAAACCATGGCCGCGCAAAAAATGGGCAAAACAGCGGCTCTTTTTACCGCGAGTGGCACAATGAGTAACCTAATCGCAGTGTTGACACACACGCAGCACGGTAATGAAATTATTCTGGGCAGCGAGGCCCACATTTTCTTGAATGAAGTCGGGGGGGCGGCGGCTTTGGGAGGTCTCATGATGCGGACTGTCACAAATGACGTTGACGGACGTTTGCCGCTTGTCGATATAGAAATAGCTATCCGCGAAAAAAATATTCATTATCCGGAGACCACTTTGCTCTGTCTGGAAAACACTCAGAATCGCTGTGGCGGTGCGGTTCTCACTCCGGAATATACTGACAGCGTCGTGCAGTTGGCTCACAGTCATGACATGAAAGTCCACCTGGACGGTGCGCGTATTTTCAACGCAGCTGTCGCCCTTGGTATCCCGGTTGTTGAACTCGTCAAAGAAGTGGATTCTGTCGGTTTTTGTCTTTCCAAAGGATTAAGCGCTCCTGTCGGTTCGGTGCTTTGCGGCAGTAAAGAGTTTATCGAACGCGCCCGCAAACGACGGAAAATGTTGGGCGGCGGCATGAGACAGGCGGGTGTCATTGCGGCTGCTGGTATTGTTGCGCTGGAAACAATGATTGAACGTCTGGCTGAAGACCATTCCAACGCCCGGAAATTAGCAGCGGGATTAACCCAAATCCGCGGCATTACGCTGGCTCAGGAGAAAGTCTCCACCAATATTGTGATATTTGATTTGGTGCAGTCGTTCCCGGTTGCTGAATTTATCACAAAACTGGATTCGCATGGGGTTAAAGTCGTCCGGTTCGGTAGTCACAGGTTACGCGCTGTTACCCATCGTATGGTGAATGCCACCAATATTGAATATACCTTAACAAAAATCGAACAGGTTTGCCGTGAGTTGCGGCAATAAGAAATAGTTTAAGTAATCTTCTCCCTCGGCGCTCAAAGAGACTGAGCCAGAGAATGATGTTTTATTGGAGTAAGCAAAAACTGACAATCGGAAATATTTAATCCAATTTCATCATAATTAAGTGGAAGAAAGTGCTGACAACGTCCACGGTTTAAAGTGTGAACTCTTAGCCTGTCTGCACAGTGAGGGAGCGGTCTCGGACTCAGAATTTAGTCTGCTCGTTATACTGTTGGCGTACGTTCGAATATTTATTATAAAATATGCTTTTGAAGGAACTACATACTTGTCAGCCTTAATTCAGGATATTACCCTGAATATAAAACTGCTCAATTTATCTTCTTTCCGGCAATAAGAAAGTTTTAGTCGATGTTGGCCCGCGAGTCACTATTCCCGGTTTACTCGCCGCTCTGGCTGACGCAGGCACCGCAACCGATGAAATTGACTATATTATTCTGTCGTATATTCATATGGACCATGCCGGGGGGATCGGCCTGGCGGTTAAGGAATTGAAAAATGCGCGTGTTTTAGCTCACCGCCGTGCGTATAATCATCTGGTTGACCCGGCAATCCTCTGGCAAGCCAGTCAAGCCACTCTCGGCAGTTTGGCGCTTAAATATGGCAAAATCTAACCCGTGCCGGCAGATCGGATTCTTATTGCAGAAGACGGCATGAAACTTGACATGGGAAGTGGTTTGAAACTGGAATTATATCAGACACCGGGTCATGCCTCCCATCACCTTGCAGTCTTCGACCGGAAGGATCGTGTTTTACTGGCGGGTGACGCTGCGGGCATTGAGATGAATGGCTTCTTACGGCCGGGTACTCCACCTCCGTTCCGTTTGCAGGATTACCTGGATTCTCTGGACCGGATGATTGCGTTGCAGCCCCGTAAAATCGGTTATGCCCATTTTGGCTGTTATGACAATGCTGTCGCCAGATTGCAGGCTGTCCGGGTACAGACGCTTCTCTGGTATAAAATTGCGCAAATCGGGGCTAAAGAAAATAGAACGCCTGAAGATATTTTCCGGTTAATTCTGAAGGAAGACGATTACAATGATAAATTGAAAGCGATGGAAAAAGGCGTATATCAAAGAGAATATCCGCTGATTTTAAATACCGTCCGTGGGTTAATGTCTGCACAATAACCGAATACCCGATTATCAGGTCTTCAAGATTGCGCTAGGGAAAATAGCGCACCGCTTGATTATCCCACCAGCCGAGTACATTTCCCTTGCTTGGGTTTACCGGGATTATAATGATGAGACCTCATAACTCTTTTGGCAAATTAACCCCGAACGAATATCTTGAAAAGCAGGATACTCGGAAGAGTATATTTTTTCCAATTATGGCACGTATAGTTTTGGGGTGATGGTCACTTGGACCAAAGAATGTTTTGTGAAGTAATGTATCTCCGGGTTGCAGTATTGTTAGATACGACTGGTGCAATTGTTGCTGACGGAGCTATAGACGCGTGGGTAGAGGCACCCAGACTCACTATTGGTTCAACCGCAGCATATTTTCTTACTCGTACGTCCTGAAAACCGGCACTGAACGGCCCATTAATACTAAATGTGAGGAACGATAATCCATTATAAGTGGGGTATGGGAGGTCATAATCGGTGACATCCGGACCAAATTGGATATTGTTAACATAAGTTTGTAAAGTATTTTTCCCTCCATCACCCAAAACAACAGCTTTAAATTGGTACCAATAATTAGTGATAGCAGGAGAACCCAGGGGCGTGATATTCAAGGTGGTCCACACGCCATTTACTACCTTATTTTCGACAACTTGACTGTGTTGAAAATCGAGCAATTGCTCATATTTCCAATTGACATTCAGATAGCGGCCGCAGAAGAAAACGTTTCCGTTCTGGATAAAAGATTCGACATCCTCTTCGGCAATATAATCCTGCGGGAACTGCATCAAACTTCCATTATCGGATATCTGTGCGCTCGGCTCTGACCGGTCTCCCTCGTTAGTATTCGTATTGTCCCCCGACATTTCATATTCCGACGTGCCATTTGCGCTAATGATTCCCTGCTGAGCGGCGCCAGTGTTAACGGCAACAATGTGATCTTGAGTATAGGTCGGGTCCATAAAATCGTCTCCAAACATAAAGGTTGTGTGAATATTGCTGGTTGTGGCAGCCGCAGCGCTTCCGTAATACATATAAATTTTAGTTGTTCCCGATGCAGCGATTTTCGGCACTTTGACCCAAAATGTTGCGGATGAAGACGAAACTTCATTGGTCATCCAATAATTAAGAACGGTGGTATTATCGGCAGCGACAAAACGCACATCCCCAAAGTTAGTTTCGATATTGTTGTTAAAAGGCACGGATAAGCTGATCTGATAATCGGAAAGAGCAGTCCCAGTCCCATTGATATCGACTTCTGCGCGATAAGTCCAGGACGAATTCCACCAGCCGTTTGAATTTACAGATGCGACCGGTATGGTGAAGGTTTGGTCGGCGCCATACCCGGTCCCATTGCCGGTTGCCAGGGCCCTATAATGATAGGTTGTCCCCGCGGCGATCCCCGTTATATTTGCCTTAAAATTACCCGTTGAAGATTGAAGTTGAGGCACAGTGATGCTGCCGTAATCAGTCCCTTGCCCCCATTCAAACGCTACGTGCGCGCTGGAAATAGGTGGAGAACCTCCAAAACTCGTGAGGTTGCCGTTTAAAGTAACAGAATTAGGACCAACATTCGAGGAGCCAGTGGTGACCGAGGGGACGATCTGGAAGGTTGCGGTCACAGTTAAATTATCACCCATCATTAGCGAACCGGGATTACTGCTGCCGTATAAAGATCCAGCCCACCCGGCAAAAGACCATCCCGTCGCCGGAATAGCTGTAAGCTGCACTTCTGACCAAGAGGTGTAAGATGATGCTGATGGGCTGCTGCCGCTGCCGGGTAAAATACTTTGGGCCACTGAACCGTTGCCGTTGATATTAATTGTCAGGTTGTAAACGTTCTGGATAAAGGTTGCGGTAACCGTTTCATTCGCGTTCAGGGTAATGGTGGAAGGATTCGCTGTAGTGCTTTTTAAATCAGCGGGAATAGAATTGCTCCATCCTTTGAACGTCCATCCGTCGGTAGGTTTGGCAGTCAAAGTCACGATTGTACCAGGAGAATAGGCAGTTTGATTTGAACTTGATGCGACAGAACCGCCAGGGCCAGAGGCGTTGCTTCCCGAAATGTTAATTTTCAAGATACAACCTTTGAACACTTCGATGGAATAAGTTTTAGTCGCATTGTTTTGGGCAGTGACAGTGATCGCAATGGTATTTGTCCCCAAAACTAAAGCAATGGGCTGACAAGCTGACCCGCTAGAAACTGCGGTATTGTTGACAGTGACATTAGAATTGGTTGAATTGGTTGTCGGCGTTACAGTTACAGTGGCCACACTGCTGTCAACATCTTCTTCATATCCGGCAGTACCGGCAGCAAATACCGGCGAGAGCACCCCGGAATTGATGATTAGATTACTTAGCGTTGCATCGCTGGAGGCCGGGATAGCGGTTACAGTCACTACCCAATTTTTTTGGGTTTTACCGTCTTGCGCGGTAATAGTGAAGGTTACCGGTTTGGTAAAATCATTAGTTGTTTTACTACTTATTTGATTAGCGGTGCCTACTTTCACAGAAGACACCAGGGGAGACAAAGTGAAGGTAGTAGCCAAAGCAGTGATATTTGTACCGGAGGCTACAGTTACATTTACTGTCCCGGCATTGCCGTCAATTATGGGATTTTCGGTTTCTGTCGGCACGCTGAATGCCGTAATCTCAGCAGCGTTTGAACCCGGCGAAACGTAGACCTTCACTACTACAGTGCTACTTCCATTTAGTGAGTAAGTTATCGGACTATTAAAGTTGTTAGGAGTCGAGCCACTTACCTGGTTAATGGAATTTACCCTGATGGACGTCATACCGGGTGAAGTAGTGAAGGTCGCAACCAAATTACTCAAGTCTGTACCAAATGGCACTGTAAGTGTTATCATTCCCGAAGCAAAACTGGCCGCCGAGGTTTCTCCTGGCAAACTATATGATGTAAAAACATAAGGAGGATTAGTATTGACCTGCTGCGGCAACTTGTTGCACGAAATTAACAACAACAAACCTATTATTAGTAAGGCTGAAAAGGTTGCAATTTTGCCCGTTTTAGGATTAATAACCTTTATTCGTTGTATTAGTTTAGAGGGAATAATATTGAGCCGTTTCTTCAAAACCATTGGTATTCTCCTGATTCTAAATCCACTCTATTTTTCATACTGAGAAAAAGCTTCTTCGGAAACAAGGGTTTGACATATTTAGTACCTGTTAGAACGTACTGATAACCATAAGGCGTTCATTCTTCGATGCCTTTGCGCGAAAGCATTCCTTTCCTGTAATAGTGTTTGACTTCTATCATTTCTGTCACCAGGTCGGATGCGTCTATCAATTCTTGGGGAGCATATCGCCCAGTGAATATTAACTCTACACCTTCCGGTTTCATTTTCACAAATTCCAGTATTTCTTCCACAGTAATCAGGTGAAAGAAATAGGCGGTGTTGATTTCATCAAGCACAATAATATCGTACTTGCCGGATAAAATTGCTTCTTTGGCTTTTCCTAGTCCTGCCCGGGCGTTTCGCTTTCCTTCGGCATTAGGATGTCCTTTATCACGGGTGAATCCTGTTTTGCCATATTGTTCGACAGTAATGTAACCGGATACCGCTGCGGCGGCCGTGAGCTCGCTGGTCTTTTGACCTTTCATGAATTGCCCGATGTATGTCTTTAATCCGGCTCCCATGGCACGAAATGCCAAGCCGAGAGCGGCGGTTGTTTTGCCTTTGCCGTTGCCTGTGTAGACCTGGACGTATCCTTTACCAATTGAGCTCCATTCATTACTGGACATCTTCGGACTTTATCTTTTCTTCCGTGCGTCAATGCGGGTATATTTAATATTCTCTGCTAGCAGTTTCTGCACTACGGTCAATGCTTCGCTGCCTGCGCATACGATATAAAAGGAGAGTCCTGACTTGGCTGCCTCGATTGCGGCCTGCGGGACGCCGTAAAGATAATCCGGTTCAATGCCCATGCGTCTCAGCGTGACCACGGCTTCTACTCCCATCGCTCCGGTCAGTTTACCTTTTTCCAATCCTTTTTTCAGCTTAGGAACGTCGACTTTTCTGGAGCCCCCGTTCTGAATCGTCGGAATTTCCAGTATCGTTATTTGTCCGATATCCAGTTTCACGATACCCTGTATATCCATGATTCCGATATCTTCGCCTTCCTTCGCTTTCTCAGCGGTGATGCCGCTGGCGCTGTTCCCGGAATGAAGGGAAGCATAAAGCATTCCGTCTCTCATCTCCAACCCGACGGTTTGATTTTTATCCAGGTCTACGGCGGCCACTGCGGCCCAGGTCGTGATATTGGTCAGCACTCTTTCGGCCGCACTAGAATATTGTTGCAGCTGTCTCAGCGACTTCAACATCCAGTTGATGCCTTCTTTGGTAATATGGTATCGTGAACGGCCTTCGGATGTTATCCAACCGTCTTTTTCCAGTTTGTTGATATAATCGGAAACGGCCTGGGATGTAACCCCGATTTTCGTTGCAATGTCTTTTTGCTGGATATTGGGTTGATTGGCGGCGATCTCTACCATGATTTGAAATCTGGTTGCCAGATTTTTATTATGCAATACCTGAGCCATACGAATCTCCTGTCGCGGGACAAGTTCAACAATTCTTGCAAGTCAGCGTGCTTAACTGATAATTGCTTGGTAATATCCTATCAGAAAATAGTTGAATAATCCAACAAATTGATTAAAAGACAAACAAACTTGAATGATTGATTTGTTACTCAAAATGAGCTAGATGCAAGTACCAATGTATTATTTGGGTTCCCCAGAGAAGAGTCACGATTGTACCTATAGCTAAAAAGTCCCCGAACGGGATGACATCTCTGGTGGATTTCTTTTTGGCGGATACGAGAAAAATTGCCACCAGTCCGCCTAGTATGATTCCGCCGAAAAGTGCTACGATAATATTTGGAAAGCCTACCATTAATCCCATCATTGCTGCCATGTACACATCCCCCAACCCCATCCCTTCTCTCTTCAAAATAACCTTGGATAAAACGAACGCCAGCAGCAGGAATACCAGCCCGAAGGTTGCCCCGGTCAGGCCGAATAATAAATTGTGCACGCTGTATAATTTCGGAATAAAGAAATTAACAATCAGCGCAACCAAGGCCACCGGAAAAACTATCGCGGGGAAAATCAACCCCTCTTTCAGGTCGATCATACCGATTGCTATTAACGCGCTGCAGTAAACAATCATCACAGGTAAAATGGGTTTCCAGCCGAACCGCCAAAACAGTAAACCGGTCAGTAGACCTGTGCCCAGTTCCACCCAGAACACGCGCTGGGGGATTTTTGCCTTGCAGTAACGGCAGCGGCCGCCTAGAAATATATAGCTGAAAACCGGAAAGAGGTCCGGCCATGAAAGACGGTGCTGACAGGCATCGCAGCTCGACGGGGGATAGGCTATTGATTTACCTGCCGGCAAACGGTCGATAACCACATTCAAAAAGCTGCCGATCGCCGCTCCCAGTATGCTGAAAATCACGATATATGCTATTTCCATATATTTATACATTGTGCAGGATTTCGGGTCTCACGTCAATAGTTTAGTTTCCAAAATTCGAAGCATAACAAATAGATACGGGGGATAAGCGCAAAATACCAGGGCATTCAAGGTAGTCCCAACGGGACGGTGAACCAACCAATCGGGATTATTGTGTTACCCCCGATATGATTAACTTACCGTCAGCAATCTGGATATTAATTGTATAAAATCCCGAGCTCGGGGATTGAAACAGATTATTTTCGGGGATCAAACTTTTGAGTTGGTCTTTCATTGACTGTGGTATCGGTAACATGCCCATATTAACATCGGTATCGGTAATTACCGGTTGTTCCATTAACTTGCGCAACTGTAACGGTCATCGCCGCCATTCCCGAAAAAATCGAGTATGTTACATCGGCAGACAGCATGATCTCGCCGTCTTTCAGATTAACATTCAGGTTACTGACAGAAAGTCCGGCGGGCAGGTTAGATTTGTTTAACCTTGCGTTTAGTTTTGATTTCACCTCTTCCTGCGTTTATGCGGGGTTGCGAAGAAACAAGGGCCATTGGGCACAATTTAATCAGCTTTTGCTCAATATTTTGTGTTCATGTTATAATCGCATTACTGCGAAATATTATTCCTGCCGACTTTTTCATAAGGAGAACGGATATGGAAAAACAAGTCTTGGTCCCAAATCCGGACTTGTGGTTGTTAATGGGGAAAATACATCACAAGAGAATTTTGTTAAGACAGCGGGAACTGAGTGAGTACAATATCCCTACTCGCCAACTTTATATGTTGCACCTTATAAGAGATTTGGGCTCCAAAACAACTATCGCTGAAATAGCGAAAACAGTGGAACGGAAGATTGACGTTATTTCCCGGCAAATGGTTAGCATGGAAAAAGACGGATTAGTTACAAGAACTAAATCTACTCCCAAATCAAGGCTTTTAGTAATAGAATTGACTGAAAAGGGGCGCGCTCTGGCAAATATTAGCGGTAAAAGTGCAGCGATGGATAAGATCTTATCTGTTCTGGGTACTGAAGAGCGCCAGCAATTATATTCGCTCCTAAATCGCATGTTGACCGCAATCAATGAGTATAGCGACGAGAATAAAACCTAAAATCAAATCACTTGATGTGCTAAAACTTTCTGGTAAACCTGATATTCATCGGGATGGCAAACAGGGTGTGTTCTGTAATTATGCTGTAAAAAGTATCTATTTGGACACCGGGCTTAACATCTCCGTATTCACATGTTCGCATTGCTTGCCAGCATCGAAACAATCATCTTGCCAATCCAACTTGTGATCATTGTTTCTCACTTTCGGGACAATCCGGGCTGTTTCCATGAAGCAGAAAATCCGACAGCCTTAACGCCGCAGGCAAGAAAGTACGCGGAACGGCAGTAGCTATAACCGGGGAAAGGCGGCATCGGAGGTTTTCAGATTTTTCCTTTTAGCAGAAACGCTTGTAGTTTTTTTTCGCGCAGCAATATGCCTACAAAAAAAACGAATACTAAAAATCCGATTGTTTCCGATATGTAGACGTAGGAGTTCGCAAACAGCTCATGCCACCAGAGGGTAAACTGCCCCAAACCGATTTTTTGAACCGCAGGAGTAAAAGCCCAGCCATACAAAGGCCAGAATAGCGTCCGGGGTGTGGACCACATGCGATCGAAAATCAAGTGGGTAAACATCCCAACCGCAATTGCTATCAACCATGTCTGCCTGCGATTTTTCCACAGATACAGCGCTAAAGCCAGAACGATCAGAAACACCAGCAAGGTGTGGGTAATCGATCGGCCATTGCCAAACTCCAGGAAGCTCAGCGGTTTGTCGATAATGTCAGGCATCAGAGCCCCGATCATTAAAATGCGGATGTCTAAAAATCTAGACAAAGCTCCCAATCCGATGCGCTCGGAAATTGATCCAGGTTTGCCGGTGATTTTACTTACAGGAAGTGTTTTACTATCAGCCCGAGGCGGTATTTCCGGTGAAGAGCGCAATCCGGTGATACCCCAGCAAACGGCCGTGGCGGCACCCAGGGTAATCCCAACATGTCCGAAGATAAACATTTTCTCCCCACTGGCCCTTAAACCGACAGAAGAAGGACGGGGCCTTTCGGCAATGCCAGCGCCATTCTCAGTATAACATTAATGAAATTTGCCGGAGTGACTGTCAATGGGCATACTTTGAAGTTATCGTGCGATTAAAATTTACGGGATGTAGCGCTTGACCCAATTAAATAATCGTTTATTATAATGTTTGCATATTGGTTTAGAGCAAGGTTTTAATGCATCTTTATTCGACACTGCTGCTCGTGAGAGGCCATGTTGGAGAGCCAAAGGAAAACATCGGGAGGAGTTTCCCGCGATCATCATGCCTAAAAGCATATTTATTCGGATTGACTGGGATTCGATTCAGGATTAAATAAGATAGCGCCCGCTCTTCTTCAAAGCCGCGTAGTTCAATAGAGGTCTCGAGTCACCTGTAAGTTTTAAGGCAGCAATGAGGGTATCTTTTCAGGATATCTCCCCGGGTTAAAAAAGCCGGTCGATATCAGTATCCGGATCATACTGCTTCAGCTTAGTTAATAACCTGTCTAAGGCCGCATGCAATTGCGTGAGCTCTTTTTCGGGAAGAATCGATGATACTTCGTTCATTCCCCTACTAAACTGGCTAACTTTCAGCAAATCACGGCCTTTATCGGTTAACAAACGTCTTTGTGAAGACATTGCTTTCCGGGTACTGGCGGCGAACAACACACCTGACTTCCGCACGATCTCCGACTTTCGCAAAGACCATCTCAAAGCCTTGGCTTGTCTGTTTTTACAGGTG
>Ga0182027_10011871_pt1 | contig 12271 bp, 9 predicted proteins | sample 712E1DmetaG_FD_121300 | JGI IMG/M metagenome (GOLD analysis project Ga0182027, IMG submission 121300) | Permafrost microbial communities from Stordalen Mire, Sweden - 712E1D metaG (Illumina Assembly) | ecosystem: Environmental > Terrestrial > Soil > Wetlands > Permafrost | place: Sweden...
AAGCAGCCATGAGTTCCATAGTATGATGTTCCTGCGCCATGGGAAAGTTATTGCTGAAGGATGGTGGAATCCTTATAAACCTGAGCTCAGACATACATTGTATTCAACAAGTAAAAGCTTTACCGCAACAGCTGTAGGTTTTGCCGTCAGTGAAAAACGATTGTCTGTCAATGATAAAGTCATTTCATTTTTTCCTGATGCTTTACCTGATACGGTGAGCCCGTTCTTATCAGAGATGAAGGTCAGGGATTTACTGAGCATGTCGGCAGGACTTGATCCTGATCCGACATTCACAACAGTGGTAAATGACACCAACTGGGTTAAAGCATTCCTCAAAAAACATGTGGTGCATGAACCTGGTACAAAATTTTTATATAATACACTGGCAACATATATGTTATCGGCTATTGTACAGAAAGTTACTGGTGAGAAAGTTATTGATTTCCTTAAACCCCGGCTGTTTGAACCTCTGGCAATTGAGGGAATGGATTGGGAAGTTGATCCACGCGGTATTAATACAGGAGGCTGGGGCCTCAGACTGAAAACTGAAGACATGGCCAAATTCGGGCAACTTTTTTTGCAGAAAGGAAAGTGGAACGGTAACCAGGTGCTGCCGGCCGCATGGATTGATGAAGCCACTTCACTTAAAATTTACCAGGCGCCAGATGCTCCTCAGTCAAAGAAGGATTCCAGCGACTGGATGCAGGGATATTGTTACCAGATGTGGCGCTGCAGGCATAATTGTTTCAGAGCTGATGGCGCATACGGTCAATATATTATTGTAATGCCCGATCAGGATGCCGTAATAGCCATTACAGCCGAAACTGGTGATATGCAGGACGAATTAAATCTGATCTGGGAATATCTTCTGCCATCAATAAAAACTGGTACATTGCCTGAAAACAAGGCTCTTGCTGCAAGCCTTAAGCAAAAACTATCTTCGCTGGCGCTGCCATTGCCGGCTGCAAAGAGTAATTCGTCCCTGGCTGCCGGTATTTCCGGTAAGACATACGCCTTCGGGACAAATGGAAAGCACACAATAACTTTCCAGTTCCCTGATAATTCCTGCAAAGTTTCGATGATGATTGATACTGCCCGATATAACTTTTCTTTTGGATCGGGACAATGGATAACCGGAGAAACAACTCTTCACGGACCCAATCTATTATTGCAGGCGAAAGCCCATTTTAAAGGGCTTCCTCCTTCAAAGGTAGCCGGGAGCTATACGTGGAAAGATGAAAATACCCTGGAACTGGTTCTTCGCTTTATCGAAAGTCCGCATACTGAAACAATTAACTGTGTCTTTGAAAAAAACACGGTATCGGTTGCAATTCATTACAGCAATGAGCCGGGAAATGTTCAGCACGAGTTTAAAGGCATTCTAAAAGAGTAGAAGAACTCAACACAATTATATATTTGGATGCGAAAATAGCCTTTTTAACCACAAAGCACTCTATCTCACAGTGCTCAAAGTTGTGATATTATAAAAGGCTCTTTGTGATCTTTGTGGTTTTTGGATCTTTTTATGCCTGTGATTCAACGTATCTTCTTGCCATTTCGGAACACTTTACCCATTCGAAGCCCGAACCGAATACTTTTTGTATCCTGTCAGCTAAGGAAGTGAGCCCCTCCAGTCCCAGTTGCGTGCCCTGGGTATAGAGTGACTGCCAATGGGTTACAATTACCACCGGGAAGCCCGTATCAATCAACTGGCGGATCCTGCCTGTTTTCCCGTCGGGTGACAATAGCCGGTCTATACCATCCCTGATAAATTTCGGCCGGTCCTTTTTGTGAGGAAGATCCATCGACCAGAAAATATCTCCTGCATTTGCAGGCACGCTTACCACTACCTGACCACGCTCCTGGTTCTTATACTTCACATTGCACTGATATGGTTTCTCCTTATCAGATGCGGCATACAGGAAATACCAGGTAAGTTTACGCTTATAAATGTTCCATTGAGCATCGGCAAGTGACTGGGCATATTTATCTTCCACATCTATTCCTGAAACCCATGGTGAGGTAATACCTGTGGACTCTATTCCCACATTTTTCAGTATCTGGAACGCGAGGGTAAAATAATCAACAATCTCCTCCTTCGGTGCCTGTGTTATCCAAGTATCCTCATACAGATGACGCTTATAATTGCCGGTCTTCAGATCGTAAGAACTCAAATGGGTAAGAAATTCTGGAGTTATATCAAATCGTGGGGCAACACGTTCACGCATCAGTTTCAGAAACTCTGACAGGTGATCCTGCGGTACCCTTTTGAGCGACTGGTCAATACGTCCCAGACAACTCGGCATAGGTATGATTGTGAACTTACCGTGAAGGTCAAAACGATCGAAAGTATCTGCAACCCGTTTAGTGAATTTTGCAGGAACCAGGAACGGAGTTTCATAACCCGGAAGTTCATAAAATAACGGGTCGACAGGTGACCCGTCATCAACAATCAGCGAAAAAGGTATTTTCCCGGTGAAACCCGGAGCCCCGGATGATTTTACTTTATCAGATGGCGATGAAGCCATAACCTTACCAATGGAGTCTGATAAAACTCCTGCTGCCAGCCCGGCGCCGGCATATTTCAAAAGAGTTCTGCGGTTCATTTTATTCATAGCTGCTTTCTTTACAAGTTAACATTCGTAAAATTAACTATAATATTAAATTCTTTATTCAATATGAATAATGGTTTCTCTCTGTGTTCCTCAGTGAACCCCTCTGTGGCCCTCTGTGTAACTAAAAACCAAGAACTTACACAGAGTAACACTGAGAATCACGGAGTTACACAGAGATGAATATGTGTATTTTCCCTCCCTGGGAAGGGGGGAGGTACGAACTTAACAGTCACTGGGTTTTGTTTTCAATCCCTTAATATTTCAATCATCTCGAGAATGGCTTCTGTATCTGAGGCATTCTTTACAGGCGACAACCCCATAATAGACCTTACATTATTAAGATCCTCACCGGTAACTAAATCTTTTCCTATTATTATAAGATATATCAGGGCTGATTTAAGTGTATTGGATTTTGCCCTGAAACTATGCTGACTGCTGCGAGCAGGAAAAACATGAACGAATCTTTCAGGATTATCATGAACCTTAAGTGTCCATTCTGACCCCTCCGATAATTTTATCAGCCTGTACTCATCTCTATCTGCCCCAACCCAGACTTCATATGCCTTTAAATTTAATAAGCCTTTACCTCGAAGAAATTCCTCTGTCTCACAGCAAATATTCCTGATTGACAATGAACCTGTATAGATGTCCATTACTGATGTACCAAGATGCTTAAGATCTTTGATGACTGCTTTAAGATCTGCTCCGGTTTTATCAATATTAAAATTGATAAATTCTTTGATAAATCCTATATGGTGTTTCAATGGATTAAACAAGAATGGTTCAGGTATTTGATATTCAATATTCATGACATTAATCACAAAGATAAATCAAACATTAGAAAAAAAGGAAGAATGATTTATTATGGATATCTGGATATTCATAATTGATTATCTTTAAATCAAAATAATTCGTTTTTTAACTCTGAATCCCGAGGAAGCCAAAATATCTTTTTTATGAAGTTGAATGGGGAAATTTCATAAAATAATAATTAAGTGCCAGGATCATAAATATTTTCATAAAACCAAAAAAAATACAAAAATGAAAACAATTTCACTTAAAATTTTTCTGGGAATAATGGCTCTTGTCATTATTTGCAGTGCAAAATCAAGCAAAAGAGATCCATTGGCATTATATGCTGAACTGGATAAGAATGCACCTGTCAACACTTTGACTGCCAAGGAAAAAGCTAATGGCTGGCAATTGCTATTCGATGGTAAAAAAACTGACGGATGGCATGGATACAATATGAAAGTATTCCCTGATGATTGCTGGGAAATCGACAACGGAACTTTTACGACAACCAATTCAGGAAGTAAGGAAGGCCTCGACATAGTCACGGATAAAGTGTACCGCAGTTTCGCATTCAGCGTTGACTATAAAATGGACACAGCAACTAACAGCGGAGTCATATTCCAGATCAGGGAAGACCCCAAATACAAATTCCCATATGAAACAGGTCCTGAATTTCAGATTATTGATCATGAAAACTGGAAAAAAGATAAACTTGAAGACTGGCAGATCAATGGTGCAAATTATGCAATGTATCCTCCAATGGCAAAACCTTATAAGGCACTCCATGAATGGAATCATTTGTTTCTGGTCGTTGACGGGAACTTTGTCACTCAGATGCTGAATGATGTAGTAGTTGTGAAATATGAAAAAAACTCTGATGACTGGAAAAAACGCCGGGATAGCGGTAAATGGACAGGTTTCCCGGACTGGGGAAAATTCGATGAGGGACATATATCACTGCAGAACCATGGTACAAAAGTGTGGTTCAGAAATATTAAACTGAAACAGCTTTAACCACAATTGAAACATTTAAAGACATGTCAAATTCAGATAAGACCAGGCGAGGCTTTTTAAAAAAAGCCGGACTCGTAACTGCCGGTATGACGATTATCCCCGGCAAGGTCATGAGCGGTTTCGGACACAAAGCACCCAGTGATAAGCTTAGTATTGCAGGTGTAGGGATTGGCGGGAAAGGGCATACCAACCTTCACGGGATGGCAACAGAGAACATAGTTGCCTTGTGCGACGTAGATTGGAAGTATTCTGAGGCCTGTTTTAAGGAATTTCCGACAGCTAAAAAATATTGGGACTGGCGTAAAATGTTCGATGAGATGTCGGGTTCAATAGATGCCGTAATGGTTGCAACTGCCGATCACAGCCATGCTCTGATTGCTGCCCATGCTTTAACCCTTGGGAAACATGTGTATTGCCAGAAACCACTTACTCACTCGGTATATGAATCGCGGTTACTTACTAAACTGGCTGCAAAATATAAGGTTGCCACACAGATGGGCAACCAGGGTAATTCAGGTGACGGAGTGCGTCAGATTTGTGAATGGATATGGAACAATGAAATAGGTGAAGTAAGGGAGGTACATGCCTGGACCGACAGACCTATCTGGCCACAGGGTATACCGCGGCCTGCAACGGTAATGCCGGTACCCAAAACTCTTAACTGGGATCTTTTCATCGGGTCAGCTCCTATGCGCCCTTATAATGAAATATATACTCCATGGAACTGGAGAGGATGGTGGGATTTTGGCACAGGTGCTTTTGGCGATATGGCTTGTCATGTTATGGATCCGATTTACCGTTCGCTGAAGCTTGGCTATCCTGATAAAGTACGGGGAAGTTCAACCAGCATTAATACCGATTCAGCTCCTCAGGCAGAAACTGTTGAGTTTTCATTTCCTGCAAGAGAAAATATGCCAAAGCTTGCATTACCACCTGTAAAAGTACACTGGTACGATGGGGGACTGCTTCCAAACCTTTCTGACGTCCTTCCGGAAGGTGAAAATTTAATGGCCGATGGATTAGGAGGCTGCCTGTTTATAGGTTCCAAAGATTCCCTCATGTGCGGTTCAGGAGGTTACAATGCCCGCCTGATGTCAGGCAGGGTTCCAAATGTAAAGCCATACTTGAGAAGGATTCCCGGCGGTTCTGTTTTTTATCCCGACGGTCCTCATGAACAGGATTGGATACGGGCATGCAAGGAATCTCCTGAAAGCAGGGTCCAGGGCACTTCAAATTTTGCCTATTCCGGGCCTTTTAATGAAATGGTTCTGCTGGGTGTTCTGGCTATCCGGCTGCAGGGACTAAACAAGGCCCTGGCATGGGATGGGGAAAATATGCGATTTACCAATATTTCTCCTAAAGAGGAGCTGAAAATTGTGAAAAGCGATGATTTTAAAGTAGTTAACGGACATCCGACTTTTGACAAGAAGTATAATACTTTCAACGCCCTGGAAAGTTCAAATTCATATATTAAGCATAATTACCGCGAGGGATGGAAGTTACCAGATATGCCTGTATAAAAATTAAACTAATCTATTATGGATCGCAGAAAATTTTTACGTAACACATCACTTTCGGTGCTGGCTTTGTCATTGTCACGGCCAGGAAAGTCAGTATCTTTTATTAAGGATGCAGGCAAAAAAAAGATAATGGTCGGCGCTCATGTATGGGTTTATGCCAGTACTATGCCCGGATATGATGTTTCACCAATTCTAGGCCAGATTTTTTCCGATGTAGCCTATGCCGGATTTGATGGTGTGGAAACAATGGAACATCCTTTAAGGAGTGCAGTATATACAAAACAGATCAAAGAACTGATTGATCAGTACAAAATAAAACTGATAGGAAGTTCATACGGAGCTGATATGTGGAATAAAGACAAGAAGAACCAGATATATGAAGATGTTGATCTTATATTTACAAACATGGCTTCTGTAGGTGCAAGAACATTCGGCATATCCGTAGGTGAGCCTGCTGGCAGAAAAAAGACTGAGGATGAGTTTGATAATCAGGCAGAACTGCTTAAGAAGATTGTTGCACTTGGAGAGAAAAAAGGCATCGTGCCTAACCTGCATAACCATACTACTGAAGTTGAAAATAATATGTACGATCTCAGGGGTACACTGAAAAGAATTCCCGATATGAAACTTGGTCCTGATCTGAACTGGCTCCTCAGGGCGGGCATTAACCCTGTGGATTTTCTGAGGGAATTCAGGAAACAGATTGTATATATGCATTTGCGCGATCAGCTATCCAATGGTAAATGGCCCGAATCGATGGGAGAAGGAAATGTCAACTTTAAAGAAATCGGAGATGTCTTAAGAGAGATACATTTTGAAGGAGATGCTACTATCGAATTGGCTCATGAAAACGGTTTTGTTCGGACCAGGCCTCTTAAAGAAAGTCTTAAAATGAGCAGGGACTTTATGAGGAAAACTATGGGAATTTAGTTGACCTGATTTATATTTTTGTCTGATGAAGAAGAACTTGCTTTATTTATATTTCATTTGCCTGATTGCAACAATGGGCGGGCTTATGTTCGGATTTGACGTTGCGATAATTTCAGGCGCAGTACCATTTATACAGCCCTATTTCGGATGGAACGAGCTTCAATTGGGTTGGGGAGTAAGTTCACTTCTGTTAGGCGCTATTATTGGTGCCTTTGGTTCAGGTGTGCTTTCTGATATATATGGCCGTAAAAAGGTTCTTATAGTGGTAGCTTTGTTCTTTGCTATTTCCTGTACATTCACAGCTCTTGCAACATCTTCAATTGTTTTTATATCAGCACGGGTTTTTGGAGGACTGGCAGTCGGTGCTGCTTCAGTTCTCTCTCCGATGTATGTCGCTGAAGTTGCTCCTCCCAAAAGCCGCGGAATGCTTGTGTCAGTTTACCAGCTTGCAATTGTACTGGGAATATTATGTTCATACACTATAAACTACGGCTTGCATAATATAGACAATAACTGGAGATGGATGTTTGCGACCGGTATAATTCCCTCAGTGCTGTTTTTCGCGGGATTATTTTTTATTCCTGAAAGCCCCCGCTGGTTGTATAAAGCAGGTAAAAAGGATGAATCTCTTAAAGTTCTTACCGGAATTGGTGGCGAGTCGCTTGCAAAAGTGGAGATTCTTGAGATTGCAGAATCTCTGAAAGGGAATTCATCATCTGTATCAGTGGGAGAGTTGTTCAAACCCTCTGTGCGTAAAGTTATGCTTGTTGGTTTCCTTTTGGCTATATTTGTTCAGATCAGCGGTATTAATACCATAGTTGATTATGCGCCAAAAATACTGCTTGCTGCAGGAGTGGAAATCAATAATGCACTCCTTCAGACTTCAATGGTAGGTTTGATTAACTTTATTTTCACTTTTGTTGCTATATTTTTTATCGACAGGATAGGCAGAAGATCCCTTTATCTGATTGGCTCGATGGGAATGGTCATTACTCTAATAATGTTAGCAATATCATTTTATTTAAAAATGGAAGGTGTCTTTACATTAATCTGCATTCTGTTGTTCATAGCATTCTTTGCTTCCTGTATTGGCCCGGTATTCTGGACATTGGTCTCGGAAATATTTCCAAACAGAATTCGCGGAAAAGCAGTCGCTTTTGCCTCTTTCACGCAATGGATTTTCAATTTTCTTGTTGTTTTGCTTTTTCCACACTTTCTGGCATCCCTCGGTGGTGCAAAAACGTTCCTGTTCCTGGCATTAATGTCGTTCCTGCAATTGTTGTTCACTTATTTGTATGTTCCTGAAACCAAAGGAAAATCGCTGGAAGAAATAGAACAATTCTGGAGCAGGTAACCCTGACGTTTAAAAGCTCAGTCTTTACTTTTACAAAGTTAATTGCTATAAAAAATTGTAATTATGAATTCAGATTCCCGGCAGAATTTTCTTAAGACAATTAATCATAAACAGCCCGATAAGGTTGTAGTGGATTTTGGTTCTACAGGCGTGACAGGCATTCATGTGCTTATTGTTGAAAAACTTCGTGATTATTATGGACTGGAGAAAAAGCCGGTCAGGGTAGTTGAACCTTACCAGATGCTTGGAGAGATAGATTCTGAATTGATTAAGGCGATGGATATTGATGTTATAGGATTGTTTTCTGCAAAGAATATGTTCGGTGTCCCCAATGAGAACTGGAAAGTCCATAAAACGCTATGGGGTCAGGAGGTTCTTTTTCCCGGAAGCTTCAATTATACGTATAACAGTAACGGAGATATTCTTATGTATCCTGAAGGAGATACGTCAGTACCTCCGAGTGGCATGATGCCAAAGACGGGTTTCTTTTTTGATGCCCTCGACAGGCAAAAGCCAATTGATGACTCAACACTTAAGGTGGAAGATAATCTTGAGGAATTTAGTCATATCACTGAACCTGAACTAGCATACTGGAAAGATAAAGTTAATGGACTAAAAGATAATTCCAAAGCGGTAGTTGCATCACTTGGCGGCACTGCTCTTGGGGATATTGCCCTCGTTCCGGCAATTAATTTGAAAGATCCAAAAGGCATCCGCGGTGTTGAGGAATGGTATATTTCAACTCTCATCAGAGAAGATTTCATAAAAGAAATTTATGACCGGCAAACAGATATAGCAATACAAAATCTCAGTTTATTGTCTGAAGTCATAGGCAATAAAATAGATGTGGTTTTCACCTGCGGAACAGATTTTGGCACACAGAATTCAACATTCTGTTCAACTGAGACCTACGACAGGGTTTGGCTTCCATATTATAAAAAGGTAAACGACTGGATTCATCAGAATACAACCTGGAAAACATTCAAGCATTCATGCGGAGCGGTCGAACTCCTTATGAGTCATTTCATTGAATCAGGTTTTGATATTATTAACCCTGTTCAGATCAATGCATCGGGTATGGATCCCCGGAAGCTGAAGGAAAAATATGGCGACAAACTCGTTTTCTGGGGAGGCGGTGTTGATACCCAGGGCGCATTTGCCTTTGGAACACCTGCTCAGGTCAGGGAACAGGTTAAATCACAGTGCGATATATTTAATAACAATGGTGGTTTTGTATTTAATACAGTTCATAATATCCAGGCCAATGTTCCATTTGAGAATGTGGTAGCAATGCTGGAGGCATTAAAAAACGTCTGAAATGTATTATGTATTATAGGTGACAGACTATTTAGTAAAGATTGGGAGAAGAGGAGAGTGGGAGAAGGGGAGAATTAAGCAGTGTAACTCTGCGAATAACTCAGTGTATAACTCCGTGGTTAAGAATGGGTAACAAAAAAAATCAGGATTTTTATGAGTGATACGAAATATAACTGGACATACCTCATTAGCATTTCCCTCATATCAGCAATGGGAGGACTTTTATTCGGGTATGATTATGTTGTAATCGGAGGCGCCAAACCTTTTTATGAGCCTTATTTTGGGATTACCGGTCATGCTTTTTTACAGGGGTGGGCGATGAGTTGTGCTCTTATGGGATGCCTCGGCGGAGCGGTAATCTCCGGTTGGCTCAGCGACAGGCTTGGACGTAAAAAGTTATTGATCCTGGCAGCAGGTTTATTTGTAGCAGCATCGATCGGAACTGGAAGCGCAGGATCATTCGGGTTATTTGTCACTTTCAGAATATTAGGGGGTATTGGAATTGGTCTTGCCTCCAATCTTTCACCAATGTACATAGCGGAGATTACTCCGGGAAATGTAAGGGGGCGTTTTGTCTCTATTAATCAGCTTACAATAGTTATAGGAATTCTTGCGGCCCAACTTATCAACTGGAGGATTGCAAAACCGGTGCAGGCAGGCGCAACAACTGCTGATATACTTGCATCGTGGAACGGACAAACAGGTTGGAGATGGATGTTTTATGCATGCTCTGTTCCATCTGTTTTATTTTTTATTCTTATGTGGTTTGTTCCGGAAAGCCCAAGATGGCTGGCTAAGAATTTGTTATATCGCCCGAAAGCTCACAAAATACTTGCCAGGATCGGAGGGAATGATTATGCATTTGCAGAATTGGCTTCCATTGAACAGACTCTCAGTGAGTCAGGCGAAAAAGCAAATCTCAGGTTACTGAAACAACCGGGCATCTCAAAACTGCTTTTGCTTGGAATAGTACTGGCAATCTTCCAGCAGTGGTGCGGAATAAATGTAATCTTTAATTATGCCCAGGAGATTTTTTCAAATGCAGGTTACAGCGTTTCAGATATCCTCTTCAATATAGTAATAACAGGATGTGTAAACCTGGCATTTACCTTTATCGGAATGTTCACTGTGGATAAACTGGGGCGAAAAGCCCTGATGCTCCTGGGTGCAGGCGGTCTGGCAGGTATCTATGCTGTCGTCGGAACATTGTATTTTCTTCATATACAAGGACTTCCTTTACTGATTATGGTTGTAACTGCTATTGCATGTTATGCAATGTCTCTTGCCCCTGTAACGTGGGTTGTACTTTCCGAGATTTTTCCGAACAGGATGCGGGGAACCCTTATGTCGGTTGCGACATTTTCCTTATGGGCCGCATGTTTCATCCTGACCTATACGTTTCCGCTTTTAAACCAGTTGCTTAAAGCATCAGGTACTTTCTGGCTTTATGGCTGTATTTGTATTCTAGGGTTTATATTTATACTCAGAAGATTACCTGAAACTAAAGGAAAGTCACTGGAGGAAATTGAACGTGAATTTACCAATCACTAAATAATAGCTGCAAGATGATACAGTTAAAAAGTACTGCAAGGTACCTTCTCCTCATTACTTTAATTTTGTTTTCTTTCTTTAATGCAAACGCACAAAATGTATTAAGTATTGATGCTTCAAATGTTGCAAAGGAAATCAAACCGGGCAATTATAAAATGGGTAATCCCGGTCAGCCTGGCCGTGAAATCCTAATTAATAACCAGTTCATGACAATCGGAGGGAAGCCGGTTATTCCTGTAATGGGTGAAATGCACTTTTCAAGGGTCCCTAAGGAACAATGGGAAGATGTAATTTTAAAAATGAAAGCCAGCGGGATCAATATTATCGCGTTTTATGTGATCTGGATTCACCACGAGGAAATTGAAGGACAATTCGACTGGTCAGGAAATAAGGATATCCGGAGTTTCATCAAGTTATGCCAGGATCATGGAATGCTTGTATATCCCAGGATAGGCCCATGGGCTCATGGAGAAGTCAGAAACGGTGGCACTCCCGACTGGATCCTCAAGAAAGAATTTCTTATTGACAGATCTAATGATCCTGTATATCAGTCATATGTAGAGGAGTACATTAAACAACTTGCAGGACAGATGCATGGTCTGATGTATAAAGATGGTGGCCCCGTTATAGGTATACAGCTTGAAAATGAGTACAGCAGGGGTAAGGAACATATTCTGTGGTTAAAGAATACTGCCAGGAAATATGGAATTGATGTGCCTCTTTATACAGTAACAGGATGGGATAACGCATCAGTTCCTGAAAATGAAGTAATCCCGCTCTGGGGAGCATATCCCGGGGCTCCATGGAACTCAGATATTGAAAAAATAACACAGAACCCATCATTTGAATTTGATACGGACCGGAAATATGGAGATATGTATCCTTTTTTTACATGCGAGCTGGGTGTCGGAAACCAGATCACTCAACACCGGCGACCGGTTTTCAGCAGATTTGACGGAGCAACTATTGCCACCGCAAAAATTGGTTCGGGCAGCAATCTTACAGGTTATTATGTTTTTGCAGGAGGCTCGAATCCGGTTGGAATACTTACAAGCATGGAGGAAAACCGTGAAGAAACAGGATACTGGAATACTTATCCAAAAATATCCTACGACTTTCAGGCTGCTATCAAAGAAACAGGAGAACTGGCACCTTCATATTACCAGGTTAAAAAA
>Ga0182027_10011873_pt1 | contig 12269 bp, 12 predicted proteins | sample 712E1DmetaG_FD_121300 | JGI IMG/M metagenome (GOLD analysis project Ga0182027, IMG submission 121300) | Permafrost microbial communities from Stordalen Mire, Sweden - 712E1D metaG (Illumina Assembly) | ecosystem: Environmental > Terrestrial > Soil > Wetlands > Permafrost | place: Sweden...
CCGGTGATCTGTTCAATCTCCTTTTCGTCATACCCTTCGCCATATAACCTGACAGCCTGGTAGCGAGTACGAGTAGGCCCGTCTTTACAAAGTTCATAGGCTTGAAATAGTTTTGTCCGTTCTCGTTCGGTGAGTTCAAATTTGCGTTTGGCCATGCATAATTGTACTTCTTTTATTCGATTTGTCTATTAGCTGGATTTTTACATAGAGATCTAATTAAGCCAATTAATGAATTATCTTTGATTGGTTGATAGTTTTAATTACATCTGTATTAATACAATACATAACGTTTTTTTGACCCGAAATATTGCTAAGTATTTCTTTCAAATAATCCCATAATCCAAATTTTTCTATTTCCCAAGAATGGCCCCATATATGAAGAATCCCTTGGGTTTTTATGACCGATTCAATCAGATATTTTGTCAATATGGAAATGTCTGAATCAAATTGGCGATAATCTTTCCAGTTACGCAACCCTCTAAAATTACCTTCTTTTATCATATGTGTAATAAGCGCACGACGTTTATGAGGATAGAATTGAAAAGAAACTGGCATTAGAAAAGGATCAAAATCTGAGTCAATCCTAAACCCGAGCGTAGTTCTGCCCAAAATATATCCAGCTTTGATTACTTGATTCCGGGTTCTTTTGTTAAACTTTCCTCCTGGATAACAGAACGCTTGTACACTATCTCCTAATATATCTTCGAGCTTTTTTTTGCTTTCCACCAACTCACTAGACACTGTCTGTTTGTTCAATCGCGTGAGTATTGGGTGTGTTACCGTATGCGAGCCGATTTCCATACCCATTTGTTTAAGATACCGGAGCTGACCATGATCTAATAGCTTCTCCGAATTGTAACTAATCGGGACATAAAATGTACCTTTAAGTCCATGTTTGGCCAACAATTCTGCTAAACGTATGTCGAGCGGATGGCCATCATCCCAACTTGTAGTAATCATACAAGGGGATTTTTGAATACCACTATCGTCACACATGAAAATTTCTCCGACTGCCAAATAGAAAGGAATTCAATACCTTCAATTGTTTTAAGATATTCCTGAAATTTTAATGAAACATTGTTAAATATCATTACACCATTTGGAATCAATTTAGGAAATACCTGATTAAATTCGTATCGTTGTAAGGTAAAAACATTTGCACTGTCGGAAACAAACAAGCTTATTTTTCCGGATTCAATTATTAACTTTGGTAACAAACGACGGCTGCTCCCAGAATACTGCTTCCAGCGTATACGTAAATCCTGGGGAACCCCAATTCCTATTAAAGCGCCATCAGGGTCAGACAATGGATGTAAATCCACACTAATTAGGTTCCCTTTGCCGTTTTTATTCAATGCAAGAAGAATAAGAGCTGACGTCACTCCGTAACCAATCCCTGTTTCTATCACAGTGCCTGGATATAAAAATCGGGCAATCCCATAAACCAACAATGCAAAGGATTTATCTGCATTAAAATTAACAGGAAAGAGAGGAATATGTCCGTAATTAGTTAATTGCTTTTCAAATTCGTGCCGGATAAACTCTACGTTTTTTTCTGCCTCGTCATTCTGTAAAAGCATCCTTAGATCTTGGCGATTATCCAACATTGAAAGCATATCATCCATGTAAATCGCTTTGGTTGGCTTGGCAGCAAAAAACAAGAGGTTAAATCTTATTTCTATTAATGATAGTATTCTCTCTAATTTATTTGGGCCAGAAATCAGATTAATTATTTTCATATGGTACTTACGCAGATGGTTTGATAATTTTGCAAGCTTCTAACGGGCAATAATACAATGTTGGCTTGGGAGATTTCCTTTATTCAAGCTCATTTCTGCATCAACAAATATCTGGAAATTGTTAATCTGTTCGACTATTTCCAAGAAAGAAAACACAGCTCCTCAAGAACTATATTTTTCACGACAAAATGCCAGTTATCTTATCTGTTAGCACATCCCAACTTAGTTGTTCTAGTGCTGATTGACGCGCCGCTTGCTCACATTTAATTCGCTTCGCAGGGTTTCTTAACAATGAAGATATAATATCCACAAACTCATCTGTGGAGTTGGCTAGAGACCCAACCGGATAATCTTGGAAAATGCGGACAACATCACCTACTGGACTAATGACGGTAGCTTTTCCAGCTGCCAGAAAATCATTAATTTTCTGAGGCCAACGTCCCTGATTTCTAATTGTATTAGTCATGGGGAGAAAACATAAATCTGAACAGGCGAGATAACGAGGCAGATTGTCATCCGACACATAACCTGTTTCAATTATTTCCTTCTCAAGACCTGAGTTGCACGCTGCATCGGCAAGGGCAGGGTCATGTTGGCCGATTACCAATAACTTTGTCTCTGGAACCTGTTTACGTACTCCATTTAAAATCATAATAGGAATATGCATATCTTTATCTGTAATTGTGGTTATTATAGGTACTTGCTCTGGAATACCAAAATATTTGCGCATTTCAATCTGATGCATAGGCTTCATATATTGGGTATCTACACCTTCTTTAATAATGATGATTTTCCCGGAAGGGATTCCTATTTTTATTGCCCGATCTCTTAATAATGTCGAGATCACTGTTACCTTTTCCGCTTGAAAACGGATCCGTTCTTCAAAGAATGCATCGATTTGGTGAGCTAGATGAATTCCACGAAAAGAATTGGATTCTCCAGCATACCAGTCACACCAATCAGACACGAATCGAAAACCAGCATTTTTTTTTGTAAAATATACAGGCCACGCAACGTTTGGCTGGTATTCGAAGCCATAAACCAATTCAAAATCTCCTCTTAGAATCAGCTGTATACGATAATAAATATCCAACCACCCACTCCCCCAGCCCGGAAGGGACTTATAACCAATTCTTGGCATTTCAACCACTTTAACGTTTTTTTCAACTCGCACCCGAGTCCGCCATAAATTGTCAGGTGAAACTGTACAAAGGGTTACCGAGTGACCTGCTAAAGCGAGAGCCCTTCCAAAGTGAAGCGCCCTTGTAAATGTACCAATTCCATGGATATTGGCATTAAGCAATAGGACTTTCATGTTAATTTCTCAGAATAAAAAGTCCAAGTCCATAAAAAGAAGATCCACCTTCGATCTCTAGAGCTTCATTCTTTGTTGCTGGTATCCAGAGATTCTTACCTGATCTCTTAATCCAATACTCTTCATGTATTTTCTGATATCCCTCCAGCAATTGAGGTAGACGGATGTTCCCATAAATCCGGTGAAAAGGTGGACAGACTTTATCCTTCCCTACAGGAATTGTCATCAAATGAATTCCGCCCGGTTTGAGCATGAAACGTAGTCGTTGCATTGAAGTAAGATCGCCGTTGGTTTCATCAAATCCACCATATCGGCCAGATATACCAATATGTTCGATGGTTGAGCAATTAATGATCAAATCAAAAGTAAGCCCCGTTTCATATGTATTGATATCCTCCTTAATGAATTCCATCGATGGATGCATAAATGACCAATGTACTTGATTCAAGTCCAGAGCAATAACCTTGTACCCTTTTAAGGCGGCTGCTAAACCCGCTGGGGTTTCTCCGCACCCAAAGTCAAGTGCTATGCCGGGAGATTCTGGAATATGGCCTGCAATAAAAGCCCATTCGATATCGCGATCTCCTCTGAGATCTAAAGCGTCAGGTTTTATATATCGATTTATTCTTTTCACGATTCGAGAGAGAAGATTTGTTAGTGTCATCACTTGTTCACGACTAATTTCTTGGAATTCTAGATAAGATTTGTGAAAATCTCTTGGGAATGGCAAATAATCTTTTGTAATTAAATTATTAATAACCGACTGATTGCTTCGACAGTTTGCTCTTGGCATCGCTTCCAGCTAAATTGGCGGGCATGGTAAATTCCTCGATTAATTCTTGAAAGGCGTTCGGTCTCTGTTATTGAAACAATTTCCTTTAGAGTCTCAGAAATGGAATCTGCAGAATGTGGATCAAAGTAAAACGCGATATTCCCGCTAATTTCAGGCATGGATGCCACATTGCTTGTCGCCACTAAAGTACCAGCTGCCATGCCTTCTAGGATTGGTAAACCAAATCCCTCATATTCAGAAGGATATAGGAGCGCCAACGCTCTTGAATAATTTTCGCGTAAGTCGGCTTCGCTGATTGCCAGGTATAAATCTATGCTTTGCTCCAAATGATATCGAACCAACAAATCTCTTTCTTCTTTGGTAAAATTGCCTGAGATACTTGGAGAGACAACCCGTAAGTCAAAATCCTTTGCCAAACCAGATTGCCCGAACGCTTTTACCAACCCATTAAAATTCTTATAACCTTTCCGGGCACCGACATATAAAAAATATGGTTTTTGGTTGTTTTCTTTTTGTGGTAGAGTTTCAAAAAAGAATTCATCAACCCCGAGCCAGGTAATCACAATTTTTCCGGGGTCAACTTTGGGGCAGATGGAAACTATGTCGTTCGCTGTATTATGGCTAATCGCAATCAGTAGTTCTGCATTTTCAATGCAAGCTTTTTTCTTAGCAATGAAAGCTTTGACTTCTTCCGTATGTTGGAAGAATAATTCATAGATCATATCATAAACAGTATAAACTTGAGCGCTTGTAGATTTGGAATTTCCAAAATATGGGCTATAGTAGATATCTGGATGCAATTGCCTAGCCTTACGACCAGCCAGGAAGGAATTAATTTGGAAAATACCCAGTCTTTCACTGCCTTTGAAATGTGTTGGTAAGGCCTGAATATGGTGTGCCGAACCATAATTATGTGTCTGGGGTGAAAAAAAGTACGCTTGTTCACCGAAATAATCAATAAAACCATCTCTAATGTGGCGGAAATAACGAGCCGCGCCACCTGTGGATCGTGAAGGGAGATTATCGTCAATAAAGATTATATTGTTTGCCATGTCCATCTTTCTAATGGTGATTCAACCTATATACTTTCCGGTTAGATCCAAGAAATCGGATGATAATAAGGATTGATGGGCAAGACGTATACGTAAGAAAGAATTCACGAATTGCGCCACGATTCGATTCGAAATGATCCTAAAGGCTGGTTGCGTCAGTTTTTTTTCAGTGAGTAGGTGGAATGATTTTCGGTTTGAATAAAGTTTTAAATTCAACTTCTTCGCAATTAGCTGTAATGACTGAAAAGTATAAAGTGCAATATGTTGACCATGGTCAAGAGAATAATACCACCAGGACTCCAATGCTGGTGGGGGCTCAGGAACCAAGTAAGTGGAGAAAAGAATATTATCTGAATAAAGGAACATTTCCATGATTTCATCCAGAGGACTAGTCAAATGCTCAAATACTTCGAATGCTGTCAATAATTCGTATTGCTTATTTCCTTCCTTTCCAGCATCGAATCCTTTAGCAAACAGATTTGATGTATATTTGTCATAGCGATAAAAATCCAGCCCATGATCTCGCATTAGACGTACCAGCAAGCCATATCCCCCCCCGTAATCCAAGAAGCGGGCATTACAATCAAAAAAACTAAGGATTATTGCTCGTGCTAACTTGCTCATACCTATATTTCTGCTCACTATTCCAATGTCACTCCGTGCAATTGTTTCCGCATATGACTCTGCCAGCCAGTAAGGCTCTTCGGTTTGAATAAACCCACATTGTCCACAACGGAAATATTGAATCATGTATTTCTTTAAAATCTGCCCTTGAGACCAGGCATGACTGGAAAAGCCACAGATTTTGCAACGCATTACATCCGCCTTTTAGTCGTCAATATGCTCCTAATATCAATTACTGATAATATGCTGGATATGCTTTATTATTCGATGGAATAAATTTGGCATCCTAAAAAACAGTTTGCTTACCTGTTCATCAGCCTCAATATCCCAACTTAATGAAGGTGGATGAACAAGAGGAAACTCTATGGCGGTAGTTGGTATGTTAGCCACAACGGAGACATCAATCGTATGCGAGGAATCCGGACCAAACCCAATATTTGACACAAGGTTAGATTTAGGCATAACGCATAAAGCTTTTTGTGTCATACATATGAGTGCCCATTGATAATCCCAAGTGTAATCCATGCTATTTGAACGAAATTGTTCAAGTAAATTTGACCAAAATACTCGTTCAGATTGGGTTTGAAAAATTCGCAAATCCAGATTAAGTCTTGTTTGGTCAGTCTCCCATTTATGGAAAAGAAGCCAGGCTTCCCGCCAAGTAGCCCAACCCCACACATGTGCATATTTCGAATAATAATAACTCCCAGTGATTTTCCACTTCCCATCCAAAAAACAATCCCCGCTAATGTGCATCACATCCTCATCATCTTTATAATATTCAAGAAGTTCATCACAAAAACGGAAAAATGTCATATCTGGCAGGCAATCATCCTCCAGAATAATGGCACGCTTTTCCTGCCCAAAAACCCAATCTAAACCAGAAATGATTCTATTTCTCAAGCCAAGGTTCGCATCAGAGTAATTTTTTCGGACTTCGCATTCCCAATCTACTTTTTCCACAATCTGCCTTGTCTGCTGACAAAGTAATGCTTCACCTAGATTCCTGGGGCCATCTGCAATAATATATAGGTGGGAAGGTTTGACATCGGCAATCGCCTGAAATACGCGCACAGTTTGTTCTGGTCGTTTAAAAATAAAAAAAACCACTGGCGTTTCAAACTTCGTATGAATGGTATGATTCAAAATATTCATAAGTAAAATATGCTTTCGACTTCAAATAAAACCATTCCACATTCCTGAGAGTCTTTCTCTACAAAATACTTGTTCGACCAGAAACATACCTCACTCGATAAATAAGGAATAGATTTGTGGACATAATGGATCGATTTTTCAGCAAGTTTGTCCGAAACGAGAATGATGAAAAGTATTATTTTAATGACGTAAAGCTTCCAACTCTAAAACCAACATTTCAAAAAAAGATCTACGAGTAAATTTGGATTGATTTATTCTTAGGTTTTCTTGATACTGCTCGATCTCCCGCGATGGAATCTCTCTCAAGATTTTATCCACTTTTAAGATGTCTTTCTCAGGTAGAGTAATCGAAAATAAGTCATAAGGGATGCTCTTATTAAATGGTTTTATGTAACCATCACTGAAAAGAACAGGTATAGACCCCCATTGAATAGCATGAAAAAAACGATAGGTCCATTTACCATAACCGGCAGGTACCAGAGTAAATATGCTGTTTCTTGCAACTAATTCATAATCATCTTTAACGGGAAAACCATATGCTTTTTTTAGTTTCTTTTTATTCTTTTCATCCAATTCGGTTGCTATTAAAATATCTGAACTGCTTGCCAAATAAGCCAATTGACTTCTCACATGAGTTTCCGGAAGTAATTCATGTTTGATGACCCCAAGAAAAGAATAGAGATATCCTCTTTCATTTTCGTTGAAGTATGGGTTTTCCACCAATGTATTGTATGGAATAATTCCAATATCTTGGCCAGGGATTAAATCTCCTGTTGATTCCAATGCCAACAGAATAAAGTTATTCATCCAGGTATAAGTTTGTTTATAAGCTTGACCAAAGTGATTTTTCTTACTTCTTTGGGAGAAATCACCCGTTGCAACAAGTATATGGTTGTTCTTGCCAGAGAGATAAGTTAACTCGTTGATAATCTTACCAGGATCTTCATTCTTGAATTGACTCTGAATTAAATTTAATGGTACAAAGAAAAAATCGGCTCTCGACGAATCGTTTGTGGCAAGATTATTTTTGAAAAAATCACAGATTGCATAGAATGTTTCAGATGGAAGGGACAACTCATCTGGCCTAGATCTATATTCATCGGGTAAATCATAACAATATACACTTAAGTCGGTTTTAATTGGGAACTTTCTATTTAATATTCTGTCATTGACCCTTTGTGAATTAACAACAATTACAGATTCACACAAAAGATTGCCAGCTTTATGTCCCCAAGGCACCTTGATAGGAATTCTTTTAATTATGTTTTTTATACTAGTGGGTATCAAATTCTTTAAGAAATTATATAGTTTCATAAATATAATCCAAATAGATCGTTTCCCCTTTTAGATAAGGAGTATTCCCAATATGGTAATAGTCATAATCGGGTATATCAAAATAGGCGGCATTAATGACCCAATCATAAATTTCCCCATTTTGAATATCAGAAGAAATAAATGGGCTTATGCTGTAAGTTCCAGGGACAAGATTAATATTGTTAATGGTTATCCTTACTTTTACACCATGAACCCCTACAAAAATAGGCTTATCAATAATGTAATTAATAAGATTACTAAGTGGTCTACCGAGATGATCATTAATGACAATGGATAGTGCAACATTTTTATATTCTTCTTTATTTTGATTGTAAATAGAAAGATCCACTTGAAGTGAGCGATTCCTTATTTGACTATCGTTTACATTAATCTCATCAAAGATAAGTTTACCTGTCCCTTGCCTATCTTTGCGTAAAGCCAAAGGAATTTTTACTTCTCGGTAAGTAGAAGATAAGTAATTCTTTACAACATCATTTGATATTCCCATCGTAGATATGGAGCCAGTTTCTATCAAAATAGATTTTTCGCATAGACTTTCAATCGCCCCCATATTATGGCTAACAAACAACACCGTCCTCCCCTCCTTTGCCACATCCCCCATCTTACCCAAACACTTCTTCTGAAACTCCGCATCCCCCACTGCCAGCACCTCATCCACTACCAGTATCTCCGGCTCCAGGTGCGCCGCCACCGCAAACGCCAACCGCACGTACATCCCGCTGGAGTAGTACTTCACCGTGGTATCCAGGAATTTCTCGATCTCGGCAAAGGCGACTATCTCATCGAATTTCTGCATGATCTCTCGACGAGTCATTCCCAAAATAGCGCCATTGAGGAAGATGTTTTCGCGCCCGGTAAGCTCTGGGTGGAAACCGGTGCCCACCTCCAGCAGGGAACCCACCCGTCCGTAAATGTCCACCCGCCCGCGCGTCGGACTGGTAATCCGTGAGAGGATCTTGAGTAATGTGCTTTTCCCGGCTCCGTTGCGGCCGATAATCCCCACCGCCTCACCGTGCTTGACCTCGAAGGAGACATCCTCAAGAGCCCAGAAGCTGGTCGGTTGAGCCCGCCGTTCGCCTTTCAGCCAGCGCAGCGGAGCCCCAGCTGTTTTTAAAATTGCCTCGCGGAAAGTTGCATAACGCAGCTGCTGCCCGCCCAGCCGGTACTGTTTTCCTAAATGCTCAACCCGAATGGCCAGATCGCTCATTAGATGATGTCCGCAAAACTGCTTTCCATGCGCTTGAAATAATATAATCCACCGATCAACAGCAGCACCACCACACTGGCGGATATACCCAGCGAGAACAGATCCAGGCTGCTCTTGCCCAGGATTGCCAGGCGAAAGCCTTCCACCACACCCGTCATCGGGTTCAGGCTGTAAAGCCAGCGCCACTTTTCCGGGATGAGCGAACTGGAGTAAGCGATCGGGGTGGCGTACATCCAAAATTGGGTCAGGAATGGTACCACGTAGCGGATATCCCGGTACTTCACATTCAGCGCCGAAAGCCACAATCCCACCGCCAGCGCGCTTGCCAGCGTCAGCAGCAGGAACAAAGGCAGCAATAGGGCCAGGGAGGTCAGGCGTATATGATAAAAAACCATCATTCCCATCAATACCACAAAGGCGATTGCAAAATCCAATACCCCGGCCAAAACCGATGAAAATGGCACCACCAGCCGGGGGAAATAGACTTTGGAGACCAGGTTCTGGCTTCCCACCAGGCTGTTGGATGACTCTGCCAGTGCGAACGCAAAAAGCTGCCAGGGAAGCAGCGCGGTAAATGTGAAGATCGGATATGGGATGCCTTCCGATGGCAGTTTTGCCAGCCCGCCGAAAACGATGCTGAAGATGACCATGGTCAGCACCGGCTGCAGAATTGCCCAGGCTGCGCCCAGCGCGGTCTGCTTATAGCGTACCTTGATATCGCGCCAGGTCAGGAAGAAAAGCAGTTCCCGGAATTTCCACAATTCTCCTAATTGGAGCGGCGCCCAGCCTTTGGGCGGCTCAATGACAGTGTGGATGTAACTCCCGGGAAGGATTGCTTCTGTTTTCTTAATGCCAGGTTCTGGAAAACCCAATTGTGCCTCATGAAAAAACTGGTTATTTATTATTTGCACTCTTGTTATAGGGGTGCATCTTTATCACTCATAAATTATAGCATGCTACACCCGTATGTTTCTGGCTTACTCCCACGCCTCCGCCACGATCTGCCCGGGGGGCAGACCGCGTTGGATCAGGCCCAACGTGAGGGCCTGCACCATTCCGGGCGGACCGGCCAGGTAATAGGTCAGGGAAAGCGGTTCAGGAACGGAATTGAAAACGGTTTCCGGCTCGATCCTTCCCGGCAGGCAATCCGTGCCATCAAAATCCTGTTCGGCGAAGTAGCGCACCTGCAAGCCCGGGCAGCGCTGCGCGGCGGCCTGCACCAATGGGCGGTAGATCAGTTGGCCGGGTCGCCTGGCCCCATAGAAAAGATGGAAATGCTGTGGGTATGTGGCCGAGAGCCCGTCCAGGAAAGCGGTGAAAGCGGTCACGCCGGTGCCGCCCGCCAGCAGACATGCATCCCGAGTGGTGTCGACGATAAATTCGCCATAGGGCATTTTGACCCATACCGGGCAGCCTGTACGCAACTCCGCTTCCATCCGGGTGGAGAATTGGCCTTTGACGGCATATGTGATGCGCAGGAGGCTGCGGTCGGATGAGGCGCTGGCGATGGAAAAAGAGCGGCTGTCCGGCCAGCTGCCACCGGGCTTGTATTCATCCAGCGCCAGGTCCAGGTATTGGCCCGGCAGGAAGGTCGGGGCGAATGATTCCGGCTGGAGGAATACACTATAGACTCGCTCTCCGTGATTCTGGATCTCCACCACCCGGCAGCGTATTTTTTGTGGCATCAGCCAACCTGCTCCCTGACTATGAGGTTGTCAATGGCTAAATCGATATTTTCCAACGGTCCGTCCTCAATCCTGAAATTATATTCTATCACCGTCCAAAAGTGGCTTTCCGTTCTGTTAAGAATCTGAAAAGGCGAAAAAAATGCGACGCGCTTGGCCGCGCGTCGCATTAAGGGTGGTTCCATTTGATTCAAACTTGGCCACGCTGCCGGCTAATTCAGGCCTTGACCAGCCCGACCGTGACCTTCTCGCCATCAAACTCGTCCGAGGCGGTGGCGGATTCGGGGGCGGGCTCGGCATAGTTCAGTTCAACCGTCAGCGTTTCGGCGGTGATGTAATCCCGGTTGGCCTCGATGGCTGCCTTCAACCCCGGCGTTGCCACCACGCTGACCTTGATCCGGTCGGCCACATCCAGGTCGGCGGTTTTGCGCAGATCCTGCACGCGCCGGACGAACTCACGCGCCAGGCCTTCGCGCACCAGTTCAGGCGTCAGGTCGGTCACCAGGGCGGCCAGATAGGCGCCATCCGCCGCAACCGCGAAGCCGGCTTTGGCATCCGCGCGCACCTCCACGTCTTCAGGCAAAATGGTGTATTCCTGGTTTTCCAGCAAGACCTTTTCAGATTGTCCGGAGAGGAAGACCGGGGCAACTATATTGGGGTCGAGGGCACGGATGGCCTTGGCCAGCTCAGGGAATTTGTTGCCGTATTTTTGCCCCAACTGTTTGGGCAGCGGCTTGACCGTGAAGGCGACCGCTTCAAGGGTTGTATTCAGCAGACGCACTTTCTTTACGTTCAGCTCGTCGGTGATCAGGTCGGCGTAGGTCTCCACGGCGTGATACTCATCCAGGCGGCTGAGGGCGAAGGCTACCTCGGCTAGCGGCTGGCGGACTTTGCGGTTGGCTTTCTGTCGGGCGTTGTGGCCCAGCGAAACCATTTTCATGACCAGGTCCATTTCACGGTTGAGCGTTTCGTCGATGTGCGATTCGTCCGCTTTGGGCCAGGCGGCCAGGTGCACCGACTCGGGCGCCTTGGGATCAAACGAGCAGACCAGGTTGCCGTACATTTCTTCGGCCAGGAAAGGCATGGCCGGCGCCAGCAGCTTGGACAGGGTCACCAGGGCGGTATACAGGGTGGCATAGGCGGACTGTTTATCGGTGTCTGATTCTGACTTCCAGAAACGCCGGCGGGAGCGGCGCAGGTACCAGGTGGAGAGGCTCTCGACAAAGGCCTCGATCGGACGGGTGGCGCCCGGCACGTCATAGGCCTCGTAGGCTTTGGTTACATCCCGGACCAGCGTATTCAGGGACGATAGCAGCCAGCGGTCGAGCGCGCCTTCGCCCCTGGCGCTTTGTCCTTCGGAAAGG
>Ga0182027_10011874_pt1 | contig 12269 bp, 13 predicted proteins | sample 712E1DmetaG_FD_121300 | JGI IMG/M metagenome (GOLD analysis project Ga0182027, IMG submission 121300) | Permafrost microbial communities from Stordalen Mire, Sweden - 712E1D metaG (Illumina Assembly) | ecosystem: Environmental > Terrestrial > Soil > Wetlands > Permafrost | place: Sweden...
ATAAAGAAAACTAAATGGCGCCCCCATGTTCTGCGAAGCCCACCGATTAAGTCAAAGATTGTTACTCACATGCGTCATTACTTGCATTCGGAAAGTAAAGAGAGAGAAAGAATCCTTCGCACTGTAGGCGAGAGAATTTTTAGACCAAAAACTTTTGAGGTCGGCGACATCCGCATGACCGTTCTGGGCGGAGCACAAGAAGTTGGTCGTTCAGCCTTCCTAATTAAAACTCGAGAAAGCAGTGTACTATTAGACTGCGGCATTAACCCTGGTTCAAATCGGCCTTTTGAAGCGTTTCCAAGGTTTGATTGTCCAGAATTCCAGATAGATTCGTTGGATGCTGTGGTTATTAGCCATGCCCACCTTGACCATTGCGGTTTAGCGCCGTTCCTATTCAAGTATGGTTATGATGGACCAATTTACTGTACTGCACCAACTTCAAATTTGATGACCATGCTTCAGTTGGATTATTTGGATGTAGCCGGCAAGCAGGGTGTCACACCGCATTATGACCAAAAGGATGTCCGCGAATGCGTTTTGCACACAATTCCACTGAGGTACGGTGTTGTCACCGACATTGCACCCGATATCCGTTTGACACTTCATAATTCGGGTCACATTTTGGGCGGTGCTATGGTTCACTTACACATAGGCGAAGGCTTACATAACATTGTTTACACAAGCGACTACAAGTTTGCCCGAACGATGCTGTTGGAAGCTGCAGCAACCGAGTTTCCACGTATTGAAACTGTGATTACTGAGAGCACTTATGGTGGAGCAGATGATATTATGCCTTCTAGGGTTGAAGCCGAAGAAGCCATGACACGCGTCATAAATCAAACTTTAGAACGCAAAGGCAAAGTCCTAATCCCAGTACCAGCAGTCGGAAGAGCACAAGAAATCATGCTCATCATCGACGGCTACATGAAACGCGGCCTCATGAAGGAAGCACCAGTCTTCATCGAAGGCATGATCAGCGAAGCCACAGCCATCCACACAGCCTACCCAGAATACTTAGGCAGAGAAGTCCGCCACAGCATCCTACACGAAGGAATCAACCCATTCCAAAGCGACTACTTCACCATCGTGGAGCATCCAAGCGTACGACAAAGCATCATTGAAGGAGAACCATGCATTGTTTTGGCAACTTCAGGCATGCTTGAAGGCGGACCAGTAATAGAGTACTTCAAAAACTGGGCAGGCGACGAGAGGAACACAATAATTTTTGTGAGTTACCAAATTGAAGGCACCATGGGCAGAAGAGTCCAAAAAGGCGTGGGCGAGGTAACCATGATGGACAATGAAGGCAAGATTGCAGCGCTACAGGTTAAAATGCAAAACGAATCAATCGAAGGATTCTCAGGCCACTCAGACAGACGACAACTAGTTAATTATTTGACCCATCTTACGCCCAAGCCGGAGCGAATCTTTGTTGTCCACGGAGAAAAACAGAAAACCATGAACTTCGCCAACTACTTAGACAACAAAGTAGGCATTAACACCGTTGTTCCAGCAATATTAGAAACTTTTAGGCTGCTGTAGGCAAAGCCGCATTAGAAACTGACTCACTTGAGACAGGCGTTTTTTCCCGCCAAATCCGGATATTTTTTGGACAAATAACCACTCTCTCTTCGCCCAAGCGTGCAATGTCGCCGCCTACAGATTCGGTGAATTCGTAGAGCTGGTTTATGGCAGTCTTCACGTCATCAATGCTTTTGTTAGCAAGAGGCGTAACCCGTAAAATGACAATATTTCCATTTTTGACTTCATTTTTTACGTCATCAATATCGGTTAATTCTTTGAGAGGCATGGCTTTGAGGTATGTTTTACTTAGCGTTTCAACGGCTTCTTGTTTTGGCTCTTGCAGGGGCACAACGGTTTCTTGTGCTGGCGCTGGTTGCTGAGACGCGGTTGCTTCTTGTTTAGGTTCTTCGGAGACAGCGGTTGTTTCTTCTTTGGGTTCTTCTTGAGGCACGGCTGGTTTTTCGGGTTCTGCTTGCTGTTTGGGTTTGCGGAATAGGTTAAATTTCATTTTCCTCTCTCAACCTCATAGTATTAATTGCAACAGTTAAGCGTTTCTTATTTTTAACTCTGAATTCTAACTGGCTAGATACTTTGATATTTTATTTATGTTTTACTAATCTGGATTGCAAATCATAGGTTGACTGAGAAGTGGAGAGCCAAGTTTTTGTCTAACTTTGCTTACTTCAAGAGGATTAAAAGATTATTTGCAACTACTAGGATCATAAATACCATGATGCCAGCATAGGCAACTTTTACCAATTTGTAAGAATATCTGAAGGATTTGCTGCCTTTGTCCGGGGTTTTTATCAAAGTTCTGTTTGCTAAAATGTATGTAAAAGCAATGAGTAGGGTAGCTGCAATTTTGACCGCTAAAAAAGCTCCAATATTTGTACTAACTATGCCCGCCATTAAGGGGTTTAACTCCTTAACTCCAGAGTATAGAACGCCTATAACAGTGGTTAAGCAGTCTATGGAACCCATAAGGACAAGAAGTAAACTGGGAATTATCTCTTTCATTAACATGAAATCTCCTTCTCCTTTCTCTCCAAAATACTAATTTGCCGTAGTATTTATGAATTAAGCTTACCAATCTCGATATATTCCAAAACATCAAACAAGTTTTTGCATCATTAATTCCTAGTTTGACTATAGATGAATCCGCTAGATTTTGAGAGCTATTGAAGGCAAAAAGGCGCTGTTCACTGCACATAACCCTTATATTTTAAATGTTAAACCTTCTTGCTGGAAGGATTTAGGCATGCACAAGAAACTCTTAATTCCGGGCCCCACAGAAGTCAGCCAGGAAATACTCAACGAGCAAACTCACCCACTTATCAGTCACAGAGATAAAGAATTTTCAGACCTTTACGGCGGAATAACCGCTAAACTAAGCAAGTATTTCGAGTTACCTGCAGATGTCAAACCTACAGTTACTACTTCCTCTGGGACACTTTGGTTTGACATAGTCGGTAGAAGCATAGTTAAACAAAAAGCCTTGGCATGCGTAAACGGCGCCTTCTCTCAACGATGTGCTGAAACCCTACGTGCATGCGGCAAAAACACTGATTTCCTAGAAGTTGAATGGGGCAAAGCGGTCAAACCGGAAATGATAGCTGCAAAACTGGATACTGGCGAGTATGACACTTTAACGGTTTGCCACAATGAATCCTCTACAGGTGTAAGAAACCCAATAAGCGAAATAGGCAAACTCGTACGCAAAAAATACCCTAATATAATCTATGCAATCGACGCGGTTTCCTCAATGGCAGGAGACAAAACCTTACCCGAAGAAATCGGCTGCGACATTATTTTTGCTTCAACCCAAAAATGCTTCGCTCTACCCCCAGGATTAACGGTTGCATTAGTTAACGACCGCGCAATCGAAAGAGCCCGCCAAGTGTCAAACAGAGGCACATACACGGATATGGTTGAAATCTTCGAGTTTGAGAAAAAGCACCAGACCCCCTTCACCCCATGCATACCCTTATTTTATGCTTTGAATAAACGCATGGACCTTTTACTAGAAGAAACATACGAAAAAGTTTACCAGCGCCATAGGGAAATGGCTCAATATACACAGCAGTGGGCGAAAAAACATTTTGAGATGTTCTCTGAACCAGGCTATGAATCGATAACTGTTAGCTGCATAAAAAACACTCTTGGCAAAAACGTTAAGGAACTCAACCAGAAGCTGGGTGAGAAAGGCTACATGATATCTAACGGTTACGGCAAACTATCTGAGAAAACCTTCCGCATCGGACACATGGGTGAATGGAACCTGTCAGGAATCAAAGAAGTCACAGACCTAATTGATTCTATTTGGGGATTAACGTGACATTCAAAATCCTCATAAGCGACAAAATATTCGAAGAAGGCATAAAACTTCTTGAGAAAAGAGGCTATCAAGTCACACGGGCATGGGACACGCCGAAAAATGAACTCCCCAAAATAATAGCTGACTATGATGCCTTAATCGTTAGGTCAGCTACCAAAGTTAGAGGAGAATTATTAGATAACGCGAAAAAACTCAAAGTAATCGGACGCGCAGGCGAAGGATTAGACAACATTGACTTTGAAAAAGCCAAAACCCTCGGCATCGCCTTAGTTAATACTCCGCATGTTTCCTACATGAGCGTCGCAGAATTAACAATAGGATACCTACTGGCGCTTTCAAGAAACATCGTGCAGGGAACCATAAGCTTGCGTGAGGGAAAATGGGACAAAGAAAAATTAATCGGAACAGAAGTTGACGGCAAAGTTCTGGGCATAATCGGCTGCGGCTATATTGGAAAAGCAGTCGAACGCTTAGCTATGGCCTTGGGTATGGAAGTGCTCCCCGTTGAAGAGTGCGTCTACGACCGCTTTGTCCCCCTGGCTAAAATGCTCCCGCAAGCAGACTACATCACCATTCACGTACCATTGACAGCTCATACTAGACACATGATTTCTACAAAAGAATTCAATATGATGAAGAACGGCGTAATGCTAATTGACTGCTCTCGAGGCGGAGTAGTGGATCAAGAAGCACTGTACCAAGCGTTAGTATCGGGAAAGGTTAAAGGCGCTGCATTGGACGTTTTTGAGGAAGAACCGCCAAAAAACAGCAAACTATTAACACTAAATAACGTGATTGCTACGCCGCATATTGGTGCCCAAACAAATGAAGCGCAGTTGAAGGCAAGTGTACAAATAGCTAAAGCAGTTATAGAAGCGCTGGAAAAAACGCCGCGAGCTGAAACGTTTGGTTGACATTAGACCCTTCAAAGCCATTTTGTACACGCAAAAAGCAGGTAACCCAGAGAACCTCATAACTCAACCGTACGATAAAATAGATGCAGAAATGCAGAAAGAATACTACCAGAAATCACCCTACAATTATTGCCGACTGATTCTGCCAATAGAAGAAAACAAGTACCAAATGGCACAGCAGCGGATTGAGCAGTGGCTAAAAGAAGGCATATTAGCTAAGGAAAATGAACCTGCAGTTTTCATTTCACGCCAAGAATTCACCTTAGACGGCAAAAGATACGAGCGCACAGGATTACTCGCTGCCCTGCGCCTTTATGATTACAGCGAAAACATGGTGTTCCCCCATGAGGGCACGTACAAAGCTCCAAAAGCTGACCGATTAAACATGCTCCGCGCCGTCCAAAAAGACCTTGAACCAGTGTTTCTAATTTATTCGGATCCCGAACGAAAAACCATCGTTTTCCTCCAAGAAGTAGCGAAGACCAAACCGATAATCCAAGTTACTGACTCATTACAAGTTAAGCATACCGTCTGGAGAGTAACTGACCCACAAAAAATAAAGCAGCTGCAAGCAAACCTAAGCGGCAAAACCATGGTGATAACCGATGGACACCACAGGTACGAGAGCGCATTGGCTTACCGAGACGAAATGCGCAGTAAAGGAAATTGGACAGCGGATTCAGCATTTAATTTCCACATGAGCTACATGGTGCCAGTTCAAGAGGAAGGACTTGTTGTTTTGCCCACTCACAGGCTCCTTAAGGAATTTAAGTTAACCGACGAAGTTTTGCAAGGGTTCAAACGCTTCTTTGACATTTCAGAAATTAACCCAACTGTGGAAGCCCTAGAGGATTTTTTGAAAAGCCATGCCAATGAGCATGCTTTCTGTGTTTATGACGGCTCGAAAGCTTACGGTTTATCGCTAAAGCATGACAAAAGCGTTTATGATTTTGTGAACGCTAAAGTTTCTAAAGAAACAAAAATTTTCGATGTAGTCATCCTTCGAGACATCGTTTTCAAGCATATCCTCAAAACAGGTGAATTAAACATGGATGAACACATCCTCTACATGCGTTGGACACAGGCAGCGGTGGATAAAGTTAACTGTGGAGAAGCCAGCATCGCATTTCTGGTTAACCCGATAAGCGCCCAAACAGTTGTTGAAATAGCGCAGCAACATGAACTTTTGCCTGAAAAAAGCACAGATTTCTACCCCAAGATGGTTTCGGGTTTAATGATGATGGGTATTTCAGCAAACGAGAAACTTTAGGCCTTTCTTCATGGAAACCATTATAAGCGCTAACTTAGAAAACAGAGAGCTAAATCAGAAAAAAGGGGAAAAAAATGGGCGAAGTAGAAAAAAAATTAACAGAAATACCAAACCCACCAGGGGCAACACCTCAAATTAATTCTACAAAAAAATACATCGCTGAACTGATTGGAACTATGGTGCTAGTGCTAATGGGCTGCGGCGGCGCAGTTATTGCAGGTAAAGCTATTGGAAACGTGGGGATTGCTTTTTGTTTTGGTCTTGCTGTGTTAGCTATGGTTTACGCGATAGGCAGCGTTTCCGGTTGTCACATAAACCCCGCCATTTCAATTTCAATGTTGGCTGCTGGAAAACTAAGCATAAAAGACACAATATTCTACGTTGTTTTCCAATGTGTAGGTGCAATAATTGGTGCAGGCATACTTTACGCAATAGCAACTGGAAACTCATCGTATAGTTTAGCTGCTAATGGTTTAGGGGCAAACCAGTATTCCACTTATTCTTTGGCGTCTGTGTTCATTGCTGAAGTAGTTTTAACATTCTTATTCGTGCTTGTCGTTCACGGTTCAACCCATGAAAGGGTACCTAAAGGATTCGCTGGATTAGCTATTGGCTTAACCTTAGTGCTTATTCACCTTGTGGCAATACCAATAGATGGCACTTCAGTAAACCCTGCAAGAAGCTTAGGACCAGCACTTTTTGTCGGCGGTACAGCCTTAAGTCAACTTTGGGTCTTTTGGGTCGCTCCAATAATTGGCGGAATAATAGCTGCTGTTGTCTGGAAAATCTTCAAGTAAACCTAAAAAAACAACCAATCCTTTCTTTTTTTTGGTTAAAGCCAACTATTTGACGAATTTTGTGGCATGCCTCTTGAATCGTTTTTTGCAGACGAGACTGCAGAAATGGTAGGTTTCGCCCTCATAAGTAATTTTGAATTTAGCAGTATCCTCGTTAAGCACCATGCCGCAAACCGGATCTCTAAACGACATTATTTTTTTTAAAGCCTCATGCAATTATTCTACTTTCTGCCTTTTATGGTTAATGGTAGGTAAACCTAAAACAGCCGTTATTCTAATGCTCGGAACAAAATTGCATCAAAACTTAATTTTGTAACGCTCAAAAGTTAAAAGTTTGCCACTAAAGAGGATAAACCGTAAGGTTCTTGAAAATCGCTAAGATTGTGAAGCGATGGTTTAGCTGGTTGGTTAATCTTCTTGGCTGTCTTCTTTGGCTAATTCAACCGAAACAGTATCATTGTGGTTGATGGCGTTTTTTCGCGTTTCTTTTTTGCTTGGCGGTTCCTGTTCCCGTCCCTTCATGAAGCCTTCTTCAGCAGCGGTGATTTCATCTTCATCTAGCATATTTTCTCTTTCGTCAGTATCATAGAGGTCGTCTGTTTCCTCTTCCTTTTCTTGTTTACTTAAAGGAGGCCCTTCGTAAAAGTAGGCTGGCGGTTTTTTTCTTGTTTTTGCTTTACTCATTTTTTTAATCTCCCAATTTTAAACGTTCAAGCACTTATAATTCAATTACTTTTATGATTATGTGACTGAGCTCTGACAATCACAATTAAAAATTGTCCTTTAGAAGAGTAAAGTACTGTTTTTTACGAAAACCTATTTTTTATATGTATCCAATTGCCTGAAATGATGCTAAACGTTTTTATATGCCAAACCCCACGCTTTGGATTGTCACATTAACTCATGTATCACCCCCAAAGCTCCTGAAGCTTTTAGAGAAATCATGAAAAAGTTCTGTGGCAGGAGAAAAAATAATATATGCAAATTCAATCGTTTAAGGACTTACCTTTAACTGGGGAAATCCTAAGAAGTGTAGAAGAACTCGGGTTTGAGAGTCTTTTTCCAATTCAAGCCCAAGCAATAATGCCCTTGCTCGAAGGCAAAGATGTTATCGGGCAGGCACAAACTGGAACAGGAAAAACAGCTGCTTTTGGCATTCCCATGGTTCAACGGTTAAACCGTGAAATCCGCGGTGTTCAAGGCTTGATTTTAGTGCCAACACGCGAGTTAGCCGTGCAAGTAGCCGAAAACATGGCGCTTTTTGCGAAATACGCCAGAATCAAGGTTTTGGCTGTTTATGGTGGAGAATCAATCAACAAGCAAATACACGCGCTATCAAACGGTGTCCAAATTGTTGTCGGTACGCCTGGCAGATTAATCGACCTCATGGAAAGGCGAGTTTTAAACCTCGGATCTGTTAAAATGGTGGTTCTTGATGAAGCCGACAGAATGTTAGACATGGGCTTTATTGAAGACATCGAATTTATTCTCTCAAAAACACCATATGATAGGCAAACAAGTCTTTTTTCAGCGACAATTGACCAGTCAGTTATGAAAGTCTGCAACAAATACATGAAGAACCCGCAGAAAATCCTCGTTAGCAAAGACGAGATTGCATTAACACAGATGAAACAGTTCTACACAGTTGTTAACCAGGCTGGCAAGTTTGATGCTCTCTGTGACATAATTCGCAAAGAGCGAGTGGATAAAGCAATTGTTTTCTGTAGAACACGTAGAGAAACAAGCAAGCTCTCAGACCAACTATATAGGAAAGGGTTCCGCGCACAAGCACTACACGCTGGCTATACTCAAGCTCAAAGAGACCGCGCAATCAACGACTTCCGCGCAGACAGACTCAGTCTACTCATAGCAACGGATGTTGCGGCAAGAGGCTTAGACATCGAGGGCATAACGCACATAATCAACTATGACGTGCCCATGGAGGCGCTAATATATTTCCACCGCATAGGAAGAACCGCCCGCAAAGGAGAAGCAGGCACAGCCATAACACTGGTAAGCTACGGCGAAATGTCAGACTTCAACAATATCAAAGCTTTAACAAAAACGAAAATCCAAGAAATAAAATCTGCAACCCTTGATGATGATTCACCCATAAAAAGTTTCTATTAAGAAAACCAAGCTCTTAACCGCTTTTGGTTTCTTTTATTTTTCATTTTTTTATGTTTTATTTATTCAGAAGGCCTGACAGCATTTCAGTTCATATTTGGAATGTTTCACGAAAGCTTCCCGCTTTAATACGGCTTAAAGTTAGACATAGTCTACCAGGACCCACAGTTCCCCGTTGAAGGAAAATACCAACAAATCTACTATTGGAACCAAACAACATAATTTATTAGGCTTAGTCCGGATTTTTCGCTTTCAAGGAGTAAAGTCAAAGCTATTTATTGTGCATTTCAAAATAATCAAGAAAAACGCATAGGTCTCAGAAATAGTGTCCTTGTAGACAGCGCTCTAGTTCTGCTATTCTTTTGCTCTTCCCTTTTAAAGCATCAATTAGCTTTTCAAATTTGTCTATGTTTAAATTAATGATTTCGCGAAGCTTTTCTGGATCATTTGGCAAATCAAAGTCAGCCATTTCAATTCCTGCTTCGCGGGAAGCAGCGATTATCCATTCTTCAAGTTCGGGGCACAGAACCAAAACATGATTGTTAAGGAATCTATAATTTAGTATTTTTATTTCGCAATCTTGCAAATGCGTTTTATTTCGGCAGCAACAAAGTTTTCAAAAAACGCAAGTAACACCCACTCAAAACGGGCGGGTTTGTCTATGGCGGGCGGGGAGGGATTTGAACCCTCGACCCCCAACTTAGGAGGCTGGTGCTCTATCCGTACTGAGCTACTCGCCCAAGCTTCATTTAAAATGGTGCTTGATTTGCCTTTACTAGCTGCTTTCGGTGCTTCTTGTCGTGGATAAGAAACTTTACCACTTGATAAGTTTTGTTGATTGACTTCTCAGGTTATAGGCGCTCGTTTCTTACGCCAAATAGTGTTTGTGGCACAGTGACCACATATGCTTAAAAAAGTAATTTGGCATGAATACATCAGGTTTTTTTGGAGGTGAAATGAGTGGTTGAAATGCATACGCGCCAGTCCGAGCCAGAAACTGAGAAATTATCTACCACAAATATTGACGTAACTGAAATAATAGACAAGGTAAGAGATTTTGTAGATAACATTAGAGAGATATCTGGCAAACCCATGAATGTTAGCGTAGACAGCTTTAATTTTTCAGTCGGCAAAATGAACGGAGAACTTAATCTAAGCTTCAATACAAGAATAGCGATTAAGCCTAAGTAAGATTAATGCAGTTTTCGTTTTTATGCAGAAGCTGGGCAATGCTCAAATCCCACTGCCGCCGCAGCTTTCAGAAGCCGCACTACTTCAGGTTTCAACTTATCAAGATGACTTACTGTTATGTGTCTGACGTTTTCTGATTTTTCTGCGTCTCCCCTGCTTTTCAGCAGGTCAGAGTCAAGGCTTGCGCCCATGAAAAACTCCAAGTCCACATGGTCTTGGAAGTGGCTTATCCAAACAAAGTCTTTATCATTTAACCTGTAAGCGATTTTTCCCTGTCTCACTATTTCAACAGTTTCTGGAACCGTACTTTTGATTAATGCACGGAGATTTTGTACGGTTTCCTTCTGAACGGGTTCAAGGCTGCCTAAAATTTCATCAATCGTTCTTTGTTTTACCATAACTAGAATTCTGTGTTGCAGATTTTTATTGTTTCCTACTTCTATGCGGTATCATTTTATTTTGAAAAAATCAAAGTAGTTACTTTGACAAACCCCCAGTTTTACTCAAAATTTCTTTAAAAAGTAGTCCTTTACCTGGTTAAACTGCCTTTTTTCTGTGCAAGTTCCCAAAGTTTTAAACCATTGGAGTCAAATTAATGTTTGCAAGTTAACAGTGGTTAGTTTGACACTAAATTACCATTACATGCAGCTTCCTCGTGAGGTTATTGTTGGAAAAGGAACCTTGCAATGTGTTCCTGAAGTCGCAAAACGGCTAGGCCTTAGAGGGAAAGCGTTGGTAATTGCAGGGTCAAAAAGCTACGATATTGCTGGAAGAACCATTTGCGGGCTGCTTGAACAGGCAGGATTACAGGTTGATGTTTTACAAATAAAAGCAATGTCAATAAAAGATCTGACAGTTATCGAAGAGCGGATAGAAGCTTCAAAGCCGCAAGTGCTCCTTGGCGTTGGTGGCGGAACAATAATTGATGCTGCCAAAATAAGTTCAGGAAGCCAAAACATTCCTTTCATCAGCGTGCCCACAACCGTTTCTCATGACGGCATCGCAAGTCCCTTAGCTTCAATTAAAGGTTCAGACAAGCCTTACTCAATACTGGCACAAGCGCCACTGGCGATAATTGCTGACACAGAAGTTATTGCCCAAGCACCCTGGCGTTTTGTAATAAGCGGCTGCGGAGACGTGATCGCCAAAATTACAGCAGTTAAAGACTGGAAACTGGCACATTTGGAACAAAACGAGTATTACGGCGAGTACGCTGCCAGTTTAGCCTTAATGAGCGCAAAACTGGTTATGGAAAACGCAGAGTTAATTGTCTCCCACAACGATGAAGGACTACATGTGCTTCTTGAGGCTTTGATAAGCTGCGGCGTTGCCATGAGCATCGCTGGAAGCAGTCGCCCATGCAGCGGTTCAGAACACTTGTTTAGCCACGCCCTGGACATGTTTAATTCGCACCATGCCATGCACGGCGAACAATGCGGTGTAGGCTCAATATTGATCGCTTATCTTTACAGGGCAAACTGGCAAAGAATAAGAAACACGCTCAAGCTGATAGGTGCACCAATAACTGCTAGCGAATTAGGCGTTAAAGACGTTGATGTGGTTAAAGCGTTGGAGGTAGCAGGGAAAATAAGGCCTGAACGCTACACAATCCTTCAAAAGTTAAATCTTAATTTCGAAGCATGCGAGAAAACAGCAAAGGCAACAGGAATAATCAATTAAACACTTGAATTCTAAACGCGTAACGGCTGAATAAGCGCAAACTTGTTTCCTTCAGGGTCTTCTGCGGCGGCTATCCAACCAACATTAGGAACTTCCTGTTTGGGCGAGAGCACTTTTCCACCAAGCTTTTGAATTTTAGCTAAGTAATCGTTAATGGACTCAACAGCAAAATAGTTGATAGGTTTAATTCCAGGCTGTAGTTTCCTAAACATGCCACCGTTTACTCCTGGCCTCAGCAGCACACCGTTTGAGTCGACAGGAACAGTTTGTATAACCCAGTAGTCTTCTGGTGCAGGGTACTGGATTATTTTCCAGCCAAAAACTTCTTCATAGAACTGCTTTAGTTTTTCTACATCTTGGGCTGGGATTTCAAAGTGGACTATCGTATGATCCATCTCTGTTTTTTCACCTCCTTCAAACCCTAATTAAGA
>Ga0182027_10011875_pt1 | contig 12269 bp, 7 predicted proteins | sample 712E1DmetaG_FD_121300 | JGI IMG/M metagenome (GOLD analysis project Ga0182027, IMG submission 121300) | Permafrost microbial communities from Stordalen Mire, Sweden - 712E1D metaG (Illumina Assembly) | ecosystem: Environmental > Terrestrial > Soil > Wetlands > Permafrost | place: Sweden...
AAAGCACGAAAACCACTCTCCCGTGGGAGCGTTCAAGGTCCGTGGCGGCTTGGTCTACATGGATTCGCTCCGGCGGCGCGAACCCAACGTGACCGGCGTGATTACGGCGACTTGCGGAAATCACGGCCAGAGTGTTGCGTTCGCAGCAAGCCGCGTCGGATTGCGCTCGGTCATCGTGGTTCCTCACGGGAACAGCCGCGAGAAGAACACGGCCATGCGCACGCTGGGCGCAACACTGATCGAGTACGGAGCAGACTTTCAGGAAGCCTACGAGCATTCGGCGGAACTGGCAGAGGCTCAGAGACTTCACCTAGTCCGCTCCTTCGACAGCACGCTACTTGCCGGCGTTGCGAGCTACGCGCTCGAACTGTTCGACGCCGTTGCGGACCTGGATGCCGTGTATGTCCCGATCGGCATGGGTTCCGGGATTTGCGGGGTTGTCGCCGCGAGCAATGCGCTGGGGCTGCGAACCGAAGTCATCGGCGTGGTGGCCGCTCAGGCCGCTGCTTACGCCCTGTCATTCGCCGCCGGCCACCCGATTGCTGCCGATGTCGGGCAGACGATTGCCGACGGCATGGCTTGCAGTGTGCCGGACCGGGCAGCAATCGAGATCATTCTCGGTGGTGTCAGCCGCATCGCCACCGTGGAGGAAACCGAGATCCGGAGTGCCATGCGGTACCTGTTCACCGACACCCACAATGTCGCCGAAGGTGCCGGGGCGGCGGCCCTTGCGGCTCTGCTCCAGGAACGGGCGCGAATGCAGGGCCGGCGAGTGGCAGTGGTTCTTTCCGGCGGGAACGTGGATGCCGACGTATTCGCGCAGACTCTCGCGGGCAGCTAGCCCCGAAATCTTGGCCCACGAAGAGTCGCGAGTGCCTCCGCTTCCTGGTGCCAGCGCTATTTCGGGTTATCGGTAGCGGTCTCCCCTTTACGTCCGCGAGTGGCGCGTGATCCGTCAAGTTGACCGTCTGGTTCCTCAAGGCAACGTTTGAACGAAACAAATTCGGCAGTATAGTGCCCCCACAGCCGAGCGGCCGAAACCACACGCGAAATTTGTGGCAAGCTATAGCAGGGGCTGGCAATTCCCAGGAGATTCATTGCCTCATCCTCTCCGCCCCCTGATGGTCAGTAATTGCGGGCGGGGTAGGTGTCTCAATCATGTTGGCACAGAGGGACGGAGCAAGCCGACTTCTCTGTGCACAACCTCTTTCCCGTGCCATAATTAGGAACGCTCATGAAGATCGGTTTCCTCAACCCGTGGCAAAACGCCGCCGACAATCAGATCTTCCACTCACTGGCCATCGTCGCAACGCGAATCGGTCACGAGCTCGTGCATTGTGCCAACAGCATGGAGGTTGCCGCTCACGCGCCGGACTTCGTACTGGCCGCCGACTCGATTCAGCCCAAACTTAACGACGTCCCTCACTACGCCATCATCCACGCGTCCAGGGACCTGTATTTGACCCACTGCGCCCACTACAACAACATCCTGACCTGCGACGGATATCTAACCATTTCCGATTCCCTCGCCCGTTTTATCCGCGATCTCACCTTCGCCACCGGCCGCCCCCAGCAAGCCGGGTTCTACTTCAATACCTGCCAGCGCCTCGATATCCGAGCCGAACTCCGCACCCTGATCGCGTCCAACGGCCTCAAGATCACTTACTGCGGCACCAACTGCGACACCCACCGCGCCGCACTCATCGCCCTTCTCGCCCGCCACGAAGGCGTCGAAGTCTTCGGCCCCGATCAGTCGTGGACCGGCCTCGATCGCAAGGCCTATGGCGGCGTGCTCCCCTTCGACGGAGTGTCGGTGCAGAAAAAATACGCCGAGAACGGCATCGGCCTGTGCCTCTTATCCGACGAGCAGTACCGCGACGACGTCATCTCCAACCGCGTCTTCGAGGTCACTTCCGTCGGCGCCATCGCCATCTGTCCCGACATTCCCTGGCTGCGCAGCCACTTCGGCGATTCCCTCTACTACATCGACCAGTCGCTGCCCCACTCCTACCTCGTGCGGCAGATCCTCCTCCGCCGCGAGGCAATCTACCGCGACCCTGCTGCCGCCGCCGATAAGGCCCGCCGCGCTCGAGAGATCTTCGAGCGCCATTTCGCCGCTGAGGTCCTGCTGGGCAACGCCGTCGCCTACCACCACCGTGTGTCCGCCCAGCGGAAAGCGACTCTCGCCCTGGGCGCCGAACAGGCCCCGCCGATCTCCGTGATCGTCCGCTGCGGCTCACGCCCCCTCGCGGTCGTCCGCCGCGCCGTGGAGTCGATCGCCTCGCAGTCCTACGGCCGCTTCGACGTCATCCTTGTCCGCCACAGCGCCCTCGACCTTTCCCCGCTCACCAGCCTCGCCTCTCCCAACATCGAGTCCATCCGCATCATCGACGCCTCCGCCGGCAAACGCAGCACCAGTCTCTGGGCCGGCCTGGCCGCCGTCAAGGGCGACTACTTTTCCGTTCTCGACGACGACGACTGGTACTTCTCCAACCACTTCGAGACCCTCTTCCATCCCATCGCCAGCCCGCCGCCCAACCGCTTCTTCGCTTACAGCGGCGTAATCACCTCGCAGCCCGACCCCTCCCCCATTCCCGGAGGCGGCTCCGACAACCGCCACCTCACCCACTTCGGCATCACCGCCACCAACGACCTGTTCGCCATCTCCGGCGCCTTCACATCCAACTGTTTTGTGGCGTCGACCAACTTGCTGCACCCCGCGCTCCTCGAGGATCCGCAACTCGTCACCGCCGAGGACAGCTACCTCATCCTGTCGCTCCTGGCGCAGGTCGATCCCAAGTTCTCCCACGCCGCCACCACCGTCTACGAAAGGGGCCGCGCCGATCAATCCGACTTCGCCCGCGACCCGCAACGCTTCGAAGACGAGTTGACCGTCCAGCTTCGCCTGTGCAAAGGATTCGCCGCCCTGTCCAAGTTCTGGGAGCGCAGGGCCGCCGCGAAAGAGACCCAGCTCCCCGCGGAACTCATCGAGCGCATCGCCATCGGCTTCAATCCCAAGACCAGCACAATCCACCCCGGATGCACGGTTGTGAATCCCAAAACGGGCGAGAGCGTCGTCGAAACCGCGCCCGAACCGTGGTCGTACTCCGCCGAGCTCTCCATCGACATGCCGGCCGACCGTGAAGGCCCCGGCTTCGTCCGCGTGGAAGTCCTGATCACTCGCGGCCCTATCGGCATCGGTGTTCTGAACCCCACCGGGACGGATTTCCTTTTCCGCGGCCCCGTGCAGGAATCAGAGGAGCCGCAATCCGTCGACGTTCCCGTATCCGACTTCCGCCAGATGGGCCGGCTGGTGATTCAGAACTGGGACACCCGTGGCGTGCACTCCGCCCGCATCCGCTGTATAACGTGGTGGGGCATGGTGTAGCTTCCGCGCAGGTTGATGTCCGGCGGGGAGTGCGATACAGTGAAAAAGCGGCCGACGGAGACATGCTAAAGGCAGTTGCGGAACTTGCGGAGAGCGCTGAGTCGCTGCTGGATGCCGTCGGAGACCCTTCCGATGTTACACTCGTCCGATCCTGGGGCAATCGGGGAGACGACCTCACTTACGCTGGCCTGCGCAGACTGTTGCGCCGCCATTCGTACCGCGAGTGCGACATCCGCAAACTGAACCAGACGCCTGCCGGGAAGACGGCGATCGTCGCGGGAGGCGGATCGTGGTGCAAGCCATTTCATCTGATCGCTGCGATGCTTCCGGCGGTTAATGCGCGGTTCTCCCGCGTAATTGTCTTCCCCTCAAGTTTCGATACCGAGGAAGCTATCGTGCGCACGGTCCTTTCCCAAACGGGAGCGGTGGTCTTTGCGCGTGAGCGCGAATCTTACGAGCAGATCCGCCACCTGTGTGATGCGCGGCTGGCCCATGATACAGCGTTTTTCTTCGATTTCGCTCCCTACCAGTCCGGCTTTCACCAGGGAGTTCTCAATGCGTTCCGCCTGGACGCGGAGGCGACCGGGGCGCCCATTCCCGAGGAGAATCGCGATATCTCAATTGACTGCGGCACCCTGGACGAGTGGCTGCGGACCATCAGCCAGCATGACTTGATACGAACGGATCGAGCGCATGTCGTAATTGCCGCGGCAATGCTCGGGAAGCGGGTGGAATGCAGATCGTCCAGTTATCATAAGGTGCCTGCAATTGTGGAGTTCTCCATTTCTTCGGGCCAGGTTACTCTTCTTGAGGAGTGGAACGGCGCGGCGACGGCGCTTCCAACCGGAACGCCCGCGCCAGCCGAGAGTCCTCCGCTGGAACAGCTAATTGGCGAACTGAATCGCGCCGAAGGACAGTCGGCGGTCCTTAAGGCCGAAGTGGGCCGGCTCACGGCAGAGTCGATCAATCTGGCCGAATCCGCCGGGCGTTTGGGGGCCGAGCTGGCCGTCCGTGAAGCCGAACTCGCGGCGCGCGCTCAGGAAAATGCCCGGCTGCAACTCCTCAGCGGGCAGGTCGAGAAACGCTTGGAGGACAGCTCACGCCAATTGCAGACCCGCGAATCCGAGCTGAGCCGGACTAATGCGGAACTTCTGGAAAGCCGCCACGCAGTGAAAGCCTTGCGGGAGTCCTGGTCCTGGCGGCTGACCTCGCCCCTGCGCGCGGTACTGGATTTGGCCCTGAACCTTCAGCGCCTGTCGCGCGGCGTCAATCATCCCGAACAGCGCGCCGCCCAAAGCCTCCGTGAACCGATTTCCGTCGAGAGCTCACCCGAGGCGCCTCCGGCGGCGGCGGTCGAGTCCGGCGGGTTGCCGCCTGGAATGGGCGTCGATGTGCGGACCACGGAACTGCGAATGGCGTTGCGGGCAGACTATGAGACGTCGGGGCGGCCGCCGCTGGAGAGCGAATACGACTCCATCCCGCTGGTCAGCGTCGTCATCCCCTGCTACAACCATGGTTACTATCTGGAGGATGCCATTCTGTCCGCGATGATGGCTTGCTCTTACCCCATGGAGATTCTGGTGGTGGACGACGGTTCGACCGACGCCGGCTCAATTTCCGTGGTCGATGAGTTGGCCGGCCGCTACCGCTTCCGCCTATTGCGTCAGTCCCATACGGGCATTGCTGGCGCGTGTTACACCGGGTTCCAGAACAGCTTCGGCAAGTTTATCCAGTTTCTGGATTCCGACGACCTTCTAGCGTCCGGCAAAATCGATTTGCAGGTGGACATGATGACCCGCGATACCGGCATCGATATTGCCGTCTGCGAGTATGAGATGTGCGGCATCGATGGAACCGGGTGCCGCCATGTGGAGCCTTCCAGGCTGGCCGGCTTTGAGTTCGATCCCCAGGATTTCCTGGTCCGGTGGGAGCGAGGCTTCTCCTTGCCAATTCACTGTGCGCTTTTCCGGCGCGAAACTCTCTGTGCAAAGCATTTCAGGCCCGTTATAGAGATGGGGAGGGAAGACTGGATCTTCTGGATACTCCTGGTTTCCGGGTCGCGCTGCTTCAGATTTCATCCCGACGTGCTCGCCACCTCTCGGATCCACGACCATTACAAGTCTTCAAATCGAGAAGCCGTGGGCCTCGACCTCCTGCGCGCTTCAATGTATGCGCTAGAGTAGACCTTCCGCTATGTCGACCAGCGCCTCTTCCAAGCGTCCAGCGGTCACCGTTCTGATGCCGGTGTACAACGGTGCGCGGTTTCTAAATGAAGCCATCGAGAGCATTCGGAACCAGACATTCGCCGATTTTGAGTTCCTCATCATCGATGACGGCTCGGACGACGCGACGCCGGAAATTCTGTCTCGCCATGCCGCGGACGACCGCCGCATCCGCGTCGTAAGCCAGGAGAATCGCGGCCTGATCGCGTCGCTAAACCGGGGGTTGGCGGAAGCCTGCGGCGAACTCATCGCGCGCATGGACGCCGACGACGTAGCTCGCCCCCATCGGCTGGCGGAGGAGGTGAGTTTCCTGGAGGCGCACGGAGATATCGCTCTGGTAGGCAGCGCCATCGATGTGATCGACGAAGAGGGCCGGCATCTGCAAACCATCCCGCGCCCGGAAGACCCCGGCGAGATCCGGCGCCACATGCGCGAGCTGGGCTGCGCCGTGGCCCATCCGACCGTCGTTTTTCGGCGAAGTGCGGCGCTGGAAGCCGGTGGTCTGCGCCGAGCCTATCGCCACGCCGAAGATTACGATCTCTGGTTGCGCATGATCGAGACACACGATTTTGCCAACCTGCCAGAAGCGCTGCTCTGCTACCGCCGACATGAGGGAAGCGTCTCCATTACCCACGCGACGCAGCAGGTGCTCTCCTCGTTTTGCGCCCGCCTCACCGCCAAACTCCGCCTGGAAGGCGTTCCCGATCCAACCTCTCACATAGGGTTGATTACACCGGGAATTGTGTGGAGCTTGGGCGTCTCTCCGCAAGCGCTCGACGCGGAGATGTTTCGGGGCCTGCGCGAAGCGACAGAAATGACGGTGGACCACGGCCGGCGTTCCGCCGCGGTCGAATTCCTCTCCACCGCGCGGCCATTCGCCGATCCGACCCGATTGCGCGAGACCGCGATAGAACTGAATCGAAGAGCGGCAAAGGTTCCGGCGCCGGCGGAAGAACAATACCGGCACAGGAAACTGTTGCTTGGGGCGGACCCCGGCATTTATCGAACGGTCTTCGGCGGCGCGATCCGAACCTCTACCGCCGGCGGTCCCGGCGCTCTTCCAGGCAACCCGCTTCCGAAACCCTACACGCTCACCGAGATTCACCAGCGCAATCGCTATGATAGCGACAGGGGCGAAGAGCATCTCCGGTATTACGACCGCGCCTTCGCGCATCTGTGCAGCAGCCCGATTGCGCTGATGCAGATTGGGGTCAACCGCAGCGGTTCGCTGTATTTATGGCGCGACTACTTCGCGAACGGCCTCATTATTGGAGTTGAACCGCACCCGCTCGCCGACTTCAACGACCCCAGCGGACGCTGTCATCTTCGCCAAGGCGATCCGAGCGATCCTTCGTGCTTGTGTGGTCTCGCTTCATCCGCCGGCCCCGCGGGATTTCACATCATCATAGACAAAGCCTCACACCTCGGCACGATGACGGCGCTCACCTTCAAGACCCTGTTCTACGACCACCTGCGCCCCGGCGGCTTCTACGCCATCGAAGACCGGGACACGGGTTATGGGGGCAGTGGGCCGGATATGGGCCTGATCGGTTTTGTCAAACAGTTGGCGGACGAGTGCGCGCTTTCCGACATCTGCAACCCGCGTGGCGTGCCCGGAACACGCCGGAGATGGATCCGCGGCGTGCAAATCGTCCCAGGCCTGGTCATCGTCGAAAAAGCGCGGGAATAGGCCCTGGGCGGCTCCGTCCAGGCTGGATGGGCACGCTGATACGCGGACTCCCTGTCTTTGATGCAAACCGTCAAGACCTGGTTCTATCGCCGGCATGCGCTGCTGTGAGGGCGGATGCGCCTCAGCCGAGCCATTCCTGGTAGAGACGCTTGATAAACCGAATCCCTGTCGGAAAGCTCGGGGCGCCAGTGCCTCCAGCAATCCGCTGACCCTCAATTGTGGGGAATTCGACGATCTTCATCCGATGTTTCAAAGCCCGGATCGTCATCTGGTACTCGATTGTATAGTCCAGCGCATCCAGCCGAAGCCGTTCGGCGGCGTTGCGGGTGATAGCGCGGAAACCATTGATAGAGTCAGTCACGTAGGGGCCTGAGCGGCGAAAGAGGAGATTGACCATCAGGTTAAGCGCGTTGTTGGCCCATTTTCTCCAGCGGAAGAACTTCTCGTCTTCCTCGTTGACCGCGCCCTTCATCATTCGGGAGGCGATGACCACGTCCACACCGTTCTCAAGGAGAGGGCGAAATTCCGCTATGTCTTCTGGCGCCTCGTTTCCATCGGGCGAAAAGAATATGTAGGCGTCGGCAGGTTGCGCCTCGAACGCCAGCAGAAAAGCGTCGCCGCGGCCCTTTCTGCTCTGTGCAATGACAGGAATGCCATGCTCCCGATAGAACTCGACCGTGCCGTCGGTGGAGCCTCCATCGATCGCCACCACGAGGGCAAAACCGGAATCCGGACCCGGTTGCGGGATTCTCGGCCAGATGGCCTGCAAGCATTCGCGTTCGTTACGGGTGAGTAGGCAGAGTGCGATTTTCATGGGTGGCAAACCATTCCACTGTGCGCCGCAATCCCGGCTTGAGCGGAACCCGCGCGACGAAGCCGAGCAACGATTTCGCCTTAGAGGTGTCGCACATTCTCCGGGGCTGGCCGGTCAGCCCAGCAGGATCGAATAACGGCCGGATCTCGTGCCCGCGGACCTCGGAAACCAGCGACGCGATGATTTCGGCGATCGCGCGGATGGAGACTTCCTCTTCGGACCCGATGTTGAGAGGGTCGGCCTCCGGATACCGCGCGGCGACCTCCAGCAGCCCGCGCGAGAAGTCATCGACGTAGACAAACGACCGGGAGTGAGAGCCGTCTCCCCACACGCGCAGAGCGCCGTCGGTTGACAAAAACGCTTTGCGGATGAGCGCTGGAATGACGTGCGATGTTGCCTGGTCGAAATTATCCCGTGGGCCGTAGGCGTTGTATGGCCTGGCAATTGCCACCGAAAACCCGAACTCCTTCTGGTACTGCTTTCCAAGGTACTCCTGCATGCGCTTTGCCCAACCGTAGCCGGAGTTCGTGGGCTCCGGCTCTCCCACTACCCCTTCGGATTCTGGCGTCGGAATCGAGCAGTGACGGGGATAGACGCAGGCGGAACTGGTCACCAGGAAGCGATCCACTCCCGCGGTTTGAGCGGCGCGAATCGTATTGAAAAACGTCGTAAGATTGTCTTGAAAAATGCTGGCGGGGTGGCTCGCATTGTATTCGAGGCCAGCGACGGTGGCTGCCAAGTGAAGCACGGCGGAGGCGCCTTCGATGCCTCGAAGGGCGGCTCCGTAGTCCCCCAAGTCGCATACTTGAACATCGAGGCTGCCGCGAAGGTGGCATAGGAAGGGCGCTTCTTTCAGCCGGGTGAGAACCCGGACTTCGGCGCCCAGCAGAAGCAGTTGCTCGACGACATGACTCCCGATGAATCCCGCTCCCCCGGTCACGGCCACGGGGCGGCCGCGGAAAAACTCGCGAGTCGCGGGGTGAAAATCGCCGGCTTCGACTAGTGTCCTGTATTCGCTCATTAACAAAGTCTTCCTGCCACCCCAAACGCCTCGAGATCCGCGGTCAGCATGAGCCGGACCAGCTCCCTGAAACTGGTTCGCGGCTTCCACCCGAACTTCTGGCGGGCCTTGCTGGCATCGCCCACGAGCAGGTCCACTTCCGATGGGCGGAAGTAACGCTCATCGATTTCGACGAAATCGCGCCAGTCCAGTCCCGCCAGGCCGAACGCCTCCGTGAGGAAATCCCGAACGCTGCGCGTCTCCCCGGTGGCGATCACATAGTCGTCGGGCGCATCCTGCTGAAGCATCAGCCACATGGCCTCGACATAATCGCCAGCGTAGCCCCAGTCTCGCTTGGCGTCCAGATTGCCCAAATAGAGTTTCTTGTCGTGGCCCGCGAGAATCCGCGCAATGCCTCGCGTGATCTTCCGCGTGACGAACGTCTCGCCTCGTCTGGGACTTTCATGATTGAAGAGGATGCCGTTCGATGCATGCATGCCATACGCCTCTCGATAATTCTTCACTTGGTGGAAGGCGTACACCTTGGAGCAGGCGTATGGGCTGCGCGGATGGAAGGGGGTCCGTTCCGTTTGGGGCACTTCCTGAACCATGCCGTACATCTCGGAACTGGAGGCCTGGTAGAGCCGGGCACGGTCGCCGCCCCTCCAGGTGCGCAGAGCCTCCAGGAGCCGGAGGGCGCCGAGGGCCACGATATTCGCGGTGTAGATCGGCTCATCGAAGGAGACCCGGACGTGGCTTTGCGCCGCCAGATTGTAGACCTCGTCGGGTTCGATGCGTTCCAGCAATTGCGCAAGTCTCCCACCGTCGCCGAGATCTCCATAATGCAGGGTCAGCCGGGCATTCGCTTCGTGCGGGTCGACGAACAAGTGCATGATGCGTGCCGTATTGAACGAGGACGAACGGCGGATGATGCCGTGAACCTCATATCCTTTTTCGAGCAGGAATTCGGCAAGATAGGAGCCGTCCTGGCCGGTAATGCCGGTGATGAGCGCTTTCTTCATTTTCGAAAAACCTGTGTGACGGCGTCCGCCACATAGGCGACGTCGCTGTCCGTCATGAGAGGATCGGAACTCCAAAGAAGACCGCAATCCATGATCCGGTCGGCTCCCGTCAATGGGGAATGGATCCGATGAGCGAAATGCCGAAGAGCAGGCTGCCGCGCCATGTTGCCGCAGATGATGGGGCGCGTCTCAATGCCACAGGCCTCCAAACGATTCCGCAAGCGATCGCGGCTGGCCCTGTCTTGGCAAATCACCGGGTATCCGAACGGCGCCCCCACGGTGCCCGGAGTGAACTGCATCGGCCGGAAGCATTCACGATGGATAAGGTCCGCGAAAGCGGCGTCCCAGATCGCGGCTATCTCTCGCCGCCGGGCGTTGAACCGCTCCAATCGCGCCAATTGGCGCAGTCCAAATGCAGCGTTGATCTCGGTCGGTCGAACGTTGAATCCGAGGTTCACAAACAGGAAGCGCGGATCGACATCCGGGTACAGGGCCTCGACCTCCGCTCTCCGCTCCAGATCTCGTGTCCAACCATGGGCGCGCAAACACCGGAACAACTCCGCCAGGCCGTCATCGTCGGTTGCCACCATACCGCCCTCGATGGTGGTGATGTGGTGCGAAAAAAAGAAGCTATACGTGCCGATGGCGCCGAACGTGCCCGCGGCCTTACCATTGTGCCGCACGCCCAGGGCTTCACAAGTGTCTTCGATCAACCAGAGGCCGTGCCTGGCAGCCAGGGCCTTCAGCGGTTGCATGGGAACCGCGTTGCCCAGAACATGTACGGCGCAGATGGCGACGGTTCTGGAGCTCAACGCCGCTTCCACGGAAGCAAGGTCCATCTGTAGCGTGGCGGGATCGCTGTCGACCAGAACCGGCACGCCGCCCGCCTGTATGATCGGCCAGATAGTGGTGGACCATGTGACGGCGGGCACAATGACTTCATCGCCCGGTTGCATCCTCCGGCGCCCTTTGTCGCGCGGCAGCAGTGGATTGGCGAGTCCGAAAAACGCCAGCAGATTCGCCGAGGATCCGGAGTTCACGAACACGGCGTTCCTCACGCCGAGATACGCGGCAAAAGCGGACTCGAACTCCCGGCACCGATCCCCCATGGTCACGCGGCCGGAACGGAGCACCGCGACCGCCGATTGAATTTCCTCCTCGTCAAACGTGACCGAATTCAGTGGAATGCGGATGGCTTCACCAAACAAATTGGGCTCCTGGAGCCGAAAGCTCACTGTACTGTAATGCAACCAGAAGCTTCATTGTATCCAAGGCTCTTGTTTTCTGCATCGTCCGGAGAATTCGTGGGTGCCGCCGGTTTCCTGAAATTATGGGAGGCATAGCAGTCGCACTGGTAAGCCCCGCCGTTTCAATGGATTCCAGGTTGCTCTTAGCATGTTAAGACCCGCGTTTTGGAGCCCGGCGGAACCGAACTAGGATTTCAAGGCTATGCCGCTCCTCGTTCCAAAGACCATTGAGGGCGGCGGTAGGCTGGCGACCGGTGCCTTCGGTGACCACCTCAGAACCGGTCAACGAAACCGCGCCTAGTCCCTGAGCGCCAGTTCGGTGTTCAGCCTCCTTCTGACGCGTCTTGCTCGGTCCCGACCAGCGGGAGGGCGCAGAATTCTTCTTGTTTTTCCTTCTTAGAAAGGTTTTGGTTTTCGGAGGCCGAGACACGCCCCATGGACGGCGGAGGAGCTCCAATCAAGGCGCGGTCCAACTTCCCATGTTGTACCAACCGCTGCTCAGCCCCGACCGGTCTGCGGCCAATGCGTACAAAGGCTTGGAACCGCTGAAACCGCTCTTGAAGCTCAGGGAGAGATTGGCCGTGACACTAACACCCGCCACGGTAAAAGACGAGCTAACGGCATTGAGTGTGCACTGGCTGTTGGACACAGTGGCGGCACTGCCCACCAAGATGGGTGTCAGCCAAGCCGTGCCTGCATCGTCGGCCAGCAGGATTTGGTTGGTCGAGGGAAAGTACAGTACCCAGCAAGCGCCGGATGACGACTCGCCGACCATGAAGAGCCCATCGTTCACGTCGGCGCCGCCGTTAGGGTCCGATACCGTGATGGTGAAGACCTGCGAACTTCCGCTACCCGAAGCCGGGCTGACCGAGGTAATTGACGGAGG
>Ga0182027_10011876_pt1 | contig 12268 bp, 7 predicted proteins | sample 712E1DmetaG_FD_121300 | JGI IMG/M metagenome (GOLD analysis project Ga0182027, IMG submission 121300) | Permafrost microbial communities from Stordalen Mire, Sweden - 712E1D metaG (Illumina Assembly) | ecosystem: Environmental > Terrestrial > Soil > Wetlands > Permafrost | place: Sweden...
ATTGAAACTCTCGATCAACTGCGCCGTCGATAATTTCTTCAAGTATGAATGACCCTTATCCCAACTGAGGGATTGAAACTTTCAGGATGCTGCAGCCGCACGAGATCGGGAAGGCGTATGAATGACCCTTATCCCAACTGAGGGATTGAAACAGAACGTTGAGGCTTGGATTATCAAGCACATCAGGTATGAATGACCCTTATCCCAACTGAGGGATTGAAACTCTGCGATCACGCTCGCTGTAATCGCATGACCGTGAAGTATGAATGACCCTTATCCCAACTGAGGGATTGAAACAGGAAGTTCACATGGATGGAACTCTGTGATTGAAGTATGAATGACCCTTATCCCAACTGAGGGATTGAAACCGACTTGAACAGATTGAAATGTCATGGCTATAACTCGTATGAATGACCCTTATCCCAACTGAGGGATTGAAACATCGCAGATGTAAACCTGCGGGGTCAGTCCGGTTTGTATGAATGACCCTTATCCCAACTGAGGGATTGAAACGTCTTTCTTGTTCTGGCTATCCACGCGCTGATTTGCGTATGAATGACCCTTATCCCAACTGAGGGATTGAAACATCGTCGCAGACGAAGAAAAGGAAAACCTACCATTAGTATGAATGACCCTTATCCCAACTGAGGGATTGAAACTTTCGAGATTTGCGACAATACCGCGCCCTGCGAAGTATGAATGACCCTTATCCCAACTGAGGGATTGAAACTTTCAGTACCGCATCAGCGGCGCAATTGCCGCCAAGTATGAATGACCCTTATCCCAACTGAGGGATTGAAACTGTTGCTCATGGGTTCGTCCCGCCTTCCGGCGATGGAGTATGAATGACCCTTATCCCAACTGAGGAATTGAAACATAAGCCAGTTGTAATTCAGCCACAATCGTATTCAAGTATGAATGACCCTTATCCCAACTGAGGGATTGAAACTGTCATTGCGCCCGTCATGGCATCAATCATTCCGGTATGAATGACCCTTATCCCAACTGAGGGATTGAAACTGATGAAAGGAAACATGGAGATAAAGCTATATGTAGTATGAATGACCCTTATCCCAACTGAGGGATTGAAACTTCCCGGAAAGATAATCAGCCGTAATTTGTGCGTGGTATGAATGACCCTTATCCCAACTGAGGGATTGAAACCCCACTTACTGGACAGGGACGCATACCACATCAAGTATGAATGACCCTTATCCCAACTGAGGGATTGAAACCTTCCAATTCCTCGCGACTCACAAAATGACGCTTCGTATGAATGACCCTTATCCCAACTGAGGGATTGAAACTCATAATGAGTTCAGATTTACTGGTCGAGGTCGTAGTATGAATGACCCTTATCCCAACTGAGGGATTGAAACAACAAAATGCCATTTCATCCTGAACGTTACCCGGGTATGAATGACCCTTATCCCAACTGAGGGATTGAAACCGCCAAAATATCGCTTGGCACTCTCCCTTTGGATCGTATGAATGACCCTTATCCCAACTGAGGGATTGAAACAAATCAACATCAGTGGTTACTTTCCACCTGCACAAGTATGAATGACCCTTATCCCAACTGAGGGATTGAAACTTTACAGGAGTCGATTGGCCGTGTCCGGGATGAGGTATGAATGACCCTTATCCCAACTGAGGGATTGAAACTAGGTAGTACCACCGTTGCGCCGCGTGATGGACAAGTATGAATGACCCTTATCCCAACTGAGGGATTGAAACTCGATAATCATTCCGGAACACTGAAAATAGGCTCGAGTATGAATGACCCTTATCCCAACTGAGGGATTGAAACAGTTGCACATCTGTTTCCGCATCCTTAGAATTGGAGTATGAATGACCCTTATCCCAACTGAGGGATTGAAACCCCTCAATGTCCCGCGTGGCGGTTATCACTTCTTTGTATGAATGACCCTTATCCCAACTGAGGGATTGAAACATCCATATCTTGATCGGGAACATAGGGACAAGGCAAGTATGAATGACCCTTATCCCAACTGAGGGATTGAAACCAGATGGCCGCGCACTTCCTCCACCGCTGAACGGATCGTATGAATGACCCTTATCCCAACTGAGGGATTGAAACTTCGGGGATCGGCGGATTTGACTTGGCTTTTCAGGTATGAATGACCCTTATCCCAACTGAGGGATTGAAACGTAGAAGAAATCCGCTGCGGCGTGCAATGAGAATTTGTATGAATGACCCTTATCCCAACTGAGGGATTGAAACGTTGAAATACGGCACAAAGAACAGCTTGCCATTCGAGTATGAATGACCCTTATCCCAACTGAGGGATTGAAACTATGTGGATAATCGTTTTATACTCCCATGTTCTTATGTATGAATGACCCTTATCCCAACTGAGGGATTGAAACCCCCCATGGATCCCAGGAGCGCATATTTTGGATAAAGTATGAATGACCCTTATCCCAACTGAGGGATTGAAACTATAACTTCTCCGGCGCGATCATGTCACTCCGCGAGTATGAATGACCCTTATCCCAACTGAGGGATTGAAACACAAATTCGCCCGCGTCCTACCTCCCCAACCGATGTATGAATGACCCTTATCCCAACTGAGGGATTGAAACCAAGATTGACGAAATTCCAGAAAGCAAAGATACAAGTATGAATGACCCTTATCCCAACTGAGGGATTGAAACATCCGTGAGCCAGCGAAGCAGGATAGCCGAGACTTGTATGAATGACCCTTATCCCAACTGAGGGATTGAAACTAGATATTCTGTTGAGCCGCAGTCCAGGGGGCTAAAGTATGAATGACCCTTATCCCAACTGAGGGATTGAAACTATTTTACTCGCCGCATAACTCGCCGCGCCCTTCGGGTATGAATGACCCTTATCCCAACTGAGGGATTGAAACATGATCTGGCTCCAGCACTCACCCGTCCGATATTTCTGCGTATGAATGACCCTTATCCCAACTGAGGAATTGAAACCTCGGGAGGGATGCAGGCTGAGTTCGGGCGGATGAAGTATGAATGACCCTTATCCCAACTGAGGGATTGAAACTCAGGAAGTTTTGCGTATGCAGCGGACACCTTTCTCGTATGAATGACCCTTATCCCAACTGAGGGATTGAAACATACTCTTGCCGGGTCCAAACCCCTCAATCGGCCAGTATGAATGACCCTTATCCCAACTGAGGGATTGAAACCAACAACATATGAAATCGTGTCGGTAGCACCGACCAGTATGAATGACCCTTATCCCAACTGAGGGATTGAAACTATAATGGTCGGCAGCGACCAGCAGCTTACCTATAGTATGAATGACCCTTATCCCAACTGAGGGATTGAAACTTGTTCATTATCATTTAATTGAAGTGTTGCCGGCTGGTATGAATGACCCTTATCCCAACTGAGGGATTGAAACGTGATCACCGGCCGAGATGCCAACGGTCAATTGATGTATGAATGACCCTTATCCCAACTGAGGGATTGAAACACAATCTACTTCGCCGAGGACGGCGAAGGGAGCAGGTATGAGATCCGATAGAGGATACTGAAACATGACCCCTATCCCTTATCCCCTATTCCCTGCTCCCGCTTCAATCAAGACGATCCGATAGAGGCTACTGAAACATGACCCTTATCCCCTATCCCCTATCCCCTGCTCCCGCTTCACCGTCATCCAAACTCATCAGCGGTTCAAATCTCCCTGCAACGGAATGATTTAACTCAATGGATTCTGAATCGTATTCCAACCAGGCGTGCGCCAACCACCGGCCGGGGGTTTGCTTGCGTACGCCGAAGCGAAGCTGTGTGGCGATCCCCTGCCCGGCCGGCATGGCTGCAAGGCCAGGGCTTGACGCAGACACTCCAGCGGATAGAGATGATAATGTGAGGCGACGCCAACGAGTTTCTGATAGCGGCGAATGACCTCCCAGGCATGGTTTTCTCAAGATCAGAAAAGGAACCGCAAAGCTCGCGACCCTCAACCCTTGAAGAACACAAGGGCAGGGAACGAGGGCAGGCGAGCGCAAAGAAAAAACAAGAATCTTAGCGAACTTTGCGTGCTTCGCGTTAAAAAAAATGACAAAGCATAGATTCGCCATGGACTTTGAGAAGGCCATGACCTCCCAGGAAACCGTACTTGCTCTTTCAGAACAACACTAATATAATACGGGGCGCAAGAGGCCACTTGCCTCGAACGAGGCTCGATCTCGTGCGGGTGTAGTTCAGCGGTAGAACGCTTGCTTCCCAAGCAAGATATCGTGGGTTCGATTCCCATCACCCGCTCCATGCAGAAAACACCGTCAGACTGAATCCAAAAGCAGAGGACGGTGTTTCTTTATTTCAGTAGAGGAAGGCGCGGCGAGCGCGAAAAATAGATCCGTGAGGATGTTGGAAGTATAATTGTAATGTTAAGGTATGGCAGGTATTAAGACGCTTCAGATCAAGCTTTTTTTTGGAAAAATTGCCCTTTTAGGCGTGCTTTGGATTCTGCTTTCGGTGGGATGCGCAGAAGGTTTGGCGCGCGTAAGGGTCATCCAGAAGCATATGCTCGCGCCGAGCGTGGGAATCGCCCACCGCGAATTCGAGATAGAAGTAGACCGGCTGAGAGTGAGGGCGGCACAGAAAGGAAGACCGGATTGCATTTTCCTGGGAAGCTCGAAGGTGCTGGACGGCATCGACCCGGAGGCAATGCAAGCGGCTTATGAAGAGCAAACCGGGAAAACGCTGATATGCCAGAATTTCGGCGTCAATGGGATGGGGATGCTTGGCGAAACGCAAGCGGCATTGGCGCTGATCAATCTTTACCAGCCCAGGCTTATTATTTTCGGTACCGGATTTCAGGATATCCATTCCGGCGATGTGGATCAGATGATCGCGCAAAACCCGTGGGTACGTTACAATTTGGGCCAATTCAGCTTCGACGGCTGGGTCACCAATTCGTTCCTGAGCTACCGGTATTACCTGGCAGGGATAGGTTACCTAACCACAGCCACCCCGCAGGATCAAAGGGACTTTCTAACCTGGCAGACCATCCTGCCGGACGGTTTCCACCCGCTGACCGGCCGCGCTGCGAATGCATCCAGCGAAAAACCCGGCACGCAAAATTATATCGTGCCGCCCGACAGCATCGAAGCGATCCAGACCTTCATGAAAGAAAAGTCACAGAATACGCAAGTCCTTTTCGTGGAAATGCCAATCAGCCCGGCGATGTACAACAATAACACGCTGGCCGAAAATAACAGAAGCAAGTTCGTGAATACGATGAATACGGATTTCGACAAGAGCCAAGTAAAGATTTGGTTCACACAGGATCTAAACCTGATACCGGATGAGCGCTTTTATGATCCTATTCACCTGAATGCAACCGGCGCCAAAATCCTGAGCGCCTGGATCGGAGAAGAACTCGGCAAGGCAGTAAAAAACGGCGCACTTGCGCTTCCCAATTAAACCTATTCATGATCCCTTTATCAGAAGGATTTTAGTAAACAGAATGGAAAAATCCATCCATATCAACCGGCCGTTCGGAAAAGTCGGACTATGGGCTTGCCTTGGGCTTTTGCTTTTTATCGGAGCAGCGGAAGCCGTGGTACACATCAAACCCGTGCAGGCTCAACTATTAGCACCGGGAACGGCGAATATGAGCCGCTCCTTCGATATCCAGCTGGACCGGTTAAATGCCCGGGTTGAACAGGGGGAACGGATCGATTGCATCTTCATCGGAAGTTCCAGAGTTTTGCATGGAGTGGATCCTAATGCGATCCGCAAAGCCTATTCCAATATCACCGGCAGCGATTTCAAATGCCAAAACTTCGGAGTGCTGGGGATGGGCATGAAAGGATCAGCGGAAACGGCGGGCCTATTGGCCAAGCTATATCATCCAAGGTTGATCATCATCGGCACAGGCTTTATGGATATCGGGGTTGGGCTGCCCGACAATGCGATCGCCGAAAGCCCCATCGTCCGCTACAATTCAGGCGACTTCAACTTCGACGGGTGGATTACGAGTTCATCTTTGGCTTTCCGGGATTACCTGGCAGAGATAAGTTACCTGGCAATCGACAATGCACATACCCAAAATGATTTTCTGTTATACAACTCGACCAAGCCGGATGGATTTCTTCCGTTGAACGGTCACAAGGCAGACAACCTGCAAAACTGGAACAATTTGAATGCCCACAATAAAATAAAGACCGTATTCACCCGCTCCGTAAAAAAAATCCTGGCTTTGAAAAAAGAAAACACACAAATCCTTTTCATCGAAATGCCGCTCCGAACGAGCACCTTCAAAGCCGTGCCTCATGCGGGGGGATACCGGCGGGTGTTCGAGGACGGCATCAACTCCGTACTGCAAAACAGCGGCAGTCAGATGTGGCTCACGCAGGACTTGAACATCGTCCCGGAGAGCGGCTGGTACGAAAGCAATCATATGAATGTTGACGGTGCAGAGACCTTTAGCACGTGGGTCGGAGAGCAATTGGGGCAAGCGGTGAAAGACGGTTCACTTATCCTACCGGAAGGGAGTCAAACCAATCCATGAGCATTACTTCGTTAGCCTTTGCAGGTTTTGTACTGGCCGTTCTCATGCTCTACTACGTATTACCGGGAAAGAGCCAAAAATTTCTGCTGCTGGCGGCATCCTACATCTTCTATATCAGCTGGGATTGGCGTTTTGCAATCACCCTGGCCCTAGTCACCGTTTTCAATTTCTTTTTCAGCAGAAGCCTGCGCCAGCTACGAAGCCAGGAAACCGCACCCTCCGCAGGTGGACGTTCGAAAAAAGGGAAGCGATTGCTATGGCTGGGAATCCTGATCAACCTGGCGGCCCTGCTCTTCTTCAAGCAATCCGGATTTTTCCTGCACGGGTTTCAAGCGCTGCTCAGCCGGCTCGGTTTTCCCAATCAAATAGGCATTCTGGAAATCCTTTTGCCGGTGGGTATGTCGTTTTACATCCTGCAGGCAATATCGTTCCTGGTGGACACCTATCAAAATCAAATTCCGGCGACAGTCAATTTCATGGACCTGGCGCTGTACCTGGCCTACTTTCCCAAGCTGCTTTCCGGCCCGATCGAACGGGCGGGATCGTTTCTGCCCAAGCTATCGGAACGCGTGGTGGTGGATAACCAACGGATCACGGAAAGCATCACCCGAATCCTGATCGGATTGGTGCGCAAGATCGTGATCGCGGATGTGCTGGCGGCGCGCATCCCAGCCAATTTTTTCAGTTCCCCGTCCACATTTTCATCCATCGAACTGATTTTCTGGTGGATCGCGTACATCATCAGTCTCTATAATGATTTTGCGGGATATACCAGCATCGCGCGCGGCGTGAGCGGCTTATTCGGAATCGAGCTTTCACCGAACTTCGACAACCCGTTCTTTAGCACGAGCATTACAGAGCTCTGGAACCACTGGCACATGAGTCTATCCCAATGGCTGAGGAACTATGTGTACATGCCGCTCAGCCGTTACATGCTGAGGTTCAACCAAAGCGGACGCTACCTTCCGAACATCATCGTGCCGGCGCTGGTGACCATGGTGCTGAGCGGGTTATGGCACGGCGAAAGCTGGAATTTCGTGCTATGGGGCGCTTTAATGGGAATATGGATCGCGGCCGAGCGGATACGCACAGTGTACCGACCGGCAGGAGAAAACCTGGCGAACCTGCCTCCGTGGCACCCCAGGAGGATTTTCAGTTGGGCCGGATTCCTGATCGTCATATTCTTGATCGCGATCCCGTTTAAATTCGACATCGCCAATTCCATCGTGTTCTGGCGAAGCCTGGTCACGAACTGGTTCCCGCCGCCCAGTCTGTTGGGATGGCGATTACCCCTGATCGCGTTCATTCCGGCCATCTTCATCGACTGGATCCAATTCGGCAAACACGATGAGCTGATCTTTATCCGTTGGAAGCCTATAGTACAATCGGTGCTGCTGGCCCTGTGCGTGCTGCTCATTTTCCTGGCGTTCCACGCCGAGCCGCCCCAACAGTTCATCTATCAGGGATTTTAATGGGAGCGGCCTGCGGTGAAATACCCATGGAACGCGGATGGCACGGATTTCGAGGATTTTCACAGAGATTTTATCCTTATTCACCTTGATCATTTGAAAAGCCGAGGCCATTGGAAGTCCGTGTGCAATTTTTGCGTCCAGCTCTTATATTGAAAAGGATATCACCCATGGAACTAAAAGAAATAAAGGATAAATTAAAAACGTTTATCTGCAAGGAACTCTTAAACAATCCCACCTATCCCCTGCAGGATGAGGAACCACTGATCACCAGCGGACTGATGGATTCATTCTCCCTGGCACAGATCGGGGTCTTTACGGAAATCCAATTCAATGTCTACATACCGGATTCAGATTTGACCGTGGATGCGATGAACACCGTCAACCAAATGGCGGCGCGCATCCAGAAGGACTTGCCGGCATGAGTCTCATCGGAAAAGTCCACACACTGGTAGACGCCATCAAGTATCAAGTCGAGAATCGTCCAAACGCCCTGGCTTACACCTACCTGGCCGAGGGCGAAAAAATGGAAGCCCAATGGACCTATGCCGAACTCGACCAACATGCACGCGCCGTGGCGGCAGAATTACAAAAAGTGACAAAACCGGGCGACAGGGCAGTGCTCCTTTATCCATCAGGCGTCGAGTTCATCGCAACATTCATGGGGTGCATGTACGCGGGCGTCATTGCCGTGCCATCCATTCTTCCGCACCTCAAGCGCGCCACGCCGCGTTTAAAGGCGATCCTGGCAGACGCGGGCGCAAAGGTGGCGTGCACCACCCACGAGGTTTATGCCAGTATCGAACCTTTCATCGCCAACGAAGCGGACCTGAGCAGCCTGCATTGGATCAGAAACCAGGACATCCCCCTGGAACAAGCCAGGCAATACAAGCCATTAGCCCTGGATGAGAATGCAATTTGCTTTTTGCAGTATACATCGGGTTCGACCAGCACGCCCAAGGGAGTGATGATCTCCCATTTCAATCTCATACGAACGATCGAGGATGTTGTCATCGGATTTAATCAAGATGAACAAGACGTTGTCATCAGCTGGCTGCCCATTTTTCACGATATGGGGTTAATTGTGGGGATCCTTGCACCGCTCTTTGCCGGATGCCCGTGTTACTTCATGGCACCCGTATCCTTCCTGGAGAGGCCCGCACGCTGGCTGGAGGCCATTACCAAATACGGCGGCACCATCACGGTGGCGCCCAACTTCGCTTATGGCTTATGCGTGCGAAAGATCTCCGAAGAAGAAAAGAGCAAACTCGACCTGCACACGCTGCGAGTGGCAGTGGATGCCGCAGAGCCCATACGCATCGAGACGGTGGAACAATTCATAGAGACGTTCAGGGAGCGCAACTTTAATTACAAGGCATTGATCCCGGCATACGGATTAGCCGAAGCGACGGTCAAGGTGTGCATGAAGGAACTAGACAAAGACCCGACCATCCTCACGTTAAACGCGAGCGACCTGGAGAAACACAAGATCTCCTTTGCAACTGGAAGCGAACAGAACCAATACAAGATCATCGGGTGCGGAGTGAGCCACATCGGCGCCGACATTCGAATCGTGAATCCGGGTACAAAGAAGGCCTGCGCAAAGGATGAAGTCGGCGAGATATGGATCAAGAGCGAAAGCGTCGCGCAAGGCTACTGGAACCAGCCCAAGGCAAGCCAGGATATCTTCCAGGCTTATATCGCGAATACCCAGGAGGGGCCGTTCATGCGCACCGGCGACCTGGGGTTCATTTACGACGGTGAACTGTACATCGGCGGGCGCATCAAGGATATGATCATCATCCAGGGCCGCAACTTTTATCCCCAGGATATCGAACTCACGGTGGAGAAAAGTCATGCGGCCCTGCGGCCGAGCTGCTGCGCGGCGTTCGCGGTGACGCTGGAAGGCGTGGAACGCCTGGCCGTAGTGCAGGAAATCCGCCGCGAATATCGCAACGCTGAAAAATTCGACGATATTCTAAACGCGATCCGATCCGCCATCGCCAAGGATCACGGATTGCGGGCCTATGCGGTGGTCTTGATCCGGCCGGGGAGCATCCAAAAAACGACCAGCGGAAAAATCCAGCGCCATGCGAGCCGAGAGGCGTTCATGAACGGCGAGCTGGAGGTGGTCGCGGAGTGGCACGCACCGATCGCCGCACCCGATCAACACCAAACGGGTTAAGCAAGTGAGAAGAAGAACGGCTGACAAATTGAAGAAGAACGACTAAAGTCGTTACTACACAACCAAATGAAATGAATCCGGCACGACAAAATATGATCCTGACATTTCCATACTCCCATGACCGAAAATAAAACACCCCGTTTAAAAGCAATCTTCATCTCCCCCTCCGAGCCGAGGCTCAGGGCGGGATGGAGACTGCTGATTCAATTCCTCCTATTCATCGTATTTTTGATCCTGTTCGGCGCGCCGATCGGGATGCTCGCTTACACGATTCAAGGCGACGCCTCCGGCACCATGTTCTTCGTCGCGAGCCTGGTCGCTGAGCTGATCGCCGTGACGCTTTCGGTTTATATCACCCGAAAGTACCTTGATAAACGTTCCTTCGCCAGCCTGGGATTCAAATGGGAACCGTCCATAGTCCTGCGCGATATTTTGGCGGGCATCCTGATCACATTCGTGATGATGGGCCTGATATTCACGGCAATGAAAGCCCTCGGTTGGCTCCAGTTCCAGTCGTTCGCATGGAACACCGATCCGATCCCGGTGGTAGGAGGACAAACCCTCTTGTTCTTTGCGATCTTTATCCTGGTGGGATTCAGTGAGGAACTGCTCTCACGCGGTTACCAACTGCAAACGATCACGAGCGGTTTGAATTTGTTCTGGGGGCTGGCAATCTCGTCCGCCATCTTCGGGGGGCTGCATCTCAGCAACCCGAATGCCACCTGGGTCAGCGCGGTGGGGATCTTCTGCGCGGGACTCTTCCTGGCATACGGATATGTGCGCACCGGACAACTCTGGCTCTCGATAGGCCTGCACCTCGGCTGGAATTTCTTCGAGGGCATCGTGTTCGGATTCCCGGTCAGCGGGCTGGCGACCTATCCATTAATCCATATCAGCGTATCGGGGCCGGAAGCGTGGACAGGCGGCGCGTTCGGACCCGAAGCGGGCTTGGTCGTCCTGCCGGCGCTGGCGCTGGGCGCGATCCTGATCCACCTTTATACGCACGCACGGGTTAAGTGAGAATGCAAAGGGAATAGGGAATGGTAAATAGTGAATAGTGAACAGTGAATAGTGAATGGTGAACAGTGAACAGTGAATGGTGAATAGTGAATGGTGAATGGTGAGAGGAAGCGAGCGCAAAGGTTTCTTTTTTTCCTGGCGCACCGAACAGCGAATAAATGACAAAGTATAGGTTCACGATGAACTTTGAGAAAGTCATCCCGGATATCCACGTTGTAATCTTCGATCTCGGCGGCACGCTGATCTACGACAGAGACTCGTGGCCGCCGTTCTTCCGGCGCGCGGACGAGGCCTTGATCCAGGCTTTACAGAACGCCGGATTGAAGATCGAACCCGCCAAGTTCTTTCACGGGTATCGCGGACTGCTCGATCTATACTATGACCGGCGCGGGGATTTAATTGAAAAGGAAGAAACGACCACGGCCTTATTAAGGGAACTGCTCGAAGAACAAGGCACGCCGAACATCAACAATGAACTGATCGCAACGGCGCTGCGGGCGATGTATGCCGTGACGCAAAGCAACTGGTTCCCGGAGGAAGACGCCATCCCAACGCTGGAGACATTGAAGGCGCGCGGCTTCCATCTGGGCCTGATCTCAAACGCGGCGGATGATGAGAACACGCAAACGCTAATCGACAAGGGCGGTTTCCGTCCGTATCTCGAATTCATCCTTTCTTCGGCGGCTTTCGGCAAACGCAAGCCGCACCCGGCGATCTTCCGGGCTGCATTGGACCATTTTGGAGTCAAGGCGAGCCAGGCGGTGATGGTCGGTGATTTGATGGAGACGGATATTTTCGGCGCACACCAGATAGGGATGAGCAGCATTTGGATCACGAGACGTGTCGCTAAAAAAGAATCGGGGATCAAGGTCGAGCCGGATGCGGAGGTTAAGACATTGAGGGAGATACCGGGGTTACTGGTGATTGGTGATTGGTAATTCGCAATGGCATTGGTGCATGAAAGATTGACAAAAAGGGCGTGACCGAGTAATTTTAGTTTATGCCTAAACAAAAGCATACCCAGCCACGCCCGAAGACATTATACCGTGTGAAGAACTGGTCGGC
>Ga0182027_10011877_pt1 | contig 12268 bp, 10 predicted proteins | sample 712E1DmetaG_FD_121300 | JGI IMG/M metagenome (GOLD analysis project Ga0182027, IMG submission 121300) | Permafrost microbial communities from Stordalen Mire, Sweden - 712E1D metaG (Illumina Assembly) | ecosystem: Environmental > Terrestrial > Soil > Wetlands > Permafrost | place: Sweden...
AAATTCCAACGATTAGAATATATGTCTTCAATGCTCATCATTAAATTAATGGGATTCATGAATTCCAACTATGTCGCTCCAGGACCATTCAGCGTCTATAAAATTTCTGTCTTAAGAAAACTCGGAAAATTCGACGGAAAGTACAACATTGAAGATCAGGAGATTGCGTGGAGAGCGCAAAAACATCATTACAAGATAAGGCAGTGCGGCCACGCATTCGTATATACTGTTGCTCCAAGAAACCTTAAAAGTTTCACAAGACAAAGAACACGTTGGTTCAGAGGATCAATACTGACGATGTATACGTACAAGGATATGACATTCAACAAGAAATACGGAGATTTTGGACTATTCCAGATTCCACTCATGATTACATCATACATCCTTTCTATCGTCGCATTATTTCTTTTCGGATACTATATAATCAAGCCTTTCATCAGGCAAATCTATAATTGGTTCCTGATAAATTTTGACTTGCTTAATGGACTGAAACACTGGACATTCACATTCAACATTCTTGATGTACAGATGATGCAAGTCTTAATAATATATTTAGTATTGTTAATCAATATAATATTGCTGTACTATTCAAGCAGGTCATCAAACGACAAGGTTAGACAATATGGCGCGATATATATCATACCATACTTTTTCCTTTACTATGTACTGCTAGGAGTGATATTAATCAAATCACTCTTCGAGATAACCATAAACAAAAAACAGAAATGGTAGCTATCCATATATACGAATAATGGCGCCAAGCATTGATGCGAATGCGCAAGTATTATAGAATATACTGCGATTGGTTGCTAGACGCTAAAATAACTGCGCGCTCGCATCGATTATGATATCGATTGGTTTTCGAGCTATTTGTGACCGAGGATTAAATCGATAGCTCGCTAGGCGTAGAAACAGACGTAATGTAAGTCATCATTAAGAATAATATTTATAAAAGAGCAATTGTTACTTCAATAAGAACAATAAAATATGTATTTATGTAAAAAAAAAAAGCAAGAAGTATTACAACATGAAAATCAAAAGAACATTAAGCCTATCGCGAATATTGGTCGCGCTTATTTTAGCCACATTAATATTCTGCCTGGGCATTGCATTAGCATTTCTCATCGATGGACAAAGAATCCAATGGATGCAATACCAATCTCAACAGCAAAAGTCCGACTATGAAAGCTTGCAATGGCAATACCTTTTCTTGACATCAAGTACAGACAAGAACCAGACATGCGTAGTGCTGCAGGCTGCACTCGAGAAAAGCATCGTAGACTTGGGCGCATCATTGGACAAGATACAATCATATAAGAAACAGAGCCAGATTAATCAACAGGATTATGACTTGATTGAAAGATCATATCTTATTGACAACTTAAAATACTGGCTTCTAGCTTCAGAAACCAAAAAACAATGCGGCGAAGATTATGTTACAATACTATATTTCTTCTCAGAAAAGAATTGTCCGAGTTGTCCGGATCAAGGCGTAATATTGACGTATTATAAGAAGATGTACGAGGAAAAATTGCTCGTATTCCCAATCAACCTAGATATGGAAAGTGAGGAAGCATCACTCGGGATACTAAAAAATATTTATAATATAACTAAATTACCTTCAATAACTGTTGAAGACAAGAAATATGAAGGTGTAGTCTCGAAAGATGATCTAGGAAAAATAATCTGCAGCAATTTCAAAAATCAATCATTATGCCAATATTGATAACAATCATCTATACACATCGTATATACCGTATATAAATTTCTAAAAATGAAAAAACCTTCAAGCGACAAAAATCATAAAAACTCACGCCATTGGATATATGATCATCGAGCGATATTGATAATAGTATTGATGTTTTTCATATTAGTTGCCACATACTCATATATTGGCTATCGTGTTCCAATACTTGACGAAGGCGTTTACGTCGGCATGGGCAAAAATATGTTCTCTTCAGGAGCGAATGGATTCTGGGAACGCTTCAGGCCATTAGGAATGCCATTCATTGCAGGACTCGGATGGACTTTCGGATTAGATCCTTACTCTTTCACAAAAATAATTGCAATACTATTCGGCGCAGCAAGCATCTTTTTTGTATATCTGATAGCTGAAAAGATTTTTGACAAGAAAACTGCAATAATTACGTCATTGCTATTTGCAATCACGCCACTATTCATGTATTATTCCGACTATGTATTGACCGAAATACCATCAATGTTCTTTATTCTTGCAGGAATATACCTGCTGCTATGCGACAGATATTTTATAGCTGGATTGATGGGCGGCCTTGGATTTATGTTCAAGTTTACGCAAGGGATATTTCTTATAGCCGCAGGATTATTCTTGATTATAATTTTATTCAAACCAGGCAGTGTACATGCTGAACATAAAAAATTTGGTGCCAGGTTCAAGAATTTTTTAAAAAAAGGAATAATATTAGCATTAGGATTCATGCTTGCAATAACACCATATATCGCGTATAATTATGCAATATATCATCCGTATACACGTACTTTGTATGATGCAACATTAGAGCCTATCGCGTCAGCAACGATATTCCAGGACAATGCTTATCAAAACCTTCAAGTAAATACATTTGGAGAAAAAGTCTATGGATGGCTGTACTATTTGATAAATCTATTCGCTGACAAGTCATTCGTATGCCTTCTATACTTGTTCTTCTTCGTATTCATATACCTATTTTTTAAAAGAAAAATGTATAGGAAGAATGAGCACATATTGCTCATGCTTATGTTTGCAACTTATCTAGTATATTTTTCAAGCATCCCATATAAGCAGGAAAGATTCGTATATTTCCTGATACCGATTGCTGCAATCTATACTGCGTTTGCACTTATAGAGATACATAAATGGACAATAATCAAAGACAAGAAGACGAGAAAAAAAACTTATGCAGTAATATTCATAGCAATCGTTGCTGCTTTTGCAATAATCTCAGTTGGAATCGATGCATCATTCGTCACATGGAAAAACACCCATAAACCTGTCTTTGTAAAAGATTTTTATGAGTATTTCAAAGAAAATAATATTACAGGAACAATCGCCACAGGAGATGTGGTGCTTGCAATATATACAGACAATAAATTGACAAATATGCTTGAACTGCGTGCAGATGTAGAAGGAAAAGGAAGTCGCAACATAAGTGCAATATTCCACGCAGATTATACATATCCATGTCTTGATGAAGCATGTATAGTCGACAAAAATAAATTCTTTGATGAAATATCGCAGCAGTATAATCTGATAAAGAATGAATCCTGCTACTCGGGAAATTGCTATATTTATTTGAAGAAATAACACGCCCTGGATTAGTGTGACAACCAAAATAGGATTATCTCATCTTCGAATTAGCAGGTTTTATTAATAATAGGATGTTCAAAATTTCTAGAGAAAATATAACCATATTACTCATGTGTAGTCGTATTATAGTAAAGTTTATAATAAAATAAGGCTTTTTATAGTCATGGATTTAAAATTCCAATCTAATTCAAGAAGCCTGCTTGACATATTTTTTAAGCAGGTCACAGAACTTGGAAGCCTTACAATAGTACTAATAGCAGTATTGTTTGCTTACTTTTTCAACAATATTTTGGCATTACAACTTTTCATAGGCATTGCAAGTGTTACGATAGTATCATTTATAATTAAGGCAACATTTTTTCATGAAAGGCCAAAAAAACAGGCAGTAAATAACCTGGTCGAGAGACTTGACGCATCAAGTTTCCCGTCGATACATAGTGCACGTATAACTGTATTAGTGTTTTGGCTCATCGTATACAGCTCTGGTATAGTATTGAAAATAATCTTGGTCGCTATCGGATTGACAGTAGCATATTCAAGGATATATCTAAAGAAACATTATTACGCAGATGTAATCGGCGGCATAATACTTGCATTGATAGCTAGCCTAATAATGTATCTTAGTTTAGGTTAATTTAGAAGATAATCTGAACAGAAAATTATTCCGAATTGAATTCAAAGAGAAAAAATGAGAATCACCGAATACTTAAAATTAATAAGAGTAAATCAATGGTACAAGAACGTATGGATATTCTTAGCAGTATTTTTTGTAGGAGAATTATTTAGCGCAAAAATCATAGAGCATGCACTGATAGGATTTGTTGCACTATGCCTAGTATCTTCAGCTAATTATGTAATCAATGATATAATAGACATAAAAACGGACAGACTGCATCCAGAAAAAAAGTTCAGGCCGCTGGCTTCGGGAAAAATCTCAATACTTGAAGCGGCAATCATCGGAATTATTGCTTTAAGTGCGTCAATAATAATCGCAATAAACCAGAATTCATATTTCCTTTTATCAATCATCTTGCTGTTTGTATTGACGTTATTATACTCGTTAGGATTAAAAGAAGAACCAGTATTGGACGTGATATTGATATCAGTCAATTTTGTCATAAGAGTAGTTTCTGGAGGATTGCTCCTTAGCATATCTATCTCTCCATGGTTAATAGTCGTTCCATTCTTCCTCGCGTTATTGCTTGCAGTGGGAAAGAGAGGTGCAGACCTTAAATTGCTAAAAGAGAACGCTTCACTTCACAAAAAAGTTCTTCAACATTATGGACAAGATACAATCAACGGCCTTATGTTAATATCCACAACATGTTTAATAATAGCGTATTCATTATATGCTTTTTCTAGAACCAATCTCTTGCTGCTGACAATACCATTCGCTGTCTACACTGTATTCAGATATTATATGCTCGCAAATCAAGGCTCAGAGATAGCAAGAAATCCTGGAAAAATCTATAAAGATTATAGGTTAGTTATATCTATTTTATTGTGGATTATTTCAACAATAATAATATTGTATTTCATAAGATAGATCATAATATAGATTCATTATTCAATCTGAATTCAATATTATAATGTATTACAATGATTCACTTCACTCGTCAAAAAAAAGTCAAATACACAAATACTGATTCTAAAGACGATAAATCTGAGGTTTCTTTGAATTCGACAGGAATTCTAAGAAACAAATTTTATGTTTATGCATTGATTGGTGTATGTGTAATTTTCTTGGTCCTGAAATTGATGTTTCTTAATCCGAAAGTTGTTTGGGATGAATCAGTATATTTAGGAATGGGTAAATATGCGTATTCTCAAGGTCAGTCTGGCCTTTGGGAAATGATACGGCCTCTTGGATTACCACTCGTCACAGGATTTTTTTGGAAACTTGGTCAAGACAATGCTATGAATCAAATCGTCATGAGCAGAATCTTTTCTATCTTAATCTCTTTAGGCTGTATTATTGTGACATATCTTATTGCAAAAAAATTATTTGATAAAAAACATAGCATGATAAGTGCATTAATTCTTGTATGCACGCCGATATTCTTTTTCTATTCAAGTTATATATTGACTGACCACATCTCTACATTATTCTTGATGTTATCAATATTATTTTTGTTTAAGGATAGATACGTTTTTGCTGGATTTTTTGGTGGAGCAGCATTCTGGTTCAAATTCACAAACATCCTATATATAATTGCGTTGCTCTTGTTCATAATATACAAATTGATTGATAAGTGGATAAAAAACCGGAAATCTCATGATAAAAAATCCATATTTCTATTCATATCAAAATCTATTTCAGACAAGAATATAAAAAAATATCTATATACCATAGCAATAACGCTTCTCTGTATAGCAGCATATTTCTTATCAAATTATGCTCTGTATCATGAGCATTACAGTGTGATGGATGCAATATTCAGGCCATACATTGATGCTTCATCATATTCCAATAACCCCTATCAGAATACAGTGTTCAGCAGCGCTCCATTATTGTATATATTCTATTACCCCTTCAACATAATATTCAGTCACACTTACGGACTTTTGATTTACATTTTCGTAATAATTTATTTTTGGAGATATCGTAAATTTATCAAGAAAGAATCAAAAGAATCTCATGAATCACATACACTGTTATTGTTTATATTCTTTACATATCTATTGTATCTCTCAACAATTCCCTATAAAGTGGATAGATTTTGGATAACATTCCTGCCATTCATGGCAATGTATGCAAGTTTTGGAATACTCTGGCTATTTGATAATATAGATAATAAAAAATTCGGAAAGTGGCACGGCTATGGAAAATATATCAGGATAATACTAATCATAGTCATAATAATATTATTCGGAATAGCAATCTATAAAGATGCACAAGTGTATAAACAAAATAAGTCAGACACATTATACTACAATTTATATCCTGCAAATCAAAACTTAAGAAATGTGGAAAAGTATTTTGACAATCACAATATTACTGGACCTATACTCGTGACTTCACCAGTCTTTGCAGCATATTCGGATAAAAAATTCATTGGAGCATATGATGTATTGAATAAGAACAGTCTTTTTGTAAATGATTGGGAATCGAATACCAGTTTTAACGCTGTCGCATATATGGATTCATCGATACCATGCATGAAGAACGACGCAAATTGTCTTGATAATAAAAGAAAACTTCAAGATATGATAAAAGAGAAATTCATAGAGAAGGATTCATACATTTATGACGGCTCCAATATAACATTCTTCGTTAAGAGGATTAGCGCCCAGCGAGTTATCGATTAATCATATCTATTACAAATAGCTCGGAGAATAGTAGATTTAACAACTGATACGAGCGCGCTATAGAAAACAATTGTCGCTAACTATTTTATGGTTAATTTTTTAAATCTTATCGATATTGATATATTATGTTTACTGGTTTACTTGCTACTGTCGAATTTCAGATGTGTTTATTGTTATTTGTAGCACTTGGTGGATATTTATTAGCATCTAAAATTAATCAATCCGCTATCACAGGCGTTATTTTTGCAGGCTTGATTATTGGTCCAAGTGTTTTGGGTTTGATTACTTATACTGATTTTGTTCGTAGTCTTGCGAGTCTGGGCGCTATTGTTTTATTGTTTGTTATCGGTTTAGAATTCAAGATATTTGATATTTTCAAGTGGAAGTATGGGTTTATAGCATTAATTGGTGTTATTCTGCCATTTATTGGAGGATATTTTGTTGCTAAAATTTTCGGATTTGATTTTGCTACTGCTATTTTTATTGGAACTGCTTTAACTGCTACAAGCGTTGCTATTACTGCTAATGTTTTGCGCGAAATGGGTAAATTACAGTCGGATGTTGCTAAAGCAATAATTGGTGCGGCAGTCATTGATGACATACTCGGACTTTTAATATTATCTACTTCCCAACAGATTGCAACAAGCAATTTTTCATTTTTTCCTATATTTTGGATTTTGATAAAAGCAATTCTTTTTGTTAGTGTTGGGATTATAGTTGGAGTTATGTATTTGACTAAAGCCATTAAAAAAATAGATAATAGCAAATTTGCGATAAAGTATCCTGAAACAGTTTTCATTTTTGCTATGATGATTGCATTCCTTTATGCACTTATAGCAGAATCAATCGGTTTATCTGGAATTATTGGTGCATTTATAGCAGGCGTATCTCTTGAGGGTGTAATTATTAAACGAGGTAAAGATTATAAACAGGGCGCAGAATACTTACAAATAATTTTTGCATCAATATTTTTTATATCATTAGGAATTCTTGCTGATATTCATGCATTAACTTGGGGGATATTACTCTTTTTATTAGTTTTAACAATCATTGCAGTTCTAACAAAACTTGTAGGTTGTTACATTCCGGCAAGGATGCAAGGAATGTCTAAAAAAGATTCTTTAGCAGTTGGTTTTGGAATGTCTCCTCGTGGAGAAGTTGCAATGATAGTCGCACTATTAGGCCTGAACGCAGGTTTAATAAAGCAAGATATTTATGTATCATTAGTATTTATGAGCTTATTAACAACAATACTTGCACCAATAATATTAAGAAAATGGTTTTTTAAAAATACAGAAAAAATAATATATTAATATATATATCGTTTTATCGTCTTAATCTGCAAAAATGGGCGGTCTTATTTCTTCCTAACATTCATCATGTCTCCTAAAGTCAACCCTTCACCCTTTGGCTTATTCGCTAGTTTTCCAGTGGCATTCAATGTCTTGGATTCTTCGCTAGCTTCATATTTCTCGGATTTTACTTCATCGACAATCTTTATATGCAATGCTCTCTCTAATTTTCTGGCTAATAATATGTTTGGCTTGATATGCTCTATCTCCACTTGATGTATCAAGGATTTATGTTCATTGATTTGTTTTGCAAAATCTTCCTGCTTCAAGTTTAATTTCTCTCGTGCATTCTTGACTATCAATCCATAGCCTTGTACAAAAATATATTCTGGATCTTTATACTCAGGTTTTTTTGATTCCTGAACTACAATACGAACATTGCTCTTTCCCTTCATGTTGCCGAATTTTGCGCAATCTTCACAAACTTTCATCATCGTTCCTTCAATCTCACAATTATATACAGAAGGTTTTTTACCACACAACTCGCATGACGGAATTTCTTTTGGCATGTTTATCACCTATATTAATATTATTTATCGTCTGTCTTATCGTCAGTCACAGTTTTATTCGATTTGTCGACTTTATTTGTCTTATTATCGACTTTATTCGCCTTATTTTTCCTCTTGAAAAATAATACATGCATCATCTGACCCCCGGAATGTACCAAGACTTCATGATCCAAATCAAAATAAACACTTGATGACTGTATTAATAAATCTTTTGAGAGGCACATTATCACAAGCAAGCCTTTCTTCTTCAGGATGTATTCTGATTGATAAAATATCTGCTTGTAATCTTTTGCAAGATTTTTGTCATGCTTGCTGCTTCCTGGAATAAAGGATATTATCTTGTCAAGACTTGCTTCTTCATATTTTATGTCCATCCAATCAAGATCGACTCGCCTGAAATCAATTAGTGATTCTACGCCTGCAATCTTTGCATTCTTTGTTGCGGCGGAAATGCTGCTGAGCAATTTATCTGAACCTGTTATAGAACAGGCAGTCATATCCATCCTGCCCGATTTATCAATGTCAATACGTTCATCGTCAATCTTTTTAAAGAATTTATCCCAATCAATCCCTTCTGCTATCGAGAATTTCATGAACGGGAATGATTTATTATAGAACCTGTGAGAAAGGTTCGAAGCGTATAATGCTGCTTCAATTTCTATGGTCCCTGAATAGCAGCAAGGATTCAAATAAGCATCAGTCGATTTGTATCCAGCAAGCATCAAAAACCCAAATGCTGTCGGACCCTTCAATGATACTGCATTATTGAATATCTTATAATCACGCTTACTTAAATCACCAGATAAGTCAATACCTAAGTATGCTGTATTGTTATGGATATGGATGTAGAAATTTATTATCGGATTCTTAAGATTGACTTTCATGTTAAATCCCTGCAATCGTGCATATTCTATAATAATTCCACCGATTTCAGATTCGAGCCACGTTACATCAGTATGCTCGTCAGTCGATAAACTTACTCGAAAATCTGCACCGCTGCTAATTAATTTCTTTAATAATTCATCATTAAAATCTTTGGAAAAAAGTTTACCTGTCTTAGTTAATAAGTCGTTATCATCTTCATAATCAAATTTTCCCATGAAATATATTATCCTGTTAGAAATCTGATTTTTGTAAATGAATCTATATGCACTATCCCATTCTGATATTCCAAAAGTTACGACAGTATCATCTACAACTATGTCTTTTGGACGCTCTAGCAATTCCCTGATTTGAACAACTGCAGCTCGTTCAAAGCCTTTATTAACGATTACACCAACATTTATGACCATATAGTCAGGATACTCTAATGTATTTTAAGCTTTACGGTTGAATGCTTCAGTGAAATGGCTGTTGTCAGCTTAGCCAGCATAAAGTCCGTTAACAAAACAAATAACACCACCAAAACAAAAAGTATATATATCATTATGTAGTGAGAATTGTAAAATACTGAAAATTCAATACTATATGAGATTTTAAAAAAATTTAGGTGATTTATATGGATAATAAAGAATTACAAGTAATAAACGGAAAAGTTCAAACGATTCATGACAGTATATTGACCATAACCAAAGAATACACAAAAGTTACAATAAAAAGAATTCATATAATGACGGATTTGAACAAGTTACGCTATGCTCCTAATAATGAAAAAGAAATTAATAAAAATTTAGTCGAATTAAAATCGTGTCATATCGAAGAAAAAAACATTCTAGATGTAATTGAACCAAAAATACCTGTAGTAAGCAGATATTTGTCTATACTAACACATGGAAAGGAAGATAAATTAGGTGAAGATGAAAAAGAGATTCTAAATTCAATGCGCGCGGCACTTGCATTTATCTAGGAAAAAATTCCAATAACTAAAGATAGAATAAAAAAGGAAGAAGAGTACATAGCTACTGAAAGTAAAGATGCATTCAAAGCATGCTATATCGCGTGGAAAAAAGAACAATCATATGATGAGAAACTCCTAAATATAATTAATCCAGCTTATTTACCACAATTAGATAAAATGGAGCAAATCCAAGAATATTCTATTAAAACAATTTATAGTGCAGGTATTGGAGCAGTAGGAGGTTTAATAATAGGATTAGCTGCTAGAAATACGGGAGATTCACAAGTAGAACCTCTAGCATTGGCATTAGCAGGAGCAATAATAGGAGCGATATTTGGATTAGTATATGAATATAAAAAACAAACTCAAGGTGTTCTATATAAACAACGAGAAGCCATATTAAAATTTCAAGAGTAATTTATTCAAATCTCTTCGCTAACCTATGAAACTTTGGAGCAATCTTGCTCTTTGGATGCGTGTGTAGAACTGGATTCTTTAATTCATAGGATTTTTGTATATCTTTATGTGTAGGAATCTTTTCAAGAATAGGATATCCATAAATCTCGTCAATGCTATCTTCTGAAGAATTATTCAATACAATGCCTAGATTCAATACCTTGAGTCTTGACAATAAATTTATTGCATCAAAGACAATCTTTGAAGAATGATTTGGACTATGAATGATAAGGGCTTCATCAGCATTCTTCAATACTATCTCAAGATGCGGTTGTTCAATCGGAGTATCAAGGATTATATAATCATAGTCGCCAAGCAAATCCTGATAATGGTATGATAATGAATCGTATCCTAAGTTTGTAGATTTATGTATTGCTGACGGGATAAGTTTCATTCCAGTAATGTGCTTATATACCACATCAGTTATGTGCGTATCACCCTCTAAAACTTGGCTGATATCTTTTGGCAGATTATGAATCTCTAAGTGTTCAAGCATATTCTTTTTTGTGAAGTCAGCATCAAACACTAGCACTTTATGATTCAATTGATGCAATGCTAATCCAAGATTTAATGCTACTGTTGTCTTGCCAGTATTCTTTCCGAGAGAAACTATAGCAATACTTTTTACCATTAACTCATCCTCTTATAATAACAAAAATCGATATCATCTAATTTATTTTTTATTTAATCTAATTGATTTAGCCTAAGTGATTTTTGATTCAATCTTATTGACTTAACCTATGGTTGATTTAACCTATGTATAGTATATAGTAAACTATTTTTAAAACTTATTTCTTATTTTTCTTTTTAACAGCTGCTTTCTTATTAACAACCTTCTTCTTCTCCTTCTCGATTCGTCTCGTAGATGCTTTCTTTAATTCGATTAATTTCAATTTTTCAGATGAAACTATCCTCTTAGGTTTTATCTTAGGCTTACGCTTTGTGATTCGTTTTGGCTTCTTTTCAGGAGACGGCCTATAATATTTCTGATCCCTGACAAGTTTCTCAGCTCTTATCCTTTCCTTTATTTCCTTGTCTCGAGCTATCTCCATGGCTGCTTCTTTTTTCATCTCCTCTACTTGAGTCCAGTACGGATTATTAGGATTCTCTTCATCAGTCGATTCGACTGTGCCATCCTGTATCAATGGAGCACTACCTAAGATGTATGTTCCTCGAGTTAGATTATCCACCATGTGAAAGAAGCTAGTCAAATATTCATAGTATTGTGATATTATATTGATATTTATTATCTCTTCTCTTCCAGCGACTATTGCTCTCATCGCGACATGTCGCCTATATTCATTCTCTCTAGTGTATGTGCTCTTGAGCATCGCCTTCAACAATAAGTATAAATCTATATTGTCGTGAACTTCCTGCTCTTTATAGATTTCCTTGATAAGAACTGCCCTTTCTTTTGGAGTTGATGGTATCTCGCCAATCATCTTTTTATCCAAAGCATATTTCAATAATGCAAGTATCA
>Ga0182027_10011879_pt1 | contig 12267 bp, 14 predicted proteins | sample 712E1DmetaG_FD_121300 | JGI IMG/M metagenome (GOLD analysis project Ga0182027, IMG submission 121300) | Permafrost microbial communities from Stordalen Mire, Sweden - 712E1D metaG (Illumina Assembly) | ecosystem: Environmental > Terrestrial > Soil > Wetlands > Permafrost | place: Sweden...
GACCTGGTAATGGACAAAATCAGAAGCAGGCACGGCACAGATAAGATAAGTCGTGCCACATTGATAAAGAAGGTTAGTAGGAATAGCGGGGACGAATGAACAGAAAAAACGGTTTTGAGGGGTGCGAAAAAACTAATGTTTTTTCCGCAGGGATCAGCCGTCTCTTGCTTCCTGAAGTCCTCAAAATGCTAATATAAATAATGATGCAACCTTTCAACAGAAAAGAAACAAGAAATTCTCCTTTTGAGGTATTGATAATTGTTCTGCCAAGGAGTAATTAACATCGGAATTGTTTACTTGACAAACCATTTTTCTTTATCCTATAATAAAAAATCTTTTATGAAAGGAGTATATTAATATGAAGGTATCTCCATTTCACACTGATACACCGGAATACCCGCCCTCGCACCGGGAGGTTTATCACGACAAAGACACATGCCCAGACGGAAAAAAAATTAAGCCCGAACATCGTAAGGCCGGAACCGGAAACAAAAAACATTGTTTAGAATGTGATAAAGTTAGTTAAAGCATTCTTCTTTAAAATGTAATTTCCCAAAGCGGGCCAGTTGGCTCATTTGCTTCTAATATGTCTCATGCTCTGCGCAAAGAGCGAACAGGAAGACCATAAACAAACTGCCACTGCTCGCCATCCCGACTCTGGTGTGCCATAAAAGCCACTGTAGGCTCTGGATAGGCATGCCCAGAACCACCTTCACAAAATTCACATGTTTCGATATTATGTTCTGGTAGTGGGTCAGTTTGAAATAATAATTATTTTTAAGAGAACTAATTATCCGCATCATCCCAAATAGTTTTCGCCCAAAAAATACCAATAATCTCCATTTCGGGATAGTGTTCTAAAATCATTCTCTTATAGGCCTTGAAATGGCTACCCCAAGTAAGGACATCATCAATCAATATAACTTGATCAGTCTCAACATTAAACCCATTCCATAATTGATTTCTATATATGGCCTCAGGGTCTCGTGTTCCACCAAGATGGACGGGCAGCATAGTCTGATTTGCAGAAATTGGTTCTTGTATAATGATATTATTTTTCTTACGTTTCAACGCTGTTAATGTGTCTTCAAGTCTGGAATCGTATTCGGGGTCTGATTTACATTTTGAAGTAGGTATTGCCGCAAAAACATACTCATTATTATCATTTAAAAGCCGAGATATTTCCCCAGCGAATTTTGCAATGGCTAAAAGTTTATGCCGCCACTCCGGTAAACGCTTACGATCTACGGGCTTTTTAAAATTTCGTATGAGATTATTTGCTTCTGATGCAGCATAACTGCGACCAGATATATATTCTCTTGCATAATAGATGTGGTCATCCTCTAAAATATAACGCACATCTTCTTGTGATATGTCTAGCCTTTTCCAGAGTTGAGTCATGTTTTTAGGTGAGAAATGATGTCATTTGTATTACGAACTCGAATAGCACCACGTTCTGAATAAGTGTGAGGCCATTTAATACTCGTATTTTCAAAACAAGAATTTAGGATAAAGAGTTTCCTCTTTTGCTGAAGCGCAGCCCTTGCTTGCGTCAATGTTCCGCTGGTATCAGATGCTTCTATTATAACGGTTGCCTCAGATAAAGCGGACATCGTTTCATTTCTCTGGGGAAAGTAATTCCTTTTTGATTTGAATGGCTCTACTGAATATCTGTAAAAAGGGACCTGGCTAATCAATAAATGGTTCTTTGCTATTGTGTCTTGTAATTCTTTATTTTCAGGAGGGTAGTATTGATCTATGGGTGTTCCGATAACCCCCACAACTTGACCATTTTCTTTAATAGCTGTTTCCAGTGCTACAGTATCAATTCCAAGTGCTATACCTGAAACAATCACAAAATTACGTTTAACCAACTCAACTACCAGTTTTTTTGTCCGCTTGATTCCATCTTTCGTGCATTGTCTCGATCCTACTATTGATATACATCTTCTTTCTAATAATCCTATATCACCCTTGTAGTAAAATAATTCTAAGGGGTATTTTGCGCTACGTAGTTTTTGGGGATATTGAAAATCGCCATGAATAGCAACAGAGAACCCACTCTTGGATTTTAGAAATTCTCTAATTGTATTAATATCATCATCAAATAAACTGCGTTGCAATATCTGAGATGGCAATGCACGATCATGTTTAAAAAGCTCTGAAAGGGTTTTTAGTGACTGATTTTGTTTGTTCCAAAGTGTTTCATATGCAATCATTTCCTCATATGGGGAAATCGTATTTTTAAGGCTATTTAACATATAATTTCTCCGTGGTGGCATTATGTATAAAAGAAATTAATTTTTTTATCAATCATAATCGATGCCTTATATTATAGAACGACCGTTCTATTGTCAAGGGGAGAATGTTATTTGTAGGGGAGAATAGAGAATTCGGATATCCCTTTATGTTGTGGTAATCTACAATGTGTAATATTTAATAATATCAAGATGTTAAGTAGACATAAGTAACCTTATGGGACCTAGTAACTTACTGTTACTAATTATTTGAAGTTTGTCAAAAGTAGTTTGTTTTTTGTTTGTTATCTACAAAGAAACAATTATCAGGTTTAAAATAATTGAGGATTACGATTGAAAGAGAGTAATTTCACAATTGACCGTATTGCCTTTTTTATTTGCGTTAATTGATCTTAATCCACTTTCTAGTGATAATTGTATTGAGTGATGATGAATATTTTTCGATTAAGACGATGGATTTATTTTTGATTGATTAATAAATCAGGGTTTGTTAAATTTAAATAAGTAGGACTATTATGTTTATCTATAGAATGCAGGGATATTGAAAACCCATAATATAGATTAAATAGTAGTTTAATCTATATTGATTTTGTAAAGAAAAGTTAAAAATATCATGTGTATTATAGCCTCTCAATTTTGTTAGTTTTAGTTATAATAATGAACAATTGACGAGGGATAATTAAATTATGAGGTATAGTATGAGTAAAATCGCAGAAATAATAAAAAGAATTATTGATGACCATCTTATTGACTATTCAGGTAAGTTTGAAGAAAGAGCTTTATTGATTGAAGATCTGAGGATCGACTCTCTGACTGCAGATGAAATACTCATCGACCTGGAAGATACATTTAATATCAAAATACCAGAAATAGATGCAAAAAAAATAAAAACTGTCGAAAATCTAATCCGTTATATCGAAGTCAGACTCAAAAAAAAGGCATATACGACAGCCGATAGATATTATAGCTAGAAATATACACCGGTGATTTTCAATGCAAAAAGAACGGTAAGAAGTCCCAGCAAGGCGAATTATAATTTGTTTATAATATCTTTTTCATCGGGAGCCTGATCATCTAAAACAGGTTGCTCAAGCAAATGACTTGGCAAGAAAAATTTATTAGCTATAAGCGTTGGTATCACTGCGCTGGCAATTACCGCGCCGACTATGTAGGAATACTGAGCTTGTGAAATGATATTATGGGACAATCCGAATAGTGCGGAGATGGTTCCAAACGTCAAACCTGTAGACATGAGCAATGTGTAATACCATTTTTCTTTATTATCATCCCGAAAATGATGAACGGCTGGGTATAAACCGAATATCTTAGTAATAACTTTGGCACCGAAAAGCACAAGAAAGATAACGGGTGCCGCGACCAGCGCCGGTATGGACACAAGGGCGCCGGCTCTGAGAAAATACAGTGGCGTTAAAAAGCCGACGGTTAACGTCCTCAATCTTCGAACAAAATGACCGTCTTTTTCCATGGTTTCTGCTAAAACCATCCCAAGGACATAGGCAGGCAACACCGGTTCACTGCCCGACCATAAGGCCAGCACGCCCATAGCTAGGAGGATAAATATAATCCATTTTGCCCGGATGGCCGCTGTTTTGTAGGCGAAACGCTTGATGAGATAATCCGTCATCGGCCCCAGAAAGAAAATCATCATGATAGTTACAGCGATAAAAATAACGGTTTTGTAAGTGAAAGGTGCGAAGATCAATCCCAGCGCGATCACGGTGCCCAGATCATTGACGAAACAGGCACCCAAAACGCCTTTGCCGAATTCCGTTTTATTAAATCCATATTCCAGCATCACCGCATAGACCACAGCCATGGAGGTGGTGGAAAGTGCAATACCACATAATAAGCTTGCCTGCAGGTTCCATCCGATAAGGTAATATGAAATCAAAGAGCAGCCTATGAAAGGAGCGGCAAATCCAATAATTCCAATAATGGATACTTCCTTGATTTTGGCTTTCATGACATCAGGATTGAGCTCTGCGCCGGCGAGAAAAGTCAGCAGCATGGCACCGAGGCCGGTGCAGAATTTCAGCCAATCGGCATTGAGCGACAGTTTGTCAAAGTAACCCATTTGGAAAGCGGCGAAGCCGATGATGGTGCCGACGATAATCTCCATGAGCGCGATCGATATTTTTAGGCGGCTTGATAAAGAGGTGGACAAGACAGCGGCAAAAAACCAGAAAGCCGCAAGCAAATAGATGTTTTCCATGTAATAACTCCTGATATTGAATTTAGCAGGAGTCATTAGCTGTAATTGCGATTAAAGGCGAACTCCATCACCCGCGCGAGAAAGAGAGTGAATCTTTACGGCACCGGCGATTTAACAAAAGAACATACAGTTGTCAATAAAATATTTACATTTAATCATTTCAATAACGAATCTTCAACTGGTTTTTCCTGCGTAGATAATCGATCAGAAATATATTTTTTCAAAAGCAGTACTGTAAGATAACCGATAAAAGCACCGGCAATTACATCGCTTACAAAATGCGCCGTGAGGACAATGCGGCTCAAGGCAACAACAAAAGCCACAACAAAAAAATACATGCGATACTTTGGCCAAAAGAGAGACATTGCCGCAGCCATCGAAAAGATTGTCACAACATGGCCGGAAGGAAAGGAATTATATTCGTAGCCGACATTAAAAAAATCAAATCCATAGAGACCTTTTTCAAAAAATAGTTTTGGACGATAACGGGCAACCGTCAGTTTAACAACATTGGCGGCGATACCGGAAAGAGCAACTGCCGCAAAAATAAATAAGGCCCTATTCGCATAAACTCTATTTTTTTTATAAAAGCGAAAAACAACAAAAAAGCAGAGAGAGGCAACAAGATACCATGTGGAAACGCCAAGCGCCGTAATCCAATCAAAGACCTGCCGAATGTTTTGATCAATCTGTCGGCAAAATATCGCTACAGGAATATCCACAAAATAATAGGACAAAACAATTAGTAATAATGTAACCGCAACGCAGGTAGCAACAGCAGCCCCTGTTACGCCGGGTTCTTTCTTTCCATCGATTGCGCGAGTTTGCCGGTTAATTTCTATCAAGGGTTACCCTCTAGTTTAATCTTCACAGACGATTCATCATGTGAGCTTTTAAAAATCTTTTCAAAAAATTCCTGTTTATTCTTCGGATAATAGAGGCTTCCTTCATAATCGACAATTAATTTGCCGTCCAGATGATCAATCTCATGCTGGATTATGCGGGCGACATAGTCCAAGTATCTCTTGCTAATTTTTTCTCCCTGGGAATTTAAAGCACGTACTTTAATTTCCGGGAAACGGCTGACTTCCACCTGAATTTCTGGACAAGACAAACAGCCTTCAGCCATGGTTACCTTTTCGCCACGCGCCTGGGTAATGCGCGGATTAACCAGTAACTCAAAATCTTCCGGTTTCACTTTTCCTTTTCCGCCAAAACCCTTAATGCGAAAAGCAATAATCCTTTTATTAATACCAATTTGCGGCGCAGCAAGCCCCAAAGCATCGTCGTGTGATAAGAAAGAATCGATAAGCATCTGGATTGCCGCCCGAGATTCTTTATCTATTGATGCCGGTACGTCGGAAGATTTTTTTCTTAGAACAGAAGCATCCTTTTCATTGATGCCTTCTTCATTCCAGAGAGTCAATACTTTACCCATAGTCATTCACTTTCATCCGAAAAAGATTTGTCGTAGCACATGTCACCTATAATCCATGATTTCTACTAATTGAGATCACTGCTACCATACAACTAACTCTTCAAAAGCCGCATAGCTTCTTACTTTTCTGTTTGGGTGTGAGTCAAAACTCTCATCTGTCGCAAAAATGACTTTTTACTTGTTCAGCAGAACGCTTTACTATACAAAAATCAGATAGTAATTTATTCAATTAACTTTCATGAGTCTCCATCCGTCATCGGAGCGTTTGAATATTGCTGATCGATTTATCTCTCCTGGTGTAGTTGTTTCTAAATAAGGTGACACATCTGATTGACGAGCTGCAACGATAAATTCAACTATAGATTCATTTTCCGATATTTTTTTTATGCTCGTGATTTTATCAAATTTCTTTGTACAATCAATTACTATTATCTTGTTATCTTTATTTGCAAGTATTAACGGTTTTAACTTACTAGTTGCCTGAATAAGAATGTTAACTCTCTTATATAGAGAACCCTTTACGTTTCTATTATTCACCTGTATTTTGTAAGTAATAAAATTATGATCTTTTAATTCTTTGAGATTCGTTTTTTTGTCTTCTATCCAGTAATTCAAAGTATCCTGAGCGTCTTGCGCATATTTTGGATTAGAGCCAGGATCACTCATGTGAAATTCTTTATAAAAACGAGTAGGTATCGCACCTTTTTCATATTTAAAATCATATTCCTTAAGCATTAACTCTGCTTTATCCCGAGATAATTCTTTTGACGAATTACATGCCAAAAAAGTAAATGTAATAATTAATAATAATAGCATAAGAAATTGTTTCATATTATTCTCCTAATATAATATTTTTAGTCTGCTAATGATTGAGCGAGTTTGCCGATTCATTTATACCATGCAATTAACACTTTAAAAGCCTCATAGCTTCTTCCATTTCGGCCGGGTCTTTCAGTTTTGTCAGCATTTGAGGCGATTCCTGAAAATTTTCCAGAGCGTTGAAGAACCTGTCCAAAACATCCCCGCTGTAAGTGGGTATCAGGAAAAGATGAGTGTGGGGAATTCTCCGGCCACGAGCGTAAAGAAAGATAAAGTCCGGTTTAAAGGTCTCCATCATTTTATTAGAAACGATTTTAGCAACCTTAAAGAGGCTTATATTTTCTTCATCGGTTAATTCATGCCACCAGGGGACATGTCTCTTCGAGATTACAAGACAATGTCCTTTGGTATAAGGATGAATATCCAGAATGCAAATGGATAGTTCATCTTCATAAATTTTGTAAGCCTTTGCCTTACCCGCTATAATGTCGCAAAAAATGCAACCCGATTGTTCTGTCATATATCCCCCTTTATTATTATTCACGGTTCCTGTATCGGCAGTAATGTGAAAACTTAATGATTCAATTACCGGCAAAGTATATTCAAAAGTAGCAATGCCGCAGTACTTTGTACTGGTAAAGTGACCAAATTGTCAATGGCACTGTAAATCGTAATCTATAATTCTGTTCTTAATCTTTACATCATTTATAAAAAATATTAGATTCCCGTTTATTATTCCGGTAGAGTGGCCTTGATTTGTTTTAACAGCCCTTTTAGTTCCGTGGCAATGGTGTTTAACTCGACCGCAGCAGCATCCGATAATTTTCCATAGCCCTTCATGTATTGTGGACGCAATTCTTCTATGGCCATATCGGCAAACATTACTGTTACGTTGATCTGATTTAATACGCTTCTGTCAGGCTTGCCGACCGGTATGCCCTTTTCTCCTAAAATCCGGCACATTGCCTGACGGACGAGGTTGCAATGCTTTTCTATTATCATGCGTAAATCCGGGTTAACATCGTTAACATATTGCTGCAAAGGTGATCGAGGAATGATGACATCGAGGATGCACGCAAATTCGGATAAAAGTTTGTCCACATGACGAAACTTAATCAATAAATTTTTTTTGTGGTTTTCATTCAAATCAGTCATTGGTTTCTCCGTTTTCAGGAATGCCTGCTCGCAATAATAAATATCATTGAAATTGATTGCAGATATGTTGCCCGCCAGCCGCATGAATAATGCCGCGCAAATAGGCATCTTTTTCTGATTTGGTCAAAAGATGTCTCTGCAACATTTTGTGCTTCCAACTGTAGCTGTCCATCTCATCGGCAATAGCGGTAAAATGTTTTGCCGCTTCTGTCATAAGGAGACGAACAACTTCTATATCGGTAATTTCCATCAACACGATTTGAAGATGTCTGAGGCACAATCCACCGGAGGCGCTATACAGTCGACGATTTTCTTCAACCGTCAAGAAGTTCGCCATCTTAGAAATATAAGAAGATTCTTCTTTCCGCATGATAATGCACACTCGACAGTCTTTAGCTCCGTTGATCAAGGAATTGAGCGTAACGACCGCCTTTACCTGTGTTTCAGGGCATTTAAGTAATTCGTTGGCGATTTGCCTTATTAGTTTGCTATATCCTTTGGAAATGCCGAGAGGTGAGCCGACCGCCACCAGTTGCCATGAATGAAATGGGCACAACCCATGTGCATCAGCGTTTTCCTTCTGAATGTCTTCATTTTCGGCCAGACCGTGAATCCACTGGGAAAAGAAATCAAAAACTCTTTCACTGATATGATTGCATACAGGACAACTGCGCTTTTTTATATCTGCGGCAATGTTGACATGGTCATTGATAAAATTGTTATCCGTCATTTTTAACACCGTCCTTTTTTTTGTTTTTGATCATTTCGATTATACCTAAAGGATAGCCACCGGTAAGTGCCGCCAAACTGTGAATATAATCGTTTGACCAATTTAAATGATATTTTTCAGAGTGTAACCGAATAAAAGAAATAACCTCTTCATCTTTCAAATAATGCAGTGAAAATGTTTCCGCAGGAAAAAGCTGCGCTTTCAATAGAAATAAATCCTTTGCCGCTAGAAAATTTTCAATAATAGCAATAAACTGAAAATGATTTTCTTCAATAATATTTCTTAGAAAAATGATTTTCTGAGGAGTTATTTTTGCTATATTATCAAAAATTATGATTGGCTTGTTTTTTGTGGATAGCATAACGGTAGCAATACGGTAACGCATGGACTTATATCCCATTTTCCTGCCGGTTTTTTTAAAGCGGCGGGAGAGACCAAGTTCTCTCATCAGTTTTTCACTCATTTTGCCGGGTGTTTGGCCGAAATCAATAAAGATAAATTTTCTTTTATCAGCCATTGTTTCTGATACTTTTTTAATCAAGCTTGTTCGGCCAATTCCAAATTTTCCACCCAGAACAACATTATTGCCCTGTTGCAGTTTCTTGATAATATGACTTGCTTCATTTTCTCGTCCAACAAAAATCATAGAGTTACCATTTTATCATAATGACTTAGCTGCCGGTATACGGAGCATAAAAATATTTCCTTTGCTTCATAGGCGTTTGGCCGCACTTCTTATTAACTTTGATTTATGCGTTTTGAGGCGTCGAAGAATCTTTTTGCTCTCTGCGCCGCCAATATTTTCTAAAGCGAGTATGATTTCCCTAGTGACATAAAAATCCTCTTCAACCTTAAGAATGGATGCGAACATGGGTAAAGCCGCCCGACTCCGCAATTCACCAAGCACATGGATAGCCATCATTCTATTTTCCCGGACAGGATGTCGCAAGGCGCGAATAAGCTTCTTTTCATAAGAAAGCGATTCGTATTCCGCTATTACATAACCACAGTGAGGACAGGTTTTTGTCCCAACAGCTATTTCAATCCAGCAATCTGGGCAGAAGAAGCGAGTTGCCATATGTAGCATTAGCCTTTCCCTTTTGAATTTAATCGTCTGCTCCGAATATCGCCTTATACAAATCATCGCCATAACTGGTTTGCAAGGGTTCGCCTTCGACTATTTTAAAAGTTCGTCCTCCGTCGGTTTGCCTTTCAGCCCGCAGGAAAAAGATGTTTTCCATTTTTTTTTCATAAAAACCATGCGCAAATTCATATCCATGGGTAACGAAGAAAATCTTGATGCGTTTTTCCAATAATGCGCTAATTACCTGCCTTGCAATCTCTGCGCTTTCTCTTTCGTTTGTCGCGGCAAATGATTCATTCAACAGCAACATGGAATTTGACTTTATATTATCTACGATATCGCTCATTCTGCTTAGTTCTTCATCAAGTTTTCCGCTAGTCATTGTAACGTCTTCTTCCCGTTTGTAGTGTGTGAAAAGACCCTCGCAGACATTTAAACAGAAAGACTCAGCCGGTACAAACATGCCACATTGCATCATCAACTGAGACAAACCTATACTTCGCAAAAAAGTAGATTTTCCTCCCTGATTGGCGCCGGTGATTATCACAAGGTCTTTGCTGTCAGCATTCCCATCATTGCCCACAATTTTTTGCTTCATAGTTATGGCTAGACAGACATCGTATAATCCTTTAAAAGAATGTTTGCGTTTGCTGGAAGCCACGGGCAGGGGAAAAGATATCGGCTCCCCAATCTGGGCAAGTTGCTCATGTAAATTCAAACAACCTATGTAAAAAGCCAATTCGATCCGTAACATTTTAAAAAAACTTTCGATATGATAAGCGGACTGGGCAAGCGTATTGGCAACAAGGTTGATCCCTCTAGCTTCTAATTCCGACAACGCCCTGGCGCCGGCTTCATCGCGCTCACTGATATAAAAAGTGTAACCGAGCGTTTTCTGAGGAAAGATCTGTTCCATCCAACTCTTTATCTCGGAAAAGATCAGCTGCATCCAACTCTGTTTTTTATCTTGTTGTTTACGAAGTATATAATCGGTGCCTTTATTGCCTTCTCCCAATTCGGCACTGATCAAAACTCCGCCGCGGAATTTTAATTCTCTCAGATGATTTTGAACTTTGACAAAAAATTCATCATCAAGTTCCTTATTAAGCGTCGCAAAAAACGCCATAAAGCCCTCTGATTCAAATTTATTGGCATATTCATCGGCGACATTTTTTAGTTTCTTTAGAAAGCCAACAAACAGCTGCAATATGTTTATCGCGTTATACAGTATTGAGGAGAGATGTTGTTTGCTGTAAAAACTATACCAACTCTTTTTCCGGCTTTCAATTGATTCTACCGCGATATCGTAGATATCCTTGACAATGGAAGAGTTTTTTAGACAATCCTTAAGAATAGTTTGACGATAGAGGATAGTGTCCGAATCATTGTTTAAACCAGACAAAACAGCTTTCTTTGCCACTTCCAATAAAAATTTATCACCATGAGCCATGGCATTGAACAGCGTGTTTAATTCCAGGTCTTGCGTCAGGGTTTGTTCATTTGTCGGTAATTTCCGCTGTAGGTCAAAATCCTGATCTTTATACATGAGAAAAGCCTTCATGTTTTTATGCGCTCCCTTAAACAATGGTATGTAAGCCTGTGCTTTTCGGCAATTGATATCGCATATGAAAGTCCGTCAGCAGGCCTTCTTTCAATCTTATAGGTTCGCAATATTGGATTTTCGGGAACTACTGTACTGACCATACTTACGGTTTTCTCACTTAAAGAAGCCCATTCATCTATGAACGTTACGCAAACACCCAGCAAATCCAATTGTATTATTCTTTCCATTATCATTTCGCCTAAAAAAAACGCGTCTTTTAATGTTGTGGAAGTAAATATTTCATTCATTATGATAATACTGTCTGATGTGGCTCGGTTTAGAATATTGTGAATTCTGACAAGGTCATCCTGAAGTTTGCCACGGAGATTTTTGATGTTTTCTTCTTTTTCAAAATGGGTAAAGATATTGTCGAACAGAAAGAGTCTTGCTTCCCTGCCCGGAACAGGGCAACCTAAACTGGCCAGATAGTGCAATTGCCCGAAGGTGCGGGCGAAGGTTGTTTTCCCGCCCTGGTTTGGTCCGGATACTACAAATATGCGTTCATTATCTTTTAGGTAAAAATCATTGCAGATGATGGACAAATTTTCAGCTATAAGTTTATGGGCCAAAGCCAAATCAAAACATTCGTAATCGTAGATTTCCTTGCTTTGATTGGAGATTTGCGGATAACAAAATTTTAATCCAGATCGTTTTAGTACTTCAACATACTCAAGATAAGCAACGTAGAATTGTATTTCCCGATCAAAAACATTTATCGTTTCATTCAGATAATTGCTGTGTTTCACACAATAGTTGTCAAGATTCAAAAATATGTCTGGATATAATTTGGCGACCAAATCCAGTATTTGTGCTTCCACATGATTCATACCCGACCCAATGGGAAGTTTAGCCCTGTGATCTTCCGCTGCACCTTGTTTGAATTTTTCAAATGTTTTCTCAACTTCCGAGCTATAATCAATTTCAGATTCGTATTTGCTAACCTTGAC
>Ga0182027_10011881_pt1 | contig 12266 bp, 14 predicted proteins | sample 712E1DmetaG_FD_121300 | JGI IMG/M metagenome (GOLD analysis project Ga0182027, IMG submission 121300) | Permafrost microbial communities from Stordalen Mire, Sweden - 712E1D metaG (Illumina Assembly) | ecosystem: Environmental > Terrestrial > Soil > Wetlands > Permafrost | place: Sweden...
TGCGCGCACTAGGATTCGAACCTAGGACCCCACCAGTATCAGTGGTGTGCTCTACCAACTGAGCTATGCGCGCATTCAACAAAATCTACCAGAAAAATGAGATAATTACCAGTACATGAAAACCATATTCATATTCGGCAATCCGGAGCTAGCGATGGACTCATTGCCATTGAAGATACTGCCGGAATTACAGAAGGCATTCCCCACCATCAGCTTTGAAGTCAAAGACCCGAATGAGGAATGGGATGTGCCGGAGGAATTGACCGTCATAGACACGGTCATAGGCCCGAAAGAAGTGACTATCTTCGAAGATTTGGATGCCTTCGCCGGTGCGCCACAAATGACCATGCACGACTTTGACGCTCTGGCCAATCTGAAATACCTGAAGAAGCTCGGCAAACTGAAGAAGATAATGATAATAGGAGTGCCGCCGGAGATTAGCGAGAAGGAAGCGATTGAAGCGGTGCGCGGCATATTGCGTGAATAAAAAAGGCGATCCTCCGCTAGGACCGCCATGATTTGCTTTTTAGCCGGTATCAATCGGCCAGTTCAACTTCGGCAATGATATGCCTGTGAAAATAGACAGTGTCTCCTTTCAAGATTGCCAACTTATACTTGTTGGCCACAGTCACGGTTCTGTCTCCGTCAAGTCTGACTTTGACCATATTACCCAGCATTACTGCCGGCTCAACCTTGCCATGCATCACTGCGCACTTAGGTTCGCGGCCGGTATGCAACCGCCAGAAGGCCCTGACTATCTCGACCGGCCATGGCCTGTCAGACAATGGGTCGTCTCCCATGAATAATCCGAATGATTCGACGGCATTGGGGAAAGCCCTGCCGAGAAGTTCGTGGCTTGGCACCCTGCCTTCGTCCATGAGGGCGTTCAATATAATTACGTCATTTGGCTTGACGCGTTTGAGGCGCTCATTCATCTCCAGACATGGCCAAGCGTAATTAAAAAACAATCCGTCTCCGGAAGTATCTTCTGCTTCGTTCAAATTCAAAGTCTCCTTTCCTACAACGCTTGAGCGCCGTATTTGTTAATCTAGAACAATAATAACAGAAATTATTTTTCCCGCCACTTCACCTTGAGGAAATGCGCCCCGCAACTCATGCATGGATCGTAGGCCCGGATGAGCTTCTCTATTTCCATATTTATCTTGCCTTTGTCACAATCCGGCTCTTTTTTGAGCATGTCCTCCACGATGACGCCCACGTCGCGCTCAATATTCACCTGATTCTGACCGGTCGGTACGATAACTTCGCCATCGAGCACAATACCCTTATCGTCGATGACTATTTTATGATAAAGCGTGCCGCGAGGAGCTTCTATGACGCCCATGCCGGTGGCGGCGCGCATCGGCATCTTCACGATCGGTTCCTGCTTGAATGTATTGTTGGAAAGTATATCAATGGACTCGTCTAAGGAATGCAGTATCTCGATGGCTTGAGCCAAGTTATTATGATAAATATCCGTCGACGGGAATAATTTCAATGCTAGAGCGGCGGACTTCTTCGTCTCCGGATGCAATTTGTCCTTGGCCAGATTTATCCTGGCCAAAGCTCCGACCATATAACTCTCGCCTTTATATGTGTAAGCCGATGCCTGCGAATAAGGTAGAGCCACATGCTCCAAGTGCGACCTGAAATCTTTCTGTTCATGTACTTCCCCCTTATCGGTGATGATCTTGCCGCCGATGAAACCGAATGTGTCATCCGGCACTAGAGCCATATATTTCGTTTTTCTGTCCAGATGGAATGGAGCTTTCATGAATATATCGATGAGACGCAAGACTGCCGGGCGCGCGGCTTTCAATTCTTTGACGGATGCCGCGGCTTCTTCCGGTGAAGGCACTTTCAGGAATCCGCCTATGACCGGGAATGTGGCATGGACGCTGCGTCCGGCCACTATTTGCGATAGATGATTGCCGGCGGCTTTAACGTCGAAGCCGTCATGTAGGAGTTGGTGCTGTATCGGATCATTCTCGTCGAAGTCTAGAAATGCGTCTTTGCCGTAAATGTCAGGTATAACGAATAAGTAGAGGTGCAGAGCATGATCTCGTGCCACCAATCCGTGCATGGTGAGCTTGCGCAGAAGCTTGGTCTGCGGAGTGACTTCTATGCCAAGAGCATCCTCACAAGCGGCTATAGAGGCCATGACGTGCGCGTTGGAACAAGTGCCGCAAATGCGCGACAGATGCGCCGGTATGGCGGAGATATTCTTTCCCTTCATCGCCTCGGTGAAGAAGCGCTTGTATTCAATGATGGCGAACTTCACGTTCGTCACCTTGCCGTCTTCAACCACGACATCCATCGAGGCGTCGCCTTCTACTTTGGTTATGTGGTCTAGTCGGAGGTCTATGCGGTGCATGGGGGTATTCTAGCATATGATGATTCCATGGCCTATTTGCATCAATTTACCGGCGTCGGTAAAATGGTCTCTATATTAGAGATGATTCAAACCATTTTCGTCAATCACCGAAAATGGTCAGTGATTGTCTCTATTTTAATCTCTTGTAAGATTTTCCAAGAGCCTTCACTTCCCTTTTAAGCTTTTTGATATGTTTTTCTGGTTTAAGGTTCTCGGGCATTTCAGAGCCGAGTTCTTTCATTGCTTGACGTATCTTATTACCGACAACGTAATGAGTATTTTGGGCATTAACATCCCCTTTAACTTTGTCTCTTTTAAGTTTGGCTTCTGTCTGCGTAATCCGAAATAGATTGACTGCCAATTCCACAGATCCGGCACTGTCCAACAATGCACCTCTCTCAATATATTTTTTCTTTTCAATCTCGGATAATGACATGTTATATAATCCTCTGTAACCAGCATCATTGAACGAACCGAATTTCGATATTCCGGCGCTTTTGGCGGCACCAAAAAGAAATTTATTCCCTATTGTCATCCCCTCACGGATAAATATCCTCCTTTGTGCGCTAGGCAAACTATCTAGGATTTCCTGCCTCCTGGTCTGAATGGCAAAGTATGTCTGCGCCGCGGCTATTTCTGGTTTTTTAGGATCTCCGTTTTGAGCGATTAGATAACAGGCGTACCTGTCTAGTTTCCAATCCTTGATCTGCCTCATTGTATTAGATCCGGTTCTGACCAATTTGGTCAAGTGACCAAAATGGTTTTCTATGTTCTGATTGCTATTCCGCGCGGATCTAATGGCTCGTGCGGTGACTTCGTCAAAGGCGCGCCACTCGGAATAACCGAGAAGTTGTATAAGCTCCCTAGCCGTCCAATATTCAACCTCATTCTCGTCGATCTTTTTAATAGACTCGAAACCCTTGCTCGGACCCATAACTATCAATCTTTGCTCGTTCTTTGTTTTGTTTTTCATGTGCGAAAAGATTAACCAATTCTAATAATAGGTGTCTTTTCCAGTACGGGCAGTAGGCCTCGATTATATCACCCCCCTCAACTCCTTCACCAACCCATTGACCTTCTCCAAAAAAACCTTCGGATCCATGGGGCATCCGGGTATTTCCACATCTACCTTAACGACATCGGAGACTTTCTTTACATCCGTTAAGGCGCCGAAGCGGGTCAAAAGATAATCTATGCTGGCCTTTTGCTCGGGCGTGAAGCTGTTGCGCTGGCCGGCTGGCATGCCGACGATAGCGCAGGCGCCGACGGCTACGAGCTTCTTGGAGCGGCTACGGATGTCTTTCAACTTCTCCACATGCTCCGGACTAGCCATGGCCCCTTCTATGAAAGCGATGTCGAAGTCGTCCATGATGTTATTGGACTTCAAGACTCTGGCGTGGCGGAAATCGAACAGCTCCTTCCATTCCTGCCAATGGTCGTTCATCACCTCGGTCATGACGATGGTATTGTCCTCACAGCATGAGAATGAGAACCAGCCGATCTTGAGTTTTGGCAGAGATGACATGCGATTTCTAATATCTAATTCCTGATTTCTAAAATCTACCTCAACACATATCCCCCATCCACTATGAGCACCTGTCCTGTCACATAATCAGCCCCGGGTGAAGCCAGATATACGACCGCTTGGGCGATGTCGTCGGGAGTTCCCATGCGCTTCCAAGGGATGGCAGCCACTGTTTGTTTGATGGATTCTTCATTTGAATTACTTGCCCCGGGAGTATTTATAGCTCCCGGCGCCACTGCATTTACATTTATCTTCTTGGACGCGAGCTCCAGAGCCAATGCGCGGGTAAAGCCATTGATACCGCCTTTGGTGGCGCAATAATGCGTCAAGCCTTCAAAGCCGACGAAGGCCGCTATGGAAGAGATGCTCACTATTTTTCCGCCATTCTTCATGGCCTTGGCCGCGGCTTGGGAGCACATGAATACGCTCTTCAAGTTGATGCTTAATACTTTGTCCCAGTCAGCCTCGGTCAATTCCATGAATGGTTTGAACGGATATATGCCGGCATTGTTGACCAATATGTCCAGCTTGCCGAACTTTTTAACGGTTGCATCTACGAGCGCATCAACCTGATCCTTCTTGGAAACGTCGCATGTCACGGCAATACATGATGAACCTGTCTCTTTCTCTATCTCTTTCGCCGCTTTTTCATTCTCTTTTGTATCTAGATCAGAAAGGACCACCTTCGAGCCGTTCTTGGCTAATGCCAATGCGATGCCGCGGCCTATGCCTTTGGCCGCGCCGGTGACTATTGATATTTTGTCTTTTAACATAATGCACACATTATATCATGTTATAATCTCCTTGTGAGAAAATCCCACGACAGCGTCTTCACCATAGGCATAGGCGGAGCGGCCGGAGACGGCATCCGCGAGTCCGGCGCGACAGTCGGCACCATACTGGCCGATCTGGGCTACGAGGTCTTCTTGTCATTCGACTACCCTTCCCTCATCCGTGGCGGGCATAACTTCGCCCGGATATCATTCAGCAAAGAGAAAGTCTATTGCGACCACGAAGCTTTGGATGTGCTCATCGCACTCAACGAAGAGAGCATCGTCCTGCATAGAGACCAAATGGCACACAATTCCGTCGTATTAGCCGACAGCTTTGAGCCGCAGGACATTGAAGTCTTGAAAGATAATGCCGTGGTTATCCCCATGGCCGCCACAGTCAAAGAATTGAATGCGCCGGCCATCACCAGAAACTCGATGGCTCTGGGCGCAGCCTGTTATCTCCTAGATCTGAATTTCGACCTCATGCAAAATCTGCTCAATCGTGTCTTCAAGGACAAGAATCCTGAATTGAACACCAAGCTCGCTGACATAGGATACCAGCTATTGAAAGAAAAGAATTTCAGACATACCAAGAAGATCCATCCCACGCCGGAAAAGAAAGAGCTGTTGGAAGGCAACGCCGCTTTCGCCCGAGGCCTCATGGCCGCAGGATTGGATTTCTATGTGGCATATCCAATGACACCGGCCACTTCCATCCTCCATTTCCTCGCCGGCAAGCAAAAAGATTCCAGACTCCGCGTCATCCAACCGGAGTCCGAATTGTCCGTCATCAATATGGCTCTCGGCATGTCATACGCAGGCAAGCGCGTTGCCATTGGCTCCGCCAGCGGCGGCTTCGCTCTGATGCAGGAAGCCTTCAGCAATGCCGGTATGGCGGAGCTTCCATTGGTCGTGGCAGTCTCGCAGAGGCAAGCGCCTGCCACCGGTCTTCCCACTTATTCCAGCCAGACAGATATGAGGTTCGCCATTCACGCCGGACATGGAGAGTTCCAGAGGATAGTCGTTGCCCCAGGCGATTCAGAGGAGTCTTTCGCCCTTGGCGCGCAGGCTTTGAACTTGGCCTGGAGATACCAGATGCCTGTCATCGTTCTCATGGACAAAATTGTATCCGAACATTCGGCTACGAGCCTTTTGAAACCGGAAGATATTAAAATAGATCGTGGATTGATGGCGGAAATATCTCAAACGGAGGGCGGCGACGCGAATAAATATGGCCGATACCAAATAACCGCTGACGGTATATCTCCTATGGCTTTTCCGGGTACGCCGAATACTGTGGTCAAAGTCACCAGTTATGAGCATGACGAGGCCGGCATTACCATTGACGAATTGGAGTCGACAAAGGCTATGCTCAATAAGCGCTTCGCCAAAGCGGAAACCTTGAATAAGTCGCTGGCCAGCCAAGAAACAGTCAAAGTCTATGGCGACAAATCCAGCAAGAATATCGTCATCTTTTGGGGATCAACAAAGGGACCTGTCCTTGAATCAGCGCGTTACTTGAAAAAGCCTGTGAAATTCGTGCAGATAGTCTGGCTTGAGCCTTTTGATGTAAAGAAAGTGGAAAAAGAATTGAAAGGCGCCAAAAATATCATAGATGTCGAATGCAATCGTAATGGCCAGCTGGCGGCGCTCCTCAAAGAGAAAACCGGGATTGAAGTTACGGATAAGATATTGAAATTCGATTCAAGGCCTTTTGAACCGATCAGTTTAGCAGAGGAGATCAATAAGAAAATATAATGTCATTAAACCTCTCAACAAAATCGAAGATCACCTGGTGTCCAGGCTGTCCCAATTCGCAGATATTGGTCGCTTGGAGGCAGGCCATAGAAGAGCTGGTCGGCTCCGGCAAGATCAAGCTGGAAAATCTGGTGGCATGCGCGGGCATAGGATGTCACGGCAAGATATCCGACTATTTGAATGCGAACAGCTTCACAGCCCTTCACGGCCGAGTCATCCCTGTCATGACGGGTATCAAGTGTGCCAATCCGAACTTGATCGTCGTGGGCATGAGCGGCGACGGCGACGCGTATTCCGAGGGGCTTGAACATCTGATACACGCCGCGCGACGCAATTCGGATATAAAGATATTCATACATGACAATCAGCTCTTCGCCCTGACCACCGGCCAGGCCTCGGCCATGAGCCCGAAGGGCTTCAAGGGCAAGTCCACGCCATCCGGCAGCATAGACGAGCCGTTCGAGCCTTTCTCCGTGCTTATAGCCGCCGGGGCCACCTTCGCCGCCCGCACCGCCGCATCCGACATAGCAGGGACAAAGAAGATAATGGAAGCCGCCATAGCGCATAAGGGCTTCTCCTTCGTCGAGATCATCCAGCCTTGCATCACCTTCTTTGACACTAGGGACTACTTCAAAGAGCGTGTCTTCTGGCGTGAAGGCGGACCGGCCGAAAATCCTGATGAGGCAATAAAGATTTCAAGGAAAGAGGGTGAGAAGATACCGTTGGGGATATTTTATAATGTTGAGAAGGAGACGTTTGAGGAACAGTTAAATGCATAACATGAGATTTGGCAGATTCACTTACCTATTGAGCCTAATATTCGTATTCGTTATCCCTTTGATCGTCGAATGGTATTTTCTTATAGATCGTGTGAATAAGCTTAATCTCATATCTTTCTGCATAGGCATCGTCATATGCGGAGCCCTCTGGGATAAGTGGGCAACGCGCCATGGTAATAAGGACCCATTGTGGCTGTGGCAATTCAGCAAGACAAGAACTCTTGGCCTTGCGATATTCGGCTTGCCTATAGAAGAGTATATATTTTATATTGTCACTAGCCTTAATATCATTTTCACTTGGGAAGGTCTGCGGTTAATCTCGGAATCTGGTGATTATACTCTGTATACAGTCTTCCCTTTCATCGCTCTCTGGTCGTTTACTTTCATCGTAATACCGTATTTTATTGGAATGAGGCATAAGGATAAGCTTTAAAAAGAGCCATGAAAATCATCGACCTATCACTCCCAATATATACAGGCATGCCCGTGTATCCTGGAGACACGGAAGCGTCCATAGAGCTTATTCAGACTCTTGAAAAAGACAGCTGGAATATGCGCCGCCTAGAGATGAACACGCACGATGGCACTCACGTAAATGCGCAGGTGCATGGAGTAAAGAACGGGAAAAATCTAGACGATTATCCTTTGGAGCGGTTCTGTGGGCCAGCGAGGATTTACAATTCCAATACTCCGATGAATCCTGATGAAGGGATCATCTTCAGAGACCGAAATATCGATAAGAAGATAGCGGAGCAGATAAGGGCCGCTCATCCTCGTTTTGTCGGCTTATCGAGCAAGTTCGAACTTGATATTGACATTGAAAAGGGCCTTCTGAAAGAAGATGTGCTCCTGTTTGAAAAACTAGCTAATCTAGATCAATTACCAGAGGCTTTTGATTTTTATGGTATGCCGCTAAAGATCAAGGATGGGGATGGTAGTCCTATTAGAGCGTTTGCTGTTATCATATAAAAAGGACGGACTACTCGAAGTGGCCGCAGTTGAACAATCAACCAATTTTGGTATGATTGACCTATGCCGTCATCGGTCAACAAAGAAAAATACACGAGCGCTCTGCAGTATTTCATCGCGGAGTGCAATAACGAGAAGCTGGGCATAGTCAAGCTCAATAAGCTTTTCTATTACCTGGATTTCATCTCTTATCGGGATACCGGTAAAAGCGTCACGGGCGACACTTACAAGCGATTGCCCAAAGGACCGTTCGCCGAACATCTGGACGGAGTGGTCAAAGCCGCGAAGAAGGCCAAGTTGATAGATTGCAAGCAGGATGAAAGCGAAAAATACGGAAAGAGGAATCGCTTCCAAGCCGTCGAGAAACCTGAACTGTCCGTTTTCAGCGATTACGAGAAAGGATTGCTGAAGAATCTTCGCGATACGTTCAAAAAATGGAGCACCGACCAGATGATCGCCCAGACGCACACGGAAGCTCCGTGGGTATTCTCCATCCCCAATAAGCCGCTCAATTACAAAAATTCCGACGACATAGAATTCTTCGCCGTCACGGCTTAACCGGATACCGACATGACTTGGCAGGTTGAACGAACCGATAGTTTTGATAAGTGGTGGAAGAAAGAGGGCGTGGACGAAGGCAATTATCGCTATCACAAAAGTGCTCTACAGGATTTCCAGAACATCCCCCTTCCGCATGAAGTCCAATCATGCCTTTTTCGCAACACAAGCTTTGAGTGTTGGGCCACGCGTCTGCCGGACAAGATCCGCCGGCAAGGAAAATCTCACGCCTTCAGAGTAGTCTTCATACTAGATCTCGAGGAAAAGAGGCTCTTGCTCCAAGGCATATTCCGTCGCGCCCATCTCCGCTTTCAAGGGAGCGGTGGAAAATACGATGATGCTTATGATTTGCTCGTGAAAGCACTGGCGCAAGAATTCGTGGAGGCGGGGGTTTGAGGAGATGATATAATGTTTGTATGAAAACTTCATTAAACATCGTTGGTTGGTTATGGTTGATTATGAACATACCGTTGCCATTTACTGGAATGCCAGCAATGAATCTAATATATTCACTCTCAATTTTTGGAAACTACAGAAATGGCGGAATCTCATTGTTATTACCAACCTTTACAATGATAATCATTGCTGCCGTCTTATCTTCGATGCTGTTCATCTATAACAAGAAAGAGGCCTCTCGCACATCTAGGTTAAGAATAATCAATATTCTATCGGTTCTTGTTTTGGTCTTGTACGTCTATATTGGTACTCTGCAGACAATCTCATTCATGTCAGGTAACTTATGAAGCCTTGCGTAACTTAGCTCTATCTACCAGACAACAATGACCCTCTCCTCCCTCTTCAACCCCCATTCCATCGCCGTCATCGGCGCCTCGAACGACCGAAACAAGGTCGGCTACGCATTGGTATCGAATCTTTTAAACGGCACCAAAAGAGACGTCTACCCTGTGAGCATTTCAGAGAATGAGGTACAGGGATTGAAGGCTTACAAGTCTGTAAAAGAAATAAACGGCGACATTGATCTGGTCTTGATTGCCGTGCGCGCGGACATTGTTCCATCAATACTTGAAGAATGCGCTGCAAAGAATGTAAAGACGGTGATTATAATAGCCGCGGGCTTCAAAGAGATTGGACCGGCTGGAGCGGAATTGGAAAAGAAATGCGCGGAAATAGCCAAGAAGAATGGCATCACCCTGCTAGGTCCTAATTGCCTAGGCACTATTGATACTCACACCGACTTGAACGCTTCGTTTGCCGCGGGCAAACCTAGGAAGGGGCACATCGCTTTCCTTTCCCAGTCGGGCGCGCTCGGCACGGCTGTATTGGACAAAGCTCTGTCAGAAGGAGTCGGCTTCTCCAAATTCATCAGCCTGGGCAATGAGGCCGCTCTTTCGGAGATGGAATTCCTGGAATACTTGAAAAATGACGCTGACACCAAGGCTATCCTTATGTACGTGGAGCAACTTTCCAACGGCCCTGAATTCATCAGACTGGCTTCGGAGATAACTAAAGACAAGCCTATCGTACTCATAAAGGCTGGCCGAGGGGCGCGAGGATTGCAGGCGGTCATGTCACATACAGGTTCCCTTGCGCCGGAAGATGCCGTCTTCACCGCCGCTTGCAGGCAATCCGGCATCATCGTGGTGGAGTCCATCCGCGAATTCTTCAATATGGCCAAGCTGTTCGAGCTAGGCATCACGAGGCCGCTCCAGAGATTGATAGTACTCACCAATGCCGGCGGACCGGCGGTGGTCACGGCAGACCTCATAGACTTTTCCAGATCATTGTCGCTGGTGGAGCTGAAAGACTCGACCAAGGAAGCTTTGCGCAAGGTACTGCCTCCGATGGCCGCATTCGGCAATCCGGTTGATATCATCGGCGACGCATTGAAAGACAGATATGAGAGCACCTTGAAGATTCTCGTGGAGGAAAACGAGGCCGACGCCATAGTCACTCTGCTCACGCCGCAGATGATGACGGAGACAGAAGCTACGGCAAAACTGTTGGCTGATTACAATAAGAAGAAGCCGATAATACCAGTGTTCATTGGCGGCCCTGCCATCGAAAAAGGGCTGGTTGAATTGAAGAATAATGGCTTGGTCAATTTCTCTTTTCCGAAGGATGCTGTTGAGGCACTGGATAATTTGGCAAGAGGAAATAAGAAGCAGGGAGAAAGAAGTAAGGAGAAAGGAGAAATCGCAAATGATCCAAAATCGCAAGCATTGAAGGCGACGGAAAAAATGATGGCGTTCACAGCCATGCACGACCTTTTCAAGGAATACGGACTTCATCTGCCTGGAGTGCTTGTCAAAGAAAAGAAAGACTTGGCCGAAGCTATGAAAAAAGCCGGCGAAGACCCGTGGACATTGAAAGCCATGTCACCTGATGTTATCCATAAGACCGACATGGGTGCGGTCAAATTGGACATAAAGTCGTTGAGAGGCGCGGAAAAAGCTTGGGATGACATAGAAAAGAGCGTCGGCAAGAAGAAGCCTGACGCCGTTCTTGACGGCATGCTCATGCAGACCATGGTCCCAGGCAAGGAGATCATCATCGGCATGAAGCGTGACGCCACCTTCGGACCGACTATCCTCTTCGGCCTTGGTGGCATTTACACCGAAGCATTGAAGGACACTTCCCTTCGCATAGCGCCTGTGTCAAAAGAGGAAGCAGATAAGATGATGCGCGACATACGCGGCATTCATATCTTGTCCGGCCTGCGCGGTGAGAAGCCCGTGGATTTTGAATCGTTGGCGGATATTATCATTAGACTTTCCAAGCTTGCGGTAGAGCACAAGGAAGTAAAAGAGATCGATTTGAATCCGGTTATGGCAAACGAGAAAGAGGCGGTTATCGTGGATGCGAGAGCAATGATCTAATTCCTAACTACTAATTTCTAATAACTTCTTCAGATCAAAATTCACATCGCCAAGCTCGGCCTGCTTATCCGCAACTTTCATATTCTTCTCTATCAGCTTCGAAATCGTCCCCATCTCCTGTGTGCGATTGATTAGCGTGGCGCCTTCTATCTCATCATGAGCTATGAGAATGCGCCCCAACGAACCACTTTCAGCGGAACCGCGAGAGATGATGGTCCTGTCCGGACACGGAGAAGCATCGCCGACGAATGCAACCGTCAAGCCGAATCCTTGAGTGGTATAGAAAGAGACGAACTTGAATGCTTCACGCTTGCCTACCATTCCCAGTCCGGCTATTCTGCCCTGCTCATGAGCCGATACCCAATTGCCCATTTGCACGTTCTCTTCCAGCAACAAATCTTTGTATTCAGTTATATCACCGGCCGTCCAGATGTCTTTGGCGCTGGTCTCCATGAATTCATTGGCTACTATGCCGCGATTAACCGCCACGCCTGAATCCTTGACCCAGTCGAGCTGACTCACCGTGCCTATACCGTAGATGACCACTTCGCACGGCAATTTCTGGCCACCTTTGAGCACCACTCCATCCACATGGTCATCGCCTGTTATCTCCACAATCTCATTGTTATGCAAAATCTCAACACCGGCTTTCTTCATGGCATTTTCGAGAATGGAGCCGGAAGCTTCATCCAA
>Ga0182027_10011882_pt1 | contig 12266 bp, 10 predicted proteins | sample 712E1DmetaG_FD_121300 | JGI IMG/M metagenome (GOLD analysis project Ga0182027, IMG submission 121300) | Permafrost microbial communities from Stordalen Mire, Sweden - 712E1D metaG (Illumina Assembly) | ecosystem: Environmental > Terrestrial > Soil > Wetlands > Permafrost | place: Sweden...
AAATAATTCCAAAGAATATTATAAACAAACCCCCGTCTGCCGAACTTAAACATGATCAGACTGATCAGGATTCACTTCCTCCTTATGATGTTCTTGATAAAATTCTCCGTATGTACCTTGAGGAAAATAAGGAGATAAATGAAATCTCCGGAATTATGAATGATGGTGAGTTGGTTAATTATGTTCTCAAACTTGTCGATAAAAATGAGTTTAAAAGAAAACAGGCTGCCCCCGCACTTAGAGTTTCAAAGAAAGCTTTCGGCTTTGGTAGAAGATATCCGATAGTCCAGGGGTGGAGAAGATAATAATTCAAATAAAAGTTTATTTATGATTATGATTAAAAGAATCTCAATTTTAATATTCGTGACTCTCTTTACTGCTTCATTATATGCACAGTTTGGACAGGTTCAGAATCTGGTAACTGCTAAAGCTTACCTTTCCGGTGATAAAGTTCTCCCCGCTGGTGTATTCAAAATTGCAGTTAAAATAAATATTGATCCGCAGTGGCATATAAATTCAAATAATCCTCACGAAGATTATCTTATTCCTTCGAAGTTGTCCATTGATACAACTAAAGGTTTTGTATTAACAAAAATTACATACCCCGATGCGCATGACAGGAAACTTTCATTTTCAGATAAACCATTATCCGTATTTGAAAAAGAAATATATATCAGCGCAATAGTTAAGGAGACGGCTGATTTATTACTCGGTATCTATAAACTTCCTGTTGAATTTGATTATCAGTCATGCAATGATAAAACCTGCCTTCCTCCGAACAAAGCTTTGGATACTTTGTCAATTGAAATTGCTGCCAAAGATGCAGTTGTAAAAGAAATAAACCAGGATATATTTAAAAATGTAAATCAGACTGCTGCTTTAACTAATTCGGATCAAAATGATAATTCCATCTCCTCCAGACTGGAAAAAAGCGGACTCCTTCTAAGTTTAATATTTGTGTTTATTGGGGGACTCGCGCTCAACCTTACGCCCTGTGTTTATCCGCTGATCCCGATTACTATTGGTTATTTCGGTGGACAAGCTGAAGGAAAAACCAGCCGTCTCTTTTTGATGGGTCTTCTTTTTGTCGTGGGACTCGCTATTACTTATTCGGTTATCGGAGTTGTTACTGCATTAAGTGGTTCAATCTTCGGATCTCTTCTCCAAAATACATTCGTAATTATATTCATTGCCCTCATTCTGATTGTTCTATCATTAAGCATGTTCGGTGTCTATGAATTTAAACTCCCCGATTCCCTTGTTAATAAAGCAGGAGGTGCTAAGTCCGGAATGTTTGGCGCGTTGTTTATGGGATTAACAATGGGAATCGTTGCCGCTCCATGTATTGGTCCATTTGTCCTTGGTCTTGTTACTTATGTTGCCGCAAAAGGGGATCCTTTCTATGGTTTTATTCTTTTCTTTGATTTAGCGGTTGGACTTGGCTTTCCATACCTGATACTTGCAATCTTCTCAGGTAAAATTAAAAAACTACCGAGAGCGGGGGAGTGGATGGAAGCAGTAAAACATATATTCGGACTTCTCCTTATTGGAATGGCTATCTATTTCATAACCCCGTTATTGCCTAAAAACGTTCAGGGCTATCCTTTGCCTGTTTTTATGTTTATAGCCGCAGGGTATCTTTTATTCTATGATAAAATGGCAAATAAAAACAAAGGCTTCAGGGTTTTCAAGATTGTCTTTTCCATAATCATTATTGCGGTAGCAGTTTATGCTCTTATTCCCTCAAATAAAAAATCAATTAACTGGCAGCATTATAATCCCGAAATTGCTTCGGCTTCATTGTCCGGAAATAAAAAGATTATTATTGATTTCTATGCCGACTGGTGTATCCCCTGTAAAGAACTTGATGCAAATACCTTCTCTGATGAAAAGGTAATTGCTGCATCCGCTAGCTTTGTTGCGCTTAAAGCTGATATGACAAAATCATTATCTCCTGAAGTTGAATCTTTCCGGAATAAATATAATATAGTGGGTGTTCCAACAGTTCTTATAATAAATTCGAAAGGTGAAGAGGTTCAAAGATTAACCGGTTTCATAAATGCTGCCGAATTTCTGAAACTTCTCCAATCTGCAGATTAAAAAAGTGCTATTGTTATCCCTGCGAAAGCAGGGACACATTCATCCATCAATGCTAATGACCAAAATTGATCAGGAACTTAGTCAATTAGAACTGGTAATTATAAGGGGATGAATCCCCTAAAATCCCAATTATTTTTTGTCTATAATCCCAGGCATGAATGCCTGGGCTAGTGAACAGTAAAATAATAATTAAATTAGCCCAGTCCTTCAGGACTGGGTAAATGGAATTGAGTTAAAAGAACCTATGCCATTTATGGCATTAAAAAACAAGATATTATTGAACTGACAAACTGTTAGGTCATCATCTTAATAAATAAAGGCAACGCCTTTATTGGTTGCTCCATTACCCCATTCTCACAACTTATTCTTGTCATAAATCGCATTTACTCCATACAGCACAAGCGCTTCCTTATAAGCGTGCGTAAATCCCAGGAATGGTTTTATCGGTTCATAATTTCCGCCGGTAACATATATATATACCTTGTCCGGTTCTAATTCTTCATTGATTCTTTTTAAAGTCCAATGCAATAATCCGGCAGTGGAATTCATAACTCCGCTTGCTATGGATTCCCGGGTAGATTTCCCAATTAAATCCTTATAGTCATTCTGATATGCAAGTGGGAGTTGAGCAGTGTCTTTACTAAGTGACCTGAACATCAGATCAATACCCGGCGCTATTAGTCCACCTGAAAAAACTCCGGGATATGTAACAACATTTATAGTAGTGGCAGTTCCAAAGTCAATTGAAATTATTATATGGTGCTTCTTTAACACTCTCTTTTTATTATTCAGAAAATATGCCCCCTCTGCTGAACATAACCTATCCATTCCTAATGTGTCAGGTGAGTTATAATCAATTCCGAGATTAAATTCTGAATCTTTGGAAATAATAAAAGGATGTATACCTATATTATAAAGCGAATTCTCCAGTTCTTTTGAATTTGATGGGACAACAGAGGATATAGCAACTTCCGATATGTGATGTAAACTGATCTTTTCAATTATTTCCGATACTCTTTCGCACACAAAAACTTCAGTAAGCTTATTATCTTCGAAAATTCCCGCCTTAATTCTTGTGTTTCCGATATCGCATGTTAGAATCATGTTTTACCTCAGACTTAAATCACCGCAATGGATCTTTTCAATTCTGTTATGGCTGTCCTTTAATAATAAGAATCCTTCTTCATCTACATCTTCAAAAATGCCGTACTTAACTTCTTCCCCTTCTGTTATAGAGATTCTATCTCCGATCATATTACAGCGCTGCTTCCAGTCCTTAAGAATTGACTCCGGAGTTTCCATATAAACAAGAAGAAGTTCTTCAAAATTATTTAATATCTCTGCCAGAAGCCTTTCCCGTTCAACGGATTCATTTACTTCAAGTTTTACTGATGTAGGAGGATAATTAAAACTTCCCTGGAACGCAGTCTGATTAACATTAATACCCATTCCTATTACAAGACGCTCGATTTTACTACCGTCAGATATCGACTCAATCAGTATCCCGCAGATTTTCTTACTGTTCACTAAAACATCATTTGGCCATTTAAGATCGACTTTTAATTGATAAAGATTTTCCAGAGATATTCCAACCGCAAGTGACGCAACAAAATTTAACAAAACAGGATTTTTAGAAATATATTTCTTTCCGGTTAACAATATTGAAAAAGTAAGATTTAATTCCTTTACACTGAACCAGGGTCTGTTTTTTCTTCCTCTTCCTTTCAACTGCTTTTCCGTATAAAAAACAGTTCCGTTCGAATTGTATTTATTTTCCTTATCGAGTAATATTGTGTTTGTACAATCTGCTTCCTCAGAATATATAAAATGTCTGCCAATAAACTCAGTATTAAGCTTGATATCAAAAGTTTCCAGACTGAACAAAATTGCCTCTTTAATTGAATAAGTAAAAATAATAAAAAAATGATGAACTTAATTATTTACCATCCTAAAAGAGCCGTGATCTTTGTCTTTCTGAATTTGCAATCGGTTATTTACCTATTCTGAAAGAAACCAATTGAAGATTCGAATAGATCCTATTTTGTCATAAATGATCTCATTGACGTCAATATATCGCACTGTCTGCCAAAATGGCAGAGAAGTGTGACAAACCAATAAAGACGAAAATGCCAATATCGTCCAAAATAGAACAATTCTAGTTTGGCACAACCATTGAACATAAGATTAGTTGAATTATAACAAAATATTGACAAATCCGGAGATTTTTAATGACTCCGGTATTAAAAAGAACTTAATTATTATTTATAAATGGCTGAATGCCAATATTAGGAGAAAGGCTTTATGGGAAAAATTATAGGAATTGACTTGGGAACTACAAATTCCTGCGTCGCAGTTATGGAAGGAAACGATCCGGTTGTTATACCTAATTCTGAAGGAGGTAGAACTACTCCTTCTGTCGTTGCTTTTACTAAAAGCGGTGAACGCCTCGTTGGCCAGCCGGCTAAAAGACAGGCAATTACAAATTCAAAGAATACAATCTTTTCAATTAAAAGATTCATGGGGAGAAATATCAGTGAAGTCTCTGATGAAAAGACAAAAATACCATATGAGGTTATTTCGGGCGATAACGGGTCAGCAAGAGTCCAGATCGGCGACCGTGTTTATTCACCACCTGAAATCAGTGCCATGATTCTTCAGAAAATGAAGAAAACAGCTGAAGAATATCTGGGTGTCGAAATTACTGAGGCAGTTATTACTGTTCCTGCTTATTTCAACGATGCACAAAGACAGGCTACTAAAGATGCAGGCGAAATTGCCGGTCTTAAAGTAAGAAGAATTATAAACGAACCTACTGCCGCGGCATTAGCTTATGGTCTTGATAAAAAAACTAAAGACCATACTGTGGCTGTCTATGATTTAGGCGGTGGTACTTTTGATATTTCTGTCCTCCAGTTAGGTGATGGTGTCTTTGAAGTGAAATCTACAAACGGCGATACTCACCTCGGCGGTGATGACCTTGACCAAAGAGTTATCGACTGGCTTGCTGATGAATTTAAAAAACAGGAAGGTATTGATCTTCGTAAAGACCCGATGGCTTTGCAGAGATTAAAAGAAGCTGCTGAAAAAGCTAAAATTGAATTGTCTTCTTCTATGCAGACTGATGTTAATCTTCCTTTTATTACTGCCACTCAGGACGGACCAAAACATATGAACGTCCCTCTGACACGCGCTAAATTTGAACAGCTTATTGACGACCTTGTTAACAGAACTAAAGGTCCTTGCGAACAGGCAATTAAAGATGCCGGTCTTAATACTTCTGCTATTGATGAAGTAATTCTTGTCGGCGGTTCTACAAGAATTCCAATGGTTCAGGAACTTGTTAAGAAAATATTTGGACGTGAACCTCATAAAGGTGTTAATCCTGATGAAGTCGTAGCTGTCGGCGCTGCTATTCAGGGAGGAGTTTTAACCGGTGAAGTTAAGGATGTATTATTACTTGACGTTACTCCTTTGTCACTCGGTATTGAAACCCTTGGCGGAATATTTACAAGACTAATTGATGCAAATACAACTATCCCGACTAAGAAAAGCGAAGTGTTCTCAACCGCTTCTGATAATCAGCCTTCTGTAGAAATAAATGTTCTGCAGGGTGAAAGACAAATGGCAGCTGATAACAGAACTCTTGGCAGATTTCACCTTGATAGCATCCCTCCTGCACCAAGAGGAGTTCCACAGGTTGAAGTTACATTTGATATTGATGCAAATGGTATACTTCATGTTGGTGCAAAGAATAAAGCAACAGGTAAAGAGCAGAGTATAAGAATTACTTCTTCTGGCGGATTGTCAAAAGATGAAGTTGAAAAGATGAGAAATGATGCTAAGGCTCATGCTGCTGAAGATAAAAAAGCAAAAGAAGCAGTGGAAATTAAAAATAATGCTGATTCTCTTGTCTTCCAGTTGAAAAAACAGCTTGAGGAACTTAAGGATAAATTTACTCCTGATCAGAAATCAAAACTTGAATCTGAAATTAAAAAGGTAGAAGATGCTCTTGCTGCCAATAATTCTGAACAGATTAAAGAGGCTACTGATTCCTTGAATAAAGTATGGAGTGAATTGGCCGCTGTTCTTTACCAACAGCAGGGAACTCCGGGTGGTCAACCTGGCGCGGAAGGTCCACAGGGATCTGCCGGCCCTGAACCTCAACAGGGTAAATCTGGCGGCAAGGATGATGTCCAGGATGCTTCTTATGAAGTTGTGGATGAGGATAAAGACAAGGATAAAAAGAAATAGTCCAATAAATTATTAACAATAATTATTAATTATTTAAGCCCGGTTAATCCCGGGCTTTCTTTTTGTGTCTAACAATAAATTATTTTATCCAGAATATATTATTTTGTCATTGATTATCTTTAATAAATATTTTCCATATTTTTAATCTCTAAATGACACAGAGTTCAAAGAAAAATAGAATTATATTCATAGATCTTATGAGAGCCATAGCGGTTCTCCAGATGGTCCAGGGACATACAGTTGATGTTTTCCTGTCTAATAATTATCGCACTTTAGATAATCCGTTTTTTGCAGTCTGGCTTTTTATGCGTGGAATGACTGCACCTATTTTCCTTTTCTCCTCCGGAACTGTATTCACTTATTTGTTCCGTTTGCATAATCATACCTTTGATTCTAATCCCAGAGTTTCCAAAGGAGTAAAACGATTCATTATGCTTATGCTTCTGGGATATCTTCTTAGATATCCTACGCCGACTATCGTTGATTTCTCCAATGTATCTGCTGTTGCCTGGCAAACTTTCATGTCTATTGATGTCCTGCAGCTTATCGGTGCGGGGATTCTTATCGTAATTATTTTGGAATTTATTATAGAGAAATCAAAATTAAATGTTTATATGGTCTATGGTATCACAGCTATTATCTGTTTTTATATATTCCCACTTACTGAATCAGTCAAATGGTCTAACTTTTTGCCGGCATTTCTTGCTTCATATTTTTATAAAGGAACCGGATCACAGTTTCCTCTCTTTCCATGGTTAGGATATTTATTGTGCGGGTCTTTCCTCGGAAGCTACCTTGCAAAGAAACCTATGATATTCAAAACAACTGAGTTTAGTAAAAATCTCTTTATTGCCGGTATAGTCTTTATGTCAGTTTCTTTGGTTGGCCATATAATTGGAACTATATGGATTATTAACTACAACTGGGTCTCAAGCCCTAACCTTATGATTTTAAGAATAGGTTTCGTTTTGCTGATGAATTCGGTTGTATCGCTTATTTGTTTAAAAATGGACTCAATTCCAAGAATTATTATTTTAATTGGTCGTAATACTTTGTTAATTTATGTTGTTCATTTGGTAATTTTATATGGCACTTGCTGGAACCCAGGATTGTCTGTCGTTTTTGATAAGACATTCGATGTGTGGAATACGGTTGGTTCCGCAATACTTATGCTTGGACTTATGACCCTGATGGTGTATGTTATACACAAACTGAAAATTAAAAATAAAGAGATAGTGGCTTAATCCTAATGCGAAAATCTGATTTAACTTCTCCCGTTCCATCAAGTGACGAAATTGTAATAGATCAGACCCTGCGGCCTTCTGTTCTCAAAGATTTCTCCGGACAGGAAAAAATTACTGAAAATCTGAATGTTTTCATCTCTGCCGCTAATAAAAGAAATGAAGCCCTTGACCATGTTCTGCTGACTGGCCCTCCCGGACTCGGCAAAACTACCCTTGCTCATATCATTGCAAATGAAATGGGGAGCAAAATAAAAATTACATCTGGTCCTGTTCTCGAAAAACCCGGCGACCTGGCAGGAATTCTTACCAATTTAGAAGAAAGATCGGTCTTGTTTATCGATGAAATTCACCGCCTCAGCCCCGTTGTTGAAGAATACCTTTATTCCGCTATGGAAGATTATAAACTTGATATCATGATAGACTCCGGGCCAAATGCACGAAGTATCCAGATTAGTCTTCCAAAATATACATTGATCGGCGCTACTACCAGAGCCGGTATGCTTACCTCTCCTTTAAGAGACCGGTTTGGAATTAAATTCCGCCTCGACTATTATAATTCTGATACTCTGCATAATATAGTTACAAGATCTTCAGGTATTTTGAAAATACCTATCGATGAAAATGCTTCTGTTGAAATTGCTAAAAGATCAAGAGGAACTCCAAGAATAGCTAACCGCCTATTGCGTAGAACAAGAGACTTTGCAGATTTCGATAACAAAAAAGTTATTGATATTGCTATTGCCCGCAAAGCCCTGAATGCTTTGGAAGTTGATGAATTTGGCCTCGATGAAATGGACAAAGACATCATTCTTGCAATTATTGAAAAATATAAGGGCGGACCTGTTGGCCTTAGTACTTTAGCTGTTGCTGTTAATGAAGATCCCGGTACTATCGAAGAAGTTTATGAACCTTTCTTAATCCAACAGGGATTCATCCAACGAACTCCGCGCGGCAGGGAAGCAACTGACTTAGCTTACAAAAGGTTCAATAAAAAACGTTTCAATACTTCTGACACAAACTCCCTTTTTGAATAATTATCTTATTTAATCAGAAAGTTGATTTCTTTCTTGTTTTGGGTTATGAAGAAAAATAAATATGTTTAAACTTTAAATAGAAACTTGATAGATTTATAATGGATGATAGAATTTTATTTGTTGACTCTGACCAGACTATTTTAGCTGGTTATAAACGCTCCCTCAGAAAAGATTTTAATATCTCTACTGCTGGAAGCGGGGAAGAAGCTCTCGAATTAATCAGGGACTCAGAACCTTTTTCAGTTATATTTTCTGAATATAATTTGCCTGATATGGAGGGGATTAAATTTCTGGCTTCGGTCCGTAGATTTTCAAATGATTCTATCAGAATTATGTTAACAAGCTTTGCAAATTTTCAGGCCTCTGTTGATGCTGTCAATGAGGCAAATATCTTCCGCTTCTTAACTAAACCTTGTTCTGTTGATAAAATTCAAAGAACACTAAATGATGCTTTGAAACAGCATGAATTATTGCTTTCTGAAAGAGAACTTCTTAAAAAAACTCTAAAGGGAAGTATAAAGGTTCTGGTCGATATCCTCTCCGTGGTTAATCCGGCTGCTTTCAGCAGAACCAGCAGGATTCTTCAAATATCTAAAAGACTCTCCGCTAATTTTGATCCCGAAATTAAATGGCAGATTGAAATTGCTGCGCTTTTATCTCAGATAGGTTGCGTTGCAGTTCCCGGTGAGATTCTTGAGAAAAAAAGTATGGGCTTTACTCTTACTCAAAAAGAAAAAGAATTGTATTTCTCCCATCCTCAAACAGGGAAATCTCTTATCAATAATATTCCTAGTCTGGAAGAAGTCTCTGAAGCTATAGCATGCCAGTTTAAGAAATTTAAGGGTATTGACGAAAATCTTGATTCAAAAAAGAATCAGAAGATCGCCGTTATTGCAAGGATTCTAAAACATGCCAATGACATAAATACTATGATTGAAGTGAAGAATTCTGATAATCCCTCTGCTTTGGAACTTCAGAAAAAATACTATCCCGATATCGATAAATTAATCGAAAAAGAAGTCTCAGAGTATGAAAAGAATTACGAAACTAAAAAATTACATCTTAAAGATATGGTCCCGGGTATGATTGCAGGACAGGATATTATTGATAAAAATAGAATTATACTTGTCTCTCTGGGTCAGGAATTATCTGAAGCTCTTATAATCAGACTCCTGAATTTAGCGCAAATGAAAGAAATTGTTGAGCCAATTACTACATATGTCCCTAAAATTCCTGAACAAGACTAACCATTCCTTACTTTATCAATTAGAATTGTGAATTATAAGGGGATGAATCCCCTGAAATCTCAATTATTTCTTGCCCATACTCCCAGGCATAAATGTCTGGGCTACCGAACTATAAAACAACAATTAAATTAGCCCAGTCCCGACAGGTCGGGACTGGGTAAATGGAATAAAGCTAAAAACCCCTAAGCCATTTATGGCATTAAAAAATAATATATTATTGAACTGCCATACTGCAAGATCACCATCTTAATAAATAACGGCCATATCTTTTTTACTCCTTATTCCCTTCTCCTTACTCCTTACTTATTTTACTCCATCAATCCATTATCCCCGTATCCTAAGTCACAACGTCCGTTATTGGAAAATATTCCCATTGAATTTATACTTACTTAAAAATAAATTAAACCTCGGAACTATTTATTTGAGGTGTTCATGTCTGACCGTAAAAAGAATGCTGGATGGCGTGCCGATAACCCGAACCGCCATAAGAGAGAGATTGACTATTCCATATTTGGAACATCATTATTATTAGCGGTTGAATCCAAAAAGAAAAACACTAAAGAAAAGAATAGACGAAAGTATTCATGAGTCTGGTCTAAAAAGGTAAGAGTGTCATTCTGAAGGAGCAGAGCGACTGAAGAATCTCTTTATTTATAATAGCTTAGAAATTCTTCACTTCATCCAGAATGACATATGTCAGCTTTTTAGAGTGACTCATTCATAATTTCTTCTGTACCAGGCTCGATAATATAACTGCTGAAGCGCTGGCAACATTCAGAGACTCAGCATTTCCAAACTTTGGTATTGTAACGCGTATATCACTTAACGATAAAACCTCGGTTGTGGGTCCATGTGATTCGCTGGAAAGTAGAATAATATTTCTTTTGCCTTTTGAAATCGCAAATATATTTTCACCTTCCATATCAGCGCATAATATTTTATAATCCTTCTTTTTGATTATTCCTAACCAGGCTGGCAATTCTATATCCTTGTAAATATTTACATGAAAAAGAGACCCCATAGTGCTTCTTACAGTTTTTGAACTGTAAACATCTGTACAGTTTTTACTTAAAACTATATCCTGTATTCCAAACCAGTCGCAGTTTCGGATTATTGTACCTAGGTTACCAGGGTCGGATATGTTCTCTAGACAAACTACAAGATCAGTAGTGATAAACTCAGGATTTCTCGGCAGGGGATAATCAAATACTGCCGCTATCCCTTGCGGTGTAACAGTTTCAGTTAAATTGCAAAAGTCACTTTGTTCAACTGATTCAACCTGGATGTTGTACTTTTTGAGGTATCCTTTATTAGTTTCTTCAAACTTATCTGTAACAAGCACTGTTTCACAGAAAAATCCACTGCTCAAACCTTCTTCAACTGTTTTCAATCCTTCAGCGATAAACTTTTTCTCAATGTCCCGGTTCTTTTTCCTTAGCAGTGAAGAATAATACTTGAATTTGTTTTTAGAGATCATACTATTTTCTCATAACTATGTTCTTTACCTGATTCAGAATCACCTGAAAGTTCTATAAGATAATCCCATGAATAAATTCCGGTATTATGACCATCTCCCCAGCCAATCTGAATTGCGTATACTCCCACCTGCTGAATACTTTTGACTACGTAACCATCGGGTGAAAGATTTCCGGACTTGGCAGGTACGTATGTTTTAAGAAGAACCGTTTCCCCTTTACATGATGCGCACGGGCATTCGTCTCTAAGATATTTTAACGGAATCAAAGATTCCGAACCATCAGCCCATTTGAGAAATAAATTAGTCTTTTCTGAAATTTTTATTTGTTTTGGTTTCATATTCTAAAAATATGCAAAATCCTGTCAAATATCTGTGAATATGTGTAAATTTGGGTATGAACCCTATTATTATTCAAATAGCAATTGTTTTATTATTGATTTTTATCTCAGGATTCCTGGCCGCATCGGAAATTGCCATTGCATCGTTTGGCCCCGGCAGGATAGAAGAGCTCAAAGAAAAGAAAGATAAATCTGCACCTGCATTTCAAAAAATACAGAAAGATACCAATTCTTTTTTCGGAAGCATACAAATCACCACGCAGATTACACTCCTTGCGGCGGCAATGTTGGGCTTTAATCTGTGCTATAGATTCCTTAGCAGATTCTTTGAGATGAACACTTCGGGGTCGTATAGTGAAGTTGTTATCCTTTCTATTTTTCTGGCTTTGGGAATAATTACTTTCTTTACAATGGTATTTGGTGTATTGATACCAAAGGCAATCGGATTTAAATATTCCTACCCGTTAGGGAAAGCCTCTGTTAACATTATTCTTCTTTTGACTTTAGTTTTCAAGTACTTAGTCAGTTTTGCAACCTATGCAAGCAACCTTATTCTCAAACCCTTTAATGAAAAA
>Ga0182027_10011883_pt1 | contig 12265 bp, 9 predicted proteins | sample 712E1DmetaG_FD_121300 | JGI IMG/M metagenome (GOLD analysis project Ga0182027, IMG submission 121300) | Permafrost microbial communities from Stordalen Mire, Sweden - 712E1D metaG (Illumina Assembly) | ecosystem: Environmental > Terrestrial > Soil > Wetlands > Permafrost | place: Sweden...
CACTACCTGCCCGGTGTGCGGCGGCCCGGCAGTACGGGAGACCGACACGATGGACACCTTCATGTGCTCGTCGTGGTATCACCTGCGTTATCTAAGCCCGCATTACGATAAAGGCCCGTTCGACGAAGCCGAGTACAACTACTGGATGCCGGTGGATACGTATACCGGTGGCATCGAACACGCCACCATGCACCTGCTGTATACGCGCTTCTTCCATAAGGCGTTGCGCGATGCGGGCATCACCGAGGGCAGCGAACCGATGCTGCAGCTCCGCAACCAGGGCATGGTGCTGGGCGAAGACCATGAGAAGATGTCGAAGAGCCGCGGCAACGTGGTGGCGCCCGATGTGCTGGTCAATAAATACGGCGCGGATACCGTGCGCGCCTACCTGATGTTCTTCGCTCGCTGGGACATGGGCGCGCCGTGGGATTCGAAGGGCATTGAAGGGACCGTGCGCTGGATGCGCCGCGTCTGGCTGCTGTTCACGGATGAGGCATCCTCGCGTGGGACTTCGAAGACCATTCCGCAGAGCATATTGAGAGATTTGCGCCGCAAGGTTCACCAGACGCTGAAGCGTGTCACCCGTGACTTTGAGACCTTCGAGTTCAATACCATCATCTCGTCGCTCATGGAGCTGCTCAATGAAATGTACAAGGCGCGTGAGGCCGGCGCGGCTGGCACGCCCGAATGGAATGAAGCCGTCGATATCTACTTGAAGATGCTGGCGCCCGTCTGTCCGCACATCGCCGAAGAGCTGTGGACGGAGCAACTGGGCAGGCCCTATTCGATCCACCAGCAGCCTTGGCCCAAAGTGGACGAGGCCGCTGCGAAGGAAGACGTGATCGAAATCCCCGTGCAGGTCAACGGCAAGGTGCGCGCCCGCGTCACCGTGGCCGCCGAGGCCGGTGAAGACGAGATCAAGGCCGCTGCGCTGGCGAATGATGCCGTGCAGAAATACCTGGAAGGCAAGCCGCCGAAGAAAGTCATTGTGGCGAAGGGACGCCTGGTGAGTGTGGTTGTGTAGGGAGATAGAAAGTAGTGAGTAGTTAAAGAAACGGCGGTGGGCTTTTTGAGATGAGAGTCCACCGCCGTTTCGTTTTGTGCCTGGATTGTGATTACTATCCTAAATCGAGATGAGAATCCGTCCGACTTAATGATGGACGTCCGTCGCTGTGGGGCGCGGCTCGGACGTGGCAGGTAGAGGCGGCGCCGGGATGACCGGCAGCGTATTTAGGCTACCCTGCACCTGAATAAACGGGATCGAAACCCAGCAATGGCCATTTGTAAAATTGGGGTGCTTGACCCATACCCATGTGTTGTCCGCATTGATCCCATCAATTTGAATGCTTTTACCCTTAAACAACGTACCGCTGACTTCATAGCTTCCTCCAGGACCTGTATGGCAGTTTGTGTTTTGCAGCCCTGTGGCTGTTGGTGTCGTACCGGTTGGAGCGGACGTTGGAGCCGCTGTGGGGGATACGGTGGGCGTGTACGTAACAGTCGCTGATGCCTTAATGGTCGGCGACATCTGCCGTACTCCTCCCACCGTCACATTGGCTGAAGCCGATGGGCCAAAGGTGCCACCAGTGTTCTTTGCCCGCACTTCCAGAAGATATGTACCCGGGGCGGGAGGCAGCCAGGGCTGGCTGATGTGAGAGATCGATGTCCCGACTTGGTCGCCTGGTGCCGGATCGGTGCGCAGCACTTGCCCATTCACGCTCAACTCAAAGGCAGAAATACCGCCCGGGTCGCTGGCGTGAGACACCACCTGGTATTCGGCCTGGGGCAGGTTGCTGTTATCCAGCGGGGCATCGATCCAGGCTGCAGGTCCTTGGGCAACATCCGGGGCCGCTATATTGGAAGTCGGCGCACAAGCGACGCTCAGTACGATCAGCATCAGCGCTAATATTCGTAAGGTTATTTTCATGGGTTTGTCCTTTGCTGACTCTAGGGCACGGTGTAGATCTGGACATTTACATTACAGGCGGCATTACCGTTATCGTCCTGATGCAATACGTAATTATCGTCTGTGTTTGACCAATCTACGAGGCTTTTACCTGCAGTGGTAATAACTGCAAAGCAAGCTGGATCGTCTGCGGAGGCACTGTCGTAATCAGTCAGCATGACAGCCAGGCTGATATTGTCCCCATCTCCGACGGTGAGATGGATGGTGTTGTTATTATTTATATAGGGGAAGTACATTGTACCGTTTTGGTTCAAACAATTACCCGCTTCGCTCACACACAGGGGTAATGTGCCAATGGGCGTATCGTTCCCGGGCTGATCAAATACAGGCCCTAATCTGTAATTGCCATCCGGAAGCTTCCAGCAGTTGATGGTGCCATTTGAACTGAAGCCCCCAAAATTGTCATTTGGGCAGCCGGTATTGGGATAATACTGCGCTTCAAGACTTCCATGCGATCCATCCGAGCTGTTAGCATTAAAAAATCCGTATAGTTCCAAGGCTTGGGGTGCGCTTTCGCCATCGTTGACATTGCTCAAATCCAACTGGTAGAAACTCACATCCACCTTCACTGGAATGTTTGGATTCAGATAACAAGGCACTTTAACGACATTGCTGTTCAGGCTCGAGATAGCGTTATCCTTGCCATTGCTGATACCCTCGAACACAAGGCTTACCATTAAAGCGTTCTCCCCGAAGCAGAGTTGGCCTGGGGTCTGTGTCGGTGGGATCACGTAGGCAGTCTGAGAGATGGGGCTGATGACATTATGAGGAAAGCCATCATTCTCGTCAATATTGATATTGAAATACAGGTTGGCGCCAACCGTCTGGGCCATCGCCTTGATCTGAGGCAGGAATTTGCAATCAGCCCCCTGTCCATTTGGGCACATGCTGTCGGATACCGCCCAGATCAGGAAGGGTTGGGGGTTCTTGGTTCCGACCGTCTGGTATCCGCCGATTGGATGGCAGTAGAAAAGGCCGCCAATAAAATTCTGGTCCTTGGAAGGTAAATTTTCCTCGCAGGCTTTGGGGTCATAGGATAGGAATGCGAAGATGTATGGCATCTGTCCGCTTTTCAAGGGGATTGGCGTGTCGAAATTGCCGCCCGGAAACATGCCGGTTCCCAGCCCAAAATTAAATTTGAGGACAAAATTTGTACCGCGCGCTTCAACTTGGGGGCGCAGGTTGGACACATCGTTGCTGAAATGCGCCTCGCCCAGGAATATCAGGCTTCCGCCGGCCCAGCCCCAGCATTCCAGGCGCAGGTCGAAGGTCTTCAGGATCGGCTTGCCATCCAGCCCGTTCACAGCGAAGGCCTGCTTGTATTTCTGCATGTTGAAACCATCCGTGCCGGGCAGGAAGAAACCTGTCTCAGGCCAGCGCCCCCAACTTGCATTGTTCACTGACTCGTAACAATACGCCTGGTCGACCGGAATGTCGGTGCTGAAACTGACCGGGTCCACCGATAAGGCCTGCTGGTCGCCCGGTACAGGCGGGCAGTCTGCCGCCGAGAAACTGGCTGTTGCCAGGTTGCTTTTGGCCTGCCCCAGCTTGTTCACCGCTGCCACGTAATAGCTGGCCTGGACCGCGCCCTGCAGGGTATCCTCGGTCGTGATCCAATCCAGCGCAGACTGGGAATTCAATGTTTTGATCTGTTGCCAGGCCGGCGAATGATCTGTCGAACGGAAGACCTGGAAGCCTTCCTCGTTGTTGGATAGATCGTGGATGCTGAGGGTCACGGCGCAGCCTTTGACCGTCAGCGCGAGTTCGGGCGCCTTAGGCGGCTGGCTGTCCGTCAGGTTGGTGATCCAATCCGAAAGGGATGGCGAGCCAGCCTGCGCCGGTCCGCTTTTTTCATTCGGTCCGGGGGGTGACACAGGAGGAAGACCTCCGCCGCCAGCGCCGCCAGGAACCGCCGGCAGAACCATCGCCGCGCCCGCATCGAACGCTGCTTGATTGTTTGCACCCTGCGCGTCAACATGCGGCAGGATTTTAATCAACACCGCAGGTGAAAAGCTTGTGACTCCCTTGATATCCGTCGAGCTCGCGACCAGGCTGAACTCACCGGAGGCGCCCGAGAACCACAAAAAAGTGGTATCAAACATCAGCTGGCCGGTGGGGGGCGCGGCCTGCACGCCCATCAGTTTGCCGTTGACCCACAGTTCGGTTGAGGTAAGTGGCTGGACACCATTGGCAGATACGCTGACCGGTATCGCCATTCCCTGCGGGGCCTGGCTGTAGGCATGTGGCATGGTAATAACAACGGAGGCCTGGGGTTCATTTGGCAGCCCGTCGAGCCCGGCTTTCTGATAGACGAGAAATTTATAGATCAACGCCCCAGCGACGGCAACCAGCACCACAAACGTGAGGCCGAGGACATACCGCCTGTTTCTCCTTGACATATTTTATCCCTCCGATCAAATGCTGATTTTGTATTTTCGAATGGCTGGATTCCAGAATAAGGAGAAATACTAAATAAACCAACCTCTCCAACCTCGTAAAATAATTGGACAGGCTTCTGCATTAAATGTCTATCACCAATCAAGCTGAACTATTAACTGGTTTCTCGATCAGTGCATCGCGTTGGGTTATTTAGTTTTTGTCAAATGCGACAGGGAAAATGGAATGATATCAAAAACCGTAACCTAATAACTATACATCTTATTGTAGACAGAGTCAATCGTATATCTGAAGTTCAGCAGGGCTTTCTCAAAGATACTGTTGCCAAACCTGAGAGAGGCGTACGGGGTGGCGAGGAGGGTAGCTTGTGCCTAAAAATTCAAGCGTCATGACCGATGCCAGCAGAAACTGGACGGATCGGGAAGATCTTATTGGAAGAGAACAATCCCTACCGGTTGATCGGGTACTGGGATAAGTAAAAGAGCATGGCATTAAGTAATTTTCAGAGAATAAGGGGGAGGAAAATCAAGAAATATTTAACTGTCCCTGAAAGATTCAACTTTCAGGGACTTGGTTTTAATATGGTTAATTCAATCTACACCCGGTGATTATCGATCTTATCGAACGTCGCGCCAAAGACATATTCATTCCCTTTTATGATGTTGTGAGGGAAGCCAAGCTCGATGGCGCTAACCTCGTCAAGGCGTTTATATTGTTCCTCGGTGAGCGATCATCCCATGGCGTCCAGGTTGTCCTTCAACTGTTGCTCATTCCGCGCACCCAGGATGGGGATCACAAGGGCGTTGGGATTCTGCCTCACCCAGTTGACGGCTACCTGTGACATGGGCTTGCCAACTTCCTGCGCGATCTTCTCCACCTCTTTTACCACTGCCAGATCTTTATCGCTTATTTTAAGTTCCTTTTGATTGATGCGCGTGGGGTCACTGACATTTTTCAGGAACTTACCGGTCAATATACCGGCCTCCAGCAGGCCCCAGGGCAGCACGGCCATATCCCAATGGTGTGCCATGGGTATGATTGAGCGTTCCACCGAACGCTCCAACAGGGAATAAGGGACCTGCATGCCTACGAAGTGCGACCAGCCCATCAGGTCTGCGCGGGTGTTGACCTCCGCCACAATGTATTCGGGTGTATCAGAAAATCCTACATACAATACCTTGCCCTGCCGCACCAAGTCGTCCAGGCCGCGGGCGACTTCCTCCACGGGGGTCATGTAATCCCACATGTGCAGGTAATATAAGTCGATATGGTCGGTCTTTAATCGCTTCAGGCTCTTTTCCACCGACTTCATCATATTCTTGCGGCTGTTCCCGCCGCTGTTGGGGTCGGTGCTATCAGGTTTGGTAAGCGTGTACTTGGTTGCCACCACGAAATGGTCGCGGTCCGATTTGAGAAATTCTCCGAGGAATTCCTCGGCTGTCCCATCGGTGTAGTTCACCGAGGTATCGATAAAATTACCGCCCGCTTCCGCGAACAGGTCGAACATCTTCCTGCTTTCGGCCGACGATGCGCCCCAGCCCCAGGTCTCGCCGAAAGTCATCGTGCCGAGGCAGGCTTCCGAAACGCGCAGTCCGCTGCGCCCGAGTAGTTTATATCGCATAGTTTCCTCCAGAGTTGGGACGATATTGAATCCGAAAATGTTACTGCCCCATGTAATGGCATCCAGCGACAAAATAGAGTTAGGCGAACGCAAGTGGACAGTCTATACTTCGAGTATACTATCGGCGATAAATCCGCATGACATGACCGATCGAAACCTTTCTCCTATCCGCGCACTTCCTGAGTAGAAGGAAGTTTAGCCGGGTTCCCTACTTTGTGAGAGGATCAATACAAACTACACTGAAAAAATATTTCAATGAGGGCGTCTTTTGTACCGGCTGGCTGAATGCCGTGCTGTGTTTGGTGCTGGCAGGCGCCGTATATTTCGCCAACGAGAGCTATGATCTCCTGAACCACGGACCGGCAGTCATGAACTTGCGGACTCCCCTGGATGCGGCGCTCCCTGTTGTACGCCCCTTTGTCATCCCCTATATTTCGCTCGATCTCGTGGTCTATTTCACGCTTATTTTTTTCCTGCTTTTCAGGACAAAGATCTTTCAATCTGCTGCTTTGGCAATGATCACCGCCTTCTTCGTCAGCTATCTTTTCTATTTCTTTCTGCAGACCGAGGTGATCCGCCCTGTGCTGACCGGGTCGGACCTGTTTACACGCTTGATCCAGGGAGTATATGCCACCGATAATCCCTATAACGATTTCCCCAGCCTCCATACTTCGGTATCCACGCTGCTTACTATTCATTGGTTCCAGTTCAACCGGCGCGCGGGTTTCATCGCCGCGTTCTGGACGACGCTAATCGTGGCCTCCACGGTATTGATCAAGCAACACTACGCAGCCGACCTGGTCGCCGGGCTGCTGCTGGCATTCGGCGTTTCATCTCTTTATATCCGGTCGGTCGTGCAAAGAAAAGGTTGATGGAGTTAAGACCCTAAAGGTCTGCTTTGCAGCAATAGCTCTTTTCAGGCAAACATATCATGCTGAATTTATATTTTGTCCGGTAAAAGCAGACCTTTAGGGTCTGCCGTTAATTTGGTTTGACTTATTGCAACCGAGGATTTTTTAAAACAGAAAGTTAAAAAATCTCTGTTTATCTTCGTTTACATCGTGCCCGTAGGGTAGCCCCGGTGAATTTCTATTTAAGAAACACTCTCTGAATTTACCTGCTGCCGAAATCCACTGTGAAGTATCCCCCATACTGGCTGTTTGAAACATAAGCATAGCCCACGCCCATTTCGGTGGCGCTCCGGTCCATGATCGCGTCGTGATGGATCTGGTCGTTCATCCACCAGTTGTACGCATCCTGTGGATAGCCTCCCGCGTAGATGATCTCCTGGCGGAATGAGCCCGAATATCCCGCTGCCGAAACGCGGTTGGCCGGAGCGGACCCGTTCGTACCGGAGTGACTGAGCGAGCTGGAGCAAGCCATATCGACGCTGTGACCCTGCGCCGCGGCCGCAAGCTGCGCATCGATCGTCAGCGCGGACAGGCCGCCGTGTGCGCGTGCCTGGTTGATCAGGTTCGCGATGTCGCCCGGAAAAGAGCCGCTGGCCACGGATTTGCAGCTCCCCGCGCCATTCGAATTACTTACAGGCGTGCCGGGAGAGGGTGTTCCGACGGCGTTTGTCCCGAGTGGCGCGGCGGTGGGCACAACTACTGCTCCGACCGTGATCTTGACCCAGAAAGTCTTTTCGATGCCGATGGACAGCGCCTGCCCGCTTGCATTACGCAGCTCGAAAAAACCTGTGTAGGTGCCGTCTGCTGTAGGCGCGACCAAGTCAACCGAAACGTTCACGTTGGCCTTTGAGGCGGTATCCGGTATCGCGGCGGAGTCCGGCGCGCTCATGCGGTCGCCGGAGACGAAGGCGATGGTGTAATTGCTCCATGCGCAGGAACCGGTGTTCTCGAATTGCCAGGTCTTCGTAAACTTGCTGCCGCTCGGCACGTTCGTTCCATCCGTGATAGTCACATCCTGTAACAGCACCGCGGCATCCTTGCAACTGGCAGAGGTTGTTGCCGAAAGGGGAGAAACGCTGGGAGTAGCAGACGCGATCGGCGTTGGGCTGGCAAAGGGCGTGTCTGTAGGAGGAAGTGTGGCCGTAAAAAAAATCGGTGTAGTGTTGACAGGCGGTGGCGTGGAGATCGTAACACAGGCGGTCAGACCCATCGTTAAGACGAAAAGGATCGGGATAAAAGCTCGCATAAGGTAATTCTACTGCTTCTTGAATAAATCACTACTGCTCTGCAAATCGCTTCGTAGTACTTTGTAACAAAAAAGGCCGGTGCAAACGCACCGGCCTCATGTTTCCTCGCGTTTACGGCGCGCCGAAGTCAACCGTGAAATAACCTCCGAGCGGGCTGGGACCGTAAGTTGCATATCCGACTCCGGCCTGCGTAATCTGCGGGTTGAGAATGGCGTCCCGGTGGATCGGGTCGCTCATCCACCAGCTCATGGCGGCTTGCGGGTTGCCGCCATATTGCGGTGGCTGGGCATAGATATTTTCGCGCGTGATCGACGCCTTGTACCCGGCAGCTGCTATGCGCGAGTCGGGAGTGGAATTGTCCGAGCCGGTATGGCTTAGGGAACCCGTACAGGCCATGTCCACGCTGTGGGCTTGCGCGGCCGCAGCAAGCTGGCTGTTCGCCGTCAGTGCCGGGAGTCCGCTGCTGGCGCGGGCGGCGTTGATCAGGTCCAGGGTCTGGCTGATGAAATCGGCGTTCGCCTGGGTTACACAGCCTGCCGGTGTCGGTCCGCCTGCGACCGGGGTGGTTCCCGGTGTCCCTGAAACGGCGGTAGGCACCGCGGTGGAATAGACCAGTACCTTCCCTACTGTGATGATGGCCCAGATCGTGTTGCCACTGTCTATGGTCATGGCATTGCCGGACGGATCTTTGAGTTCATAAAAGACTTTGTAAGTCCCGGCGGAACCGGGCGCGGCCATATCCATTGAAATATCGAGCGCCGCGCCGGGTGCGGTGTCGCTGAGCGCGACCGAATCCTTGACGCCCAGGCTATCACCGCCCGCATAGACAGCCGAATAGCTGGAAGACCACGTGCAGGTCCCGGTGTTTTTTACGCGCCAGGTTTTGGTGAAGATGTCGTGCGGGTCCATGTGCGAATAATCGGGGACGGTCTTGTCATATTCAAAAGCCGCCAGGTTGGTGCAAGTGGACGACGATGCAGCGGGCCCCGTAGGTGTGGTCGTGGCGTCGGTGGGGCTGCTCGTCGTTATCGCAGTCGCAGTCGGCGGGGCCGAGACGGTTGGGGGCACCTCGGTGGTGGGGATCAGTTTGGGAGTCGGGGTTGCGCTTGTGCCACAGGCGGAAAGAAAAAAGATCAATAACATACTTGCAATAAATAGTTTTTTCATCTCTATCTCCATCTTTATTCTTTGATACTTTGTTTTCATAATGTTACACACCGTCCCACAGGTTTAACCCCACGATTAGCTTGGAAACAAGAAACCTGCGGGACGTTTTGCATCTCGTCAGCATCCCCTTTATTAAAACATCATCATCTGGCCTTTGGCCTGTTCCACCGGATCGCCCGAGATCTGTTCTCCGAAGGTCTCGCGCGTCAGGATGGGCACCTCGGCAAGCGCCCGCCATAACCGGTACTTCGCCAGGCGATAAGGCTGCATCCGTTCCGCCAGCGCCGGGTCGCGCTGTTCTTTATAAGCGATCAGCGCCGCGCGGCCGCCGGGGATCACCAGGATGCTTTGTTCCGGCGGGAACGGGTTGTCGGCGATGGCCCGCCGGATCAGCGCGGAGGCCAGCAGATAAAACACTCGTGCGGGCTTTCGGTTCTCATCCCACACCAGCCATTTTTCCTGTTTGTGAAATCCATACTTAAGCCGCCTGCCAATGGTTTCAATCATGCTACTCATCGTCTTAAGGTCCCGGTGCCGGGCTGCAGCGGCGTCTTCTTTTCGCAGCTTCCATTTTCCATCCTTCTTTTCGGCGTATGAATCCAGCACGGCATAAATGATGCGTTTGGACGGCGTCGATAAGCCGGTGAATTGCTGGTAAAGCTCGCTCTCGATCTCGAGATAAATGGGTTCGGGATTTTTTTGTAGATAATTGACGATGGCTACTTCCACACCGTCGGTCAATGAATCCACCGCAGGCGCGGAGCGCAGTCCCCACAGGCCCGTCTCGCTGCCTTCGCCGCTGGAGTGATGGATGAACCGTTCGTCCTCCCGCAGCGTCGTTTCGATGATGGAATTTGTCCGGCGCAAGGCCGCATCGAACTCTTCATCCTTTTGCTTGAGGGCATGGCTCTCGGTTAAGGCCAGGAGGGCCGCGGCATGCAAGTACAGATAACTGGCCGGTTCGCCGCGCTCGGTCAAATGGTCAAGCATGGCTTTGCAAACCTTCTCTGCTTCCGGCAGTTCGGCTTCACGCTTAAGATGTTCGCCGCGTTCCCATACAAGTTGAATGGGGTCGTGTATCGTGCGCAGCGCATAGCCCTTCAAGTCGAAGCCTGCCGCGCTGGCGGCTGTCAACGTGGATGTGAGGAAAGCCGGCTCCACCTCGGGCAACAGGCCAATGAATGGCGTGCCCAAGGCCAACAGATCAAAAAGATGGGTGAAGGTGGCGTTAAGCGCGGTCGCGTTCCATGCCCAGTCGTAACGGCGGCGGCGCAGGGCGGTCTTATATGGCTCGACGGCCGCGCTGCCCCACAACCAGCCGGCCCACAAAGCGGATAAGGTCCAGAATGCCTGGTTCGGCCGCGGTACCGACCCGATCACCGCAGCGATCGGGATTTCTTTTTTAACTTCGTGCGCCAGGTCTTTGAGCCGCCCTTCATAAACGCAAATACCGCCGGTCCCCGGCACTTTGTTCGGCCATGCCACGCAGGGTACGTTTGCCGAGGTCTCCGCCCAAAGCTCGAGGCCGCTCTCAAGCATCATCCACACGTTGTGCTCACGGAATTGATTCGATGTGCTGAGCTGCTTGGGCCGCGGCCTTTCAGACGGATAGCCCCACAGCGTATTGCCCGCGTCGCAGGCCATCAGCACCAGGGCAGTCAGGGCGCGGGCGCGTTCGGGCGTCAGGTCCAGGCTTTCCAGGCGGTTGATGACGGTGGTCAGCACGTATAACGGACGCGGCAGGTAATGCTGGATGGCTTCCTCGGCATAAACGCGGTCCTCATCGTCCAGCGCCGCCACGCGCTCGAAAGCCCGCGAACGGTGCAACGAGTCCGTGGCGGCGATCTTCAGGGCGCGTTCGGTGTCCTCCGTTGTGACCGCGCGTTCACCTGAATCGCCACACTCTTTGCAAGAGTAAATGCGCGCGAACGGAGCCTGTTCGCCTTTGCGCCATAGGAAAGCCTGCGCCTGTATTTCGCGTCCGCAGTTTGCACATTTAGTTAGATACAGCGATTGGAGATGAGTTTCAAGCCGCTCGTCGCCCTTTTTCGAGACGGCCAAGTCGGCCAGCGCGGCGTTGAAGTCCGATACCGTCGGCGGGTTTGCCGCCATTTCGATCAGGAAACGCGTGACCGGATTATTGACCGTAACGAGGACACGATACCCCGCCTGTGCCGCTTCGAGGATAAGCCGCGGCGAGAACCCGAATGGGTCGAGCAGCCAGCTCCCGGCTGCGGTGTGCTGTGCGAGCCAGGTCGAAACCGTGCCTTGTTCGAGCGCAGGCAAAAAACGCGAGAGCGGGCCGGGGTCAGCAGGTTGGAGTCCGGGGATATAAGGCAGACTCTCCATAAGCCAAGTATACGTTTACAGGTCAGACTAGTGAAGCGGAAAGCGGCTTTTGTGGGACGGAACGCAGGTCGATCTCGATGGCGGAGAGCAGCAGCTGGATGCCAAGCAGTACGGAGAGAGTCGGCAGGATCACGGTGCCGGTCGGCGCGGGGATGCCAAGGCTGGCATAATGGATCCATTTATAACTTCCAAAGACCACGCCGAAGACCAGCAACGGCAGGCCGGTGAGGAGATAGATGCTTGCCATCGAAAAATCGTATATGAAATTTTTAAGTACCGCGCGCCGCAGGAGCGTGTTGCATAATTTTAAAGGGAACTCAAGCAGAATGCGGTGGATCAACATATTGGAGACCTCGCCCTGGTAATGGGCCGGCATGGGGACGTCCTGCACCACCGCGCCCAGCAGATAAAGATTGGACAGCATGGATGTCTCGAAATAATAAGTGGGGTCGATCTGGTCGAGAGGCAGCTGCGCCAGCGTCTCGGCCCGGATGGCGAGGAACCCATTGGTTGGGTCGAACAGGTTCCAATAGCCGGTTGCCGCTTTGGCGAGAAAGCCGAGACCCATGTTGCCGACGCGCCGTATCCACGGCATACGGCGCAGGGA
>Ga0182027_10011885_pt1 | contig 12264 bp, 15 predicted proteins | sample 712E1DmetaG_FD_121300 | JGI IMG/M metagenome (GOLD analysis project Ga0182027, IMG submission 121300) | Permafrost microbial communities from Stordalen Mire, Sweden - 712E1D metaG (Illumina Assembly) | ecosystem: Environmental > Terrestrial > Soil > Wetlands > Permafrost | place: Sweden...
AGAGCCTCTCAACCCGCCAGACCACCAGCACACCGGCCTCTGGGCCAAACCAAACGCTCAGATCTTCAAATCCTTTTGCCCCTTGCCTGTCTTCGTGAATTCGCCCTGGGGAAGGGGCAGCGCGGAATGAAAAGAGTGACACGGACTTTCTGGTGGATGTATATAGGAGAAAAGACAATTTATGAAGATAGGCATCGGTTCCGACCACGCGGGGTTCGAATACAAGGAAAAGATCAAGCCGTTTCTGCAAGGCCTGGGCCATGAGGTGCGCGATTTCGGCACCGACAGCCTGGCACCGGTGGATTATCCGCGGTTTGTCCGTCCGGTGGCGTTGGCGGTAGCGGCGGGCCAATGCGAGCGCGGGATCGTGCTGGGCCGGTCCGGCAACGGGGAGGCGATGACGGCCAACCGCGTGCGGGGCATCCGTTGCGCCTTGTGCTGGAACCTGGAAAGCGCGCGCCTGGGCCGCGAACACAACGACGCCAACATGCTTTCCCTGGGCGCGGGCATGGTCCCGCTGGAGCTGGCACTGGAGATTGTCAAGATTTGGCTCGACACCCCCTTTGCCGGCGGGCGGCACGCCCAGCGCATCGCGGAAATTGACGAGGGGTAGGCCGGCGGGCGGACTCATCCGCCTTCCATGCGAGACCAGTCTTCCACCGCCACGCCAGGCAGATTCCTAAAATCCCGGATGTTGAGCGTGGCGAGCGTCAGACCGTGCGTTCGCGCTGTAGCCGCGATGAGCAGGTCGAAATCCGCCAACGGGCGTCCATTCACTTTGGCCCAGGCTTTAAGGGAAGCGAAATGCCGGGCCACACCGGAATCCACCGGCAATATCCTCAGCCGGTTCTTCAGCAAAGCTTCGTAAAGAGCAGTCAGGCTTTGGGATTTTCTCAATTCCAATCCGTAAAGCAGTTCGGCTTCACAGATAGTTGAAACCGCCAGAGTGTCGTCCCCCTGCGCCGCCCATCGCTCCTGGACCGGGACCAGCGGCCTGGGTTTGATGGGCTGGCAATAAACCGAAGTGTCGAGCAGATGCGAAAGGGCCACGGCTACTTCTCCAGCGGACTGCGCCAAGCCTGCCTGGCGCGGCGCGGCAGGCTAAAGTTCTCGCGCAACGGCCCGTGCTTCTTTTCCCAGTCCCGGCGGGCGCTCCAGACCGAGGAACTCATTGCGTGCCCGGGTCGGATCGGCTCGAGCCGCGCAATCGGGCGGCCCCGGCGTGTGATGACCACCGGTTCGCGTCTTCTGGATACTTGTTCGCAAACCTCGGAGAATCTTGTTTTCGCCTCAAAAAGGCCAATCGTTGTCATGTGGCAGAATGTACCAACCTGTTGGTTGATTCACAAGCAGATTCTTCGGGCCTGGTGGCCCGCAAGAATCGCATCCAACTGTCGCCGTGCTTGAGGATTTTGGCTTCTTCCCAGACGGCGGGGACGCTCAAGGTGTCGCGCCGGGCGTGGCCGAGAATGAACAGGCCGCCGGGAGAAAGCAGGGCGGGCAGCCCGGCGTGGTCCAGCAGTTGCTGGGCGCAGGAGACGGAACGGCGGCCGGCGTTTTTTTCGCCGTAGGGCGGGTCGGCGAAAATGAGATCGAATTGTTGACGCATGGCGGCCATCTGCGCGATGGCGGCGAAGGCATCCTGCACCCGCAGGTCGAGCAGGCCGGAGGGCAGGCGGGCCTGCTCCAGGTTCCGCCGGATGAATTGGGCGTGGCGGGCCGATTTCTCGACGCACACGGCCTGGGCGGCGCCGCGGCTCAGGCATTCCAGGCTCAACGCGCCCGTGCCGCCAAACAGTTCCAGCACCCCGGCCCCGGCGAGGCGCGGGGCCAGGCTGTTGAAAACGGCCTGGCGAACCAGGTCGGGCGTGGGCCGGACCTCCCAGCCCTTGGGGGCCTTGAGGATCGTCCCGGCCGCGCTGCCGCCGATGATGCGCATGGCATTGCAGGCGGGCCGGAACGCCCGCCCCGGTTTAGATGCCCTTGCCGATCATGTACTTGACGAGATCCGCCACGCGGCAGCTATAGCCCCATTCGTTGTCGTACCAGCTCACCAGCTTGAAGAACCGCTTGTTTAATTCGATGCCCGAGCCGGCGTCGAAGATGGACGACGAGGCGCAATGAATGAAGTCGGAGCTGACCACTTCGTCCTGGGTGTAATCGAGGATGCCCTTCAAATAGGTCTGGCTGGCTTTCTTCATCGCGGCGGAGATTTCCGCGTAGCTGGTCTCCTTGACCGTGCGAACCGTCAAATCCACGCACGAGGAAGTGGCCACCGGGACGCGGAACGACATGCCGGTGAGCTTGCCCTTGACTTCGGGGCAGACCAGGCCGACGGCCCGGGCCGCGCCGGTGGTGGAGGGGATGACGTTGATGGCGGCGCTGCGTCCGCCCTTCCAGTCTTTTTTGCTGGGGCCGTCCACGGTTTTTTGGGTGGCGGTGTAGGCATGGATGGTGGTCATCAAGCCTTCCTCGATGCCAAACCCTTCCTTGAGCAGCACATGGACCACCGGGGCCAGGCAATTGGTCGTGCAGGAGGCGTTGGAAATGATGTGGTGTTTGGCCGGATCGTATTTCTCGTGGTTGACGCCCATCACGACGGTGATGTGCTCATTTTTGGCCGGGGCGGAAATGATGACCTTCTTGGCGCCGGCGGCCAGATGGCCCTTGGCCTTTTCGCCGTCGGTGAACAGGCCGGTGCACTCGATGACCAGGTCCACGCCCAGGTTTTTCCAGGGCAGGCCGGAGGGGTCCTTGGCGCTGACGACGTGAATGTCGCGGCCATTGACGATGAGAATGTCGTCCTCCGGCTTGTCGGGGGCCGATTTGCGGGAGGAGACCTGGCCTTGGAAGCGGCCCTGGGTGGAATCGTATTTGAGGAGATAGGCCAGATTATCGGCGGGGACAATATCGCCGGCGGCGACCACATCCAAGTCCTTGCCGATCAGACCCTGTTCGGCGATGGCGCGGAAGACCAGGCGGCCGATTCGTCCAAAACCATTGATTGCAACTTTGAGAGGCATATTTCGTTTTTCTTTCTATTGATGATGATAAATTACCATGAACTACCAAAACAAGTGCTGGATGATAGCGCCGCCCCGCGCGCGGTCAACGAAAAAAAGCCCACGAAAAAACTCGCCTTGATTTCCCGCGCTGCCGTCGCAGGGTTCAAACTGCGGGCCGTTCTGGATTCGGGCGCGCGCCTCCAGTTCTGCGCTTTCTTGCGGCAGTCCAGCCTCATCCCAATACCGTCCGAGAATGGCGCCCCCCATCATGATTCTCAGGAATTTCTGCCAATCAATCCGCGCTTTCCGCCGCTTGGCGCAAGGCGAGAAATGCCTCTTTCAAGCCCTGGCTAACTGCGCTGTCCGGCTCGTGAAGAACGAGCAATTGGTATTGGTCGAGAAAATCCTTCCGCAGCCGGTGAAAGAGATGCAGGAAATGACGCAGAAATCCCATGCAATCGAGAATCGCGATTTCGATGCCGCCGGTTTCGTCATACTTGGAACGGGAGTATTCCCGAATGTCGTCTGTGACAGGCTCGGTCGTAATGAAAATGTAATTTTGAACGTGCCGCCCCTGCGCGGCTACTTTCTGAAGAGCGCGGTCAATGTCGCCCCGCTGCACGGCCTTGTTCTTCATTTCATAACACGTTACCACCCTGTCATCGTCGAGCACCGTGATTTGAACGTCGCCAACCGCGCCGGTCTGCTCATCGGCGGCATTGTGAGCGGTGAGGTTCAGCACGCGCTCGCCGAGCCGCGCCTTCGCGGCTTCGTAGGCGGCGGCAACAATCAATACCAACAAACGGCTGGATCCCTTGCAGCGAAGATGCTGTTCGATCAAATTCACCGTGTCCTCGGAGGAAAGCGGAAGCGCATCCGCCACCCGGCCAACTCCGGAAAGAAGAGTCTTGAGACGCGCTTTGCGCGCGTCGCGTTCGGTCAATAGCAATCGAATGGATTCATCCAACACATCCTGTGCCGACACTTTTCCGGTGCGAACATCGTCGAGAAGCCGCAACGCGCTCTGGTACATCGCCATTGGACGCCCGACCAAAACCACTTTAGTCGTCAAAGTCTGATCCATGTTTCGCAACGTGGGCGTCAGATATGCCGTCGTCGAATTGCAGGGCAGATTGTGCTTTGTGATAAAGTGGCCGATGAACTGCTCGTCGTAACTGCGGCCGGAGAAGCAATCTTTGTCGCCGATCTTTGTGTAGGGTCTTCGCGGATCAATTTCCGGGCGATGCACTTTCGCCAACATGCATGACATGAGAAGCCGCGCGCCGGCGCGATTGCCCGGACAATTGACGACGGAAAGAACTCGCGCAGCAATGTTTCCGTCGTGAATAAACGAACGGTCGAGGTTCGCTTGCGCGCGCTTCAGCGCCGCCTCAAGCAATGTGGAACAATTCTCCGCTGGAATGTCTGGCATGGGAGTTGATTTTGTGCGGGTCGTAATTTGTCCAGAGAATTTCCACGCGCTTGTCCTTCGTGGAGTGGTTTGTTCGCGCGGGCGAAACCGTCTTGTGCCACTTCGGCGCGAAATAGAGTTCGTCGAGAATTGCCGCCTGATAATTGGAGAACGCAACCATGCCGTGGACGGCATTCAAGACTTTCGCCAGATCGCGATGCTGCGCATCCGTCATTTCAAATCCGTAGGCTTTGGAGTCGCCGCGCGTCGAATGGACGTAAGGCGGGTCACAATAGAACAGGGTGGTTGGGGAATCATAGAGTCGAATCGCGTCCACAGCGGGACGATTTTCAATCTGAACGCGGAGCAGCCGTCCGGCCACCGCAGGCAAATCTTCCACCGCGCCAAGCCAGCGGCTGATGACGCCGCTCATGCCGGCGCGACTGGTGTTTTTGCAATTCGCCCAACGGCCGATGGAGGCCGTCTGCGCAAGTCCGGTTCGCACCTGCCTTGCCCGGACGTAGAACCGGCGGGCCCGTTCCAACGGCGGCAAATCGGGGCTGGCCTCACAGGCGAGGGCAAATTCCTCGCGCGCGAACGGAGTCAACCCAATGGCTTCCACCAACCGTTCTTTTTGCTCGCGGAGAACCCGGAAAAAATTCACCACTTCTCCGTCGAGGTCATTGAACGTTTCCACCGGTGACGGGTCTCGATTCAAGAGCACCGCGCCCGACCCTGCGAAAGGCTCGCAATAATGATGACAATCGGGAAGCAGCGGCAATAGCCAGTCCAGATGCGAGAATTTTCCACCATACCAGCCAAATGGTATGAGTTTCTTTCTTTCCGAAAGGCGGGCGATGGGTGCCGGCGCTGTGCGGCCGCCGCGCGGAGCTTCAACCAGAACATGATAGGGCACCGAATCTTCGCGCAATACCGCGGCCTCCGGCTTTTGCCCCACGCGATTGCGAGATGAGCGAGCTTCCTCTCGCGCCTTTGCGCTGGATTTCGTTCTGTGTTTCGCCATGGCGGGATTGTGCCGACGCATTCAGAAATATCGAGGCAAATCTTTGACAATACTGCCTTCCACAAAATTCCGTTTCGCGCCTTTTCGCGGCAATCCACCCCCGTTCCAATTCAGGAGGGATTTCTGGCTTGGAAATCCCCCCGTTTCCGCGTAAAGGATGGGGGCGACTCTGAAACCAAAGATGATTTATGTTCTCCTTACAGGAATTCTTCAGCCCGAAGGACAAGTTTTTTGACCTGCTGGAAGCCAGCGCCGAGGAAGCCCGCGCCAGCGTCCAAGCGTTGATCCGTCTGATCGAGAATCCCCGGCACGCCGGTTCTCTGGAGGAGTTCGCCGCCGCGCGCCGCAAGGAAAAGCAAATCACCAGCGAGTTGAGCGAGGCCGTCTGCACCACTTTCGTCACGGCCCTGGAACGGGAGGACATCGAGGCCCTGTCGCAGGCGCTTTACAAAATCCCCAAAACGGTGGAGAAGATCGGCGAGCGCATCGTGCTGGCTCCGCACCTGCTGGCCGGGGTGGACCTGTCGCGGCACGCGGCCATGCTCGACGGCGCGACCCTGAGCGTCACCACCATGGTCGCCGCGATGCGCAAGGGGTGGAACTTGGACGAGATGCGCGCCCACAACGCCAAGCTCCAGGCCATCGAGGGGGAGGCGGACCGGATGATGTTCGAGTTTCTCAAGCCCCTCTATGAGGGCAACACCGAGCCGCTCAAGGCGTTGTTTCTCAAAGACCTGTTCGAGTTGCTGGAAAAAGTCATAGACCGCTGCCGCGACGCCGGCAATGTCATCAACCAGATCGTGCTCAAGAACACCTAAGCCGCCATGACGCTTATCTTCGTGGTCATCCTGGTGGCCCTGGTGTTCGAGTACATCAACGGGTTCCACGACACCGCCAATTCCATCGCCACGGTCGTCTCCACCAAGGTGTTAAGCCCGCGCCAGGCCATCGTGATGTCGGCCACCACCAACTTGATGGGGGCGCTGCTCTGGACCGCCGTGGCCAAGACCATCGCCGGCGGATTGGTGGACACCACCCTGTTCAACTTGACCAGCCCGACCTTGATTTGCGCCTTGCTCGGCGCGATTGCCTGGGACTTGCTCACCTGGTATCTCGGCCTGCCGACCAGTTCCAGCCACGCCCTGGTGGGCGGGCTGTGCGGCGCGGCGCTGGCGGCCGCGCATGGCAACTGGCGCGTGATCATCTGGTCGCAGCCCGACGCGGTTCATTGGTACCAAGGCAAGGGTTTGCTGTGGAAAGTCATCGCGCCGATGTTCCTCTCGCCGTGCCTGGGCCTAGTCATTGGCTACGTCCTCATGACGCTCCTCTACATTGCGCTGCGCAAGGCGCGCCCGCGCCGGGTCAATACTACGTTCGGAAAGCTGCAAATCTTCAGCGCCGCCGGCATGGGCCTGATGCACGGGACCAACGACGCCCAAAAAACCATGGGCATGATCACCCTCGCCCTGCTGGCCGCGACCAGCGCGGGGACCTTCGATCATCTGCCGGCCTGGCTCGCCTTTTTGCGCGTGCCGATCCCGGTCCGGGGCCACGACCCGGAAATCCTGACGTGGGTCAAGGTGGCTTGCGCCCTGACCATGGCGGCCGGCACCGCCGCCGGGGGCTGGAGGATTATCCGCACGCTCGGCCACAAAGTGGTGAAACTGCAGCCGATTCATGGCTTTGCCGCCGAAACCACCTCCGCCTTGGTCATCGGCACGGCCACTCTTCTCGGCATCCCGGTTTCCACCACCCACAACATTTCGGCCGCCATCATGGGCGTCGGGGCCGCCAAGCGCTGGAACGCCGTCCGCTGGACCGTCGTCGAGCGAATGATGTGGGCCTGGATGCTGACGCTGCCGGTGGCGGGGATTTTGAGTTATCTGGCGGTGATGTTCAGCCGTTCCTGCGGGTGGATTGAGTAGTGAAAATCTCGGTGGTCATCCCGGCGTTCAATGAGGAGAAGCTGATCGGCGCGACCTTGCGCAGCATCCAGGCGGCGGGCGCGGCGTTCGGCGGCGCCGGCTGGACGATGGAAATCGTCGTTTGCGACAATAATTCCACCGACGCCACGGCGGAGCTGGCGCGCGCGGCGGGGGCGCGGGTGGTCTTTGAACCTGTCAATCAAATCGCCCGCGCGCGCAACACCGGCGCGGCGGCGGCGGGCGGCGAGTGGCTGGTGTTTGTGGACGCGGATTCGCGGCCGACGCGGGAGCTTTTTGCCGAAGTGGCCGGGCAAATCCAGTCCGGGCGCTGCCTGGCGGGCGGCAGCACGGTGCGCATGGATAAGCGCCATTTCCTGGGCGACTGCGGCACCGGCCTCTGGAACCTGATCAGCCGGACTCAGAAATGGACGGCCGGATCGTTTATCTTTTGCCAGACGGCGGCGTTTCGGAAGATCGGCGGGTTCAACCTGGAATTGTTCGCCTCGGAGGAAATTGACCTGAGCCAGCGGCTCAAGAAACTGGCGCGGCAGGAGGGGAAAAAAGTGGTCATCCTCCATCGTCATCCCTTGCTGACCTCGGCGCGGAAATTGTCGCTCTACACGCGCCGGGAATATGCGCGGTTTCTCGCGAAGATCATTTTCCGGCCGCGGAAAACCATCCAGAGCCGCGAGGAGTGCAAGCCGTGGTACGATGGAAGAAGGTAGGGGAATTCGCGCGGCGCCATTACGATGTGATGCGTCATGCCTTCGAGTGCCAGAGTCAGTTAGGCCGGACATGTCACGCTTCCGCGTTCGGAGCGCCGATTTTCAATCGGCTTTCAACCTCTTCGCGGCCACAAAGCCGGCTGCAAGTCGGCGCTCCGGACTGTTGGCCTTTCGTGCGGAGCATGAAGGATCCGGGTCAGGGCCGGGCCGGGGCCGGCGCGGGCAGCTTGAGCTTGGGGTCCAGGGCCAGGGCGGCCTGGAATTCCTTGAGGGCCTCATTGGTGCGCGATTGCAGGAGCAGGGCGTTGGCCAGATTGTAGTGCGCCTCCCCGGTGTTCCGCAGGAGCACGGCGCCTTGAAAATTGGAAACCGCCGCGTCGAAGTGTCTTTGTTCCTCCGCCTGAAAACCGAGTTTAACGTAGGCGGAGTATTTGGCTTTGTCCACGGCCAGATGGTCGAGTTTGACATCGCTCGCGCGGGCGGCCAATTGCTCCGCCGCATGATCGGACCGCTGGCCGGCCACATAGGCCGTCACCGTGATGAGAAAGGCGCAGAACAAGAAGATCTGCAACGGCAGGCTGGGCGGCGGCTCGTAGTCCGATGTGTCCCCCGGACCGGCTTGGCCGGGAGCAGTCTTCCCGGGATTGGTGGTCGCATTCGCCATAGGCAATATATTGGGAGCGGCACGCTAACGCGCACAAGCGCGAAATGCAAATCCATCGGCCTTCATTTCCTGGCGGTGTCCGTGTGCGTGTGCCTGACGGCGCGAAAGTTGCCCTCTTCGCAACTGCGCACGAATTCCTCGGTGACGGACTTCAATTCCTCCCAGCGCGCCCGGATGGTCTTGGCTTCCGGCCCGGTGACCTGGTTGTCGTGGGCCGAGTCGGCCATGACGCCCAGCAAATCGGCAAAGTCCTGCACGACGTTGTTCATGGCGGGCACCAGAAAAGCCGGATGCGGCCGGCCCGTTTTGGGGTTTTTGATGAAAAAGCCGCCGGACTGCTGGCAAAGCCATTGCACGATCCGCTCATCCCCGCTGCACCGCGCCAGCATGGCCACGCGGTCCAGCGGATTGGCCGCGCCGCTGCTTTGTTCGGGCGGCTCGGCCCATTTATAGACCATGGAAAGGGAAAGGCCTAATTCCCCGGCGATGTGCTTGGGGCTGGTCTTTTGAAAGACCTCCCGCAAAATTTCATGGGATTCCATGACCGGGAAAATGGCGCAACCGTCCGTTTTTGGCAAGCCCGCTTCGCCGGCGATCGGCGGTCGGGCGCATCTGAGTCAATCAGCCGCCTTTGGCGGCGCACGGCGCCGATGGGGGAGGGCTTCTTGGCAAGTGATGGAACAAAAACCGGGCTGGTATTGGGGCGTCATTGGCCGGAAGCACCCGCCCATTGGAAAGCGGGAAGATGGGGAAGCGCCGGTATCTGTGCCGCCTTCATGGGACCTGGATCACGCGATAAAACGCGGCTGCGCCCGTCATGGGAATATCGGCGGACGTATTGGTTGCGGTGGCGATGATCGCCAGGTCGCTGCTGCTCCAGGACGGTGCATCCACTCGGTTCTTGAATTGCACCTCATAAGCCTGGCCGGCGTACGATTGCCAGGTGAGCCGGAGATTGCCCGGTCGGACAATCTGAACCGGGGCCAGCGGCACGACGGGGACGTCTAAGAGCGTGACATACAAGACTTGAGGCTGAAACGATGGGTCGCTTGAATATTCGTCCTGCGTCAAAACCAATTCTGCCTGGCCCGCCAGAAGCAACTGTTCTTCACTCCTACTCAGAAGTAGATCGCCGCTGAAAGTGAAAATGTCGTCTCCCGACTCATCGTCTGAAATCACCGGCCCCACGATTTGCAGGTCAGCAGCCTGGTTCGTAGTCGTCGCCGGGAAATGAATGCTCACCAGCCATGCATCAGTTGTGAAAAAGTTCGCCGTCAGATCGTTCCCTGAAAGGAACAAAACAGGAAATGAGCCAAGTTGCGGCGAAATGCCGTAGAAGCCAATCTCCTGCCCATTGCCCAAGTGGGCAAATACGGTGAAGGCGATGCCAATAGCCCAGACCGTCATTCTCGTAATTTGGTTTTTTTTCATTGTACTCCAATCACACGATAAAATGCCTGCGAAGTTGTGTTGGTGTATGGCAGCAACTCCACAACATTGGTGAGGCGCGCGCTGACCTGCCCGCCGATGTTCTGCCAGTTGTTCGATGCGCTCAAGGCATTAACATACTGCACTTGGTAGCGCTGACCAACCACCGCGCCCCAGCCAATCGCGATTTGATTGGTCCCCGTTTGCAGAGAGGTGTTGATCGAGAATGGTTGGGGCAGCGCTTTTTCTGAGGTGATGATATTACCCCACATTTTTAGAAATGCTTATCCTGACAACCGAAATTTACCCGGCCAGGCGGCGAAAAGCAAGGCTAATTTCGATTCTTCTGGATCAATTGCTTTGCATTTCTTGTCATTAAGAATGGCAAAAGAAGGCCGAACGGCCAGAAAGAAGTCACGGCTTGATGGGGAAGAATGAGTCGGTGCGGTCAAGCCGATTGTAGTGGAAGGATCGAGCCACGGATCGAAACTGTCCCTGGGGGTGATGGCGGTGGATTCCATGTTGCGAAGGCAAACGGGGCGCAAGCTTGAATCCAGCGACTTCACGATCAGGCACTTGTCGGGGCGGCTTGGCCTTTCTGCTTTTCGCCAACCTTTAATCGAGTGCAAAGCATGGGGCGAAGAACTGAAAGCGCGTCCGGACCGGAAAAGAGGCGTATCTGGAAGCCCCTGGTGGTCACGTCTCTACGGAGTCTCGCCCTTACCATCTCTCCAAACCGAAAAGAGGCTTGACGGTAAAAAGTGAACCCCGCTAACCTCGTGAATCGTTTTGAACACGGAATACTGAACACTGAACAAAAGCGCGAGCAAAACCATTTATGGCCCACGTCAAGTTATTCATCCCCGGTCCGGTGGAAGTCAGCCCCAAGACTTTCCAGGCCTTTGCCTCCCCCATGATCGGCCATCGCGGCCAGGGTTTTAAGGACCTTTACGCCAAAATCCAGCCGCAGTTGCAGCAGTTGCTGGCCACCAAACAACCGGTGTATCTGAGCACCTCCTCCGCCTGGGGCGTCATGGAGGGCGCCGTGCGCAACCTCGTCCAAAAGCGCGTCCTCAATTGCATGTGCGGCGCCTTTTCCGACAAATGGCTCGATGTCTCCCGGCGTTGCGGCAAGGAGGCCGAGCCGCTGCAAGTGCCCTGGGGGTCCCCCATCCGCCCCGAAGCGGTGGACGCCAAGCTGGCCGGCGGCCAGTTCGACGCGCTGACCGTCATCCACAACGAAACGTCCACCGGCGTGATGAGCCCCATCCGGGAAATCGCCGCGCTCAAGAAGAAATATCCCGAGGTCATGTTTATTGTGGACGCGGTCAGCTCGCTTTCGGCCGTGCCGCTGGAATTCGACGCCCTGGGGGTGGATGTGCTGCTGGCCGGCACACAAAAAGCCTTCGCCATGCCGCCCGGCCTGGCCATCTTCACCTGTTCCCCCGCCGCCCTGGCCCGGGCGGCGGCGGCCAAGGACCGCGGTTACTATTTCGATTTCGTGGAATTCCAAAAGAACGCCGAGCAAAACATGACACCCAGCACGCCCAGCATCGGCCATGTTTATGCCCTGGCCTCCCAGTTGGGGGTGTTTTTTGCCGAAGGATTGCCGCAGCGTTTCGCGCGCCACGAAAAACTGGCCCGGATGACGCGCGCCTGGGCGGCGCGGCACGGTTTCACCCTGTTCCCGGAGCCGGGCTACGAATCCCTGACCCTGACTTGCATCAATAACGGGGCCAAGCCAGGGGGCCGGGTGGTGGACGTGCCCAAGTTGCAAAAGCTGGTCAAGGATCAGGGCTTCTTGATTGACGGCGGCTACGGAAAAATCAAAGGCACGACCTTCCGCATCTCCAGCATGGGCGACGAGACCGAAGCGAGCATGTCCCAACTCTACGCCGCGCTGGATGCCGCCATGAAGCAGACATGATTGATATCAACAGCCTCAAAAATCTGCGGCTTCTGGGCGGGTTCGTCATTGTCAAAATCGAGTTGACTCCGGAGCCGTTGGTGGACGCTTTGGGGCGGGACGCCATTGCGCAAACGCGAATCGTCGGGCGGGAATTTCGTATTCGCATCCGTTCC
>Ga0182027_10011886_pt1 | contig 12264 bp, 5 predicted proteins | sample 712E1DmetaG_FD_121300 | JGI IMG/M metagenome (GOLD analysis project Ga0182027, IMG submission 121300) | Permafrost microbial communities from Stordalen Mire, Sweden - 712E1D metaG (Illumina Assembly) | ecosystem: Environmental > Terrestrial > Soil > Wetlands > Permafrost | place: Sweden...
CCGGAGTGGTGCTGACCATTCACAATGCCGGCTACCAGGGATGGTTTCCGCCGCTGACCACGGAGCGGCTCCTGTTCCCCTGGGAGATCTTCACCATGGACAAGGTGGAGCAGTTCGACGACTTCAACTTTCTCAAAGGCGGGCTGGTCTACTCCGACATTCTGACCACGGTGAGCCGGAAATATGCCCAGGAGATTCAGACCGAGGAGTTCGGCGAGAAGCTGGACGGCGTGCTGCGCGGGCGCGCGGCGGACCTGCGCGGGATACTGAACGGCGTGGACTATACGCAGTGGAACCCGGCCACGGATGGTCATCTGGCCGCGCACTACACTCCGGATGATTTGAGCGGCAAGCAGGCGTGCTGCGCCGATTTGCTGCATGCGTTTGGACTGGAGAAGGTGGGGGATGAAACGCCGGTGATCGGTATTGTGTCGCGGTTTGCCCAGCAGAAGGGCTTCGATCTGTTAGCGAAGATTGCCGGCAAGCTGACGGAGCGGGATGTGGCCGTGGTGGCGCTGGGGTCGGGCGAACCGGAATACGAGAGATTCTTCCGCGCCTGGGCCTTCCGGAATCCGGGACAAGTGGCCGTGGAGATCGGCTATAACGAAGCGCTGGCCCACAAGATCGAGGCTGGCGCAGATATGTTTCTCATGCCTTCGCGGTATGAGCCCTCCGGGCTGAACCAGATGTATTCGCTCAAGTACGGCACCGTGCCGGTGGTGCGCGCAACCGGCGGGCTCGACGACACGGTCGAGGAGTGGAATGCGGAGCGGGGAACAGGGACGGGATTCAAGTTTGAAGGCTTGAGCGCCGATGGGCTGCTGGCGGCAATCGACCGGGCGCTGGCGGCGTTTGCGGACAAGATTGGCTGGAAGAAACTGATGCGGAATGGAATGGCGCGGAATTACGGGTGGGCCGGGCCGGCAAAGGAATATGCCGCTCTGTATGAGGAGGCGGCGAGACGACGGGCGTAGCGGCCGGCCTTGGAGCGAAAAGAGAGTTCGCGTGCCTTTGTTCAAGTTGCGCAGTTTCGCAGCTTTTGGCACGAGAAAACGGTTTCTTAGGGCAAGACGAGCCAAAACAGGCAAAATCTGCCGGTGTTGATTACCGATTGGTTAACAGGGTAAATTTGTAAACTATTCAATCCATGATAGTTATTGATGTGGGCGGGTTGAAAAAAGAGGCTTTTTGAGAGGGGGGTGGGGTGTTCGGTGGGTACAGCCGGGCGGAGAGCCGGAGCATTTCCGGTTCCGCTCGATTTGCTTCTGCACTCGACATTTGCACGGACTCTTACCTCTATCCGACATTGTGCGCCGATGGAAAGTAATTATATGCAAATGGTTTCTCACAACGCGGCACTGGCTAATCTGCCGGCTGCGTGGGCGGGCATAGCCGTATTTCATGGGTTAATTATGGCCTCGACATTTGACCCATGCAAGCCCTTGAAAACGCGGGGCGGCGGTCGTGGGTCAAAACTTACCCTTTGCAACTCAAAGCCAGATTGGATGGTTTTACTTTTGGGGTTGGACAATAATAGCCATTATGAAGAAAAGATTGGCTATATTCGGGATGCTGTTGGTCGTATTCTGCGCCGATGGATGTGCGGATCAAATTCAAGCAAAAGACAACCATCAAAAGCCAGCCGCGCCAATCTCGACTGTCCTACAGCAGCAACATAACAGCCCACCACCCGACAGCGACGAGCAAAAAAATGTTCACGCCGATGTAAAGATCGTTAATCCCCCACAGAAGGACTTTTACGATAAAGCCCCGGTGTGGATTAATCTCTCGCTCGTTCTGGCTGCGCTCCTGACATTGTGGACGATTAAGCGTCAAGCGGATTTGATGAAGGGGCAACTGGTGACTGCACGGCAGAAAGAAAGGCCGAAATTGCGGATTCAGATGGAAGCTGTGGACTTGAAGTTGGCGGATAGCCCCGACATAATCTTGATCGATTGTAAGATTCAGAACTACGGCGGCTCTGTTGCTTTTATGGTCGAAGGGGTATACGAGTGCTCGATTGGACAAGCCCCTGATCCTGAGTTGCAGCAACCTCAGGGGTTCCGCATGATCCTCCCAGAAGTCTTGATTAACGGAGGAGAGCCGTGCGATCCCAGCATTATTCTTCCCGATGAAGATAGGGTTGTGGATTCGTCGCTGTGGGACCGCAATGATCCAAGAATTGAAGGTATCAGAAAGGGCGACAGCGCTATTTGCGTCAACGGATACGTTAGGTATGAAAACATCTTTGGCGAGGTCTGGGTGCTCGTATTCAAGAGAAAGTTTACTATGCACTCTCTTGGACACGGTATGGCATCGGGAGAATGGAGCCGAGATGGGGATGCCCACAATTACGAGCGCCAGGAATACCCTCGCGTAAAAGGGACCAACCGCTCTACGCCACAACCCTATCTTCATAGGGAAGAATAGGCGACGATCCGCTCGGAGGTATTCGTCGCTGGCGTCGAACTCTGGCAGAAAGTCCTCTTAGTCCTTGAACCAGTCCGGGTGTTCTTTGGCCGTAATCGCCCAAATGTTTTTGTAGAGCGGCCAATACCAATCCTCCGAGTCCACACCCTGCGCCACTTTCCCTAACGCTTCCCTTCCTGCCGCTGTGCGCCAAAGCCACAGGTTGCGGTTGCGTACCGCCTGGTCGAAAACGAGTTTTCCCTCACGCTCGTATGCGGCTAACAACTGCTCAGGTGATAAGTGCCCGTCAGCATATGCGGCCGCGCGCAAGCCTGGATCGTCGCTAGCCAATAGTCCGGGCAACAGGCTGGAGTTCCTGCGTAGCGCGAGCTTTGCCAACCCCTTTCGCACACCCTGGTAGTCAGACAAGGATCCACGCGCGTTCGTCTTTGCCTCCTCCTCGGCCACCTTGGCGTTGGAGGGTTCTGGACGCCAACGATTCACTAATCCCAGCGCTTCCTCGATAGAGAAAGCATAGGGTTCCAATCGGTCGTAAAGATAGGACAGCGCCTTGGCCCATCGTTCGCTTGGTTCAACGCTTTCGGCGAGCTTCCATGCCGAATTGAACACCGCCTGGTATCTGGTATGAGCGAAGCCGTCGATGAAGTCTTCTCCGAGTGCCCACATCCGCTCGTTGCGACCCAAGATTGCCACAATGGTCACAAGGCAATCGTCGGGAACAGCGTCCCACGGCTTGGAGCGTTTCAGCAGGTCACTCAGAAAGTCGTCGTTGATCCTAGGATTCTCAAACAATGCCTGCAACTCTTCTCTCGGGGCTTCAGCGAGCCACGCGGCTGCTTGCTCCCGACCTTCTTGCTTCCGTTTGCCGAACAGTCCGGCGGGAAAGGGGCTAAATACACTCTCAGCTAACGCCGTGTTTGAAAGGACTGCAAGCCGAAGTGCACCGCACGGCTGTGAGCTTTGGAATATCGGTCGCAGGGTCTCTAGGAACCGCGCATATCGCGCCAACGCAAGATCGATCAGCGGATTAGAACGGCCACGCAAAGCCTCTTCAGCCTCCTCGTCAACCGGGTCGTGGTCAAGTTCGTCTACAGACTGCTTGGCCCGCTTCTTCAAGAATTCGGCTACGGCCTCCGGCGACATGGCCAGCAACTCTGCTTCTTGAATGATGCTCTTATATCCACGCATACATCTCACCTCCGGTGAGTTCTTGCAAAATTCTCCCCTAAATTTTCTTGTTGATTCTAAACCGCGAGGTCAATTCGTCTACCTGCCGTTGCCCATTCTGATATTCCGTTTGCGTTGCCTCTCTTCTTGATCGGCGACGATCTGGCGGGCATGCTCCTCACGAAAAACGCGCGTAACTTCCCACACGCCTTTGCCCTCGCATTTGATTTCTTGGAGGGTTCGCGTTGCTGGGCTTTCCAAGTAGACAGAAGCCATCTGTGGCAGATCGGCCATTGAGACCAAGGGTTCGCCATTCTCCAACACCTGGAAAATAATAATATCCATCCATCAATTCTATGCGCCCGTTGGAGCACCGGCCTTCTAAGCCGGGGGTCTATCCCTGACTATCACTTGTCCACGCAACTGCGTGACCTTTTGGTTGCTTTGGTTCATTAGTTTGCTAGCTGGGCCTAGTGAAAATGCCGCCAGATGGCCTCCGCGGTTTTGCGGGGGACTACGGCGGCGAGGGATTCGGCGGTGGCTTGCTGGACGTCGCGGAGGCTGCCGAAGTGGGTGAGGAGGCGCTGTCTTGTTTGCGGGCCTACGCCGGGGATAGTTAGTAACTCGGAGTCGCGGTCGCGCATGGCGCGGCGCTGGCGATGATAGCCGACGGCGAAGCGGTGGCTCTCGTCGCGGATGAGCTGGATGAGATGGAGGACCGGGGAGCGGCGGTCGAGGACGATGGGCTCGTCTTCGTTGCCGTGGAGGTAGATGACCTCTTCGCGCTTGGCGATGGAGGCCAGGGGCTGGGAAGTGATGCCGAGGGATTCGAGGGCTTCGGCGGCGGCGTGGAGCTGGCCTAGGCCGCCGTCGATGAGGATTAACGAAGGGAGGGTTTTGGGTTCTTTGGAAGGCTTTGCCTCAGGGGCTAAAGCCCGCGACGATTTTAAGGTGTTTTCGGCACGACTAAAGTCGTGCCCTGATACGGAGCTTGTGTCTTGCGGTGTTTGGATTCCTTCAAGCAGGCGCTTGTATCGGCGGTGGACTACCTCGCGCATAGAGGCGAAGTCGTCTACGCCGAGGACGGTCATGACTTTGAATTTGCGATAGGCCTGCTTGTTCATCTTGCCGTCTTCCCAGACGACCATGGAAGCTACGGTTTCAGCGCCCTGGATGTGGGAGATGTCAAAACACTCGATGCGGCGGGGGAGCTCGGGGAGCATGAGGATGTCGGCCAGGGCCTGCTGGATAGCTTTGCGCGAGGGCTCTAGGACGCGGAAGCGCTGGGTGTAAGACTGGCGGGCGTTCTGGCTGGCGAGATCGACGAGGGAACGCTTTTCTCCGCGCTGGGGGACGGCTAGCTCGATGCGATGGCCGGTGCGCTCGGTGAGTAACGCGGATAAGGCTTCGCGGTCGTCGAAGTCGACCGGGATGAGGATGGTGCGCGGAACGTACTGCTGGTCGATATAGAGCTGCTTGAGGAGGGCAGAGAAGACGGGGGCGGCGTGGAAGGGGGGCTCGGTGTTGGCGGGTTGAGGCTCGTGGTCTCCCACCCTTTCGCCAGAAGGAAGGCGAAAGGATGGGGCACGGGGCATTTGTGGCGTGTCGGAATTTCCCTCAGGGGCTAAAGCCTCATGTTCATTTTGCTGCATTTGCGGCACGACTGAAGTCGTGCCCTGACACGGTGCCTCCAATCCCTCGATTTCAGCGCTCTCGGGGAGGGGTGTCTCTAAAAGGTCTGGCAGGTCTTCCCAGAAGAATTCGCGGCGGTCGACGATTTTGCCGGCGCGGACGTGGAAAAGGTTGACGGCCAGCGAGCCGTCTTCAAAGTGATAGCCGAAGACGTCGGATTCGTCGTCCTGGCCGGCGGTGGCGATGCGCTGCTTCTCCTGGAGCTGGTGGACGGTGGAGAGCTGGTCGCGGAGGCGGGCGGCGGCTTCGAACTGCTCGGCAACAGCCGCGGCCATCATGCGGGCGGTGAGGGCGCGCTCCAGTTCGGCGGGGCGGCCTTCAAGCAGGAGCTGGGCGTCGCGGACGGCGTTGGCGTAGATCTCGGGCGTGGTGAGGTCTTCAACGCAGGGGCCGAGGCAGCGGTGAATGTAGTACTGGAGGCAGGCGCGGGGATGGTAGCGGGAGAGATCGACCTTGCAACTGGGGATGAGAAAGCTGCGATGGATGAGCTCGACGATGCGGTAGGCCAGGTTGCCGGGAAAGTAAGGGCCGTAGTAGGCGGCGCCGTCTTTGCGCAGACGGCGGGTGACGAAGACCTTGGGATAGCGGTCGGCCAGGGTGAGCTTGACGTAGGGGTAGGTCTTGTCGTCGCGCAGCAGGATGTTGAAGCGGGGCTTGCGCTGCTTGATGAGGTTGTTTTCAAGGGCTAGCGCCTCGTGCTCGTTGGCGACGAGAATGTAGTCCAGATCAACGGCCTCGCGCATCAGCGAGCCGGTCTTGGCATTGGCTTGCGCGGCTTCAAGAAGATAAGAGCGGACGCGCGCGCGCAGGTTCTTGGCCTTGCCCACGTAGATGACCTCGCCCTCGGCGTTCTTGTAGAGGTAAACGCCGGGCTGGGTGGGGAGAGTGCGGATTTTCTCGTAGAGGTCCATGGGGTGAGGCCTGTGTCTAGGATAGCGGGGGAGAATAGGGAACAGGGAACAGTGGACAGCAAGCCCGTTCCGATCAGCTGCGACGGATTGGGGCCCAAAAAACTGATCAGTGATCACTGACTACTGATCACTGACTACTGTGCTCAGGGAAGCCGAAGCTGGAGGGTCCGCGGCCGGGAGGGGTGGTGAGCTCGCTGGGGCTCGAACCCAGGACCCACGCCTTAAAAGGGCGTTGCTCTACCTACTGAGCTACGAGCTCGTTCAAGGCCGCTCTTTCAAAACTAACACAGGGAGAGATTGGCCGCTCTATCGGGACCCGTGCCGACAGGCTTGCCACCTGAGCAAGGCCGCTTTGAGGGTTCCTGAAACCGAAATTAGGAAGATCCCCTTTTGGCTGCGGCGAGCCAGTATCCCACGTCGATACTCACCCCTGCGGGTACTATGGTAATCGAAGATTTTTGAAATAGGTTACGTTCGTTCAAATGCCCCGTATAACAATGAAAATGAAGCAATTTCCAGCGCTAGGATGGCAAGAAAGTGGTAGGTAGGTAACCGTTCAAGTGTTATTGTTCTGACAACAGCGAAGCGACTAGGATTTCGGATATATACCTCCCCATTGCATGCGTCAGGCATACTTGCGCGGATGCGGGGCCGGCAGCGGGAATGGAAATCCAGAGAATCAGTTCTGGCAGTGGCAGGCCAAAGGGTGACAAATGACAGATCGCAATGCGCTGAGTGATCAGAACGAAACTCCCGAAGACGTGGCGACCCTCTATTCATGGGCCAATCTGCATGGGGCGAAGTACCGTGATTTTTCGGCTTCGCGCCAGCAGACCAGGGAGAAGGCGCGCCAGCGCGTGCAGGAAGCCATCGATGCGGATCGCCGCCGCCAACGCGAAGAGGCCGAGGCAGCGATGGCGGTCGAATCGCAGCGCGCGGCAGAAGCAGCGCGTGCGGCGGAAGCAGCTCGCGAGGCGGAGTTGGCGGTGCAGATGGCAGCTCGTCAACAGGAGTTGGCTGCGCAACAGGCCGCACAACTAGCCGCGCAGCAAGCCGCAGAGCAGGCCGCGCAACAGGCCGCGCAAGAGGCCGCCTGGCAAGCTGAAATTGCCGCGCAACAGGCAGCGCAACAGGCTGCGCAACTGGCTGCACAACAAGCTGCCCAAGAGGCCGCACAGCAACGGGCGTGGCAGCAGTCGCGGCCGGATCGTTTCTCCGTCGGTCCGGCTCAAAGCCCCACGCCCGCGCCCGCAGCCGCGCCTTATTATCCGCCGCAGCCGCAGCAATTCGATTACCCAGGCTATGCTTCGCAACAGGCATACCAACCGGCGCCGAGTCAGCCGCAATATGCGCCTGTGCGCGAGGAAAGCACGATGCAGTCGCGTTTCCCGTGGGCACCGCCCGATCCGCGGGAGAATGGCGGCCGTCCGGCATGGCTGACGCAGGAGCGCGGGGATATTGCCAGCCAACCCCCATCCCAGGCTCCGCTGCCGCAGGCTCCTGAAGACACGCTACAGGGATCTCGCGATCGAATGACCTCCCGCTGGTTTGCCTTGAGAAGTGTTTTCGAGGGAGTCCAGGCACCCGTTGAGGCGGTTCCGGCTCCAGTGCCGTCGCGCGCTCCGTCACTGGCGGTCTTTTCTCTGGCCGGCGGTGTGGGCAAGACCAGCCTGGTGGCGACACTGGGCCGCGCCCTTTCGGCTCGGGGCGAGCGGGTATTGCTGGTGGACACGGCGGCGTTCGGGCTGCTGCCGTTCTTCTTTGGCGCTCGCGATCAGCGTCCCGGCCTGTTGAGAACCTTCAGCCCTCCGGGCGTCAGCGGCGATGCACCCATTCAAATGGTGGCCATCGATCCCGAGGCACTGGGCCCGGATATGGCCGGCCAGGAGGCTCTGACCGCGGAGATCTCGAAATATTCACGGGGAGCCAGCCGCGTGATCGTCGATCTGGCCACAGCCTCTGGCGCAACCACCCGGCGGGTGATGCGGATGGACCCCATGGTTCTGGTCCCGGTGATTCCGGACATGAACTCAGTGGTGAGCGTCAGCTCGATCGAGGCCTTCTTCCAGCACAACGGCAGCGCGGCCGTTAAGCCGGCGCTTCCTTACTATGTGCTCAATCAATTCGATCCCTCTCTGCCTTTGCATCTCGATGTCCGCGAGGTTCTGCGCGAGCAGTTGGGCGACCGCCTGCTCCCGTTTACCCTGCGCCGCGCCCCCGCCGTGAGCGAGGCGCTGGCCGAGGGGATGACGGTGATGGATTATGCTCCGAATTCGACCGTGGCCGAGGATTTTGGCAGCCTTGCGGGCTGGGTGAAGAGCCTTTCTGCTCCCGCGAGTTCGAGTTATCGCGGCGTGCGCTGGAGTGAACGATGACGGCAACGGGCCTGTGGCAGGATATTGGCGCGGGAGAAAATGTCTTTACCAAATTTCTCCGGCTAATCTTCCTGCTGGCGGCGGCAGTAGTCTTCTATTTTCTGGCTGTCTTGCCCCTTACCTGGCCGCAACAGGCGGTTCTGGGACTGCTGACCCTGATCATGTCACTGGCCCTGGCGCGCGCATCCGACTCGTATCTGATCACGCTCTGCCTGATGATGATGTCGTTGTTCTGCACCTTCCGCTACGGATTCTGGCGGGTGGAGCAGGTGGTGCGGTTCTTCCAGGATCCAGCCAATCACTGGGGCGCCCTGGACGCATTCTTCATCCTTAGCCTGCTGCTGGCCGAAGTCTATGCGTTCTTCATTCTCTTTCTGGGATACTTTCAGACCATCTGGCCGCTGCGCCGCGCGCCGGTGGCGCTGCCCGATTCGCCGGAGGAATGGCCGCACATTGACGTACTGATTCCTACCTATAACGAGCCGCTGGACGTGGTGCGCTACACCGCGCTGGGCGCGCTCAACATGGACTGGCCGGCGGACAAGCTGCACGTATACATACTGGATGATGGCCGGCGCAAGGAGTTTGAGCAGTTCGCCTTCGAGGCCGACATCGGCTACAAGATCCGCCCGGACAACAAGCATGCCAAGGCGGGCAACATCAACACCGCGCTGAAGAGCATGAATTCGCCGTATGTGGCCATCTTCGACTGCGACCACGTGCCGACGCGCAGCTTTTTGCAGATGACCATGGGCTGGATGCTGCGCGATTCAAAGCTGGCCATGCTGCAGACGCCCCACCATTTCTATTCGCCCGACCCGTTTGAGCGGAACCTGGGCCAGTTCCACATCATTCCCAACGAGGGCGAACTGTTTTATGGAATCGTGCAGGACGGCAACGATTTCTGGAACGCAACCTATTTTTGCGGCTCCTGCGCCGTGCTGCGCCGCGCGGCTCTGGACGAGATCGGCGGCATTGCCGTAGAAACCGTGACCGAGGATGCGCACACTTCGCTGCGCATGCAGATGAACGGCTGGGGCACCGCCTACATCAACATTCCCCAGGCGGCCGGACTGGCCACTGAAAGGCTCTCGGCCCATGTGGGCCAACGCATTCGCTGGGCCAGGGGCATGATCCAGATTCTGCGCACCGACAATCCGCTCTTCGCGCCGGGACTCAAGTTTGCGCAGCGGCTGTGCTACTTCAACGCCATGGCGCACTTTCTCTACGCGGTTCCGCGGCTCATCTTTCTCAGCGCGCCGCTGATCTATCTATTGCTCAACCACACCAACATTCCAGGCTATTGGGCGGCCATCCTAGCCTATGCGCTGCCCCACCTTACGCTTTCAAACCTCACTAACTCGCGCATTCAAGGCGAGCACCGGCACTCGTTCTGGAATGAGATCTACGAGACCGTGCTTTCGCCCTACATCCTGCTGCCCACCATGATGGCGCTCATCAATCCCAGGCTGGGAAAGTTCAACGTGACGGCCAAGGGCGGCGTGGTCAAGCGCACGTTTTTCGACTCCAGAATCGCGCAACCGTTCATCGTGATGCTGGTGTTCAACGTCTTAGGGCTGCTCATCGCCATTCCGCGCTTCTTCATCTGGGATCGCGACCGGCCGGGCACGGTGCTCATGAACGTGCTGTGGTGCGCATTCAATGTCGTCATCGTGGGCGTTTGCATCGCCGTTGCGCGGGAGATGAGGCAATTGCGGACCACCGTCCGCATCAATGTTGTTTCGCCGGTCCTGGCCAGGCTGCCGGATGGGCGGCCTATCGTGGGTGAAACCATGGAAATGCTGGTCACGGACAATGCCAAGCTCCTTGAAGAGCAGCAAATTCCAGGAGAAACCATCGACATGTCGTCGGGCGGCACCAGCATCCGGTTCTCAGAGGACGTGGATTTAATGCCGCAGACGCGGGTGATGCTCACCTTTCCGCTGCCCGCCCCGGCTACCGAACTGCCCGCCACGGTGGTTTCCTCTGAAGGATCCGTGTTGCGCGTGCGTTTTGACGATTTAACCATTGCCGAACAGGAAGTGTTAACCATGGTTCTCTATTCTCGAGCGGACTCCTGGCTGGGCTGGGGCGAGTCCCGCGAAAGCGACAACGTATTGCGCAGCCTGGGGCGCATCTTCCGAATCTCCTGGCATGGCCTGATCTCGGCCTTTCGGAGCAGGTCCGGAGAGAACGACAGGGCCAGGAAGGCCCGCGCCCTTTCAGTGGTGCGCTCCGCCCTGATCTTCGCGTTTGCCTCGATTCTGGCCGGCGCCGCGCAGAACGTCCACGGACAGGTGCAGGGCTATGCCGGAGCGCTGGAGGCCGGGGCCCCCAGCGCTCCAGTTCCCGCCGGCCAATTCCACGACAAGTTCACCCTGAACGACGCCGGTTCGCCGCAAATCGAGCTGCACGGCATCGACAGCAGGCACGAGATCTACTTCACGCTGCCGCAGACTCACGTGGTCCGCACCGCCAAGATTCACCTCTACTACGCTTTTTCTCCCAGCCTGTTGCCGCAGCTCAGCCACCTCAAGCTGATGATGAATGGAACGCTGTTCGCCACTGTCCAGCCCACGCCAGGACAGGGAAGCGGCTCCGACAGCAAGGATGCCGAGGCGGATTTCACCATTCCCGCGGAACTGCTGGTGCACAACAACACCCTCACCATCGAGTTCGTCGGCCACTACGTTCTGGTTTGCGAAGACCCCACCAACACCACGCTGTGGGCTCGCGTGCACCGCACCACCTTTCTGGACATCAATGGCGACCTGCTCCCCCTGGCCGACGATGTGAAGCAGTTGCCGATGCCGTTCCTCGACCCTGCCGTCATTCAACCCCTGAACATTCCCGTGGTCTTTGGCTCCGCGCCCTCGTTCAAAGCCATTCAAGCCGCCGGCGTGGTCACCAGCTATTTCGGCATGGTTTCTGAGAGCAGGCCGGTGCGCTTTCCGGTTCACATCGGGGCCATCCCGCAGGGCAATGTGATCGTCGTTTCCGATAATCCGGGCAATATGCCGCCGGGCCTGAATCTGCCCGCTGTCAGCTCGCCCACTGTGGCCATGCGCACCAACCCCACCGATCCCTACGGCAAGATATTGATTATTGCCGGCGCCGACGCCGATCAGTTGCTGATTGCGGCCCAGGCCGTGGCCTTGCATGGCGACATGCTGGCCGGAGCGCAGACCACCATTGACAGCCTGAGGCTGCCGGGTAAGCAGAAGGCCGATGCAGCGCCGCGCTGGGCGCGCACCGACCAGAACATCCCGCTGTGGGATTACGCCTCTGCGGAGCAGTTGCAGGGCGACGGCACGGCGCCGTTGAGCGTTTATTTCCGCATTCCGCCAGACATCTATTACAACGCCAGGGAACCCAACGCTACCCTCCACCTCGCCTACCGCTATGACTCGATTCCCATCGGTCCCATCTCCAGCATGCAGGTGCGGGTCAACAACGCCTTCCTTGAGTCGGTTCCGCTGATTCCAGGGCAAGTGGACTCGCGGAAGACGGTGAAGGACCTGCCCGTGCCGGTGGTCAATCTGCGCCCGTTCTCCAACTCACTATCGTTCGATTTCACCTTCCAGTTGCTCAAGAAGGCCGGCTGCGAGGACACGACGCCCATCAACATGCAGGGCGCCATCCTGCGCGACAGCTACCTGGATTTGCGCGGCTATCCGCACTACGCGCCG